>ERZ1370068.7041-contig-5984_pt1 | contig 61348 bp, 71 predicted proteins | sample MGYA00561227_ERZ1370068 | MGnify/ENA primary metagenome ERZ1370068 (study PRJEB38410, sample SAMEA6850437) | metagenome | study: Metagenomic assessment of the ecological functions of the soil: analysis of the soil microbiota associated with the...
AGGTTACGTATTGGCTAATAGAAGGCGCGCTGCCGCAGATCGCGCCGTTCGTTCACCTTCGTCCACGTCGCGCCGGCGTCGTCGGACAGGAAGAAGCCGCCGTCCTCCGCTTCGATCTGCGCGTAGAGGCGGTTCGAGTCGGCGCCCGACACCGTGATGCCCGATCTTGCCGAGCATCGGCTTTCGGCAGTCCGGGTTGCGCGAGATCTCGGTCCAGTGATCGCCGCCGTCGGTCGACTTGAACGAGGCCGCTGCCCGGTCCGCCGCTCGACATCTCCCACGCGTTGCGGTACGCCTGCCACAAGCGCGGCGTAGAGGATCTGCGGGTTGCTTGGGATCGAGCACCAGCGTCGATCGCGCCGGTCTTGTCGTCGCGGAAGAGGATCTTGTCCCAGCGTCTTGCCGCCGTCCTTCGAACGGAACACGCCGCGCTCCGGGTTCGGCGCCGCGTGATGGCCCGAACGCGGCGACGTAGACGATGTCCGGGTTGGTCGGGATGGACGCGGATCTTGCGCGATGACCTGCGTCTCGCCGAGGCCGATGTGCGTCCACGTCTTGCCGCCGTCGGTGGACTTGTAGGCGCCGTCGCCCTGAATGATGTTGCCGCGGATGTCCGGCTTCCCCGGTGCCGATGTAGACGACGTCGGGATTCGACGGCGCAACGGCGACGGCGCCGATCGACGAGCTGCTGAATCAGCCCGTCGGTTACCGGCCGCCAGCGTGGTGCCGCCGTCTGTGGTCTTCCAGACGCCGCCGCCGGTCGCGCCCATGTGAGTACTCGTTCGGCCGGGCTACGCTGCCGGCGACGGCCAGCGATCGGCCGCCGCGCAGGGACCCAGACTCCGCCAGCGAAGCGCGCCAAACGGTCCGGCACTCTCGGGAGGCGGTGGTCCGCCGCGCTGTGCGTGAACGGGGGACTGTCGAAGGGAAAGACGATCAGACACACGAAGACAAGGACACGATTGGCGATGCGGAGCATGTAGCGAATCTTACCGCGCGCGGACCGACCAGGATCTCGACCGTGTCCAGGATCCGCTCTTTGATCGCCGTGCCCACTTCGTCAATCGCCAGACCGCACGTCGTCGCGCCGGCCCCACGTCGTCGAGGAGACGGCCGACCACCAGAGACGAGACCGGTCTGTTCGATCCGCTCAGACGGACGGTCGACACAAGGGACTCCCCGCGGGCGTGCCTTCTCGCTATAATCTGCGGTTTCGTCGGGTCGACAAGGGAGACCGAGAGCGGCTGAGCTTACGCTCGGCCCAGGGCATATCGCGATTGGCACTCGTTGCGCAGTCGTCATCAGAGAATTTGATCACCCACTGCCCCATTCTCATCGTCGAAGACGATGACGGATCTGCGCGAGATGATGGCGCAGCTGCTCACGCATCGAGGGGTTCGAGGCCGCGACGGTGGCCAACGGGCAGGAGGCGCTCGCACTACCTGCACCTCCGCAGAAGCCCCGATGTCATCCTGCTCGACCTGATGATGCCGGTCATGGACGGCTGGGAATTCCGGCGCCGCCAGCAGGCCGACCCCGACTCTCGCGACGTGCCGGTCATCGTGCTGTCCGCGCTCGATCAGTGCGCGCGCCGCGACTGATCGACGCCGATGCGTTCCTCAAGAAGCCGCTCGATTTCGATCGCCTGCTCGAGCTGGTTCGCGACTACTGCCGCTGAGCCGGCCTCGCGGCACGTCGGTTGATACATCGGATCACAGGTGGCTCGCCTTCGACGGCTTCGATCCGCTTTCGGCCACGCTCGCAAAAGTGTCGATCGGCCTGATCGTCCGTCATCCTCATCGTCATTGGCGCTCGGCCTGGCCGTCGTCGAGACCGGCTGGGCGCAAGAACCGGCTCCGCGATCTCATCGTCCGGCAGGCGAACCAGTACCTGACCGCGACGCTGCGCCATCGGCCGCGCTCGAGGGTCGATCCTGCGCGGCCTGCAGCTCGGCGACGATCGCGCTGTCGCGCGACGGCCAGCCGCTGATCCAGATCGACGAGATCGCGCTCAGCTACAGCATCCGGGAGCTGTTGCAGCCAGGCGACCGTCATCCGCGGCGTCCGCCTCACGCGCCCGCAGCGTCGTCGGCGCGAAGCATGGCCGGACGGACGCTGGGATCTCGGCGCGCTGGTCAAGCGCGAGTCGCGCGAGCAGGAATCGCACCGGCCCGAGCCGGCCGATCGAGATTCAGTCGATCGAAGTCATCGACGGCCGAATGCTCGCTGCAGCGATCCGCTCGACTTCGGCGCGGCGCACGTGCCGACCGACTTCCAGTCAGCTGAACGCGTCGTTCTCGTTCGCCTACGTCCCGGTCCGTTGGACGCTGAACTTCTAGCGTGTGTCGTGGATCGGTCACGCGCCGGATCTCTCGGCTGAATCCGACTCACCGGGCGGCTTCGGCCGCGGCCCGAACGGCTGGTTCTTCGAGCAGCTTCGCGGTGCAGACGCCGCGGTCGTCGCTTCACGCTCGACGGCACGCATCAACACGGAGGTCAAGCCGACCGCGCTCGACCTCCAGGTGCGCGCGGCGCGCTTCGCGTTTCAGGAATGGTCCGGCGTGATCCGCGGCCTGAAGAACATCGCCGATCGACGGCATCGTTCGACACGTCGCTCGAAGGGCGCCGGTCGACCAGCTCGCGACCGATCCTGACGCTCGACCGGCACCGGCGGCGACGATCAGCGGGCCGCTTGACGCTCGACACCATCGGTTCCCGGCTGGCACGGCGCCGGCGCCGTCGACGTCGACCGGTTGAATCTGGCGCGCTGGCTCGAACCGTCGCCGACCGGCCGTCGGACATCACCGGGCACGTCACGTTCGATCTGGCGCTCGAGCTCGGACGGCGCTTTCCGCGCGGCGTGCTACGCGTTCGACGGCCCGCACGCGATGTACATGAACTACGCGGCGACGACGTCCACGCGCGCGGGCAGCTCACGGCCAGCGAAGTGCTGATCGCCGACGCGAGCGCGCGTCGCGTACGGCGCGGCACGTCGACGACGCGCGACGGCGACGATCGGCATCGACGAGCCGTTTCCGTTCCGCTTCAAGGGCACGACGACGGCGATCGATCTGCGGCGCGTGCCGGAGACCGTGCCGGTGCCGCGCGTCGAGAGCCTGCTGACGTTCGACTACGACGTCACCGGCCGGTTCGCGCAGCCGTTCATCGCCGGCCGCGCCGACGTTCGCGCCGTCGCAGTTTCTCGGCGCGACGGTCGGCGACGGCACCGTCGGATCGATCGACACGTCGCAGACGCCGCTGCGCTTCACCGGCGACGGCGAGAGTCGATCGCATCGAACCTGCGCCGCTTCGGCGAGGGACTCGACGTCGGCTGGCTGCAGGACCCGCGATACGCCGGCACGGTGTGCCGGCCACTTCCACGTCGGACGGCGTCGGGACCGACCGCGCGACGCTGGCGTTGACCGGCGGCGGGCGGCTCGTCGCGCGCGGAGCTGTTTCAACGGCACGCTCGTCGGACGCCGACGTGTCGATCGCGATCGACCACGGCACGCTCCGCGCGTCGTACGACGGCCGGCTTCGACGGCGATCGATCCGTCGATTCCCGTTCAGCCGACCCGCGATTCCAGGCCGTCGCTGACCGGCCGCGGCAAGGTGACGGCGACGGTGCGCGATCTGCTGACCGCGACCGGTCGCGCTCGCCGACTACGACGTGCAGCGGCGACACTGGCGCTGGAGCCATCGATCGGTTCGCGGACTGCGACTCGATCGCGGCCAACGTCGACGCGACGCTGCGCTGACTCGACGCTGACGATCGCGCGGATCGCGATGCGCGGCCCCGCTGATCGAGGGACGCGCGAGCGGCACGGTGGCGTTCACCGACGACGGTGACGTCCGATTTCAGCATACGACCTGACCCGCGCCGACCTCGCGGCGGCTGCAATCGATCACCGGTCAGGACGCCGCGGGCACGATCGCGACGAAGGGACGCCTGCACCGGGCCGTGGACGGCGCTGCACGCCGCCGGCGACGCGACGATCAATCAACTCGACGCGCTCGGCGTCACCGCGTTGACGCTTCGACCGGGCACTACGATGCGACCGTGCCGTCTGGCGACGTCGCTCGCGCGACGGCCCAGGTCAACGGCGAGGGCACGTTCCTGACCGTATTCGGCCAGTCGATCCAGACGGCGTCGGGCACGGTGACGCTCGACGCCCAGCGTCTCGGCTTCGACGTCGCTGCACGCGCAGCCGGCGGCGTGAACGGCGCGCTCGCGGGGAACGTCGTGCTCAGGCCCGAGCCGCCGCGAGCATCGAACTCGGCGATCTGACGATCACGCTGGGGCCGTCGCCGTGGCGGCTGAGCACGACGGACGCCGCCGCCGGTCGTCTCGTGGACCGACGACCGGACTCGCGATCACGCCGCATCGAGCTACGTCGGCGGCAACGGCGACGAGCGGATCGGCGTCGCGCGGCACCTGGCAGTCGACCGGCGGCGGCGAGCTGCGCGTGACCGCGAGCCATCTGTTTCTCGACACACCTGCAGGCGGCGCTTCGGGCGGCCGACGCGATACGGCGGCATCGTCGATCGTCGACGCGCGTCATCCGTGGCACGCGCGACCGGCCCGAGCGCTGACCGGCACGGTGACGATCACCAACGGCCGCGTCGAGCGGTCAGCTACCAGAAGCTGCAGTCGCGCGCGTCGACTACGCCGGTCGACATGTTCGACCGTCGACGGCCGGCTCGATCAGGCGCCCGGCGACGTGGATCACGGCCGTCAGGCACCGTGCCGCTCGCGCTCTTCGATCAGGATCGTCCCGAGTCGCGCCGATCAACCTCGACCGTCAAGTCGAGCACGATCAGCCTCGGCCTCGTCGAGCGGCATCACCGACGTCGTGCGCAACGTCAGCCGGCGACGCTCACGCTCGACGTCACCGGCGATCGGGACGAGCGCGCGACCCGCATTTCGACGGCTACGGTCCAGATCGCCAACGCCAGCTTCCTGGTGCCGCGACAGCGGACGCGAGCTACAGACACGCGCGCGGCGTTCACGCTGACGCAGCGATCGGGTCACCGTCGAGTCGCTGCACGTCGAGGACAACGACGGCCGGCCGCTCGACGTGCACGGCAGCCTCGGCACCCACGAGCTGACGCGTCGGCGACGTCCGAGATCGACGCGACCGCGCAGCGCTTCGAGGTCATGCGCAACGCCGCTCGGGCACGTCGAACGTCGATATCGCGCTGCAGATCCGCGGCCGCTTCGAGTCGCCGCGGGTCATCGGCGACATCACCATCGGCCAGAGCGAGCTGAAGGTCGACGAGATCCTCGACGCGCACGCTGTTCCAGCCTTACTCGACCGAAGAGACGGCCATCGCCGGAAGTCGACGCCGTCGCGGCGCTCAACCCGTGGGAGCGGCTCGGCCTCGACCTGCGCGCTGCACGTCCCCGAGACGCTCAGTTGACCGGCAGCGACGTGCAGATCTCACCCGGCACGCCGATCGGACTCGGCGACATCAACCTGCGCGTCGCCGGCGACCTCTATCTCTACAAGGATCCGGCGCAGCCGCTCTACGGTGACCGGATCGTTCGACTCAGATCAACGGGAGCTATGCGTTTCAGGGGCGACGATTCGAGGTGCGTGCCGTCGAGCTCGATCAACTTCCGCGGCGATCTGAATCCCGAGGTTTACGTGACGGTGAGCCGCGTGATTTCCGGCGTCGAGACGCGGGTCGGCATCTTCGGACCGCTCGAACCAGCCGGAGCTGCGGCTGTCGAGCACTCCGCCGCTGGACGATTCGGACATCCTGTCGCTGATCGTGTTCAACACCTCGACCAATGAGCTGTCGGCGGTCCAGCAGCAGAACCTGCTGGTCCGCGCCGGCGTCCTGGCCGCCGGCTTCCTCGCCACGCCGATCGTCGTCGGCGATCTCGACGAGACCGCTGGGCATCGACATCCTCGAGATCGAGCCGTCGGCGGATCCGCGTGAGGCCGTTTCACCACGCGTCACGATCGGCGACGAGATCGCGCCCGGGCCTGGTCGCGCGCTTCAGCCGCCAGTTCGGCAGCGAAGCCGTACGACAGGCGACCATCGAGTACATCCTGTCGCGCCTGTTCCGCCTGCGCGCGCACCTTCTCCGACGCGCAGACGCTGAACTCGCGCTCGACCTTCCGGCGCGTCGAGCGCGCGGGGATGGATCTCCTCTTCTTCTTCAGCTTCTGAACCGACGCGGTATCGTCTGTCTACGGCGGCGGGCCGCGGGTGGGGATTCGGGATTAGGGATTCGGGATTTGATCGTCGGATTCAGGGACGTCAAATCCCCAATCCCGAATCCCAAATCCGATGCCCTTGACTTCAGACTTCAGACTTCAGACTTTCTCAGCCTCCGCCGTCGCCCTGAACGGCGACTCGTCAGCGCTCGGCCCGTAGATCGACGGAACCGAGACGTCGAGCAGACGCAGATACACCGACAACTGTCCGCGGTGATGGTAGGTATGGTTCATCACGATTGAACGGATGAGCGCCGCTTTCGGCATGTTGAACACCGGCGCGCCGTTCATCGTCGCCGACCACGGCTGACCGAGTCCCCGCGTCGCCGATCGTGTTCAAGGCGTTCTTCGTCTTGACCACGCCCTCGTCGTGCGCCGCCAGGATCTCCTGCGTCGACGTCGGTTCGGGCGGTTTGCTGCCGCCGCCTTTGCCGAAGTCGACCGTGTCCTGACACGCCCAGCCCTCGGCGATATAGCCGGGGCTCCTCGCGACGTGCAGCGCCAGCTCACCGAGCGACATCGACTTGGGATGAGGTTTCCAGGTCAACTTGTCGGAGGGCACGCGCTCGAGCACGCGCCGGGTCGTTGCGCTTTCCACTTCCAGCTCACCAAGAATGGCGTTGATCGACATGGTCTCTTCCTCCGCTTGCGAAGCGGGCAATCTTACCACTCGACTGTGACGCCGATTTCCCTTCCCGTGAAAACCATTTCCGCGCGCGACTCGCGTGACGATTCGTGACGGCTCGAAGGACGCGGTTATCTCGCAGATTGCGAAGGATTTCAGCCGACTCGCGACGTCTCGTGCGTTTGGCAACGCCTCTGCAGCGCGCCCTACCCGAGGATGCCGCCAAGTGTCACGTTCAAACCACACTGCAAGTAAGGCCGGGCTCGCCGTGATGATTGTCTTCGTCGCCGCCGCCGCATTCGGCGCGAAGCTCTGGCGCAAACCCCGACGGACTTCACGCTTCCACCCGCGGTCGATCAGACGGCAGACGCTTCGTCGCTCGGATCAGCGCTGGCTGACACCGACGACACCACCGGCAGATCCGCGTTCGGCAAGTTCGGCGGAGCCGTCGGCACCTACAACCCGACCGATCCGCTGATCGGAACCTCATCCAGGTCCGCGGACGCCGCGGCTCTCTCCGGAACCAGTCGCCAGGCCGCCGCGGTCAGCCGTTGGACGCCGTGGGGCCTCGGGTCGTCGCGGCGCAACTCGAATGAAGGCGGCTCCTCGAGCGGCTCGGCCTCACTCGGCGGCTTGTGGCGCACGATGAGCCCGTTCGGCCACAACGGCACCACCGCCGATACGGCCGTGGTCGCGCGCAACGATCCGGGCGTGAAGCTGTCGACCAAACCAAAGGCCGCCGATCCGGCACCGCGAGCGCCGAGGCCGTCGGCTGGCGGAGGTTCGTCCTCAGGCGGAGGTTCGTCCGCGGGCGGAGGTTCGTCTTCAGGCGGCGGCGACCCGGCTGCGCCAGGCGCCGGACTCGGTGAAGACGAGACGCCGCCGTCGAATCCCAGCGACCCGCTGCCGGGCGGTAGCGGCGACCCCACCCCGGGCCGCCCCACCCCGGGCGGGCCCACACCGGGCGGCCCCACGCCGGGCGGCAACCCGTCGGTGAACCCCGAGCCGGGCACGATCGCGCTCTTCGGCACCGGCCTGGTCGGCCTCATCGGCATCCTTCGTCGGCGCCGTCAGTAGCCGTCGTGCAGTATGCGCGTCGCGAGCGGTTGGCGATCACGGGGGCGCTTGTCGCGGCAGCGACGGGCGCCCTCGTCGCGCTGTACGCGCGCGCAATCGCCGGTCTCGCACGCGAGTGGACGTCGAGTCCCGACGCCTCGCACGGTCTCATTCTTCTCGTCATCGCATGCGCCATCGCGTGGCACCGGCGCGTTCAGTTCGTGCAGGCGGCTGATGGCCGCGCGCGCTCGAACGCCGGCCTCGTCCTCCTGCTGGCGGGCCTGACCATCTATCTCGTCGGCCTGTTGGGCGCCGACATCTTTTCTGACGCGGATCTCGTCAATCGCCGTCCTGAGCGGCACCGTGTGGTTCCTCGCCGCGCGCGCGCCGCGCGGCTGATGGCCGTGCCGCTCGTGTTCCTGCTGATGGCGATCCCGCTGCCGTCGCTGCTCGTCAACAGCGTGACGCTCCCGCTGCAGTTCGTCGCCTCGCACATCGCCGAGTCGGTGCTGACGCTCGCTTCGGGCACTCCGTGTTTCGCGACGGGAATCTGCTGACGCTGCCGTCGGCGACGCTCGAGGTCGCCGAGGCGTGCAGCGGTCTGCGCTCGCTCGTCTCGCTCGCGGCCATCGGCGCCGTCTTCGCGTGGGCGTCCGAGCGGACCGTCTGGCGCCGCGCGCCGCTGGTGCTGCTCACCGTGCCGATCGCCATCGCGATGAATGGTCTGCGCATCGCCGCGACTGGTCTGATGTGCGAGCACTGGGGGCCGCAGATGCATCCGGCGGCTGGCACGAGTTCACCGGCTGGATCACCTTCGTCGTCTCGACCTTCCTGCTGCTGCAGATCGGCAAAGCGATCGCGTCGTTCGACCGCGGTCAGTCATGGCTGGCGAGCAGGGTCGCCGCAGCATGAGCACCGCCCGCCTGACGCTCGTCGTGCTGCTGCTCACCGCCACCGCGGTGGTCGCGCGCTCGGCGCATCGCGGCGATCGCGCGGTCGACGCGCGGCTGGAGTCGCTGCCGTATACCGTCGACGACTGGCGCGGGATCGAGGGGCGGCCGCTCGACGACGAGACGGTCAGGACACTCGGCGCCGATGCGTATCTCATGCGCACTCTATTCGGCCGGCGCGGCGCGCCGGCCTCTCTCTACATCGCGTACTACGGAGCACAGCGCCCCGGAGTCAGCGTGCACTCGCCGCTGCACTGCCTGCCGGGCACGGGATGGGAGCCGCTCGAGGTCGGCACGATCGATGTCGCCGGCAACCCGGTGCGGCGCCTGGTCGTGCGCAAGAATCGCGAGCGCGCGCTGGTGCGTATCTGTACGCGGTCCACGGGCGCACCATCGCCAACGAAGCACTGAGCAAGCTCTGGCTCCTGCACGACAGCATCCGCCTCGGACGAAGCGACGCCGCGCTCGTCCGCATCGTCGTCCCCATCACCGGCTCGGTGGACGCGGCCGAGCAACGCGGTGTCGCCTTCACGCGCGATCTGCTGCCCTTCCTTTCGCAACTCTGGAGTTGAGACCATGTCGCTGCGCATGCTTCCGCTCGTCGTCATCGCCTCCTGCACCGTCGCCTGCGCCGACAACGCGGTGCGCGCGCGCGCGTTCGTCGACAGCGGCGATCGGCACATCGCGTCCGGTCAGCTCGACGCGGCCGTCATCGAATATCGCAACGCCGTGAAACGGAATCCGGCGTCGGCGGAGGCGCAGCGGAAGCTCGGCGACGCGCACGTCGCGCTCGGCAAGCCGGACGAGGCATATCGCGCCTACTCGACGGCCGTGGAGCTCGATCCATCGGACACGCGCTCGTACATCGGTGCCGGCCGGCTGTTGCTGTCGGTCGGGATGTACGACGAAGCGAACGTCCGTGCGGAGCAGGCGCTCGACTACGAACCCCGGAACGTCGACGCGATGGTGCTGGCCGGCCGCGCGCTCGCACGGCTGAGCCGTGTCGCCGAGTCGATCGGCGCATTCCAGACGGCAATCGCCGCCGATCCACAGCCGGCGGCGTTCATCGGCCTCGGCGACGTGAAGCGCACCAGCGGCGATGTCGCCGGCGCCCAAGCGGCGTATCGGCAGGCGGTCGCGCTGCATCCGCAATCGGTCGACGCGCGGATCGCGCTGGCCCAGTTCCTCATGGCCGATCATCCGGCCGAAGCGGAGCAAAACCTGGTGAAGGCGGTCAACGCCAATCCGTCCGACGAGCTCGCGAACCGCTCCCTCGCATCGTTCTACATCGCCGCCGACCGCCGCCGGGAGGCCGAGCCGTTTCGCCGCAGCGGCCGCGCAGCCGAATCAGAGGCTGCGCTCGACGCTCGCGCTCGCCGACTTCTACATGACCGCCGGCCGGCGCGACGATGCGCGCGCGATTCTCACGCGCGTGAACGGCGAGAACGTTCAGGCGGTCGGCGCGAAAGTGCGGCTCGCGGCGCTCGATTACGAAGCCGGACAGAAGGCCGAGGCGCATCAGCGCCTCGACAAGATTCTGAAGAAGACGCCGACCGGCGAAGCGTGGACGGTGAAGGCGCGATTCCTCGCGAGCGAACACAAGCTCGACGAGGCGTTGAAAGCCGCGCACGCCGCCGTCGATTTCGACCGCCGGATTGCGACCGCGCACTCATCATCGGCAGCATCGAGCTCGAGAACGGCAACTACGACGAGGCCGAGCATGCGTTTCGCGAAGTGCTGCGGCTGAAGAAAACCACCACGGCGGCGACGCTGCAGCTCGCGCGCACGAAGCTCGCCGCCGGCAAGACGGCGGACGCCGTGGCGCTGGCGCAGTCGGCCGGCTCGGCGCTCGGCGCGCGGCTGACGCTCGCCCGCGCGTTGATCGCCGACGGCCAGATCGCCACGGCGCGCAACGAGCTGCTGCAGCTCGAGGTCGAAGGCACGAAGTCGGCGGATCCGTCGGTCCTGCTCGGATCGCTCGAGCTCGACGGCGGCAACATCGACGCCGCCCTCCAACACGCAGGCCGCGCGTTTCCACTGCGCCCGACTCCGTCGATGCGCTGCTGTTGATGGCGCGGACCGCGCTCGCCGCCGAGGACGGCGTCACCGCCGAGCAGTATCTCAATCGCGCCGTCGCGATCGCGCCGGCCTCGTTCGACGCCAACGCGCTCCTCGCGCAGCTCTACGTGATCCGCGGCGACGTCGCGCGCGCGCGCAGGACCTTCGAGTCGCTGGTCGCGCGCAGCCTGCGCTCGGCGGAGGCGCGCACCGCCGTCGGCATCCTGCTCCAGGCCGAAGGCGCGGCCGCGAGGCGCGCGGCTGGGCATGAGCAGGCGCTCGCGGTCGATCCGAATCAGGCGATCGCGGCCAACAACCTCGCGCGACTCTACGCGAGCGACCGCTCCAACCTCGACGCGGCCGTGCGTCTGGCACAGCTCGCCGAAGCGAAGCTGCCGAACGAGCGTCAGGTGCAGGAGACCGTGAGGCTCGTGGACGACGTCCGCCGTTCGGTCGCCGACGCCGGACGGGACACGACCGCCGGCTCGATCAAACAGTAAGATGGTCGAGCATGCGCGTCAGCGTGCTCGACCAATCGCCCATTGCTGCCGGCTCGACCCCAGCCGCGGCGCTCCATCACTCGATCGACCTCCGCGCGCCTCGCCGAGGATCTCGGCTATCACCGCTACTGGGTCGCCGAGCATCACGGCACGCCGATGCTCGCGTGCGCCAGTCCCGAAGCGCTGATCGGTCCGATTGGCGCCCGCACATCACGTATTCGCATCGGCAGCGGCGGCGTCATGCTGCCCCACTACAGTCCGCTGAAGGTCGCCGAGACGTTCAGCATGCTGAGCGGGATCTTCCCCGGACGGGTCGACCTCGGCGTCGGCCGCGCGCCGGGCACCGATCACCTGACGATGGTTGCGCTGCAGCGCGACCGGCGGCAGGCGGCGCCCGATGACTTTCCGGAGCAGCTGGCCGAGCTGCTCGCATATGTCCGCGACGGCGTGCCGGCGAGCCACGCCTTCGCGCGACTCGCGGCGCTCCCCGGTCTGCCCGAACGGCCGGTGCCGTGGCTCCTCGGGTCGTCGCCGCAGAGCGGCATCTGGGCGGCGGAGGTCGGCCTTCCCTACGCGTTCGCCGATTTCATCAGCCCCACCGGCGCCGACATCGTCGCCCGCTATCGCCGCGAGTTTCAGCCGTCGTCCGCGCAGCCGTCGCCGTATGTGGTCGTCGCGGCGTGGGCGTTGTGCGCGGACAGCGATGACGAAGCGCAGCGGCTGCGCCGCGAGCGCACGAATGGCGTTCACGATGATGCTGCAGGGTCAGTTGATCGCGATTCCGCCCGTCGACGTGGCGCTGCGATTCTTCGCGGACCAGGGAGCGGCGACTTCGTCGATCACGCGCCGCCGCCGCTGGATCCTCGGATCGGCGGAAACCGTTCGCCGCGATCTCGAGGCGCTCGTCGACGAATACCAGGCCGACGAGCTGATGATCGTCACGATCACCCACGACCACGCCGCGCGCCGCCGATCGTATGAACTGATCGCCGGTGCGCTCGAGATCGACGACGAGGCGGTAGTCCGCCTGAAGGCGGACACCACGCGTGGCGTCCGGCTTTAGCCGGACCTGATTGCGATCTACAACAACAACACTTCGACGCGGTGCGCATGGACGGACTGCGCGCACGGTGACCACGCGAACACCGTGAAGCGGCCATCCTGCGACGCGACCAGGGCGAGCGCATCACGCTGGTCGTGGACGAACTGCGCGGCGGAAAAATGCCGCGTCCCGCCGAGCGCCGAGGGATGGACCTGCTGCGCGACGTCGCCCTCGATCGGCTCGGTCAGCGTGATCTGCTCCACCTGCGGCCATCCCTTGCGCCGCGCGATCTTCGCGCCGAACGCCAGCAGCTGATAGTCGTCGTTCAGGATCGTCGCGCCGTCGACGGCCGTCAGGCCGGCAATCGCTTCGACCGCCCGCTCGAGCGCGTCCTGCCAGACTCGCACGTGGCTCTCCTCCGCGCTCACGGCGCGCAGACGGGACAGCTCGCTGTGCGGCGGCACGATCGCGTACGGAATCGGCCGCACGATCGACTCGAGCCAGGTATCGTTCGTCGCCGGCACCAGCAGCAGCGAGCCGCCGCGGCCGTGCGCGCGCATCGAAACCGCGAGCTGCACGAGCACGTTGATCGAGTCGACCCAGGCGCCCGGTCCTTCGAAGCCGAGCAGCGACGTGAGCAGCGCCGGACAATCCGGCAGCTTCGACGCGCCCTCGTTCACCATCTTCACCTGGTCGCCTTCGATCACGGCGACGTTGACGAACTTTCCGATCTCTTCGCCGCGGTGATGCTTCACGACCAGCAGCCCGGGCGCCGCCACCTCGACGACGATGCAGAAGGTGGGGATGGAGCGGGTCGTGCCCCAGACCGACAGGCCGTCGCCGTTGCGCCAGACGCCGAGGTGAATCCCCGCGCGTTCGACGGCCGGCGCCACCTTCGTCAGCTTGCCAGGGTCGAGCGGCAGGCTGTTGGCGAACAGCATCGGATGCGCCGACTGCTCCGGCGAAACAAACGCGAGCGAGATGCGCGGAACGTAGTTCTCTTCGCGCCGCAAGCTCGCCCAGAACGCCGCCTCGATCAGGGCCTCGACGGTGGCAATGTCGGGCACCGAGGCCAGATTGCCCTCGCCGCGTCCGGCGGCCTCGCTGATATGCCGCGCGAAATGCGCCTCCACCCTGGGTGCGACGATGCGCGCGGCCGGATACGCAGTGGTCTCGGTCATGAACTATTGTGGTCGCGGCGAAAAATGCCGCGTCCCAGCATTGTATAGGTGTCGGTTGCGGTCCAGTGGCGTGTCTCCTCGGACTTACTACCGGGCCGCTCCGTAGTCGCGGCCCGAAAATCGCGGTCGAAGGCTCGTTGTAACTGAGTACTACTTCAGCGGATACGCTCCACTTGATGACCGTTCCTCTGGCGTCGGAACATCCGATTCTGCTGGCGCGTGCCTCAGGCGAGGTGTCGGCGGACGTATCGTTCGAGCAGCTCTACGACCTCTATCAACGGCCGGTCTACGCGTGGCTGTCGCTGCGCCTGCCGGCGTCGGACGCGGACGATTTGGCGCAGGACGTGTGGACGATCTTCTACCGCCGATGGCAGGCGTGGCGCTTTCCTGCTGAGCTCGTACCGGAAGCGAAACCGGTCCTCAGCTTCTTGTATCGCACCTGCCACCTCACGCTCTCGGCGTTCCGCCGCATGCAGGAGCGAGATCGCGCCGGCGATCTCGACCAGGCCGGCGGCGTTGCCGCGCCGGCCGGCACGTGGCAGCGCGATCTCGAAGTCCGGCAGTGTCTTTCGGCGGCGCGCGAGGCATGTTCCGCTGACGAGCTGGAGATTCTCGTCGGCAAGCTGATCGGCGTGTCGGCGCGCACCATCGCGCGGACGCTCGGGATGACCGAGTCGGCCGTCGATCACGGCTACCGGCGCGCGATCGCAAAGACGCGCGCGGTGTTGGTGAATCCCGGAGCTCCGCAATGAACGAGCTCGACGTCGAACGCACGCTGACCGACGAGTGGCTGGCGTTTGCCGCGGCCGCCCGGCCGAGTCCGGACCTCGCCGTCACGACGGTCGAGGCGCGTGGCGCTCGCGTCACCCGGCCGATCATCTGGGCGGAGCTCGAAGACGTCCGTCTCTCGTTCGCCGAAGTGCACGCGGCGCTCGACGATGCGGCGAAGGCCGAGCAGCTGGCGACGACGCACTGGAGCATGAAGGATCTCATCGCGCACGTCGCATCGTGGGCCGCGGAGTTCAGGCGGCAGATCGAAACGGCCGCGGCGGGGCGGACGTTCGACTACCTGATCACGTTCACGCCGCGGGTCGGCCCGACCGACTGGAACGCGCGCGAAGTCGATCGCCGCCGGGCGTTGACGCTCGACGACCACTTCCGCGAGCTGGACGTCGAAACGGCGCGGATTCAGGAGCTCGCGCTCACCCTGCCAGACGATCGGCTGTTCATGACCGCGGAGCTGCCGCCGACGCCTGACGGCCTGCCGGAACACCGGTGGCGCGCGCAGCTCGCCGATCTGATGCTCAGGAAGTGTTTCCACGACCGCTATCATCTCGAGCGGATTCGCGGTCTCCTCGCGCTCGAATGAGGCGTGCGCGCGTCGTGCTACCGTAGCGCGCATGCGCGTGAGACCGGCGACGCCCGCCGACGCGGACGTCATCGCCCGCATCTACAACGACGGCATCGACGATCGCGTCGCCACGTTCGAGACCGCGCATCGATCCGCCGCCGACATCCGCGTCTGGTTCAACGGCACGCATCCGGTGGTCGTGGTCGAGGACGGTCCGGTCGACGAAGTCGGTCGCGTCATCGCGTTCGCGTCCACGTCGGTCTACCGGCCGCGCGACTGCTATCGAGGGATCGCGGAGTTCTCCGTCTACGTCGCGCGCGAGGCGCGCGGGCGCGGTGTGGGACGGATCGCGATGAACGGTCTGTTCGAGGCCGCACGGGCCGCGGGGTTCTGGAAGCTCGTCTCGCGCGTGTTCGTCGAGAACACCGCGAGCCGCCGGCTGCTGGCGTCAGTCGGCTTCCGCGAGGTCGGCACCTACGAGAAGCACGGCATGCTCGACGGCACGTGGCGCGACGTCGTCATCGTCGAACGGTTGTTGTGACGCGGAATGGTCCGGCTAAAGCGGACACCAGAAGTCATCTCACAAATACCGCTCAAGAGGCGAGACGAAACCGCGAAAACAAAGCTCGCCACGAAGGCACGAAGGCACGAAGTGGACAGAGCATAAAGAATTCTCTTCGTGTCTTCGTGTCTTCATGGCCAGCTTGTTCGTGGTTTTGATTTGATCCGATTTCGCGGTTTCGTGTCTGCTCGGAGGTTGTGAGACGCGTTCTTACTCGTAAAACGCTGGCGCCTTCTTGAGGAGGGCATTCCCCGCGAAGTCGTGCTGGATCCACAGCTGCGCGCGGGTCTTCGCCAGGAATGCATCGATCGCGGTTCGCGTCCGCCGTGTTTGTGCGGCGTCGGCCTCGAACGTCGGCACGCGGTCCAATGTCCGTTCCGCCGGATAGTGGTACAGGTCACCCGAGAGCAGCGTCGGCCCCGTCTTCGACAGCTTCACCAGCAGAACCTGGTGACCGGGCGTGTGGCCCGGCGCCGATTTGATGACGACCGACCCATCACCGAAGACATCGTGCTCGTCGGTGGTGATGATGACGGTCTTGCTGGTCCTGAGTGCCGCGAACGTCCCGGGCTGGACCAGATCGGGCGGCTTGTCCGCGAACATCGCATCCCGCTCGACCTGCCGGACCAGCCAGGTCGCGGGCGCGAAGTCGTTGCTGTTGGCGGTGTGGTCCCAGTGGTAGTGCGACAGCGCGACGTAAGTCATGTCGCGCGCCGCATACCCGACCTCGGCGAGCTGCGCCTTCAACGACTTCGCGAGCGTCACGTATCGGTCCGTATTCGCCAGGACGACGTGTACTCGTGCGCTGGTTTTCGTTTTTGACGTCGGCGTCGGGAACGGCGCCGGTGTCCCACATCAACGTGCCGTTGGGATGCACGACGAGATAGCAGGCGACTGACATGTCGCTGGTGATCATCTCCTCGCGCTTCAGGTTGAAACGGGCGGGATCGCCCTCGAGCGTGCCGCAATCGAAGACATACAGCCGCGGCGACTTCGGTTGCGGACGCGACTGCGGCGCGGCGGTGCCCGGCGCTTCCGCGAGCGCCGCCAGCGCCGCGATGACGACCACGCAGCGAACCAACGGTGTCATGTCACGACCGGCCAGCACCGCCTGCCCGAACTAGTGGAGTGTATCCACTGAAGTAGTACTAATTACAACGAGCCTTCGACCGCGATTTTCGGGCCGCGACAACGGAGCGGCCCGGTAGTAATCCCGAGGAGACAGTGCCACTAGTGAGCTGAGCGGCTGCCGTCCGCCGCGCCGGCGCTTTCTGCAGCGTCGGCGTATTCCTGATCGCTGATCGCGTAGAAATCCAGCCAGCCGATGTTCATCTCGTCGACCGTGCGGTCGCCCCAGCCGATGAACGCCGTCGGATCCGGGTTCTCTTTGTTCCCCGCCGAGTTGTCGTGATACGCGATCGAGTGCAGCACGGTGCCCTTCGGGAGTGCCGGCTGATGCTTGTACGGGTAGGTGATCTGCCACGTCCAGACGAAGCGGTTCACGTCGGTGAGCGTCTCGACCTGACCGGTCGGCAGGATCGCCTCGAGCACCATGCGCTTGCCGCGATAGTGCATGTGCGGCTGGATAGCTCACCAGCCGGGACGGCTGCGTCAGCGTGAAGTACGCGTCGCTGCGCGAATTCGGATCGCCCGGCGCGATCGACGAGCGTCGTCGGCGACGCCAGCGCCATCGTCTGCACGACGTGCTTCGGCTGATAGCCCTTCGGGAAGAACTTGATGCCGACCTTGACCTGGTCGCCGTTCACCGCGGTCTTGCCGTTCGGGTGATAGTGGATCTGGAAGCGGATCGTCGCGTCCTTCTTGAGCAGCTTCGACTCGTTCTCGCTGAAGATGTCGCCGTCGTTGCCGCGCGCGTAACTCGGTGAGCATCGTCGGAAAGCCGCGGATGAAGATGCTGGTCGTGTCGCTGCGCGCCGCGGGCGTTCGCGTTCGACGGCTGCGCCGTGCGACCGAGAACACGAGCACGTGATGCGTGACCGTCGGCGTCGGCGGCAGCACCTGGATCCACTTGATGTAGCGATCCTCGGTCATGCCCGACGGCGATCTCACGGCTCGGGATACGCATCGGCCGACGAGGCGGGGACGTCGAACGCCGGACTCTTGACGATGAGGTCCGGTTCCTCGCCGAACTGCCAGGTGTTCGTCGGCCGGCACACGCACCGCCGGCGGCGCGTCCTTCGGGTCGCCTTTCGGCGAGCCGCCGTCCACCCAGCGTCGCGATCGATCGCGATCTGATCGTCACTCAACGACGGATCGGGATCGTATTCGCCGATCGTCCGGTCGAGATGCCACGGCGGCATGTAGCGCGTCTCGACCTTCTGCTTGATCGAGCGCGCCCACGGCCGCGCGTCCTCGTAGGTGAGCAGCGAGAACGGCGCCATCTGACCGGGACGGTGGCACGACTGACACGACTTCTGGAAAATCGGCAGGACGTCCTTGGTGAACGTCGGTTTCGCCGGCACGTCGCCGGCGTCTGCGGTCGCCGATCCACGCAGCGGTGCGGCATTGACGATCAGGGCTGCGGCCAGCGCGAGGCCGATGGCCGAGGCAATGGATTTCATGACCAACGAGAGTAACATGTCCGCGCGCAGCTATCCTGGCACGCCTCGTGGGGCGGCTCTTTCACCCTCGACTGTCGCTCGGGGTGCCCTGAGCGTGTCGAGGGCAGGGGCCACCGACGCGGGGCCTGAACGGCCCGCGCCACGGGATCCATTTATGCTCACCGGTCCTGCGCCGCGTCCCGCGCGCATCACGCTCACCGGCCAGTCGGTCGACCTCGTCGCGCTCGATCCCGATCGTCACGGAGACGCCCTGTGGGACGGCAGCAAGGGTCACGACGCGCTCTATGCCTACTTGTTCGAGGGCCCGTTTGCCGAGCGCGCGGCCTTCGATGCCGTGCTGCGGAAGATGGCCGCGTCGGAGGATCCGCTCTTCTACGCGATCGTCGACCGCGCATCAGGACTGGCCGTGGGACGCGCGGCCCTGATGCGAATCGAGCCGGCGCACCGCGTCATCGAAGTCGGCAGCATCCTGTTCACGCCGGCACTGCAGCGGACGCGCGGCGCCACCGAAGCGATGACCTGATGGCGCGCTACGTCTTCGACGATCTTGGCTACCGGCGCTACGAGTGGAAATGCAACGCCCTCAACGAGCCGTCGCGCGCCGCCGCGCTTCGACTCGGGTTCACCTACGAGGGCCTGTTCCGCCAGCACATGATCATCAAAGGCCGGAACCGCGACACGGCGTGGTATTCGATGATCGACACGGAGTGGCCGGCGCGAAGAGCCCGCTTCGAAACGTGGCTGGCGCCGGAGAACTTCGATGCCAACGGTCGACAACGAAGAGCACTGTCCGAGATATCGATGTAGGGTGCGACGAAGCGATCCTACCGCGCGGCGATCCGAGCCAGCCATTCTTCGTACGCCGCGGTCGTGTCGGTAATCCACGTCGCGAAGCTGCCCGACGGCCGGACGCCGGGCGCGTGCTCGAACAGAATCGAGATCCTTCATCAGCGCGTCCTTGACCTGCTGCATGCCGATGCGTGAGGCGTCGGTCAGGGGCACGTCGGCCGTCAGCGTCAGGGCCGTCGCGCGCGCGCGGAAGGCGTGGACCGCCGGCTCGCCGTTGCGTTCCTCGAACTCGTGCAGCAGCTTGAGCACGTGCCGCAGCTGGATCGACTTGCCGATGTCGAGCATGCGCTCGTCGGCGGCGAGCACGCCGTCCCCCTCGATCGCGCCGTCCTCCCAGACCAGTGCCGTGATCGCGAGGCGATCGATCGACGAGCCGGGCTGAATCTCGAACGCGTAGCTGCGGCCCGCGGCCGCGATCGGCTCGTTGCGCTCGCTCTTGCGCCGTCCGCCCGCGACGCGCGTCGCGCCGCGCGCCACTTCGTACTGCAGCGCGATCAGCCCGCGCGTCGAGCGGTTGGTCACGACGATCCGGTAGGCGTGGACGCCGGGCGCGACCGCCTCGGTGCGCACGTCGATCGCATGCGACGCGCTCGTGACCTCGAGGGCCGGCGGCGGCGGCGCGACGGCCGGGGTCCCGGCGGCGCGGTAGCCGTCGCGGGTGCGGATGACGAGCGGCCGCCGATCCGGCGCGTCGGCGGCGACGCGCACCTGGCGGAAGGCGCCGTCGCGGGCGGTGTTGCTCGAGACATAGCCGAGCGTATAGGTCTGACGGACGTCCTGCGCGATCTGGACGAGCGTCTGCTTGATCCGGCGCTCGTCCTTCGGGCCGAACGCTTCGCCGCCGGTGGCGTGCGCCAGCCGCTCGAGCAGCTTCGGATTGCCGCGACCGCCGCCGTGATCCGGCAACGCCACGGTGTAGACGAGCGCGCTCGACGCCTGCGTCCTCGCGATCACTTCTTCGAACGTCATCCGGCTGGCGTTGTCGCCGCCGTCGCTGATCAGCACGAGGTCGCGGCGCTCGTAGCGGCCCCGGCGCAGTACTCGAGTCCGGCGTTGACCGCGTCGAACAGCGCCGTCCGGCCCGACGGGATGAAGATGCGGGCGAGCGCGAAGCGGAAGAAGTCGCGGTCGTGCGTGAACGGCGTGCTTCCGGCCAGCGCCGGCCGCACTCTCTCGTTGAAGAGCAGCGCGAACAGCTCGTCCTGCGGGTTGCTGGCGGCGGTGAAGGCGGCGGCCGCGGTGATCACTTCGTCGCGGCGCGCGAACATGCTCGCGCTGCTGTCGACGAGCAGCCCCATCGTCACCGGCGTGTCTTCCTTCGCGAAGAACCGAATCGCCTGCGGCCGTCCGTCTTCGAACACGGTGAACGAATCCTGGCCGAGATCGGTCACGTACGCGCCGTGCTTGTCCTTGACGTTGACGTGCAGCACCACCAGATCGGTGCCGGACGTGAACTGCGCCGGCTCTCTGTGCGGCGGCCGTCACGACGAGCGCGACGCCGGCGGCGAGGGCGAGGACGACCCGGCGCATGCCACGCATTATCACGCAGTCAACCGCCACTGCCGCCGGTTCGTCTAAACGCGGCAGTAATTCGATTGTCGCGCAGCTTTTTCAGCTTTCAGCTTTCGGCTCGGCTATCGAAACCGGCTGATAGCCGATAGCCAACAGCCGACAGCTGTTTTGAGGTCCTATGCTCCTCTATCACCTCCGTCATGCGATTCGCCTGCTCGGCCGCGAGCCGGGCTTCGCCGCGGCTGCACTCCTGACGCTGGCGCTCGGCGTCGGCGCCAATGCCGCCGTGTTCGCGGTCGTCGAGGCGGTGCTGCTCCGCCCGCTGCCGCATACGCGGATGCGGATCGCCTGGTCATCGTGAAGCACCGCGACACGCGAACCGGCCTGACCAAGGAGTTCATCGCGATTGGCGATTTCGTGGATCTGACCGCGCGGCAGTCGGCGTTCGAGCGCATCGCGGGCTACGGCGGCGGCCAGGCGACGATCTTCGGCATCGACGAGCCGTTTCGCGTCGACAGCCTCGCCGCCGCGCCCGGACTGCTTCGACGTGCTGCGCGCGCAACCGCTGCTCGGCCGGACGCTCACGGCAGAGGACTCGCGTCCGAACGCCGCACCGGTCATGCTGCTCGGCTACGACCTCTGGCAGTCGCGCTTCGGATCGGATCCGAACATCGTCGGCCGCGGCGTGCGCGTCGGGACGCGCGAGCGGCAGGTCGTTGGCGTGATGCCGGCGGGATTCCACTTCCCTCCCGACTCGAGTACCGACGTCATTGTGCCGGCACCGATCCCGCCGCAGGCCCCCGCCGAACGGAAGTCTGGCTGGATCTTCGGAGTGGCGCGCCTCACGCCAGGCCGCAGCCTCGACGACGCCGGCGCCAACCTGCTGGCGCTTTCGCAGCAGATGGCGCGCGAGTTTCCGCAGAGCAACCAGGGATCGGAGTACTTACGCTGTGCGCTGCGCGACGCGCTGGTCGGCGAGACCGGCCGCGCGTTCGTCCTGCTCTTCGCCGCGGTCGGCGTCGTGCTGCTGATCGCGTGCGCCAACGTCGCGAACCTGATGCTCGCGCGCGCGCCTGGCGCGGCGCCGCGAGATGGCGGTGCGCATGGCGCTCGGTGCGAGCCGTGGCCGGTTGACTCGCGCAACTGCTCGCCGAGAGCTTCGTCCTCGCCGTCGCCGCCGGTGCGCTCGGCGTCGTCGCTCGCGCATTGGGGCGCGCGCCTGCTCGTCGCGCTGGTGCCCAGGTCGGCGGCGGTGCCCGGTCTCGGCGACGTTCGCATCAACGCCGGCGTGCTCGCCTTCACGCTCGCGGTCAGCGCCGGCACGGCGATCGTCTTTGGTCTGGTGTCGGCGCTCACCGTGCGATCGGAGAACGGCGCCGGCGCGCTCGTCACGACGCGCGTCACGATGGGCGCCGGCGCACGCCGCGCGGCGTCGGCGCTCGTCGTCGCCGAGGTCGCGCTTGGCGATCGTGCTGCTCGTCGGCGCGGGGCTGATTCTGCGCAGCTTCACGCGCCTGCTGGACGTCGATCCCGGATTCCGCACCGATCACGTGCAGACGATCGAGATTCGCGTGCCGGCGGATCGCTATCAGGATCCGCTCGCGGCGCGCACGTTCTACGACCGCGCGTTTGCGGCGGTTGCGGCGCGCTGCCCGGCGTCGAAGAGGTCGGCGCGGGCGTCGTCATCCCGTTGACCGGCAACAACTGGACGGTCGGCGTTCGAGCGCGCGGATCGCCCGCTGCCGCAAGGCCAGCGTCCGCCGGACGTCGGCTGTCAGGCGGCGTCCGGCGGCTACTTCCAGGCGCTGCAGATCCCGCTCGAAGTCCGGGCGTCTGTTCGACGCGCGCGATCAGCCGAACAGCCGTCCGGTCGTGATCGTCAGCGAGGCGACTCGAGCGGCGGTTCTTCCCGAACGAGCGCGCTGTCGGCCGGATGGTGAAGCTCGACAGAACGACGGCGGAGATCGTCGGCGTCGTCGGCGACATCCGGCCGCGCCGATCTGCGCGACGAGCCGCGCGCCGACATGCATTTCCTGCTCGAGCAAGGCCCGAGCAGCCAGATCGACGCTGTTCATCCGATCGAGCCGCGATCCGGGTCTTGCGGCGCTGCAGCTCGGCGCTGCGCGGACTGGAGCCGGACATCGTTCTGTTCGAGCCGCGCTCGATGAACGAGATCGCGAACGACTCCGTGCACGGTCACGCGGCTCGCGCTGACGCTGCTCGGCGTGTTCGCGACGATCGGCGCTGGCGCTCGCGGCGATTGGCATCTACGGCGTGATGTCGTACGTCGTGCGTCAGCGGACGCGCGAGATCGGCACGCGCATCGCGCTGGGCGCGAGCCGCCCGCGACATCATCTGGCTCGTGATGCGGCAGGGCGGCGGTCATTGCCGGCATCGGCGCGGTGGTCGGCGGCGTGGCCGCCGCGGCGGCGACGAGGGTCCTGGCGTCGATGCTGTTCCGGCACCACGCCGTCCGATCCGGCGACGTTCGCCACGGCCGCCCTGGTGCTCATCGCGACGACGATGGCGGCGTGCTATCTGCCGGCGAGGCGTGCGTCACGGGTCGATCCGGCGCGGACGCTCGGAGATGAGTGACCACGCGTCTGCAGCGATCGGTCGCGCGACGCCGCCAGCACGCGTGCGACGAAGCCGGTCATGTTCGCGACCGCGAAGCTGATCCCGTTGAGATTGCGCTCGGGCGGCACGCCGGGAATCCCAGCCGCGCGAATCCTGACGCACGGAACACGGCCGCCCCGTCGACGTCGGCGACGCGGTACTACGTCGCGCGGAGCACGCCCAGTCCAACTGCACGGGGATGACGCCGGGGAGACTGCCCGGCAGCCAGCGCACCCCCTCGTCGTCTCGAGCGGACACGATCAACAGTCCGCGGGCCGCGGCCTGATCGACGGCGTCGCGGAGTGCGCGCTCGTGCTCGACTTTCGAGGTGCCGAGACTGAGGTTCGCGACCTGCATCCCCTCGGCTGCTGCCCAGTCGATCGCGGCGATCAGATTCGCGATCCGCGTGCCGAGCGTTCGGTCGAACACCTTCACGGCGTAGAGCTCGGCGTCGGGCGCTTTCTCTTTGATCGCCGCGGTGACCGCGGTCCCGTGGCCGAGGCCGATCGACGTAGTCGCCGTGCTGCCGGCCGTCCTCGTCGAAGCCGACGCCTCCGGCAATCGCCCCGACATGCGGATGCGCGACGTGGACGCCGCTATCGATGATGGCTACGCGAACTACCACCGGTCCCCTTTTGCCGACTTCCGTGGTGTCCGGCTTCAGCCGGACCTCGCAGGTCCGCCTGAAGGCGGACGCCACGCACACGAGGTCCGGCTGAAGCCGGACGTCAGCCGCATCGAAGCATGTCGAAAGACTTCGCGTTACGGCAGATCGGAAAATCAGGCCGCAACGCCAGCGCTGAGGCTGATGACGCGATCGGCGCGGCGGGCTAGCTCGGCGCGGTGGGTGATGACGATGACGGTGCGGCCGCGCATGACGCGCTCGTACCCCGTCCACCACCTGGCCGCTCCGTCGTCGGGTCGAGCGCCGCCGTCGGCTCGTCGAGAATCGAGGATCGACGGGTCTGCGTCAGGAACGCCCGCGCCGTGGCGATGCGCTGGCGCTCCCCTGCCGACAGCGCCATCCCGCGCTCGCCGACCACCGTGTCGCAACTGCTGCGGCAGCCGCTCGATGAATCGATCAACGCTGCCTGCCGCGCCGCGTCGCGCACCTCGGCATCGGACGCGTCGGGCCGCGCGTAGCGGATGTTCTCGGCGATCGTCGCATGCAGCATCGCCGGCTCCTGATCGACGAGCGCGACGCGCCGCCGCAGATCCGTCGAGGCGCACGGTGCGGAGATCGCGGCCGTCGATGCGGACGACGCCGACATCGGGATCGAGCAGCCGCAGCAGCAGATCGGCAATCGTCGACTTGCCGCTGCCGCTCGGCCCGACGATGGCGAGCACTTCGCCGGCGCGGACGTCGAACGACAGGTGCTCGAGCACCGGCACCGCCGCGATCGAAACGACAGCGTGACGTCGTCGAACTCGATGTCGCCGCGCACCGCGGGCAGCGGCGACCGCCGCCGCCGACTCCTGATCTCGACCGGCTCGTCGAGGAGTCTCCGCCACGCGGCGGAGCGAGAACGCGCACCGTCGCGAGGTTCGCGTACATGCCCATCAGCGCCTGCACCGGCGGCAGAAACCGCATCTGATACGCCATGAACGCGACGAACGTGCCGACCGATGATGCTGCCGTTGATGACGCGGAGCCCGCCGTAAACGAACACGGCGCCGGTGCCGGCCGAGAGAATCAGTCCCGGCAGACCGCCCGACAGGTAGGTGAGCAGCTGCATCGACATCAGCGCGTCGACGAACGCGTCGTTGCGCGCGGCGAAGCGCGCGACCTCCCGCTCCTGCGCGTTCGACGCGACGACGAGCTTCACGGCCTGCAGCGTCTCGATGAGGAAGCTGCCGATATCGGCGCTGCGCTGGCGCAGCGTCCCGATCTTGCTCTCGAGCCGCGTGCGGTAATGCACCAGCGCCCAGATGCCGACGGCGCGGTCGCCGCCGCGGTGACGAGGAACAGCCGCAGCGTCGAGCCAGGCGAGCATCGCGACCGTGCCGACCAGGAACAGCACGTTGCCGCACCCACGCGAGCGCGCGTCTCCGCGGCGATCCGCTGGATCTCGCCGACGTCGTTGTTGATGCGCGACATGACGTCGCCGAGGCGCGTGCGGGCGTAGAAGCGCGGCGACAGCCGCTGCAGATGGCGGTACATCTCCAGCCGCATGTCGAACAGGATGTCCGCCGACACGCGCGTGTAGCGCAGGCCGCTGACCACGTTGACGAGGAAGCTGGCGACGGTGACGCACGGCGAAGAGTCCGACGACGCGGACGAGCGTCGGCGGCGCTCGTCGGCCGATCAGTGCGCCGTCGAACGAAGTCGCGGGAGAGCAGCGGCAGGTACAGCGACGAGCGCCGTGCTGAGCGATGCTGAGCGCCAGCACGCAGCGCCAGGCCGCCGCCAGTACGGAACGATGAAGCGAAGCGCACGCCGCAGATCTCGATCCAACCACCCGCGTTTAACCTACGAAACCGCGAAACCACGAAACCACGGAGAAGAGACTCGTTAATTCCGAACGGCATCGAGTGAGATGACCTCTACTGCCCGCCGTGGCGCTGCTGACCTGCGCCGGCGGACTCGGGAAACACGAACAGCTCCGCTCGTCATGTCGCCGTCGAGCGTGATCGTCCGCAGATACTGATAGGTCTCGGCGTCGTAGAGGTCGATCGTGTTGCCGGCGACGTAGATGTAGAGGACCTTGCCGTTCGAGCTCGTCTTGAGGCCCATGCGCGGCCGCCCCTTGAACTCGGTGCGGCCGGCGAGCTTGCGGTGCTCGAGATCGAACTTCCAGAACTCGTAGCGGCCGATCTCCTCGAACAGCCCGTACCCGACTTTGCGATCCGGCGCCATCGCGAAGCTGACGCCGGTCGACGGGCCCGAGCGTGTAGAAGTCGACCGTCTTCGCCGCCGAGGTTGACGCGCGCCGATGCCCATCATGCGGCGGTGCTGCACCGGATCGGAGACGTTGAAGATGCCGGTGTAGAAGCCGGGCTCGTCGTTGAAGACGTCGCGCGAGCCGAACTCGAGCCGCCCGAACCCTTCCTCGATCGGCTTCGAGAGCTCCCACTTGTCCACCTGCGTGAAGCTGTTGGTCTCGTAGATCAGCACGTCCTGATCGCGTGAACAGGTACATCAGCTTGCCGTCGGGCGAGAACTGGATGTTGGCGTTCTGCCGCTCTTCGCCGTTCGGCCACGGAATCGTGCGGGCGATCTTGTGCTCCTTCAGGTCGCACTGCACCAGCGTCGGCGCGCCGATCTCGAAGCGGTCGACGAGCTTGGTCGCCGACGCGGTGACCATCATCACGAAGCGGTGCAGCGGATCGGGCTCGAGGCTGCGGATGCCGGACCTTCTTGTTGCCCTCGCTCAGCGTGAAGGTGTCGACGGTCTTGCGCGCCGGCGATGTCGACGATCTCGACCTTCTCCATCCCCGCCTCGATGGTGTAGAAGCGCTTGCGATCGCGCGACAGCGTCGTGCGGCGCGGAATGCCCGACTTGAACGGAATCGACGCCGACGATCTTCTCGGTCGCCTCGTCGATGATCCAGAACTGGCTCGGGTAGGCGCCGATGATCAGCGTGCCGTTGCCGGCGGTGCCGGCGGCGGCCGGCTTGCGCCCTTCTGCGCGGCGACCAGCGCCGAGCCGACGACGACGCAGCGGCGAGGCCGACGAGGAGACGCGGATTTCTTCATAGGCGGCCTACGGGAAAATGAGATCGATCTTGCGCCAGTCCTTCTGGGCGGCCGCGCACTTCGCGGTCCAGTCGGGCGCGTGGTTCAGCTGATCCGGCACCTGCGCCGGCCAGTAGCAGCCGATGTGGCAGTCGAACAGATCGCGCTCGACCGGCTGACAGAGTCCGGCGGTGCCGCCCGTGCGATCCGCTTCCCAGCCCGGCGAGAACACCAGCGAGCAGCCGATCGGAAAGTGCGGCGCCTGCGGCTGGCTGCGGTGCCGCTGCAGCGCCACGACGTCGCCTCGGTCGCCTGCGATCGACGCGCTCGGCCTTGCTGTTCACTGCCTTGAGATGCTTCATCGTGCTTCTCCTCAGCTCACCCGTTCGGCCGTCATCGGTCGATCGAACTGCGTCAGGAACGCCGGATTCCGTTCCGACAGCTCGCCGTAGATCCTGCAGGCAGACGTCGGTCCAGCCGCGGATCCAGTCGCAGTAGTGCAGGTTCGGCCGCGTCGTCTCGCCGTAGCGCGTGTGCGCTTCGTGGTAGCAGCCGCCCGAGCAGAGCGGCCGCGCCCAGCAGGCGCTGGCAGTCGGTCTTGTTGGCGATGTGGTGCGACTCGAGGAACGCGTGCTGCGCGTCGCGATCGATGCCGTCGCGCGACGGTGCCGAACTTGTGCGCGTCCGATCCGGCGAAGCGGTGGCAGAGCGCGACGTCGCCGTCGGTCGCCACGCCCAGCAGGCCGAGGCCGGCGCCGCACGGGAACGCCTTGCTCACGCCCTTGTGCAGCTCCTCGAGCGTCTCCTTGACGTTCGAGAAGCCGTGATGCCGGTTCGCGACCGACGCACTCGAGGAACTCGTAGGCGAGATCGCGGAACTGGCCGAGCATCTCGTCGTAGCCGCGATCCGAGATGGCGTGCTTCGCGGTTCGGCGACGTCGTCACCGGCGCGAAGCCGACCTCCCAGAATCCGATCTCCTCGGTGAGGTGCCGGTAGATCCGCTTGACGTCCAGCGTCCCCGACGTCAGCGTGACGCGCGCGCCGATCGGCCGGCTGCGGTGCCGCTTCAGCAGTTCTTTGATCTTCGGCGCGACGATGTCGTAGCTGCCGCTGCCGTTGTGGAAGACGCGGAACTTGTCCTGCACTTCCTTCGGACCGTCGATCGAGATGGTCACGCCGACGCGGTTCGTCGGCGAGGAACTCGATGATGTCCGGCTTGAGCAGCGTCGCCGTTGGTGGTGAGGCTGAAGTCGACGCTCCTTGCCGAGCTCGGCGCCGCGCTGCCGCGCGTAGGCGATCGTCTTCTTGCAGCACCGGGAAGTTCAGCAGCGTCTCGCCGCCGAAGAACGTGATGTGCGCCACCTTGTTGTCGCCCGACTCCTTGAGCATGAAGTCGACGCTCTGCGCGCGCCGTTTCCTCGCTCATGAACTTCGGCTGCTTGCCGTTCTCGGTGTCGACGATCTTGTCCTCGCCGTACTCGTAGCAATAGCTCGCAGCTCAGATTGCACTGGTTGGTGACGTTGAGGACCATCGTCGTCAGCGGGAACGGCGTCAGCGGAATGATCTTCGGCTGTCGGCGTGACGTCGTCCGGGGCGTTCAGCTCGCCGATCGCGCGCACGCGCGCGAGCTCGGCGAGCGTCGCGTCGAGCTCCGCGGCGTGCCGGCGACAGCGCCGTCGACAGCTCCTCGCGCGTGCGCGGCCGCTCGCTGAGCGGTCCGCAGCAGCCGGTCCGACGGCTCGTCGAGCGCGAAGATCGCCGCGCTCGGCACGCAGGTAGACGAACGGCTTTCCCGCCGCCTCGAACCGATGGTGCTCGCGCGCCGCCCACTGCGTCACCCTCGACTCCGCTCGGGGTGACCCTGAGCATCTCCAAGGGTCACTGCGTCCCCCGTTGAACCACGCCATGTAGAGCGGCACGGTCACGCAGCAGGTGTGCGCGCGCGCGCAGGGTTCTCGACGTCGGCGTGGCGTTGGCGTCGATCAGCTCCGCCACCACCCAGATGTCGCCGACGTTGTTGCGATTGCCGCTCCGCTTCGGGTTCGGTCCGTCGACGTTCGGCGTGAACAGGCCCGTCTCGTCCAGCGTCCCGACGAACTGCAAGTCGTCGTCGCCGAAGGTCGCCGTGTATTCTTCGGTCGACCAGCGCACGTTGACGAGGCCGAGGTTCGAGGTCGTCAGGCGGTGTCGGGCTTCCCGTCCGGCCCGTAGTTGATGCCGATCGCCTCGAACTGCTGCACCTGCTTCGGAAACACGTTGCCGCCGACGCGCGCCATGCCGGCCTGCGGCAGCACCTCGATGCCGTCGATCTTGTCGTAGACGACCAGCGACGAGGGCTGACGGTGCCGGCCACCGAGATGGCGCGCGGGCCGATCGGCGCGTTCGCGGCGACATCCACTTCGATCGCGAGCTCGTCGGGCTTCGCCGACACCACGCGCGAGATCCTCGCACGCCCTGGCCGAGGCCGATGTCTTCCGGGCTTCAACGACGTCGAGAGGTTCGCGCCGAAGATCTTGATCGCGGTGCCGGTCGACGGCGTCTTCAGCGCGCGGTCACGTTGGCGCCGAACACGATCGGATTCGGTCGTCAGCCGCACGCAGCTTCGCGTCGATGCCGGTCTCGTCATAAGAGCCCGTGATACCAGCGGCCCCACATGCTCTTCCAGTCGCGCTCGATGAACAGCGTTTCTCGCCCGGCTGGTCATTCACTTCCGGCGCTTCCGGCGCCCGGCGCGTTGCTGCGGCCGCGCCATTGATAGCCCGGTGTACCAGACCGCTTGCCGGTGCGGGTCACCGTTTCGCCGGTGCGCGCGATCGTGTAGCGCGTCTCCGTCGTGAAGGCGTCGGCGGCGGCGTCGGCGGTGATGGTCACCGTGCCGTAGACCGCGCCCTTGCCCGGCGCCGTGCCGGCCAGCGCCCAGCGTCCCGCGAGTTTCGGCGTGCTGCATCGCCGCCGACCAGTTCGACCAGTCGGCGGTCGTCAGCGGCAGCGTCTTCGACAGGTGCTCGATCGCCTTCTCCATCGGATGGCGATTGTCGGGCGGACGGCCATCCGGGCCCGGCTCGGTTTGCGCCGGACGTGTGCGGCGGAAGCCCTGGCCGTTGTTCATCGGCTGGTTGTCGACGAGCGGGTAATAGCCGCGGTGCATCGCGACCAGCAGCTCCCACTCCTCTTTCGTCCGCCGCTCGCTCAACACGCGCGCCATCGTGTGGCACGACGAGCACGTGTCCGACGTCTCCTTGTCCTTGTCGTAGGTGAACTCGACCATCCGGCGCTCGGCTTCGATGCACGATCGGGCGCTCTTCGTCGGGCGCGAGGCCGTTGATGATCGGCGAGGTATTTCAGGATGACGCGTGCGTCTTCCGGCGTGAGGTTGACCTTGTTGAGCGTCACCATGCCGCTTGATGGTGCGCTCCCAGTTCTCCGGCGTCGCGCGGCGGTACGAGATGCGCGACATCCGGCCCTTGTCGTCGCTGCTGTGGCACGAGCCGCAGCGCTGCCGCACGGATCGTTCTGAACCGGGATGCCTTCGTTCTGTGCCGGCGTCTGCGGCGACGCGGCCGCCGCCGGCGGCTGCGCGCCGCGCGCGGATGACCAGACGAGGAAGGTCGCTGCGAGAGTGAACCAGCCGGCCCGCTTCAGCATCCGCAGGGTTTACTCTGGGAAGTCTGAGTAGAAGTCTGAAGTCTGAAGTTTGAAGTCTGAGTACCCTAACGGTTCACTTGTGACGTGTTCCGGCCTCGCACTTCCCACTTCCAGACTTCAGAACTTCGCAGACTTTTCTTCAAGGCCGTCGTCGGCGCGGCTGGCCATGCTGCGGCGGCCGGCCATGCGAGCGGACGCCCGTGCGGTGGACGTCCGTGCGGCGCCGGATGCGCGGCGTGCGGTGCGCTTCCCGGACGGTGCGCGCGCGGCGGCCGGCCGCGCGGCGGACTCGGCGGCGCGGGCGGCGCCTGTTGCTGTAGTCGAAATCGGGCAGCGTGATGCGCGGCAGCCGCTTGTCGATCGCTTTCTCGATATCGCGCAGGTTCGTTTCCTCGTCCGGCGAGACGAGCGTGAACGCCGCGCCGGTCAGCTCGGCGCGCGCCGTCGCGCCCGATGCGGTGAATGTAGTCTTCCGGCACGGCGGGCACGTCGAAGTTGACCACGTGGCCGAGCGCGGTGATGTCGATGCCGCGCGCGCGCGATGTCGGTGGCGACCAGCACGCGGTAGCTGCCGCTCTTGAATCCGGCGAGCGCCTCGGTCCGCTGACTCTGCGATCGGTTTGCCGTGAATCCGCTCGACGCGAGATACCGGCTGCCCGCGATATGGCGCGCCAGACGATCGGCGCGGTGCTTGGTTCGCGTGAAGACGAGCGCGTCGCGAATCTCCCGCGATCGAGCAGCCTCGTCAGCAGCACCGCCTTGAGATGATGCGGCACCGGATAGACGGCCTGCGTGATGCCGACCGCCGGCGCGGCCCGCCGCTCGAGGTTGATCAGGCGCGGGATTGTGCAGCATCTCGCGCGACAGCTCCGCGATCTGCGGCGGGATGGTCGCGCTGAAGAACAGCGTCTGACGGCGCGGCGGCAGATGGCGCAGGACGCGGCGGATGTCCGGCGAGGAAGCCCATGTCGAGCATCCGGTCCGCCTCGTCGAGCACGAGGTAGCTCAGCGCCGCCGAGTTTCGCATACGGCCTGCTGGAAGTGATCGAGGAGACGGCCGGGCGTGCGCGACGATGACGTCGACGCCGCTGCGGAAGGCGTGCTCCTGCGGTCCCATGCCGACGCCGCCGAAGACCGCGGCGCCGGTGATCGGCGTGTGCACCGCCAGATCGTTGAGGTCGGCGAGAATCTGCGCCGCGAGCTCGCGTGTCGGCGTCAGCACCAGCGCGCGTCGTACGCCGCGGCGCTCGGCCGATCAGCTTGTGCGAGGATCGGCAGGCAGGAACGCCGCCGTCTTGCCGCTGCCGGTCATCGCGCACGCGAGCGACGTCGCGGCCGTCCAGCGCCGGCGGGATCGCGTCGTTCTGAATCGGCGTCGGCCGCGTGAATCCGAGATCCCTGATCCCGTGGAGGAGGTCGGCGATGGAGCTTCAGATGTGGAGAAAGGCACGATTGAGGCTCGAGCGGAGGTTGTTATGATACGCGAGACAAGGAGCCCAGGATGGCACAGCGGTCGCGCCCGACGATTTCGAAGCGGCAACGCGAGCAAGCTCGCATCGCGAAGCAGAAAGACAGGGCCGCTCGCCGCGCCGAGGAGGCGACGCGGCCGAAATCGGAAACACCCGGGGCGTCGACTCCCGACATATCGCGGATATTCGTCCGGGACCGCAGCCGCTCGCCGAGCTGGCAAGTGGGACGAGGAATAGGCCCAGAATCTGACCTGACCAGGGATCTTGCGTTAGCACCGGCGCGGCTGCCTGTCGACTCGGGGTAGCTAATGTGCCCCATGTTGCTAAGACACGACGCGTCGAACCACCGAGGGATGTCCACAGCAGCGGATCGACGCGGAGCGCGACGGAGCGGCGAACGCCGCGCGGCGTACGGCCGGCGCGACTACGATCGCCCGGGCGGCTATCCGCCCGTCCTCGTCGCCGACGATAGCGACGGCGCGCGGCGGCCGTGTGTCCGCTACCTCGAACGCTTCAACTTCGACGTCGCCGAGGCCACCAACGGCGAGGACGCGCTCAAGCGAGATCGTCTCGACGACGCCGCGCGTGATCGTGGCCGAATCGACGCTGCCGGCGATGCCCGCCGATCGCCTGTGTCAGTGGCTCGCGCAAGGCTGGCGCACGCGCGATATCCCGGTCATTGTCGTCGCCGCCGATTTCGACGAGCGGCCGCTGATGCCCAGCGTCGCGGCCATCCGCAATCAAGCCGTTCTCGCTCGAGACGATGCTCAGTGAGAGTCCGCCGCGTGCTGCGGGACTCACAGGTGACCTGAGCATGATTTGGTGAGTTGGTGAATTGGCAAGTTGGTGACTTCAATTCGCAAATCAATTCCTGAATTCACCAAGTTACCAATTTGCAATTACCGACTCTTTCTCTTCCTGGGGCCTGCTGCCGGCGCTCGATCCAGTCGTGACGCCCAGCCGGTGATCGCTTTGATCCAGCGCCGCCAGCTCACGCGCCCTTCCTGGTCAGCGCGTACTCCGACGCGCTACCGGCGTCTCGGGCACGACCGTTCGCTCGACGATGCCTTCCTGCTTCGAGCTTCCTGCAGCCGCTCGCTCAGCATGCGGTCGGTGATGTCGGGAATGGCGTCGCGCAGGGTCGCGAAGCGGCAGCGGGTGCTTGAGCAGCACGATAGATGATCGCGCCGGTCCAGCGGCGGCCGATCAGCTCGCTGGCGCGATGGAACTGCGCGCAGAGCTGCGCGCGTGCAGTGCGGATCGGCATGTGCCAGTGACATCAGGATACCGCACGACCTATCCTTAGCAAGGCACTACTTGACATATAGTCACTATACTATTGTATAGTGACTGCAGACTAGAAGAGGACGGTTCATGGACGACAGGATTGTTGCTGGCGCGGGTGGTGATCGGACTGCTGATGGCGGCGCACGGCTCGCAGAAGCTGTTCGGCTGGTTCGGCGGCTACGGCCTGGACGGCACCGGCGCGGTTCTTCGAGACGCTCGGCTTCCGCCCGGGACGCACGTTCGCGGCCACTGGCGTCGGTCGCGGAGATCGTCGGCGGCCTGCTGGTCGCGCTCGGCCTGCTCGGCCCGGTCGGACCGGCGCTGATGCTCGTCGGTGATGATCGTCGGCGGCGGTGAGCGTGCACTGGCAGCACGGGCTGTTCGCCGACGACCAACGGGATCGAGGTGCCGCTGCTCATGGCGACGATCGCGGCCGCGCTGGCGCTGACCGGGCCTGGTCGGCTACTCGCTCGACGCGGCGTTCGGCCTCGCGCCGTTGTGGACGCCGCGGCGATCGCGTGGCGGCGCTCGCCGGTGCGGCATTGTCGGTGGATTCGTGAATCGTCGCTCCGGCAGCGTGCCGGCGCAAGTCGCCTCCGGTGGTGGCGATGAACATGTCCGGTAGACCAATCAAACAGATCGTCGACGACGAGGCCGGCGCTCGAAGGCGCGGGCGTCAAGCTGCAGCGCGCGTTCGGCTTCGGCGACACCAGCCGAGTTCGATCCGTTTCTCGCTGCTCGACGACTTCCGCAACGAGCAAGCCCGGACGACTACCTCGCCGGGTTCCCGTGGCATCCGCATCGCGGCATCGAGACGATCACCTACGTGCTCGCCGGCACGCGTCGAGCACGGCGACAGCCTCGGCAATCGCGGCAGCCTCGGCGCCGGCGACGTGCAGTGGATGACCGCGGGCAGCGGCATCCTGCACCAGGAGATGCCGCAGGGCGACGCGCACGGGCGCATGCACGGCTTTCAGCTCTGGGCGAACCTGCCGTCGTCGCTGAAGATGACCGCAGCCGCGCTATCAGGACGTCGCCGCGCGCGACATTCCCGAAGTCGTCGACGACGACGGCACGCGCGTGCGGGTCATCGTCGGCGACTTCTGGGGCAAGAAGGGCCCGGTCGAGGGCGTCGCGGCGGATCCGCGCTACCTCGACGTGTCGGTGTCCGGCCGGAGAGGAAGATCGATCGCCGGTCGAGACGATCGCGTCAGCGTATTCGCGTACGTGTTCGCCGGCGCGGGGTACGTTTCGCGACGCATCGCGCGCCGCAGGCGGTGCACAACGAGGCTGACGGCGGTTCACGCGATCGCGCGAAACCGGCAATCGATCGCTCGTGCTGTTCGATCGCGGCGACGAAATCACCGTGCAGGCGGGCGACGAAGGGATCAGGTTCCTGCTCGTCTCGGGCAAGCCGCTCGAAGAAGCCGGTCGCGTGGTGCACGGGCCGATCGTGATGAACACCAAGGACCAGTTGCGCGAGGCGTATGCGGAATTGCGCGACGGGACGTTCATCAAGTCGCGTTGAGGCGGCCCTGCCCTTCGACACGCTCAGGGCACCCCGGCGACAGTCGAGGGGTGAAAGGGGCCGCCCGACGAGCGGGCCGGCGCTGAGACGACCGTATCCTATCGCGTGGGCGGCGTGTGGTTTGCACTTGCGTAAAGCATGGACGCCGACCAACTGCCCCACACGCTGAGCCACGATCTCCGCGGTCCGCTGATGGCGATCTCCGGCGCCGCGGAGCTGATCTCCGCGATCGCGGCGCCGGGCGATCGGAGATCCGCGACTGGTGTCATCAGATTCACCGCGACCAGCGTGATGGAGCGGCTGATCCACGATCTCCTCGAAGTCGGCAGCTTCGAAGACGCACAGCTGCGCCTCGCGCCCCGCATCGCACGACCTGAGCGCGCTCGCGCGTGGCGCGCGGTCGACGCGTTTCAACAGGCAGCCTCGGCGAAAAACATCTCCCTCGACGCCCGACTTCCCGCCGGCGGGGTGGCAAAGAGTCGAGTGCGATCGCAACCGGATCGTTCAGGTGGTCTCAAACATCTTGCGCAACGCCGTCACCTTCACGCCGGATGGCGGATCGATCTCGCATGCGTGTGAGGCGCCGCGAGAACGAAGTGCTCGTTTCAATCGCCGACACCGGGGCCGGAATACCCAAAGCGGCCCGGCACGCGATCTTCGAACGATTCCGCCGGCATCGGCGGCGGCGAGCGCACTGGGCCCCGGCTCTCCGGCGCTCCCCATCGCGAAGTGGATCGTGGACGCCCATCATGGGCGGATCTGGGCCGAGAGCCGCGCCGGAAAACACGCGGCAGTAGGTTCTGTTTCACGCTCCCGGTTGCTCGCTGCGCTGACTGAACACAAAGGGCACCAGGACACAGTTTAGACCTACAACTCTTCTTCGTGTCCCTCGTGTCCTCTTGCGTTGGTTCCTGGCGTTGCGAGCCACCCGGATGGTGATCGATCCACGACAGCACCAGATAGACCACCGGATGGAGATGAGCGGGAATGAGCGCGAGGCGTTCGCCGCTCGCCCGCCGGGCGGGAGGGCGATCACGACCGTCGGCGCGGCCCACGCGGCGCCGGCGGCGATCATCGCCACTTCGCGAACGGCCCGCCGCGCGTGAGGTAAGAGATACCGCATCGGCGTGAAAGTCAGCAGCGAACACGCCAAAGGACGACTGCCAGCGACACCCAGATCGGCGGCGCTCAGCACGTACAGGTAGAAGGCCTACGATATTCCATGCATGACGGGAACCCGAGGAAGAACCCGTCGTCGGTCTTCGCATCGGTGCGTGAGAATCCGTACGCGCTGGCGAGCAGCGGCGCGAGGAGCTACCACGCGAGCGCGCCGGGAGGAATGGCGGCGCGCCGCATCAGGAACAGCGGCAACGACGTGTAGGTGTGGAAAAGTCGGTCAGGTCGTCGAGCGTGCAGCCAGTCGAAGCCGGGCAGCACGTCCTTCACGCGCGCTTTGCGCGCGAGACCATCCGTCCGTGGTCGGATCGATCGCCGTCGGCCACGGCCATCAGCAGGAACGCCCACCGGAAGCCGTCGTCTCCGCCGCGGACGATCAGCACCGCCATACCGCAGCCGCGACGAGTCGCCGCCGCGGTGTAGAGATGCACGAGCCAGGCGAGCAGCGTGGCGCTCATCGCGTTCTGAGCTCGACCAGGTTTTCGAGCCGCGACATCGGGCGGCGGTAGAATCGCAGGAGACCACCAGCGCAGGCCGTCCGCGCCATGTCCATGTCCGCTTCGTCGCCAGGCCGGGCTGCGCAGCGGCCGCGGCCGATCTCCACTCCGGATCGCGCGCGACACGATCGGCAACAACAGGAATCCGGCACCGGCGGCAAGCGCTCGGAACGGACCGTCTCAGGATACGGGATCAGCTGCCGGCAGCCCGAGCAGCGGTCTCGCCGCCGCCCGACTCTGAGGACGAGCCGACACGGCGAAGGCCGCGATCGATCCGGTGCGATTGGCTTTCGGATCGAACAACGCGAGACGAGCTGCGGAAACAGCAGCACGAACACGAGGTCGCTCGTGAAGAACCACAGCGCCTGCACGCTCTGGACCTTCAGCGCGAGCACCGTCGCCGCCGCGCCGAACAGCAGGATCGACGATCGAATCACGCGCGTCATCTGCACGACCGTCAACGACGGCCAGCACCAGCCGCTTCAGGCAGTTCCAGCTGAACATCGATCCCGCCGACAGGATCGACGAGCTGAAGCTCGACGTCACCGCGCCGATGATCGCCGCCAGCCCGAGGATGCCGATCGCGCGGCGGCACCGCGTGCGCGAACAGCAGCGGCATGCGTGTCGGCCGGGGTTGCGCTGCGAGCCGCGCCGCGAGCGTCCGGCGGCCACGGATAGCGCGAACGCGGCCATGCCCATCAGCAGCGGCGGGACCGTGAACGCGATCGTCATCACGCCGGCCAGGATCGAATGGCCGCGCGCCTTGTCGCGGCGTCCGGCACGACAGCACGCGCTGAAAGTAGCAGTTCCACGGAATGCCGCCGAACACCAGCATCAGCGACACGTCCCACCACGACACGATCGCCGGCGCGGTCCAGAGCCCGTTCGCCGATCGCATGCAGCGGCGACGATGCCGCTGCCGTCCGGGCCGCGCCGCGACGTAGTGCAGCCACGCTCGCCTGAGTCCGCCGGCGCCGTGCAGCGCGAACGGCAGCGCGGCCGCGAGTCCGATCGCGACGAGCCCGAGCTGGAAGATGTCGGTCCAGGCGACCGACCACATGCCGCCGAACGCCGTGTACGCGGTCGTCACGATCGCCGACAGCAGGATCGCCGTGGTGAGATCCATGCCGAGGAGCACGCCGAAGGTCGATCCGATCGCGACGAGCAGCTCGGCGCTCCAGAAGACTTCGCCCGCGAGCGCCGGCAGGAACAGCACCGCGGCCCACCGCTTGCCGAAGCGCGCCTCGAACGGATCGATCAGCGTGGTGAAGCCGAAGCGCCGCATCATGCGCGCGAAGAACATGCCGCCGACGATCAGGCTGATGCCGAAGGAGACGCCGCCCTGAAGCGCCGAGCTGAATTGAGGACTTGTAGGTGCCTTCAGCCGGTGCCGAGCAGATAGCCGCCGTCGACCCACGTCGCGGTCATCGTCGAGCGCGGCGACGAGCAGCCGGCGCATGTTGCGGCCGGCGACGATCGGATCGCGCAGCGGCGCCCTGCTTCCTGACTTTCCGCGACGCGAGCCAGCCGGCGACGAGAAAGGCGTGACGCCATCGCCGACGACGGCGCCGATCGCCGGGCGTCAATCGCGATCGAGGCCCGGCGCGTCGTACGCGGAGGCCGCGTCTGGCCAGCGGCGCGGCTCGCTCACCAGTCACCGCGCGGCGGCTTCCCACCGCGTCACAAATCCGCCACGGAGACGTCTGGCGAGCGGCAGACAAAAGACCGGAGGCGTCGAAGCTTTTTTCCGATCTGGCCCGCAGAGTTCGTATGACGCGTGCGACGGTCACTCGCTTTTCTAACCTGGCGTGGCATCCCACGTTGCTGGGGCTTCCGGACCTCTCGTCGTGTCACCGACAGAGTCATTGCATCACCGCTGTGCTACCGCTTTTCCGCCACTGCGGGATCGGTGCCGGCACCGGCTGTTGGAGAACACTGCTGGGAAAATGATTGCGCTGATCCGGATTTTACTCGCGGATCGTCGCAGGAAGATTTTTCAGCGACGGCTTGAAGCAGACTGCTCGGCGTCCGTTCACGCGGTTTTGAGGTGATGGGCCGGGACCGGCAGCGCGCCTCACGCATTACAACTCGTTCCGGGATCATCAATCCCGGACGTGCTGCCACTGCTCGATCTGGCGCTGCACAACGGCGACAGCCTCGGGAAAATCCTGCGAGACGCTCGCGGCCAGCCGCACATCGCGTGCGCACGATTGGCCTGATCGACGGCGCGCCGAGAAGAAGCGTGCAGACCGCGGCGATCCGCCGGCGCGCGGGGACGCTCCGCAAGGACTCGGCGACCCGGGTGCTGTTCGACACCATTCGCACCGTGTTCCGCGATGATCGGTGGATCGTCCACGATGTCTCGGGCCGCCAATCGAAGCAACGAGCGAGGCGGAGCCCGCCGTCGCCCACGAGATACCGGCAAAGCGCTTCAACTGACCCGCCGTGAGATGGAGATTGTGACCGCGGTCGCCGCCGGCGAATCGAACAAGAGCATTGCACGAAAGTTGTCGCTCAGCGAAGACACCGTGAAGCATCATGTCTCGAACGTGTTCGACAAGCTGGGCGGTTCTCGCGCCTCGAGCTCGCCAAGTCTTCGCGTTCAACCACGATCTCGTGAGGGACGTTGCCGACCTCCCCTCTGAAATCGCCCGGTCAGGTGTGGCGCCCACCGGGCAGGTGACGGACAAGCCGTCCGTCGTGCGCATCGCGGTCGCGCATCACGAGCAGATCTTTCAGGACGGGTTGAAGCTGCTGCTCGGCCCGAGCCGGGCTTCGTCGTCGTCGGCGACGCCGCCAACGGCACGCGCTGCGCTGCGCATGGTGCAGGATCTCCGTCCCGACGTGCTGCTCGTCGATCTGGCGCTGCCCGAAGGCGGCATCAGCGTCCTGAAGAAGCTCGCGACGATGCCCGAACGCGTCAAGGCGATTGCGCTCGTCGCGAGCGCGGACGAAGATCTGCTGATCGCCGCGCTCGAGCAGGGCGCGCGCGGCGTGATCCTGAAGGAATCGCCGACGGCGCTGCTCTTCAAGAGCATCCGCATCGTGCTCGCCGACCAGTTCTGGATCGGCCGCGACAGCGTCGGGCCTGGTCGTCGAGCGGATGCGCCGCCTGGCGCAGCAGTACGAGCCGAGAAGCACGCCAAGCACTTCAAGCTGACGCGCGCCGCGGGATGGAGATCGTGATGGCGGTCGCCGGCGGCGAATCGAACAAGGACATCGCTCCAGCGGCTGAGCGTCCGCGAAGACACGGTCAAGCGCATCACGTGTCGAACGTCGTTCGCGGAAGCTCGGCGTCTCCTCGCGCCTCGAGCTCGCCGTGTTCGCGATCAACCACGAACTCGTCAAGGACAGCGACCTCGATTCCTGACCGTCGCCTTCGATTCCTGCCAGCCACTAAAGGTGGATCGTCTCCCCACTGACGAGCCATTCCGGTTGCGCCGCGGCTGACCTACGCTCCCGCTGCTCTCCAACGGTTTCATTTCGTTCAGGCGCGGAGCAGATGTGACGACCACCACGGCAAGGACGGCGGTCCGCGATGGACCTGTGCCTTCCTTGTGTTGACCGCCGTCGTGTGCGGCAGCGCGCCGCTGCTCGCATTCTCGAGGCGTCGTCCACTCGGACGCGACAGCTCCCCGTCGCGCGGCGGGTTCCTGCACCAGCCGTCCAGCCGGCCACCGTGCCATCTCCCCGGCGACAGCAACGACATCGACGACAACGACGACGATGACGACGGCGACGGCGCGAGAGCGCGTTGCCGGGCGACTCGACTCGTCTGAGCACCGATTCGCAACTGGGACACCTTCTTGTCGAGACGAGCCGCGATCGGCCGGCGGCGATCTCGATGGGAGAGCGGGTCTCTCCGCGGTCCGCCGCGGCTGAACCTGGATAACAGAACCCGCCCGAGCTTCCGCACATCTCCGGCAAGATCGCCGCGCCAGTCCGCATGGACGGCGACCGATTCTCCTCATCACTCGCAGAATTCTCCAGACGATCCGCAAGACGTCGACGACAACGATCTCGACGACCGCGACGACGACGATGACGGCGACGATGATGACGGCGACGACGAGAGCGCAGCGCGCTGCCCGCGTCGGTCGTCCTGGCGGCCGGCCGCGCCGACGGCCGGCGTCTGATCCTCACGACGCTCGGCGCACACTCCCCGGTCAGATCCGAGGCCCATTCGCTCCGTGGGCCGCCGCGCCCGGTCCTCGCTGACCACCCGTTCCCGCTCGGCCACCCTTTCCCGAATCACGCGTCGCCGTTTTTCTGCCCGCCCCGCGGGCAGTGGCTTCGTGCCCCGCCCCACTCATCCGCCCGGATCACCGCGAGAAGTGAAGACATGGATGCCCGCACGGGCGGCGCAGAAAGAACCGCCCTGCGACTGCGATCGACGCCATGTCTTCACGCAGCTCGCAACGTCTCGTGCACGCAAGCCCATTGCAACCGCATCAAGGAGAACATGAGTATGTCGAAACGCCTCACGTGTCGCCGTCTTCGTTCGGCGAAGTGGTGGTCAATCGCGACCGTCGTCGCGATGCTCGCGTCGAGTGGCGCTCCCGCCTTGCATGCCTGACTGTCAGCGCCCAGGGTGGCCCCTGCCGCCGTCGGCTTTGTGCTCGATGCCGGCGACCTGCGATTCATCCTGCGCCAGATCCAGATCGCGGAAGCGCACGCGGCCGGCGGCCAGCTCCTCGACCAGGAACCAACCAGGTGCCGGAGTCGCGCCTGCCATTCGGCCTGCGGACCGTCGACGGTTCGTTCAACCATATCCAGGGAGGTCAGGAGAAATTCGGCGCGTCGGATCAAATTTTCCCGCGCCTGACCACGCGTGTCCTGAAACCCGCGGAGCAAGGCACGTCAGCACACCCAGAATGCCGGACAGGTGATCGACAGCCAGCCGCGCATCGTCAGCAACCTGATCGCCGACCAGACGGTTCGGAATCCCGCGGCGGTTGAGGTCGCGGGGCCGGGCGCCGTGGCGGATCCGTTGGGCACGCTGCCCATCGGCAACGTGGCAACCGACGCCGGCCTGTCGGCGCCGTTCAACAGCATGTTCACGTTCTTCGGCCAGTTCTTCGATCACGGCCTGGACCTCGTGAACAAGGGTGGCAGTGGTGAGGTCTTCGTCCCGCTGCAGGAGGACGATCCACTCTTCGTCCCGGGCAGCCAGACCAACTTCATGCTGCTGACCCGCGCGACGCACCTGCCGGGACCTGACAACCAGCTCGGCACCGCGGACGACATCAACGAAGCGAACAACCAGACGACGCCGTTCGTGGATCAGAACCAGACCTACACGTCGCACTCGTCGCACCAGGTCTTCCTGCGTGAGTAGCGATCTCCGGTCCGAATGGGCCGGTCGCGACCGGCCGGATGATCGACGGCGGCGGCACGATCAACGGCGTGCCCGTCAAGAACATCGGCAACTGGGGCGAGGTCAAGGCGCAGGCCGCGAACCTCCTCGGCATCGCGCTCGTGGACAGCGACATCTTCAACATCCCGCTCATCGCCGCGGATCCCTACGGTCGCTTCCTCGCGCCGGACTCGAACGGGTTCCCGATGATGATCATGGGCAACGGTGCGGCGGTGCGAGGGCAACCCGCTGGCGCCGATCTCCACTGCGGGCGCGCGCCGGATCAACCACGCGCTCCTCGACGACATCGCGCACAACGCCGTCCCGCGCCCCGGGCTCCGTGCCTGACGGGGACCATGACGCGAACCCGATCGAGCGCACCGCGGCCCACTGGGATGTACGACGACGAGCTGCTCGCCGCGCACTTCCTCACCGGCGACGGCCGCGGCAACGAGAACATCGCGCTGACCGCCGGTTCACACCGTCTTCCACGCCGAGCACAACCGGCTGCGCGATTCATCATCGACGGACTGATCAGCAGCGGCCCGGATTCGGCTGACGGGGCGGAGATGCGCCGGCCTCGGCACGCACGAGGCGCTGCGAACCGCGCGGCTCGGCTCCGGCTGGGACTACGGCGAGCGGCCTGTTCCAGGCGGCGCGCTTCGTCACCGAGATGCGAGTACCAGCACCTCGTGTTCGAGGAGTTCGCGCGCAAGATGGTGCCGTCGATCAACCCGTTCGTCGGCGACGGCATCAACTTCGCAGAGCGACCAGAACCCGGCGATCGCCGCCGAGTTCGCGCACCAGACCTATCGGCCTCGGCCACTCGATGCTGACCGAAACGATCGCGCGCGACCAACGAGAACGGCAGCGACGAACGACATCCCGCTGCTCGACGGGTTCCTCAACCCGCTGGAGTTCAACAACCGGCGGTACCGGCGTCGGTCCGCTGACGCGCAGCGCAGGCCGCCGGCGCGATCTTCCAGGGCGGAACGCGACAGGTCGGCAACGAGATCGACGAGTTCGTCACCGAAGCCGTGCGCAACCGCCTCCTCGGCCTGCCGCTCGACCTCGCCGTGCTGAACATCGCGCGCGGCCGCAGCGAGGGTGTCGCCCGACTCAACTCGGTGCGCCAGCGAGCTGTACCTGCGAGCCGGTGATCGGCAGCTCGCGCCGCATACACGAGCTGGGTCGGACTTCGGCGTTCGCGCATCAAGCACCCCGAGTCGCTGGTCGAACTTCATCGCGCGCGCTATGGCCAGCACCCGACCCTGCAGGCCGGCGACCGACTGGCTCGACGACAACGCGCTGCGGCGGACAGCCCTGATCACGCAACTCCGGCTTCATGTTTGCGCCGACGGCACGACTCACGGTGTCGACGAACATCGACCTCTGGATCGGCGGTCTCGCCGAGAAACAGTGCGCCCGTTCGGCGGACTGCTCGGCACGACCTTCACCTACGTCTTCGAGACACCAGCTGGAGAACCTGCAGAACAACGATCGCTTCTACTACCTGGAGCGCCTCGACGGCCTCAACCTGCTCGCGCAGCTCGAAGGGCAACTCGTTCGGCGAGCTGATCTCGCGCAACACGACGCTCAACGGCGCGCTGCGGCCGACGTCTTCGCGCGGCCGGATCTCGTTCTCAAATCTCCGCACAGCCTGCATGCCCGGGTCCCGAGCGTGATCAGCTGGATGATCCGACCACGCCGGAAGACGAGTCGGCGATGCCCGACCTCGTGCGCACTGCTCGGACGGGACGATCCGCTACTACGGTCCGCTGCACGCGTCAACTGGCTCGGCACGACGCCGCTGGCCGACCGGATCTGTCTCGAGCGAAGGCGACGACACGATCGCGCGGCGGCGACGGCAACGACCGCATCGAAGGCGGCGCCGGCAACGACAACCACGATCGGCGGCTGCCGGCGACGACATCCTCACCGACAACGTTTGGCGACGACGTCATGAAGGGCGGTCCGGGCAACGACGCGATCGCCGGCGGCGCCGGTCCATTCGATCTCCTGCAGGGCAACGAAGGCAACGACTTCATCGTCGCCGGGCAACGATCTGTCGGAAGTCTTCGGCGGCCCGGGCAACGACATCATCTACATGGGCAAGGGCCTGAGCGGAGTCGATCGGCGGCGCCGGCGACGACTGGATGGAGGGCACCGACTCGCCGGCCAGCATCGCTCATCGGCGACGAGAACAACCAGTTCCAGAACGATCCGAATCGGCGGCCACGACGTCGCTCATCGCCGGTCCTGGGCGACATGGACTTCGACATCGAAGGCGGCGACGACATCATGGTCGGCAACGTCATCCCGACGCATCGCTTCGAAGGGATGCTCGGCTTCGACTGGGCCACCTACCGTGGCGAAACCATCCCGGTCGATGCCGACATGCTGGTCACCGGTGCGATCGCGGTCAACGCGCCGCTCAACGAGAACCGCGACCGACTACGACCTGCTCGAGGGTCTGTCGGGCACGAACTTCAACGACCTGCTGCGCGGCGACGATCGCGCCGAGGCCGATCTGCGTGACGACGGGCTGACGGGCGTGACTCAACGGCCATGTCCTGACCACGGCCGGCATCGCGCCGGATCAGCGGACTGGCGGCGCATCCTGCCGGCCGGGCGCGACCGAGTTCGCGGGCCGGCAACATCATCCTCGGCGGCGCCGGCAGCGACCTGATCGAGGGTCGCGGCGGCGACGACATCATCGACGGCGATCGCTGGCTGAACGTGCAACTCCGCGGGGCGCTGAACAATCGGCACCGTCAGGCTGGCGAACAGCCTGCACGAGCTGAGGAACGACGTGTTCGCGGACCCGCAGCGGCTCAATCCGGGCAACATCACGATCGTCCGCAGCATCGGTGACGCCAACTGCAGCCCAGATCACCGGAAACATCGACACCGCCGTGTTCAGCGGTCTCGCCGCTGAATACGACATCACCACGAATGCGAACGGCAGCCTCCGGGTCGCCGCATGTGGGTGGCACCGCGCCGACGGCGTCGACACGCTCTTCAACATCGAGGTGCTGGCGTTCGCCGACGTGAGCTTGCGGCTCACAGGGGGCGTGGCGATCGTCCCGTCGGTGGTCGGTCTCGCGCAGGCCGCGGCGTCAACCGCCATCACCAACGCCGGCCTGAGAATCGGCACCCGTTCAGGTCGTCACCAGCGACGCCCCGAGCGGCACCGTCATCACGCAGACGCCGGTCGGCGGCCAGGGCGTGCCGCCGAACAGCTTCGTGTCGTTGATCGTGTCGTCGGGACCGCCGCTCGTGGCGGTGCCGAACGTCGCCGGCCTGTCGTCGGCGGCGGCATCGACGTTGATCACCGGCTCGGGCCTGACCATCGGCACGACAACGAGAACGAGCAGCCCGTCGATCCCGCTCGGCACGGTGATCAGCACGTCGCCGTCCGCGTTCTCGAACGTGTTGCCAGGCACTGCGGTCTCGCTGGTCGTCTCGAGTGGACAGCCGGGCCTCGTGCTCGCACTTGGCTTCGACGAAGGGAGCGGCGACGCGATCGACGCGTCGAGCAGCGCCAGAAACGGCGTCATCACCGGCGCGGCGCGCGTGCCGGGCATCGTCGGCAACGCGCTCTCGTTCGACGGCAACGACTGGGTCACCGTCACCGACGGCGCGGCCGGTACGCCGCCTCGATCTGACGACGGGCATGACGCTCGAAGCGTGGGTCCGTCCGTCGGCGCTCGGCAACAAGCTGGCGGACCGTGATGATGAAGGAGCGCGGCGCCAACCTCATCTCCTACGGTCTCTACGCGCACGACGGCGGCGCCGCGCCTGGCGGCCGTGCGTCACCGGCGGGGAGTGCGGCACGGCGAGCGGCGACCAGCATGTCAACGGGGTCGCACCACTCCCGTTGAACACGTGGACGCACATCGCCACGACCTACGACGGCGCGTCAACCAGCGCTTCTTCGTCGGCGGCGTGCAGGTGGCGAGCCGCGCGCAGACCGGCGCGATGCTGGTCGGCAATCAGCCGCTTGCGTATCGGCGGCAACGATGCCTTCCGCACCGTCGCCACGGTCCCCGGCGGTGAGTTCTTCGTGGGCCTCATCGACGACGTGCGCGTCTACAACCGCGCGCTGACCGCGGCGGAGATCACGTTCGACATCACCGGCGTCGTCGCCGCCTCGCCACCGCCGCCACCGCCGCCGCCACCGGGACCGACTGGCGGACTCGTGCTGTCGCTCACCTTCGACGAGGCGAGCGGTGACGCGATCGACGCATCGTCGAGCCATCGCAACGGCGTCGTCACCGGCGCCACGCGTGTGACGGGCAAGTCGGGACGCGCGCTGCAATTCGACGGCGTCGACGACTGGGTGACGGTCGCTGACGGTGCGGCCGGTACGCCGCTCGATCTGACGACCGGCATGACGATCGAAGCGTGGGTCAAACCGTCCGCGATGAACGGATGGGAGACGGTCGTGCTCAAGGAAGCCGGCGCCAACCTCATGTCGCATGGGCGCTACGCGCATGACGGCGCGCCGCTCGCCGGCGGCGCCACCGGTCCGGCCGGGTATGCCCGGATCGGCACCGTCGATCAGAAGGTCTCGCGCGTCGGGGCCCTGTCGACGACCGATTGGACGCACCTTGGCGGTCACCTACGACGGCGTGACGCAGCGTCTCTACGTGAACGGCGTGCAGGCGGCCAGTCACGCGCAGACCGGCAGCATCGCCGTCAGCAATCAACCGCTGCGGATCGGCGGCAGATGCCTCGTTCGCCGGTGAGTTCTTCCAGGGACTCATCGACGAAGTGAAGGTCTACAACCGTGCCTTGTCGGCCAGCGAGATCACGACCGACATGAACACGATCGTGCCTCCGACGCCGTAGCGTCCGGCACGCGCATCGAAGGCGGGGCGGATCGCTCTTCCGCCCCGCCGGATGTTTTTGCTCGAAGAACACAGAGAGGACGTTCACGAGTTGAGCCTCCACCACGGAGGACACTGAGGACACGGAGGAATTCCTTGCTATTTTCCTCTGTGTCCTCCGTATCCGTCCGTGATGAAAAGCCAGTTTGTTTCACGCAGCGCACTCAGAGAGAGATGAGTTCGATGAAAAAGAATTTTGCAGCGCTGTTCCTGGCGCTTCCTCTTTGCGTCGCGATTGTGCCGACGTTCGCCGACTCTCGGCAGGTCGCGAGCGACGACAAGCGCGATCCCATGTGGAGTACGTGGAATATCCGTCGCCGCAAGGCAGCGGGACGATCCGCGGCTACCTCGCGTATCCGTGGCGTCAGGACAACGAAACGGTCCGCGCGCCGGCTGGACTGCTCGGACGTCCGCGTCCCGGCGTGCTCGTCGTGCACGAGGACGGCGGCTTGACGCCCGACGTCGAGAACATGGTGCGGCAACTCGCGGCCGACAAGTTCGTCGCGTTCGCGCCCGACGCGCGGCGGACAGCATTCGATCGACGGAAGGCGCAGGAAGACTTCGTCGCGGCGGCGAGCTATCTGAAAAACCGGCGCGAGTGCACCGGCAAAGTGGGCGTCGTCGGGTTCTCCGATCGGGGCAGCATGGCGAAGCTGCTCGCGGCGCTGGTGCCGGACGTGACCGCGGTGGTGTCGTTCGACGGCCAGCGGCCGGAGGACGAGGACGTGATGCGGATCAGGAAGACGATGCGGTTTCTGCGGTGAGTGGACGCGCGCGTCGCCGGTCTCGGACATCGACCGACGCGCGCGCGTTTTCGAGCGATGACGTCACCGTAACAACATAGTCGCCATCCACTAAAGACGGACCGATCCCCCACCGACGAGCTATTCCGGCCGTCGTGCGGCTGCCCTACTCTGCCGCTGCGCCTTCCACACGTCTCAGTTCAGTTTCTGGAGCAAATGCTGACGACCACCCATCGAGGATGGTGGCCGGCGCTCGAACCGGCCCTGCTTGCGTTCGCAGCCGTCGTCTGCAGCGGTGTCTCGCTGCTGGCGCTATCGCAGGCGTTCGCGAGCGACTGCCGCCATCAGTGCGACACGACGCGCTCCAGCTTCTGGACCGGTGGCCGCCGCCGATCAGGATCCGCTCGACGATGACGATGACGACGACGCGCCGGATGCGTCCGTTGCGGCGACGATCGCTTTTGACGAGCGACGACGGTTTTGGCCGGCCCCTCGTCGAGCGTGAAGTCGACGTCGCGCCGACGCTCCGCACGGAGCAGCTCGCGCCGCGCGGCCCTCCGGATCGGACGCGAGCCTCGCACCGCCTCGCGACCACATCTTCCGCGAGCCCTCCGTGCAGCCGCGTCGCGCCGGCCCGACTTCACTGGACGTCGGCGATCCTCGAACTCCGTTGACGACGGCGACGACGACGGTGACGACGACGACGACGACGGCGACGGCGTCGACGACGCCGGCGACGCGATCGCCGCGCCAGACGATTCAGCACGACGCGACGACGATTCCCATCATCCCGTCATCGCGGCCGAATTCGGCGTCGCCTTGACGCTCCGCGCCGAGAACATCGCCGCGCGCGGACCCCAGTCGATCAAAATTCGCCAGCAGGCCCGGCGCACCTGTCCGCGCTGAATCCGGACGACGCATCGGACGTCGACGTCACTGACAGTGACGATGACGACGATGACGACGACGGCGCCGAGCTCGATCGATGGTCAGTCGCCGCCACGCGCGGGTCTGACTGCCTGCTGATCGCCGCGACGGCCATGACCATCTCTGCTCGTTCGCGTCGCACGACCATTCGCTCCGCGCTCCACCTCAGTAGCTCAAAACCCTCTCCATAACTTGGTGCAGCGTCTCCGCTGTGACGGAGGCGCGCAATTCGTCGTCCGCCGGCCGCACCGACCGGTATCGCGGCGACAGGTTCAGGCATGAACCGAGGAGTCGAACATTGCGCAGATCCGCGTCCGCAAGGCCATTCGCCATCGCCACTGAAATGAGGACCCGATGATGAGAGCTCGAAAACCGTTAACCTGTCGCCGCATACGATCGGCCAAGCCGTGGGCGGTCGTGACTGCGCTCGCGATGCTCCTCTCGGGCATCGGCAGTCCGATCCTCACGCCGACGGTGCAGGCGCAAGTCACGTCGACCACGAGCGGTCAGGGCTTTACGCTCGACGCCGGCGACCTGCGCTTCATCTACCAGCAGATCCTCGTCGCCCAGGACCACGCCGCCGGCGGCACGCTGCTCGGCAACGGACCGAACCAGGTCTCGGACCCGCAGCTGCCGCGCGGCCTGCGCACGGTCGACGGGTCGCATCAACAACCTCGTCGCCTCGCCCGACCAGCACACGTTCGGCCAGGCGGATCTCCTCTTCCCGCGTCTGACCGGCACGCCGGATCCGCTGCGGCCGGGCAAGTTCAAGGGGATTTTCCGCGCGGCTGAACAGGGCACCTCGTACGCGTCGACCACGAACGTGATCGATTCGCAGCCGCGCATCATCAGCAACCTGATCGTCGACCAGAGCGCGAACAACCCGGCGGCGGTCGCGGCGGCGACCAACCCGTGCGGCTCGGGCGGCTTCGTCTGTCAGGGCACCGCCGATGCCGATTCCCCCGACTGGTGCGCTGTTCATCCCGAACATCACGCCGGACTTCGGCCTCTCGGCGCCGTTCAACCTGATGTTCGCGTTCTTCGGCCAGTTCTTCGACCACGGGCTCGACCTCGTGACGAAGGGCAGCGAGTCCGTCGTCATCCCGCTGCAGCCCGACGATCCGCTGTTCCGTCACGGGCGGTCCCGAACATCATGGTGATGAACCGCGGCGTGAACTTCGGTCCTCCAGACGATGTCCACGAAGGCCAGAACACGACGACGCCGTGGGTCGACCAGAACCAGACCTACACGTCGCATCCGTCGCACCAGGTGTTTCTGCGCGAGTATCAGCGTCCGGCTCGGGAACAGCACGATCCCGACCGGCAAGGTGCTCGACGGCGACAACTGCAGCGCCCGTCCCGCCGGCGCGCTCGGTGAGAACGTCACCGTCGATCGGATCTGCGACATCGGCAACTGGAACGAGGTCCGGGCGCAGGCTCGGACGCTGCTCGGCATCCGCTTGCTCGATCCGGACGTGTTCAACGTGCCGTTGATCCTGACCGACCCGTACGGCCACTTCAAGCCGGGGCCGCACGGATACCCGCAGGTCGTCATCGCGGGCACGCCGAACGACGCTGCGAGAAGGCGACCCGGCGGCGAACGGTGGCCTCGGCATCAGCATCGTCGATGCCGTCAAGACCGGCCACGCGTTCCTCGAACGACATCGCGCACAACGCCGCCCCCGAACGCGGGACTGGCGGCAGACGACGACACCGATCGTCAACATCTTCAACCCGGTGACCGGCGTGACGACGCCGCCCCAGACGCCCGGCACCTACGACGACGAGCTGCTCGAGCGGCACTTCGTCACCGGCGACGGCCGCGGCAACGAGAACATCGCGCTGTCGATGGTCCACCAGTTGTTCCACTCCGAGCACAACCGGCTGGTGAACTACATCGGATCCATGCGTCGATCAGCAGCAGCGTCGCGTGCATCCGGCCGCCGAAGTCGCGCTCAGTGGCACGCTGTTCGAACGCCGGATCGGGCTGGGGCTACAACGAGCGTCTGTTCCAGGCGGCGCGGTTCTGCACCGAGATGCAGTACCAGCATCTCGTGTTCGAAGAATTCGCGCGCACGATTCAGCCGTTGATCAACCCGTTCCTCGGCGGCCTCGACGTCGATCAACCCGGCGATCACGCGCGGAGTTCGCGCACACGGTCTATCGCCTCGGCCACTCGATGCTGCCGGAGGAAATCGTCCGGACAACGCGGCCAGGCTCAAGCGCCGCGGCGTCCCGACTCGTGCAACAACGACGTCAGGCTGCTCACCGCCTTCCTCAATCCGACGATCTATCACGACGGCGGACCGTGCGCGACCGGGTCGCAACTGCGTCGGCGGACGTCTGCAGCTGACCGGCCGCACAGGCCGCCGGCGCGCTGATTCGCGGTCTGTCGGCACAGGTCGGCAACGAGCTGGACGAGTTCGTCACCGCCTCGGTGAGGAACACGCTCGTCGGTCTGCCGCTCGATCTGCCGGCGATCAACCTCGCGCGCGGCCGCGACCAGGGCATTCCGCGCCTGAACGAAGTGCGCGCAGCAGCTGTTCAGCGGCCACGCGCAACTCGGCGCTGACGCCGTACGCACAACTGGTTCGAGTTCGGCCTCAACATCAAGCACTCAGGAGTCGCTGCTCAACTTCGTCGCCGCCTACGGCAACGGGCGCGCGCAACATCGACGACCGGTCCCAACGCGACGGTGGCGGACCGGCGAGCCGCGGCGAGGACTCGGTCGCGGCGCGGACCACGGCCTGGTATGCAGCAAGCGCACGGTCTCGCAGCGGCGTGGACGACGTCGACTTCTGGGTCGGCGGTCTCGCCGGAGCGCCAGGCGGTCTTCGGCGGTCTGCTCGGCGCGACGTTCAACTTCGTCTTCGAGCAGCAGCTCGAGCACCTGCAGGACGGCGACCGCTTCTACTACCTGCAGCGTCTCGACGGTCTCGAACCTGGTGCAGCAGCTCGAAGGCAACTCGTTCGCCGAGCTGGCGCGCCGGAACACGGACATCGGCGGCACGATGGACGTCATCTTCAGGACCGCCGACTTCAACTTCAACATCAGCGACACGTCGTTCGGCGGCACGTCGACGACGGCGCCGCGGCCCGCTCGATCCGGCCAATCCGACCGGCGCGGTGATTCTCACGCTGCCCAACGGCACGAAGGTCTTCTTCGATCCGCTGCACAAGGGCAACAACATCGTGTTCAACGGCGGCCCCGGCGTGCGATCGCTTCAGGCCGACGTCGGTGACGACACGCTCTACGGCAACGGCGGCGCCGATCGCCTCGAAGGCTTCGAGGGCAACGACACGCTGCAAGGCGGCGACGGGGACGACATCCTCTTCGCCGGCAACGGCGACGACGTCATCAAGGGCGGCGACGGCAACGACGCGTTGAGCGCCGGGCCCGGCTTCGGCGGCGACATCCTGCTCGGCGGCAACGGCGACGACTTCATGCTCTGCGGCGACGACGGCTGCGAGCACTTCGCCGGACCCGGCGACGACATCATCGTCGACGGCGCGATGCGCGCCGAGGCGATCGAAGGCGGCGGCGGCGACGACTGGCTGTTCGACGGCGACGGCCACGACGGCGGCATGTTCGGCGACGGCGGCAACGTCTTCGACCTGCTCGCCGGCCTCGACAAGATCGGCGGCGACGACGTCATGGGCGGCGGTCCCGGCCAGGACAACCACTTCGGCGAAGGCGGCGACGACATCTTCCTGATGTCCGAAGGCAGCAACAAGTTCTTCGGCGATTTCGGCTTCGACTGGTTCACGATGTACGGCTGGCCGGTCGCGGGCGATATCGAGCTCGACCTCTCCGCTCTGGTGGCTCCGCTCAACTTCAACGACCTCCGCAACCGCTATCGCTTCGTCGACGGCGCGGTCGGGCTGGAAGTTCAACGACCACATCCGCGGCAGCGACTCGCGTCGTCGCCGACGACCGGGCGAGGTCGTCGAAGTGCTGCATTCCGGGCATGGAGCTGAACGCGGGCACGTACGCCGCCGGCCGCGCGTGCAGGCGTCAACTCCGCGGCGGATCGGGCGCGGCGAAGATCAGCGGCCTGACCGAGCTGATGGCAGGCGTTCCAGCAGCCGCTGCCGTTCCTCGGCGGCAACATCCTGCTCGGCGGCGCCGGCAGCGACGTCCTCGAAGGCAAGAAGGGCGACGACCTGATCGACGGCGACGCCTATCTGCGCGTGCGGCTGCGCGCGGTGATGCAACCGTTGACGCCGGTGGCGCGCGTGAGGTCGCGGTTCGTCGACAGTCCGGTCGATCTCGATCGAACGACGTGTTCGCGGATCCGCAGCGGCTCAATCCGGGCAACATCCGCATCGTACCGCGACATCGTGACCGATCCGCCGAATCCGGACCGACGTCGACACGGCGGTCGTTCACTGTTCCCGCGCGCCGAATACGTGATCACGGACCTCGGCGGCGGCACGCATCCAGGTCACGCACGTGCCGCCGCTCCGCGAGGACATGCCGACCGTCGGACGGCAGCGACAAGCTCCGTCACATCGAGCTGCTGCAGTTCGCGGACATCACGATCATCGCGGCCGGCGACGCGGCGCCGGTCACCGTGACGGTGCCGAACGTCGTCGGTCAGCCGCTGACCGCGGCGCAGGCGACGCTGCACGGCCGCGGGCCTCGGCAACACACCTGGCGCAGGACGCGAGCACGATCATCCCGATCGGCAGCATCATCGGCCCAGGTGCCGCCGGCCGGCGCGCACGTGGCGCGCGGCACGCCGGTTGCCTGATCACGATCTCGCAGGGCACGCTGGTGCCCGAACGTGGTCAACGTCGAACACGGCAACCGCCACGCAGTTGCTGGCGGACGCCAACCTCACGATCTCGACCACGACCGCGCCGAGCTCGACGATCCGGCGCGGCAACATCATCAGCCAGACGCCGGGCGCCTTCACCTTCGCGCAGCCGGCCAGCAACGTGGCCGTGGTTGTGTCGTCGGGTCCGGCGAACGTCGTCCTCGCGCTCGGCTTCGACGAGGCGGCCGGCGCGCCGATCGACTCGTCGCCGACGCCGCGTCCGGGCATCACCATCACCGGCGCGACGCGCGTGGCCGGCAAGGTCGGCAGCGCGTTGTCCTTCGACGGCGTCGACGACATCGTGACGGTTCCGGATCCGGCGGCCGGTCTCGCCGCTCGATCTGACGACCGGCATGACGATCGAGGCGTGGGTCAACCCGAGCCACGTTGAACGGCTGGGATCCGATCGTGATGAAGGAAGGCGGCGCGGCCAACTCGCAGCTGATGTCGTACACGCTGTACGCGAACGACGGCGCACCGCAAGCGGGCGGCACGGCGTTCCCGGCGGGCTACGCGCGCATCGGCGGCGTCGATCGCGCCATCCGCGGTGTGGCGCCGCTGTCAGCACCGGCGTGTGGACGCACGTGGCCACGACCTACGACGGCGCCAACCAGCGCCTCTACGTCAACGGCAACCTGGTCGCGTCGCGCGCACAGACCGGCGCGATCGTGGTCAGCAACTCCCCGCTGCGCATCGGCGGAGACACGGTGTTCACCGGCGAGTTCTACCGAGGACTCATCGATGACGTCCGCGTCTACAGCCGTGCGCTGACGGCGAGCGAAATCAGCCTCGACATGAGCGTGACGGAAAACACCGGGCCAGTCGTGACCGACTCCTCCGCCGCCACCGCCACCGCCACCGCCGCCACCGCCGCCGCCGCCGTCGACAACCGGCCTCGTGCTGTCGCTCACCTTCGATGAGGCGAGCGGAACCACGGCGATCGATTCGTCGGCCAGCGGTCTCAACGGCACCATCACCGGCGCGGTGCACGTGCCGGGCAGGGTTGGCAACGCGCTGTCGTTCAACGGCACCAGCGACTGGGTCACCGTCGCCGCCGCGACACGCACGATCGATCTGACGACCGGGATGACGCTCGAAGCGTGGGTCAATCCCGGCGTCGTTGAGCGGCTGGAACACCGTCATGTTGAAGGAGCGTGGGGTCAACGGTTTGTCCTACGGCATCTACGCCAACGACGGCGCGCCGCAGCCTGGCGGCCTCGCGGTTCCCGCGGGCTATCAGCGCAACGGCAGCCTCGATCAGCGCGATCCGCGGCACGGCGGCGCTGCCGCTCGGCGTCTGGTCGCACGTCGCGGTCACCTACGACGGCGCCAGACAGCGGATCTACGTCAACGGCGTCGAAGTGGCGAACCGGGCGCAGACCGGCGCGATCGACGATCAGCGGTCGCCGCTGCGCATCGGCGGCAACGGCGCGTTCTCCGGCGGTGAGTTCTTCCGCGGGCTCATCGACGAAGTGCGCGTCTACAACCGCGCGTTGACGGCGGCTCGAAGTCGCCGCCGACGCGGGCACGTCGGGGTACTCCGTAGCACACGGCGGCTATCGGCTGTCGGCTGTCAGCTCTTCGAAGATTGCTGACGGCCGATAGCTGATGCGGCTGAGACCGACATTGCAGGAGACGCCATGACGAACCGTTTTCTGGCGACGCTGCTGCTGACGCTGCCCTCGATGGTGGCGATGGTTCCGGCGGTGGCGCATTCGGGCCGAACGATCGACGTCACGCTCACGCGGTCCGGCATGGTGCCAGAACAGATTGCCATGCAGGTCGGCGAGCGCGTGCGGCTGCAGATGACCTCCGCGGACGGCAAGCCACGCGTGTCGCGCCAAGCGGCCTCCGCTTCGACGCGCAGATTCCCGCTGGCGGCGCGACCGTCACGGTCGACGTCACGCCGACCGAGACCGGCATGTTTGAGATCGACTGTAACGACGACGGCGACCTCGCGCGCACGAGCGCGCAAGGGCCGGTTCGTCGTGAATTCAAAAAGGTAAAGCCATGAAGTTTTCGAGCCTTCGACCGATCGTGGCGCCGCTCGTCGCGGCCGTCGTCTGCCTGGCGTGGAGCGCGCGCACGAACGCGGCGAACAAGCCGACCTGACCTTCGCGGAGCAGCTCGTCGCGACCGCGGTCAGCGGGCCGAGCGACGGCGCTGTCGTCGGCGGCCGCATCGATATCGTCATCGAACGCTGGTCGACTGACGCGGAACGCGAGACGCTCGTGCGCCAGCTGCGCGCGAACGATCCGGCCGCACTGCTCATCGGCCTCGGCAAAGTGTTCCGCCGCAACGGCGTCGTGCAGCTGCCCGGCACGCACGGCCTCGGCGCGCGCGCCAGCCTGCGCCGCGTGCGGAACCTGAAGCTTACGCGCAGCAGATCGACACGGCGGCTGGCCGCCGGATCATCGTCGTCGCGGATCAGCACCTGGGCTTCGGCGAGTCGGCGCGCGATTTCGAATCGTATCAGCCGGAATTCGGGCTGCTCGAGATCCGGATCGACGGCACCGGCACCGGCGTCGGCAAGCTCGCGCACGCCGACCAGGTCACGGTCAACGCGAAGACCGGCGCGATCGAGATCACGGACTTCACGTCGCAGCCGGTTCGCTTGGCCGGAATTCACTCCGACATCGGCCATGTCGGTTCGGTGCAATAGAGGTCATCTCACGAATGCCCGTTCAACAAGCACACGAAAATCACGAAACCACGAAAACACGAAACCCACTGGTTTTCTTTTTCGTGGTTTCCCGGTTTCGTGGTTTCGTGGCTGTTCGAGTTTGTGACGACAACACGACTGAGTGGTGATACCCCACCGATGAGCTATTCCCGCGTTGAGACCAGTGCCGTACCCTGCGGCCTGCAATTCCACTCGTCTCAATTCAGTCCGGGAGTTCATGGTGACCACCAGGCGAGGATGGTGGCCGGCGTTCGGGCCGGCCCTGCTCGCGTTCACAGTCGTCGTCGTGCGGCAGCGCGTCGCTGCTGGAGATATCACACGCGTCGGTGTTCGACGACAGCCATCCGTCCGCCACGACCGGCTTGCCGCGCGGCATCGCGTTCGCGCCCGGTGGCGATCCGTTCGCCAGCCGCGGCACGGTCGACAGCGGCGACAGCGGTCCTGACGGCGACGAAGTCGTCGATGCGTTCGTCGCCGCCGCGGTCGTGATGATCGCCGACGACGATTCCCGCCATTCGCTCGTCCCGACTGAATTCAACGCCCTGTCGGCATCCCGGATCGGCGCGTCCCACACCGCGTGGTCCGCCCGCGCCGGCTCATCCCGGCACAGCCAGGAAGACTTCGGCCGCGAACAGAATTCGGACGTCATCGCCGACGACGACGATCGCGACGACGACGATGACTACGACGACGATGATGATGACCGAGATGACGACGGCGGCGCCACGGATCCCGGTAGTCGTTCACACACACCGTCGGCCGCGGCTCGTCGTCTGCGCTGATCCGTTCGGAAGTCGACGCGCCTGTTTCTGTTCACGTCCGCCGACCTCTCGCTTCGCGCCCCTCCCCTCTAGTTTCGATTCCCTTTCTCACAAATTATGCGGCGTCGCCCCGTTGAGGTGACGCGCGATTGTCGTCCGCCGGACGCACCGACCGGTAGTGCGGGCGACAGGTTCGTTCGCGAACCAAGGAGCTGAATACGTAGTGCGAAGTCACGCGTCCGCATCGGCCATGTCACCATCGCCACTCAGATGAGGATCCGATGATGAGAGCTCAGAAAACCGTTGACATGTCGCCGGATACGATCGGCCAGATACTGGGCCGCCGTCACCGCCATCGCGATGCTCGTATCGGGCATCGGCACGCCGATCTTCACACCGACGGTCCAGGCGCAGACCATCCCCGGAGGCGCTCCCGTCGGTCAGGGATTCATCCTCGACGCGGGCGATCTGCGGTTCATCTACCAGCAGATCCTCGTCGCACAGGATCACGCTGCCGGCGGCACGCTGCTCGGCCCCGGAGCCAACCAGGTCGCCGATCCGCAGTTGCCGCGCGCGGTCTGCGCACCGTCGACGGCTCGTTCAACAACCTCGTGCCGGTGCCTGATCAGCATCTGTTCGGCGCCGCCGACCTGCTGTTCCCGCGCCTGACCGGCACCAAGGACGCGAGCGGCAAGGTCATCGGCGGCGATCTTCCGTAGACGCCGACAGCGGCACGACCTACAAGCAGAAGACGGGCACCGTCATCGATGCGTCGCCGCGCGTGATCACAGCAACCTGATCGTCGATCAGTCGGCGAACAACCCGGCGGCGGTCGCGGCGGCCGACGAATCCCTGCGGCTCCGGCGGCTTCGTGTGCCAGGGAACCGCGGCCGCCGATTCCGCTGACCGGTGCGCTGTTCATCCCGAACATCACGCCCGACTTCGGTCTCTCGGCGCCGTTCAACCTGATGTTCGCGTTCTTCGGCCAGTTCTTCGATCACGGCCTCGATCTCGTGACCAAGGGCGGCGGCACGCGTCGTCATGCCGCTGCAGACCGGACGATCCGCTGTTCAATCCCGAGCAGCCCCGAGACACCAGCATTCATGGTGATGACGCGCGGCCTGAACCAGCCCGGTCCGGACGGCATCCTCGGCACCGCCGACGACGTCCAGGAAGGCATGAACACGACGACGCCGTGGGTCGATCAGAACCAGACCTACACGTCGCATCCGTCGCACCAGGTGTTCCTGCGCGAGTATCAGCGCACATCACGGGCGCGCCGATCCGCCGCCGGTGCAGACCGGCAAGGTGCTCGACGGCGGCCACTGCGCGCGCCGCCGCGCGCGCCGGCATCGTCCCGGCGACGACGACATCTGCAACATCGGCAACTGGGACGAGGTGAAGGCGCAGGCAGCGACGCTGGCTCGGCATCCGCCTCACCGATCCGGACGTCTTCGACGTGCCGCTGATCCTGCACCGATCCGTACGGCCACTTCAAGCCCGGCCCGCACGCGGCTTCCCGCAGATCGTGCTCGAGCAACGGCGTGCTGGTCGAAGGCGACCCGACGGCAACGGCGGCGCCGGCGTCGATCATCCGCCGACGCGTTCAGGACCGGCCACGCGTTCCTCAACGACATCGCGCACAACGCCGCGCCCGATCGCGGACTGGTCGCCTGACGCCGACACGACGATCTGTCGACTCCGGCAGCACGCCGTCGACGACCGCCGCAGCCCCGGCACCTATGACGACGAGCTGCTCGGCCGTGCACTTCATCACCGGCGACGGCCGCGGCAACGAGAACATCGCGCTGATCGATGGTTCACCAGATGTTCCACTCCGAGCACAACCGGCTCGTGAACGACATCGATCGCCTGATCAACGCGACTGCTGACGCCTGCGGCAGACCGCCGGCAGTGGCATCGGCGGCGCGACTGCGCACGGCTCCGGCTGGGACTACGGCGAGCGGCTGTTCCAGGCGGCGCGCTTCGTCACCGAGATGCAGTACCAGCACCTCGTGTTCGAGGAGTTCGCGCGCAAGATGCAGCCGCTGATCAGCCCGTTCCTCGGCGGCCTCGACTCGATCAACGCCGGCGATCTCGGCCGAGTTCGCGCACACCGTCTACCGCCTCGGCCACTCGATGCTGCCGAGGTCGCTCGCACGAACGTCGACTCGAACGCGCCGGCACGAGACGTCCAGAACGACATCGCGGCTGTTCGACGCGTTCCTCAATCCGACGGCCTACAACAACGGCGGAGCCGCGCGTACGGCGCGTCAGCGCAACGGCGCGCAGCTGACCGCGGCCGCAGCCGCAGGTGCGTCGGCATGTCGCGGACAGGTCGGCAACGAGCTCGACGAGTTCGTCACCGACTCGGTGCGGAACACGCTCGTCGGCCTGCCGCTCGACCTGGCGGCGATCAACATCGCGCGCGGCCGCAGCGAAGGCATCCCGCCGCTGAACAACGCGCGCACGGCAGCTCTTCGGCGACCACGCGCAACTCGGCGTTGACGCCATACGCGAACTGGTTCGAGTTCGGCCTCAACCTGAAGCACCAGGAGTCGCTGCATCAACTTCGTCGGCGGCCTACGGCACGCGATCCGAGCGATCACCGGCCGCGGCGACGATCGGCGGCCAAGCGGCGCCGCGGCCGCGGCGCTCGCTGGTCGCGGCCAACAGGCGCGTTCATGTTCGCCGCCGGCGGCCACGAGCGGTCTCGACAACGTCGACTTCTGGGTCGGCGGCCTCGCCGAGCGCCAGGCGGCGTTCGGCGGCCTGCTCGGCTCGACGTTCAACTTCGTGTTCGAGCAAGCAGCTCGAGCACCTGCAGGACGGCGACCGCTTCTACTACCTGCAGCGCACTCGACGGCCTCGAACCTGCGGTTCCAGCTCGAAGGCAACTCGCTTCGCCGAGCTGATCGCGCGCAGCATACCGACGTCGCCGGCGACGATGGACGTCATCTTCAACACCGCCGACTTCAATCTTCGACAGCGGACCGCGGCTCACCGGCACCGGCGCCGCGATCGATCTCGGCGACGGCACGCAGCTGCTCGACGCTCGGCCGGACGGGACGCAAGCTCTTCTTCGATCCGCTCCACACGCGGCAAGAACATCGATGTTCAACGGCGGCCCGGCGACGACCGGATGCAAGGCCGACATCGGCGACGACACGCTTCTACGGCAACGACGGCAACGACCGCATCGACGGGATCGAAGGGAACGATCACGCTGCTCGGCGGCAACGGCGACGACGTCCTCTTCGGCGGCAACGGCGACGACGTCGCTCGAAGGGCGGGCCCGGCAACGACGCGTTGAGCACCGGGCCCGGCTTCGGCGGCGACATTCTCCATCGGCGGCGACGGCAACGACTTCATGGTCGGCGGCGACGACGGCGTCGAGCACTTCGGCGGTCCGGGCAACGACATCATCGTCGACGGCGCGATGCGCGCCGAAGGGATCTTCGGCGGCGACCGGCGACGACTGGATCTGACGACGGCGACGGGCACGACGGCGGCATGTTCGGCGACGACGGCAACGTCTTCGACCTGCTCGCCGGCCTCGAGCCCGGTCGGCGGCGACGACGTCCTCGACGGCGGTCCCGGACAGGACAACCATCTTCGGCGAAGGCGGCGACGACATCTTCCTGATGTCGGAAGGCAGCAACAAGTTCTTCGGCGATTACGGCTTCGACTGGATCACCCTGCGCGGATGGACCTGCGCCGGAGTTCATCGAGCTCGACCTGCTCGCGCGCTGCCGAATACGCCGCTCAACTTCAACGACCTCCGGAACCGCTATCGCTTCGTCGACGGCGCGTCGGGCTGGAACTTCAACGACCACATCCGCGGGTCGAACGACCGTGCCGTGCGATCCGGCGGCGGCCGAGAGTGCGCCGAAGTGTCTGCTCGTCGGGATGGAGCTGACGGCGGCGGGCGCGGCCAAGATCACCGGGCTGACCGCGCTGATGGGCCCAGCGTTCGGCGAAGCCGCTGCCGTTCATGGGCGGCGACATCCTGCTCGGCGGCCGCGGCAGCGACGCGCATCGAGGGTCGAGAAGGCGACGACCTGATCGACGGCGACCTCTGGCTGAACGTGCAGCTGCGAGCGGCTGACTGCAACGACGGCACCGTCGAAGCTCGTCGACGATCGCACGCGATCTGGTCGACGACGTCTTCGCGGATCCGCAGCGGCTCAACCCGGGCAACATCCGCATCGTTCGCACCATCGTGACGCCGCCGCTCGCCCCGCCGGACTGCGGGAGTGCGACGCCGCGCAACTGCGACACGGCGGTGTTCAACGGTCTCCGCGCCGAGTACACGGTCACGACCAACGCGAACGGCACGATCACGGTGCAGCACACCGCGCCGGTGAAGAATCCGTTCGACGAAGGCACCGACACGCTGCGCAACATCGAGTTGCTGCAGTTCGCGGACATCACCATCACCGCGCCCGGCGTGGCCGCGCCGACCATCGTGGTGCCGAACGTCGTCGGGTCGCCGCTGGCGGCGGCACAGGCGACGCTCACGGCCGCGGTCTCGGCAACACATTCGCGCAGGACGCGAGCACGACCGTCGCGATTGGCAGCATCATCAGCCAGATCCCGCCGGCCGGCACGCGCGTGCGCGCGCGGCACGCCGGTCGCCCTGGTCATGTCGCAGGGCACGCTGGTGCCGAGCGTTGTCGACACGTCGGTGACGGCGGCAACCGCGGCACTCGCGGCGGCCAACCTCACCATCTCGACGACGACCGCGTCAGCAATACGTAACTGAACGAAGCATAC
>ERZ1370068.232-contig-10209_pt1 | contig 61333 bp, 88 predicted proteins | sample MGYA00561227_ERZ1370068 | MGnify/ENA primary metagenome ERZ1370068 (study PRJEB38410, sample SAMEA6850437) | metagenome | study: Metagenomic assessment of the ecological functions of the soil: analysis of the soil microbiota associated with the...
GCCACGCATTGCTTTCCCCGTATTGGATCAGGAGGAGCACGCCGCGCGACCAGGGCTCGTCCGGAGCAGTTGCCGTGAAAGCGAAGCCGACGAGGATGAGCAGTAGGACGAACGAGTAGCTACGGCTTGCGCGCAGCTCCTTGACAGATCGAGACGAAGCGCCTATTCGGCGCCGGTCCAGGGCTTTCGGGCCGCGCCTACGCCCTCCAAGACGATCCTTGCTGCCGTACCCGGGGCATCTGCTCCTACGATCGTCCTCGTGTGGACGAGAGCGCATCCTCCCGTCGGTATGACGGTGATCATCCCGATCGAACGATGAGCCGCGAAGCGCGCTCCTGGCTGAATCCAGGGGGTGGACAGCGTGTCCGCGAGTGACGGGCCCACGGCAACCGATGGTAGCCGCGGCCGCGCGGCCGGCGCCCCGGATGCCAGGGCTGGCGCGACTCCTCGTCGCCCTCGGCGTCGTCCTCCTGGTGCAGGGTCTGTTCGTTGTCTCGTACGTCGGCGCCCTCCACAAGCCGCAGCCGCACAACCTGCCTTTCGGCGTCGTCGGCGCGCCGGCGGCCGGTCTGGCGGCCGCAGTCGACAAACAGCTCTCGCTGCGGACAACGACGTACAGCGCGCGCGCGTCAGCTGCAGCACGGGCCATCGATCGGCGCAGCATCTACGGCGCGCTGATCACCGACCCCTCCGGTACGACGCCTGCTCGTCGCCCCTGCCGCGTCGCAACGGTGCAGCGATAGCCCTCACCGACTGCCTTTACGAAGGCTGGCGGCCGCCGGCGGTCAGAAGCTGACGGTCGTCCAGGTGCACCCTCTTGCGGACGGCGACCGCGTCGGCATTGTCCCGTTCCTCGTCGTCATGGCATTGGTCGTAGGCGGCTATCTCTCTCGGCAACGATGGCCACCACCCTGGGCGGCCGCTACTGCGATTCGTCGACACGCACCGATCCTCGCTGTCGTTGCGGCCATCGGCGCGCTCGTGACCTATCTGCTCGCCGGTCCGCTCCTTGGCGGCATACCTTCAGGCCACTTCCTGGAGCTCTGGGGCATCTTCACGCTCCTGATGCTTGCGGTCGCCTTCGCGGCGGCCGCGCTTGCAGACCCTGTTCGGGACGATCGGGACGCTGATCGTGATCGTCGTCTTCGTTGTCTTCGGCGCCAGCCGCCGGCGGGCTCCGTCGCGAGGCCTTTCCTCCCGAGCTTCTGGGGCACGATCGGCCTGCATTCCTTCCCGGGGCGGGAACGACAGCCGTTCGAAACACGATCTACTTCGACGGCAACGGGATCGGGAAGTCGCTGCATCGTTCTGGCGGCCTATCTCGTTGCGGGTGCAGTCGTCGCTGTTCGGATCCGCCGGCGGACACCGCCCAGCCGATCGACGCGGACACCGACATCGAGACGGCCGGCGGCACCGCGGCGGTCGTCGTCTGAGCGCCGAGGGTCAGCTGGTCGAGTTCGGAGTCCAGAGCACTCGCGCCCACAAGGCTCGCTGGGCGTCGCAGGCGGTGAGGCTGCGGCCGGAACGCTCTCCATCGCGGGCCTGCGATCGGCGGGATGGGACTCGAACCAGGACACGTAGCGTCGCGTCAGGGAGCGGCGGTCACCCGTGAGCGAGCACCGAGAGCCCGACAGTCACGTACGTCGACCGACAAGATCGTCCTGACGTGCGGTAGGTCGGGCGTCATGCAGGACGATCAGGGCGAAGACGATCGAGGCCAGCCCGCGGTGACCGAACCAGCCCATGAACGTCGACGGTCGGCCGACGGGCGCCTGTACCCATCATCGCGATGGCGACCGGGGAGCATGCGAACCGACCGTCAGGCTCGCGATCGCGTAGAGCCGCGATCCGCCAGTTCAGGTCGTCGAGCGCCGGTAGGAGCAACACCGCGCCGAAGACGAGCAGCGGTCACTGCGTTCAGTACTGCCCCGAGCTGGTCGATGAGATAGCGTCACCTCGCCGCTGTCAGGCCGGCGCAAGCGCGCTGAAGACCATGCCGGCCACGAAGGCAGCGATGAAGCCGGAGCCCCCGAGCGCCACGGCAAAACCATAGGCGAGGACCGCGCCGGCGGCCGGCACGACCTGGCGCCAGGCGGGCTCGATCAGCCCGCGACGCGTACCGACTCACGACGTGCCGCCGCCGTGACCACGCCGCCGATCACGCCGCCGCAGATCCCGTAACCGATCTGCTCGACCACGAGCCGCACCGCATGTGCGTCACCGATGCTGCCGGCGTCAGCTTCGGCAACGGCGAGCGCGATGAAGAGCAGCGGCACGCAAATGCCGTCGTTGAGCCCGCTCTCGACGTTGAGCCCTGGCGGATCCGTCGACGGTAGGCGCGGCTCTGTCACGACCGCCTTGGCCGAGGCGCGGCGTCCGTCGGCGCCAACAGGACCGCGATCACGACCGCCTCGGTGAGCGAGATCTGCTGGAAGACGAACGCCAGGCGACGATCGCACCGAGCACGATCGTCAACGGCAGTCCGATCATGAGCAGCCGGGCGGGAACCGTGTACTCACGGCGGAGCGCCCGCAGAGTCGATCCGCGACGCGTCTGAGAAGAGCACGAACGCGAGCGTCGCCTCCGCGAGCACCTTCACGGACTCCGCGGTCGAGGGGGCGTCGAAGAGATCGAGCGCCTGAATCCCGGCGAGGAGCCCGACTCCGACAAAGACGATCGCGGAGGTGATCGAGGTTCCGCGCGAGCCGGCGCGAGACGACTGAGAAACCAAGCAGCGACGCCGCGATGACTACAAGCTCCCAGCCCACAGTGGCCCCTACCTTCGCTCCGGGTTACTAGAGTCCGCGTCGGTGGGGCTCATCATAGCCGGCCGGGACGTCACTCCTCGACAAAACGCGGCGACGGGACCGATTCAGGAGCGATCTATATCGAGCACAAAGCGCTCGCTTTCGATCATCGCTCGAACGCGCGTCAGGACTTCTTCCTCCGAAACTGAATGGAGGGACGACAACCCTCGCTTACCGCATCCTCCAGGCGAAGCCAGCATGCCCCTGGCGGGCTGCGAGCTTGACGCGTAGCCCGTCGAGTTCGTCGTTAGTCACGGTCCCTTCCTGCGAGTGGCCCGATGAAGTAACGATGCGGTGCTCCTTGCGGGATCGGCATCGTCCTGACGGGATGAAGCCCCGCCCGTCCGAAGGACTTCCTAACGGCCACCTGTCCGCCCCGACGGTCAGCGCGGCGGTCGCCGCGCTGACCCTCAGGTTCAAGCTCTCACAAGAGAGACGAGGTCAGTCCTCAGGCCGCAGCTCGTGCGGAGTACCCTCCCAACGCGCAGTCAGCGCCGTGGACGACGATGATGTTCAGGGTGATGATGACGAGTGTCCACAGCGGATAGCTGGTCGAACCGAGCCAGGCCAGCTGACCCAGGATGTTCAGGCTCGCGAGAAAGACCGTCACCCACCGCGCCCAGCCGGCACCCCCGCCGAGGGCAGCACCTACGAGCACCAGCAGGATCCCGAAGATCAGGGTGAGCCAGCCCCACGTCCTCGTATCGAAGACGATGATCTGGCTGCCGCTGACGACGTAGTACTTGCCGCGTATGACCGCGATCAGCCCTTCGAAGAAATCGAGCGTGCCGATGATCATCATCATGCATCGCCGCGAACGAGATCCATCCTGACATTGGCTTCATGCGAACCTCCTCAATTCGGTTGTCCCCTTTTGAAACCGGCTATCCCTCGCCGGCTGCCGCCTTGACCTCCTCGGCGCTGTCCCTGTCGACCTTCTCCTTGGTGACTTTCCTGGCGTTCGACAGCGCCACTGTCGATGTCATCCTCCCACTGTTCCTCGAAGACTGCAACGATGCCTGAACTGTTGAGCGGCAAGACGTCCTCGACGTCCGCCTTGATCTCCTTCTTTTGCCCATGCGACACGAGCCCGCCGATTCCTGCACCGACGCCGGCTCCAACTGCAGCGCTCGCGATGAGAGCAGGCGGGAAGATCAGTCCGACGACTGCCCCGCCGACCGCTCCCCACTTCGCGCCCTTGCGCGTCTCGTGGAAGTCGTCGTCGACATGGATCTTGCCGTCGGTGCGGCGGCTGACCAGGATGAGCCCGTCAACCTTGATCATGTCGTCCTTGGCAAGCTGCTTCAGCGTGTCCCAGTCCTCACGCGCCATATCGGGATCCGGATAAGCGGCGATATAGAGATCGACCGGGGTGCGCTAGTGGATGCCATGCCTCCTCCTTCTTGCTTTGCCGCACGAGAGAAGCGCGCGGCTCGAGCCGCACGCTCACTCTCGCTGCGGATGATCAGGTAGGGCCGAGCTTCGGCCATGATGCCCAGACCGAGCATCGTCCAGAAGGGGTGAAACAGAGCCCACTCGGCCTCGAGCTCGGCACGTTGCTCTACTAGCCGGGGACCTGCTGCGCAAAACGCCGCTACGGCCCGTTTGAGGCGCGTCCAGCGCGCTCGTCCGTACTGTGTGAAGGCGCGAACCAGGCGAGCACGAGATTCCGCCGGTGGAGAGCGTCACGGCGATCCAGCCCCCGGCCTGGTCGGGCACCCAATGCACTCCCCGCTGGTCCGCGTGCGTTCCGTGCGTGAAGACGCGCCTCAGGGGCTCGACGCGCGACGGCCTGCAACACGAAGAGCTGAAACTCGCCGAACCGGCGGGTGTTGTGCGGACGCGTCCGAAGCGAAGTCACTTCGCGGGTCGAGGCGGCCGGGAACCGGACGAGGGGCAATCCTGCGCTGCCGCGAAACGCGCGCTGCGCTTCGGAGACAGTGAAGTCGTGTGCGCGTGGGACAAGTGCGACGACGAGCGCGACGGCCGCGAAGGCCTTAATCACCAGACGACGTACGTGCGTAGAGACCAGGCGAGCGCGAGGATGATCGAGGCCGTACAGGATCTGCTTCAAAGCCTGGGACGCGTTGAGGATCGTCAGCAGCGAATCGAGCACGGTCAGAATCAGCGCACCGAGGATCGTCCCGCCGTAGCCACCGCTTCCTCCGAAGAATCGAAGTGCCGCCGATGACGACCGCCGCGACCGAGGGAAGCAGGAAGGGCGCGGCAATCCCGAGGTCGGCCGCATCGTTGAAGCCGACGAGCAGGATCCCCGCCACTGCGCTGAACGCACCGCTAAGCCGCGTAGACGAGCAGCAGCACCTGCCACACCCGCACGCCGGCAAGCCGCGCACGCGACCGGGTTGTCGCCGACCGCGAAGATCATTCGGCCGAAGCCGCTGTAGCGCAGCCCGAGGATGATCAGCGCCGCGATCGGTGCCCACGACGAGCAGGTCGTAGGGGACGTACTTGAGGAATCTCGACGACCCGAGCGTGTTCACGATGTTCGGGACCAGCGCGACGAAGCGTTTCTGGCTGTAGATTGTCAGGGCCCGAGGGTCACCGAGCTGATCCCGAGCGTCATGATCAGCGGGTTGACGCGGAAGATTGCAACGCCGATACCGTTGACGAGCCCGATCCCGAAGCCCGAGGCCGAGCGCGAGGAGCAGTGCGGTACCGTCCCTTGGGCTTGCGCCGTCCCAGAGGTGATGAACGCGCCTGCGGTCGCGGTCGTCGCTACTGAGAGATCGACGCCGCCCGTCAGCATGACGAGCGTCTGACCGGCAGCGAGGAGGCCGAGCGGCGCAGCGTAGAGGAACGTCGTCGAGACCTGCTGTTGGTGTCAAGAACGCCTGCCCGACTGTGCGCGGTTGACGATGTCGGTGACGACGAAGAGCGCTGATGAAAATGAAAGTCAGAGCGATCGCGGGGTTGTCCGAGCAAGCGCTGCGCCGCGCGGAGACGCGCCGCCGGTGAGGCGATTTGCGGGGACACCGCGCTCACGTTCTCCTCCTGCTGCCGGATCGCGAGGCCGCCGATCATGACGACCACGATGATCAGCGTGCCCTGGATCACCTGCGCCCAGTTCTGGTCGACGCCTTTCAGAATCAGAATCGTCTTCACGAGCGTGACCACGAATGCAGCTGCGATGGGGCCAATGAGGCCGCCGACGCCGCCGATGCAGCAAGACGCCGCCGAGCACCGACGGCGGCGACGGAGTTCAGCGTGTAGTACTGCCCGGCACTCGGATCGCCGATCCCGGACGTCGCGCTGAGCGACAGGCCGGCGAGCCCGCAGAACAGGCCGCCGAGCGCATAGGCGAAAATCCGCGTGCGCGCGACGCCGACGCCGGAGAGGTACGCGGCGTTACGGTTGCGTTCCGATCGAGTACAGCGCGAGCCCGGGTCGCGCCCACCGGAGCGGAAGCCAGAAGATCGCATGACGCGAGCAGCAGGATCACGAGCCCGGACGGGATCCACTGCGACCACCAGTGTCCGGTGCCGAGCTGGAGGTACTGCGCCGGCGCACCGCCGCCCGGGATCTGGAGGATCTCGAGCGCGAGCCCCGCCCAGACGAACAGCATCGCGAGCGTCACGACGATGTCGGGGACCCGCGTCAGCACGATCAGCGAGCCCGTGAACGCACCCGCGCGCTGCCGACCCGAGCAGGAGGAGCGCGCCGAAGAGCAGCGCGTTCCGGAAGCCCATGTCGATCATGTACTTGGCCGACACCACGTTGACGAGGCTGATCAGCGACCCGACCGATAGGTCGATCCCGCCGGAGATGATCACGACGGATTGGGCCATTGCGGCGAAGGCAAGGGGCAACGCGTCGATCGCCAGTGACTGAACGTCGAACGAGCCCCAGTGCGCGGGAATCGTCTGCCAGTAGAGGAGGAGCAGGAGCAGCAGGACGTAGACGCCGGCCGTCCAGCCGTGGCGGCGCGCGAGCCGCCCTGCACTCCGGCCGCCGCGCGGCCGCGCTTCGAGGGCAGCGGAGCTCGTCACGCCGTCACGTCCTCCACGAGCCCGTGCATCGCGCGCAGAAGCGAAGCCTCGTCGGCGCCCTCCCCGCGAGCTCATCGGTGATGCGTCCGCCGAAGAGCGTCAGGACGCGATCGCAGACGAGCGGAAACTCCGACAGCTCGCTCGAGAAGAACAGGATCGCGGCGCCGTCGTCAGCAAGCCGGCGTAGCAGTGTGTAGATCTGCCGCTTCGTGCCGACGTCGATGCCGCGCGTCGGGTCGAAGCAGAGAAGCGTCTGGAAGCCCGACGCGAGCCAGCGGGCGATCGTCACCTTCTGCTGGTTCCCGCCGGAGAGCCGTCGCACCTGTCGCTGCGCACGAGTGTCGATCTGCAGGGCTTCGATCGCGGTCGAGACTCGCCGGCTTTCCTCACGCGTGATTGATCGGGCCCCAGCGGCCGATGCGGTTGTAGCGCGGCGCCGCAATGTTCTCGCGGACCGACCGCTGTGGGAGTAGCGCGTGCAGCCGGTCGGCGGGGACGAGCACTAGCCCCGATCGGATCGCGTCGTACGGATGACGAGGCCGTAACGCCTTTCCGGCCACGTTGGATCTCCCCGCCCTCTGCCCGCCGCTCGCCCGCGAGGACCGCGAAGAGATCGTCCTGTCCCTGCCCCTCGAGCGCGGCGATGCCGAGAATCTCGCCCGCACGCAGCGAGAACGACACGCCCGCGAGCTTCGACTCGGAGATCGGAAACCTCGACCGTGATGGCACCTTCGCCCGCTGCATCCGCTGCGACCGGGGCCGTCGTCGTCGACCTCGGCCGCGCGCGCCTCGGCCGTCGCCGCCTCGGGCCCGAGCATGTGCTCCACGATCTGCCGTTCGCCGCCTTCCCGTGGAATGACGGTCCCGACATCCCGGCCGTCCCGGAGCACGGTCGCGCGATCGCACATGGCGATCACCTCGGCCAGCCGGTGCGTGATGAACGAGGACCGACCGACCGCGACGACGCCAGTCCTCCATCACCGTGAACACCCGCTCGGCGAGATCGGACGGCAACGCGGCGGTGATCTCGTCAAGCAGCAAGAGCTGCGGATCCCGCGCCATCGCTCGGGCGAGATCGATCATCCGCAGGAGCGGCAGCGGAACATCGCCCGCCTGCTCACTGAAGTCGATCTCGATGTCCATCGTTCGCAGCCGTTGCCTGACCTCCTCGACCTCCAACCCGGTGAGGCGGATGTTCTGCGCGACCGTCAGGTCGGGTACGAGCGCCGGATCCTGGAACACGGGCGCGAGCCCGATGCGGGCCGCCTGCGACGGCGACGAGACGCGGACCGGCTTGCCGCGCAGCTCGACGCTGCCGCCGTCGCGTTGGATGACGCCCGTGAGGATCTTGACGAACGTGCTCTTGCCGGCGCCGTTCGCGCCGAGGAGCGCGTGGACCTCCCCGCGTCAACCGAGAGGTTCGCCGACTCGAGCGCGACGACCGGGCCATAGCGCTTGCCGACCTCGCGGGCTTCGAGCAGGCTCACGCCTCACCCCTGGACAGTCGGGAGGGGCGCCGCAAGGACGCCCCTCCCGCTCGCTTCTGTTGCCTACGGCCCCTTGCAGCTGAAGAGCTGCTGCGGTGCTGTAGGTCGTCCACGGCTTCACCTGCAACCGCGCGCTGTACGTCGGGGGACGGCTCGGTGAATAGTTCGCCTTGATCTGCTTCATGCCGGCCGCCGTCTTGTTGTCCCACACCTGCGGCGTCAGCTTGACCCAGTTCGGCACCGACTGACCATCGAGCAGCTTGATCGCGATCGCGGCGCCGACGCCGCCGATCGTGGCCGGGTTCGTCACGGCGGCCCCGCGGAACCCCTTGACGGTCATCAGCTGCTTCAGGAACTGGTTGTTGTCTGCGCCCACGACCGGAACCAGCTTCTTGCTGTGCGGTCCGGAACGCGTTCACGATCGTGTAGTCGATACCCGACGTCCAGACGCCGTCGACCTTCACACCGGAGTTGAGAATGTCGAGGATCTGCTTGCCACCGGTCGCGAATTGCCAGCCGGTGAACGTCTGCTTCACGACCTTGATGCCCGGGTACTTCTTGAGCGCCTGTCGGAACCCGGTGTGGCGATCGGTGTCCGCCGGCACGCCCGCGATGCCCCGCATCTCCACCACGTTGCCCTTGCCGCCGAGTTGCTTGAACAACCACGTCGCGCCGAGGCGGCCGTACGCGACCTGGTCGTTCGTCGCATTGTGAGCCTGTGGCGCCGTGACGCGCTGGTCGACGGACACAACCTTCACGCCGCGTGATGCGGCCTGTGCGATCACCGCGTTCAGCGCATTTGGACTGGACGGGTTGACCACGATCGCATTCGCGCCAGCTGAGATCAGGTTACGAAGATCTGCGTTCTGCTCGGCAAGTGACCGCCGTTCCGGTTCGCGACCTTGACGGAGCTGACCTTGCCGCTCGCGAGCGCCTGCGCCTTGACGGAGCAGATCATCTCCTCGCGCCAGCCGTTTCCAACGAGTGTGTTCGAGACGCCGATGACGTAGCTCGCCTGCTTCTTTGCCGGCGTCGCAGTGGCCGTCAGCGCAGCGACGACCGAAACGACGACGATGGCCGAGAGCAAGACGGCCCATCGTGCGCCGCGTGGACGGAACTTCATTCGGTTTCCTCCTCAGTAGTGACTGCCCGGCGTTGCCCCGCTCAACCCTAAGCCACCCAGGGCGATTCTCCTAGCCCGAAATTGTGCTATTCCGGCGAAGTGAGCGTCGCACTCGGCGCGCATGCTCCGCATAAGCCGCATCGAAGAGCTCCGCCGAGCGCTCCGGGCCCACGAGAGCCGCACTCGTGATCACAGGCGGAAGCAGCCCCTGCTCCGCGAGCGCCGCTGCAGTGCGCGCTTTGATCTCGTTCGCGATCGCCACCGCAGCCACGCTCGAGCCGGGCGACACCGGGGTTTCGACGCCCTCAAGCTCAATGAGCGCGTCCCCGGGCGGTGTACAAAGGTCGACGACAACGTCGGCGTGGTCGATAAGCCGCGTACCGGAGGAATGCGAGGGTGTCCCCGCGGACGCGTGAGCCACCGAGGTGACGGCCACCACGGGTAGCCCCTGCTCCCGCGCCCCCATCGCCATCTCGATCGGGACGGCCGTCAGACCGCCCGCACTGAACACGAGCATCGCGTCGGGGGCCGAGGTCGTAACTGGCGAAGATCTGCTCAGCGAGACCCTCCACGCGCTCGATGAACATCGCCTGGCGCTGACCATTCGCGCCGACGACCTGCGTGTGGAAGGTCATCGAGAGCTCGACGATCGGGTTGAACCCGGGAAGGAGCCGTAGCGCGGGAAGAGCTCCTCGACCGGAATCCGGGAGTGTCCCGTGCCGAAGGCGTGCGCCAGCCCGCCCGCGGCGATCGCGTCGGTGCAGATCCGGCTCGCGCGATCGAGCGCGTCGTCCTGCGTCTCCGCAATTTGCTGGAGAAGCTCACGAGCAGCGTCGATGAAGCCACCTTTGGCCGTGCCCTGCACTCCGAGTAGTCTCGCATCCGTGCCTGACCACCGAGTCACGATGCTGGGAACGGGCCTCATCGGGCTGTTCTACACGGCGACGCTGCACGGTCAGCGAAACCGCGACCGCGTCGAGGTCGTCTACTCACGGTCGCAAGAGCGCGCTGACGCCTTCGCCGCCGAGCACGGGATCCCGCAGCGCTCCACCGACCTCGAAGAGGCGATTGCGCATCCGGAGACCGACACGGTCGTCATCGGCCTACCGAACGATCTGCACGAGCAGGCGGTCGAGCTGGCGGTGCGTCACAGCAAAGCGATCCTGCTGTACGAAGCCGCTGGCGCGGAGCGCGGCCGAGGCGAAGCGGATGCTCGACATCGTCGAGAGCGCGAGGCGTCTTCGGGGCTACCTCGAAGACCTCTGTTACACACCGAAGACGCTAAAGGCGCTCCGCATGATTCAGTCGGGCCAGCTCGGTGACATCACCTGGGCGCGGTCGCGCGAGACGCATCCCGGACCGCACAGCGCGTGGTTCTGGGACGGCAACCAGGCCGGCGGGGGTGCGATCGTCGACCTCGGGTGCCACTGCATCGAGATCGTCCGGAACTTCGTCGGCAAGGACAACCGGCCGCTCGAGGTCATGTGCTGGACGGACACGCTCGTCCACCCGATCGAGGCCGAGGACAACGGGATCGCGCTGATCAGGTTCGAGAGCGGTGCGATCGGCCAGTTCGAGGTCAGCTGGACGTTCCGCGGCGGCATGGACCTACGCGACGAGGTCGCCGGCACTGAGGGCACGCTCTGGCTCAACCATTTCCTCCGGACCGGTTTCGAGGCCTTCACGTCGGGCACTGGTGGTGATTACGTCGCCGAGAAGGCGGAGACCGCCAGCGGCTGGCTCTTCCCGGTGGGCGACGAGGTCAGCGAGCTCGGCTACGTCGACATGTTCACCGACATGTTCGAGGCGATGGACGAAGGGCGGCAGCCGATGGAGACGTTCTACGACGGCTACGTCGTCAATGCGATCATCGACGCCTGCTACCGCTCGGCGGAAAGCCGCACGTGGGAACCGGTTCGCCTCGACGACTGGCGCGGGACGGGCGTGCCGCGGATTGTGCGCAGCGCGCGCACGCACGACGGCAAGACGGTGATCAAGGAGGAGACGATGCCGAACGGCCGCCGCAAGCTGATCCTCAAGGACGAGAAGAGCGGCGAGTTCACCGACGTCGTCGCTTAGCGGCTCCCCGGTCAGACGATGTACGGACGCAGGACGTTTCTCGCGATCAGGAAGCCGCGCTTGACGAGCTCGACCTCGCCTTCGAATGCGCGGTCCTCGTGCTCGATGGAGACGAACGTAGTCGTAGCCGATCGCATAGAGCGCGGCGAGGAACCTGTCCCAGCTCACCTCGCCGAGGCCCGGCAGACGCGGCGTCTGCCAGCCCATCCCGCAGCGACGATCACGCCGTGGCGGTAGAGCCCGTCGCGCCGGATCTCCAGGTCCTTCGCGTGCACGTGGAAGATCCGGTCGGCGTAGTCGTAGACGACGCGCTCGTAGTCGATCATCTGCCAGACGAGGTGAGACGGGTCGAGGTTGAGACCGAAGCTGGCGCTCGGGATCGCCTCGAACATGCTCGTCCCAGGTCAGCCGGCGTGGCGCGCGAGGTTGTTGCCGCCCGGCCACTCGTCGCAGCTGAAGATCATCGGGCAGTTCTCGATCGCGATCTTGCACGCCGCGCTCGTCCGCGTGTGCGACGAGCGGCGGCCAGATCTGCTCGGAACCGCTCGAGGTTCTCCGGGTAAGGACGGTCCTTGTCGTTGCCGACGAACGTGCCGACCGATCCGCACGCCGAGCGCCTGCGCCGCGTCGATCACCTTGAGCAGGTGAGCGTTCGCGGCTTCCCGCTGCATCGTCGTCGGCATGCGAGGTTGTTCGGGTAGTACGCGAGCGACGAGATCTCGAGCCCGTGCTGCTCGAGGAGCTCGCGAACGGCGTCGGCGTCGAACGACTCGACGTCGATGTGCGAGACCCCCGCGTAGCGCCGCCGCTCGCCGCCGCGCTGCAGGCCAGCACGCGATCTCGAGCGTCTCGAAGCCGTTCGCGTGCCGCCCAGGCGGCGACCTCCTCGAGCGAAAGATCCGGGAACGCGGCGGTCAGCAGGCCGAGCTTCACGCCGGCACCTCGACCCACCGTCGCTCGCGCGCTCGGCGCGCGATCGGCGTCGCCCAGAACGTTCGCGCGGTGGCCGTCGGCGAACGTCGGGATAGTCGGGCTCGTCCGGGCATCCTCTCGCTGCGACCGCGCGCGTATACCGCGCGGTAGAGCTCGCTGGAACGTGTCGGCGAAGCCCTCGGCGTGGCCGGCTGGAAGGCTCGTGCGCCTCGCAACGTCCGGTTCGAGGAGCGCCGGATCGCGCGTGAGCGTCTCGTTCGGTCGGTCGCGGTGGCCGAGCCAGAGCTCCTCGTGCCGGTCCGCGTCCCAGAAGATCGAGCCGGACGAACCGTCGACCTCGAAGCGCAGCGAGTTCTCGCCGTCCGGCGCTCACCTGCGAGATCACCGCCGAGCCTCGCGCGCCGCCCTCGAAGCGGACGAGTAGGTGGGCGAGGTCTTCCGGTCGTCATCTGCGCGTCGACGCGGTCGACGTCGCCGGCGGCCGCGAAGGTCTCCGACCTCTCCGACGGGGCGGCGCCTGCACGGGAAGAGTCGGTGGCGAGGTCGGCGAAGAGCTCGCTCACCCATCGGCCGGTCACGAACTGGACGAGATCGAGCCAGTGCGAGCCGATGTCGCGCGACCGCGCGAAGCGCGCCCGCCCTTGTCGGGCTCGAGCCGCCAGTTCCAGTCGGTGGGCAGCAGCAGCCAGTCCTGGAGATAGCCGCCGTGAACGTTCCAGACGTCGCCGAGCACGACGGCCCATGCACGCGAGCGCGGGCCTCCTGGCACTGGGGATAGAAACGGATGTTGAAGTTGGTGCAGTGGACGAGGCCGCTTCGCTCGCGCGAGCTCGACGCAGCTCCGCGGACTGCTCCGAGTCGATCGCGAGCGGCTTCTCGCAGACGACGTGCTTGCCCGCCTCCAGTGCCGCCTCGCGCCTGTGCGTAGTGGAGCTGGTTCGGCGTCGTCAGGTGAACGACGTCGATGCGATCGTCGTCGAGCAGCGCCTCGAAGCTGTCGTACGGCTCGGGGCGGGACCGCCCGCTCTCGGCGCGCGCCCGCTCCGGCGAGGAGCCGACGACGCCGGCGACCTGCACGCCGAGCCGGCGCAGTGCGTCGACGTGCACGACGCCGATGAAGCCGGTGCCCACCACCGCCGCACGCAGATCCGTCAGGTCACGCATCGAATGCCGATCGTACGAGGTCGCGCGCCGCGGCTGTGATGTCGGCTGCGCCGACGAGCGCCGAGCCGACCCCACCGCAGCCAGCGCCGGCCCGAAGAAATGCGGGCGTGTTCGCCGTGTCAACGCCGCCTGTGGCGAGGAGTGGAACCTCGCCGAGCGGCCCACGGAGGTCGCGGACGAACTCCGGCCCTAGCCGCGCCGCGGGAACAACTTCACGAGCTCGGCTCCCAGCCGCCACGCCGTTTCGACTTCGGTCGGCGTCATCGCGCCCGGAATCGCAGGCAGCTCGGCCTCGCGGCACGCAGCAGAGTACCTCTGGCACAAGTCCGGGACCGACGCGGGCCTGCGCACCCGCCGCGACGGCGGCGCGCACGTCGCCGGCGGTGCGCACCGATCCCAGCGAGGACGACGAGCTGCGGATCGTCGCGCAAGCTCGCGATTGTCTCGAGGGCGTCCGCCGAGTCGAGGCGTGATCTCGACGACGCCGATCCCGCCTTCGCGCAGCGCACTGGACGACTCCCGCCGGATCCGCGACGCGCCGCAGGATCGCGACCACGCGTTGGCTCCGGATCGCCTCGATCGCCGCACTCACGGTATGAGACTCTACGGCGATGGGGCCCGTGCTCGAGGGCAAGGCTGCGCTCGTGACGGGTGCGGCAGGTGGGGATCGGGGCCGCGGTCGCGCGCGCCTTCGCCGACGTGCGAATGCGTGTCTTCAGCGTCGACCGCGTCGAAGCGCGATGACGTCGACTTCGTCGGCGACCTCTCCCGTTCGGACGACGCCGAGCGCGCGCTGTAGCCACCGCGGAGGAGCGGCTCGGGCGGCTGGACATCGTCTTCAACGGCGCCGGCATCAGCGGCCGTGGGCTTGGAGACGGACCCGTCGACGTCTGCACGGAGGAAGCGTGGAACGCCGTGCTGGATGCGAACCCTGAAGAGCGTCTTCCTCTGCTCTAAGTACGCGATCCTGCTCTTCGTCGCAGCGGCGGCGGTGCGATCGTCAACCTCAGCTCCGTCCTCAGGCCTCGTCGGTTCGGGACCTCTTCCCGACGCACGCCTACGCGGCGAGCAAAGGGTGCGATCGTGGCGCTGACACGCGCGATGGCAGTTGCGTATGCCGCTGACGGGATCCGCGTGAACGCGATCTGTCCGGGCTTGATCGACACGCCGATGAGCGAGCGGGCCAGGGGCGATGCCGAGACAATGGCGCGACTTCGCGAGGTGCAGCCCCGACGGGCGAGCCCGGCCGGCCCGAGGATGTCGCGGGGGCGGCCGTCTATCTCGTGAGCGCGGCGTTCGTGACGGGCGCCGTGCTCACTGTCGACGGTGGCTGGACCGCACGGTGACGGGCCGCGGACGTCTAACCGACGGGGGCCGGCTCGAGCGCCGCCTCGCGGGCCTCGAAGTCCTCGAGCATCGTCTCCCGTCGCCGTCGCGCCGATGCGCGTGACCCCGACGGCCATCACCTCGAGCAGCGCGTCGAGCGTGCGGATGCCACCTGCGGCCTTGACCTGTACCTGCGGACCGACGCAACGGCGCATCAGCTTCAGGTCGTCGATCGTCGCGCCGCTGGGCGCGAACCCCGTCGACGTCTTGACGAACGCCGCGCCGGCTTCTTCGGAGAGCCGGCAAGCGAGCTCCTTCTGCGTGTCGTCGAGGTATGCGTTCTCGAAGATCACCTTGACGATCGCGCCTTTCGCCCGAGCCACGGCGACGACCGCTGCGATGTCGTCGCGAACCTCCTCCGCCCCGGCCGGAGCACAGCCGGCCGATGTTCAGCACCATGTCGATCTCACGGGCGCCGAGCTCGACGGCACGCTCGCCTCGAAGGCCTTCGTCTCGGTCGACGAGCTTCCGTGCGGGAACCCGACCACGGTCGACACGAGAGACGTCCGACCCTTCAGGAGGTCGACGGCGAAAGCGACGTCCGCGGGCCGCACGGTCGCGGATGCGACGCCGTACCGGCGCGGCGAGCTCGACACCGTCGCGGACGAAGTCGAGATCGAGCTCCGGTCGCAGGAGCGAGTGGTCGATCGTCTTCGCGACTTGCTCGTACGTCAGGTTCGCCACCGTCGGCTCGGGCACGGCGCGAGAATAGCCGCGTGAACGAGCGTCCGCTCCGCACGACGGTCGTCGGCAGCTACCCGTTTCCGGGTTGGCTCGAGCACGCGACCTCCCAGCTCGACGATTTCGGCCCTGACGACGTCGCCGAGCTCGTCAGGACGACGCCGTTCTCGCCGCGATCCACGACCAGGTCGCAGCGGGACTCGACGTGATCACCGACGGCGAGCAGACGCGGCTCGACTTCAACCTCTCGTTCTACGGTTATCTCGAGGGATCGAGCGCGAGTCGGCACCGCGCCCGGCGCCTCGGCGCCGCCGGCGCACGACCAGCGCGGGCGCTACGGGATCGTCGGCGAGCTCGCGCGCCGCGCGGCCTCGGCGTCGTCGCCGAGAATCGGAGCGCCTGCGCCGCGCTGGCCCCTGCCGGCCCGCGCTGAAGGCGAGCGTGCCCGGCCCTTACACGCTCGAGCGGCCGCCTCGTCCCGAACGACGGCTACCCCGACCGCTGGCGCGGTCGCCGAGGCGCTGCTGCCGATCGTCACAGCGACGAGCTCGACGCGCTTGCCGCACGCGGGCTGTCGAGGAGATCGGCGTCGACGAGCCGTCGATGAGCTGTTACGCGCACCGCGATGGACACGTCGCAGCTGGTCGACCTCTTCAACCGCACGGTCGCGCCGGTTCGTGGGCCGCGCGCGGATCGTCGACGCACCTCTGCTTCGGGAACTACAAGGGCCGCGCAGTCGCGCCGCGGCAGTACGCGCCGATGTTCCCCGCTTTCCTCGAGCGTCGGCGTCGACGAGATCCACGTCGAGATGGCGAGCCGCGAGCTCGCCGAGGTCGAGATCGTCGCAGCGATCGCCGAGCGCCTCGACGTCGGCGGTCGGCATCGTCGACGTGAAGAGCTACTGGATCGAGCCGCCGGAGGAGGTTGCGCGCCGCGTACGACACTTCCTCGCGCTTCGCGCCGGCGGAGCGGCTCTTCGTTCGCACCGGACTGCGGCCTCGAGTCAGACGGCGCGCTGGGCGGCGCGTCAGAAGCTCGCGAACCTCGTCGCGTGGCGTCGCGATCGTCCGCCAGGAGGTCGGCGTCTGATCGAGCCTGCGCTCACGGGCGACGCGCGTTCCTCCGCGACGTCGAAGGCGCACCCTGTCGCTGCCCTGCACCCGTGGTGGCTCGGTCAAAGCGGCTTCCTCACTGAAGCTCGACGACCACTATCTCTTGCTCGACCCTTACCTGTCGGACTCGCTGACGGAGAGTACGAAGGGACGCCGACCCGCACGTCCGGATGACGCGTCGCACGTCGTCGACCCCGCGCGGCTCGGGTTCGTCGATGTCGTCACCTCCAGCCACGGCCACACCGACCATCTCGATCCGGTAACGCTGCAGGCACTCCGGCCCCGCGCGCTCGTTTGCCCGGCCGGATTGCGAGACCTCGCGTTGGAGCGCGCGAGGTCGTCCCGCAGGTCGTCGACGTCGACGAGACCGTCGCGGTCGGCGGCTTCCGCTTCACGGCCGTTGCGCGCCGACCATGACGTCCCCGGAGGGGCCGTCAGCTTCGTCGTCGAATGCGGTCGGTGGACGCTCTACCACTCCGGCGACACGACCGCGTACGCAAGTCTCGGTCAACGGCTGCGCCCGTTTGCGCTCGACATCGCCCTCCTGCCGATCAACGGTCAGCTAGGGAACATGGACGGCCGTGAAGCGGCGCGCGTCGCGAAGGAGGCGGGAGCGAGGCTCGCCATTCCCTGCCACTACGACATGTTCGAGTTCAACACGGCAGCTCCTGACGACTTCGTCGCGACCTGCGGGAGTCTCCGGACAGCCGTGCCGGGTCCTCGCGCGCAGGCGAGCGACTCACAATCTCCTGCCCAGGCGCCGGCCTGAGGGGCGGCCGCGACGACAGTATGCGAGTCAGCTCGCACACGAGGGTGAAGGCATACTTCGTGCCCAGCGTGTTAGTGAAGCCACACACGGGCTTCTCAAGGCTTCGCCTTCCCTGGCCGGCTGCAGTGATCACGACCTGCTTCGGCGCCCATTCAACCGCCGCAGACGTCATCGCGGGGATCGACCTCAGTGGCAAACGGGCGATCGTAACCGGCGCCTCGTCGGGCATCGGTAGCGAGACCGCGCGGGCGCTTGGCACGGCTGGCGCGGAGGTGACGTTGGCTGTTCGGGACACCGCAGCGGGGCGACGACTCGCAGCCGACATCGCAGGAGCCGCCATAGTCGCCGAACTCGATCTCGCGGATCCACGTTCGGTGCCGCGTTCGTCGCGAGCTGGGATGGACCGCTCGACATCCTGATCAACAACGCAGGCGTGATGGCGATACCTGAGCTGCACCTCACGCCGGAAGGATGGGAGCTGCAGTTCGCGACCAATCACCTCGGGCATTTCGCCCTTGCGGTCCGGCCTGCACGACGCCCTGCGTCAGCCGCGCACGGTGCGCGCATCGTCTCGCTCAGCTCGCGCGGGCATCGCGTGTTCTCCCGTGGAATTCGACGACATCAATTTCGCTCACCGCCCGTATGACCCGTTGATCGCCTACGGCCAATCGAAGACGGCGAACGTTCTCTTCGCCGTCGACGCGACGCGGCGCTGGGGCGCCGACAGCATCTGGACTGAATGCCGTCCACCCGGGCGCGGTGGATACGAACCTGGCTCGTCATATCGACCCTGCCGTCCTCGAGCAGATCAAGGCGTCGGGTCAGTACCAGTTCAAGACGGCCGGAGCAGGTGCGGCAACGAGCGTTCTCGTCGCCACCTCGCCGCAACTCGAGGACGTCGGCGGACGTTACTTCCAGGACTGCAACGAAGCGCCCGTCATCGATGCCGCCGACGCCGAGAGCACCGGCGTCGGCGTCGCCGCGTACGCCGTCGATCCCACGAACGCGGATCGCCTTTGGAGCCTTTCGCTGACCACTCTCCTTTGAGGACGGCAAGCCGCGCACAAACCGCTCAGGCCGCAGCGACCGTTGCGCGCGAGGCGGGCGGTGCGCACCGCGTCTGTGAGCGTCCCGATCGTCGTAAAGGCGCCGTAGTGGCGGCGGCCGTTGATGAAGAAGGTGGGCGTACCTGAGACGCCGCTCAGGTCGGCGCTGTCGACGTCGTCGGCGACGCGGGTAGCACCGGCGCGGTCCTGCAGCTGGTTGGTGAACCGTTCGACGTCGAGCCCGAGCTGCTCGGCGTAGCCGGACGAGGTCGCTGAACCCCAGCCGGTCCTGGTGGTCGAGGAGGAGATCGTGCATCTCCCAGAACGCTCCCTGGTCGGCTGCGGCCTCGGCGGCTTCCGCGGCCATCCGGGCGCGGGGTGGACGTCGGTCAGCGGCAGGTGCCGCCACACGTAGCGGACGTCGCCGAAATCGCGAAGGAGCTCGCGAACCACCGGTTCCGCCTGGCCGCAGTAGGGACACTCGAAATCGCCGTACTCGACAAGAGTGACCGGAGCGGCGAGCGGCCCGCGAACGTGATCCCGCTGCGGATCGACATCGATGTAGAGGTCGGTGAGCGGCTCGCCAGTGCCGAAGCAGGGCGCGGATCCGCAGCCGCCGAGGCAGCAGCGCCGTGGCACGGAACAGCAGCCACGTGATGAGCGCCGCTGCAAGGGCTGCGCTGAGGATGCCGACTTTCGCCTCCGCGAGCTGGCGTCCGTCGTCGAAAGCGAGCGTCGCGACCAGCAGCGAGACGGTGAAGCCGATCCCCGCGATCGTGCCGCCGCCGGCAACGGCCGCCCAGCCTACGGGTGGTTGTAGTCGGCCACGGCTCAGGCGCGCCGCAAGCCACGAGCAGCCGACGATGCCGACGGGCTTGCCGACGACGTAGCCGAACAGGATCCCGAGCGTGATCGGCGAGCTGAAGGCCTGCGCCAGGAAGGCACCGTCGAGCGCGATCCCGGCGTTCGCGAGCGCGAACAGTGGCACGATCAGGTAGCTCGTCCAGGGGTGAAAGAGCTGCTGCAACCGTTCGTTCGGCGAGGTAGCCGACCTGATCTCCACTCCGGCGACGCGTGCCAGGTCCGCCGTGGGTTGCTCGCGGAACTCGCGGAAGCGCTCCGTCGCGCGTTCGAGAGTGGAACGCGGGGGCGGGCGGGCGTAGACCAGGAGACCCATCACGAGGCCGACGACGATCGGTTCCACTCCCGACTTGAGCAGGCCCACCCATGCGCCGGCACCAAGGACGAAGTAGACGAGCCCGACGCGCACGGGCACGCTACGCACGACTAGGACGGCTGCGAAAAGCCGAACGCGACCAGAGTGGCACGAACCGGAGCGTCTCTGTGTAGACAGTCGCGATAACGAGGAGCGCGACGATGTCGTCGACGACGACGACCGTCAGGATGAACGCCCGCAGACGGTCGGGAAAGCGCGGCCCGACGAGCGCGAGCAGGCCGAGCGCGAAGGCGGTGTCGGTCGACATCGCTATTCCCCAGCCGTGCGCAGACGGGCGGCCGGCGTTGAAGGCGAGGTAAATGCCAATCGCCCCTGCCATGCCGCCGATGCCGGCAAGCAACGGCAAGGCGACACGCCGGCGCTCACGCAGCTCGCCTAGGTCGATCTCTCGGCGGGCCTCGAGCCCGACCGACGAAAAAGAAGAACGTCATCAGCCCGCTGTTCACCCACTGGCGAAGATCCAGCGAGACCCCTGCGTCGGCGACGTCGATCGACAGCTTCGTGCTCCAGAGCGAGTCGTACGACGACGCGTCGACGTTCACCCAGACAAGTGCTGCGACGGCTGCCGCCAGCAAAACCGCCGCGCCGCCGGTCTCGGTGCGCAGGAACTCCGCAGCGGCGTCTCGACGCTTCGCGCCCAGGCCGTTCGTCCTGAGAAGAATGCAGCAGGACTGGTCGGATCGCTGCTAGTGCTCATAGGGGCTCCGGCAGATCGAGGAGTTGCGTCTGGAGGCCTACCGTGGGGCGAACGCGAACGCAACTTCGTCGATGTAGCACCAGCTCCAGTCCTCGCCGGGCTCGGCGGAGCGAATGATCGGATGGCCGCTCTCGCGCTCGTGTGCGGTCGCGTGCTTGTTCGGCGATGAGTCGCAGCAGCCGATCTTGCCGCACGTCATGCACATGCGGAGATGGACCCAGCCGCTCCCGATCTTCAGGCACTCCTCACAGCCTTCGATCTTGTCCGGTAGCGCCGTTACCTCGATCTGGTCGAGGTGGCTGCAGATCGAGCCTGCTGCAGACATGCCGTCTCCTCTCGCTTTGGCGTGACCTTAACTTCCGGCGGCCGCGTCGCGAAACACGAGCGCAACCGCAAAGTCGCCTTCACGGTCGGTCCACCACGACTCGACCCGGAGCCCGGCCTGACGCGCCTCGAGCTCGAGCTGCTCGCGGCGGAACTTAGAGCTGATCTCGACCCGGAGCGGCTCGCCTGCTTCGAACGCCACGTGGAGATCCGAGACCGTGGAGCGAGACGGTGTGTGCTTGCCGCGCGCGCAGGCCGATGTCCATCCATTCGTGCTCCGGATCCCAGCGCGCCTCGTAGACGAAGCGCTGCTGCTCGAACGTCCCGTCCAGCTCACGGTTGACGGCGGCGAGAGCGTTGCGGACGAACGCCTCAGTGACGCCCCCACTGTCGTTGTACGCCGCCTCCAGTCGCGCAACGTCCTTGACGAGGTCGACGCCGAGCAGAAGCGCGTCGTCTTGGGTGAGCGCAGCGCCCAGCGTTCTGAGGAACCGCCCGCGCTGCTCGGGGTACAGGTTCCCGATCGTGCTTCCCAGGAAGGCGATCAGCCGGCGGTCGTACCCGGCGAGCACGCCAAGATCGCGTTCGAAGTCACCGACGATCGCATGCACGAAGACCCGAGGGTAGGCGGCCGCGATCGACTGCGCGCTCGCTCGCAGGGTCTGCTCGCTCACGTCGAGCGGGACGAAGCGTTCGAGCGTGCCTGCGGTGTCGAGCTCGTCCAGCAGGAGACGGATGTTGTTCGCGCTCCCGGCGCCGAGCTCGACGAGCGTGCGCGCCTGCGTGCGCTCTGGCGATCGCGCTCGCCCGGTCGCGCAGGATCTCACTCTCGCGGCGAGGGAGGTAGTAGTCCGGGAGCCGCGTGATCTCGTCGTACAGACGCGAGCCGCGCTCGTCGTAGAGCCAGACGGGGGCAGCGCTTTCACATCCGGCGCGCAAGCTCCGGAGCGTCTCCTCGTAAAGGACCGGACGACCGTCGGCTTCGTCACGGAGAACGTCGACACGGACGCCGCCATGCTCAGTCGATGCTCTAGCCATCGCGCGCGCACCGCAGGCCGGAAAAGATCTGCCGCCGCTGCGGAAGATCCCAATTGCGGAAAGTGGGCCGGGCGACGAGCGGATCGCTGAGCCACGAACCGCCGCGCAGAACCCTGTACTCATCGCCGAAGAAGACCTCGGAGTATTCCGCGTACGGAAAAGCCGAGAAGCCGGGATAGCCGTCGAAGAACGACGACGTCCACTGCCAGACCGCGCCTGTCATGTGCTCCAGCTCCGCGGCAACCGTCTTCGCGGCCTTCTCCCACTCGGGCTCGGTGAGCAGGCGCTTGCCCACCCAGCGCGCGTACGCCTCCGCCTCGTGAAAGGAGACGTGCTGGACGGGCGCGTTCGGGGGCGCGGCGAGGATCCCAAAGGAGCGGCCTGTCCGCTCGTTCCGCCTCGCGCCACTCCCAGCCCTGGGCACTCCAGACGTCACGGTCGCGATAGCCGTCCGCGTCACAAACGCCGCGTAGTCCGCATTCGTCACGAGTGCGCAGTCGATTCGAAAGGGCGGGAGCTCGGCGAGGTGGGCGGGCCGCTCGTTGTCGTACGCCCACGGGTCGGTCGGAGCCGAGGTGACCGGGCCACCGGGGACGGTGACCTCGCCGCTCGCGCTCACCTCGGGTGGTCCCTGAGGCGCCGGCCCACGCAAGCCCGCAAGCGCCAGCGTCTGCGCCATCGTCTCGAGCGTGCTGGAGCTCGTGCTGGACCACCATCCCCACGACGAAACCCTGCTCGAGCAGCGGATCGCCATCGTCGAGCGACAGTTCAGGGAGGAGCGCGAGCACGGCCTCGCGGACCTCCCCTACGTACGCGCGTGCGGCTTGCGGTGGCAGGATCGGCAACCGACCCGCGCTCGCCGCGTGCGTGCGCGAACGAGTCGTAAAGGTCGTCGTAGTCCGACGACAGTGCGCTCAGTCCGCCGACGCGTCGCAGGAGCCACAACTCCTCGAAGTGGCCGATGTGAGCGAGATCCCAGACGAGCGGCGATTGCAGTGGCGAGATCTGAAGCGTCAACTGCTCGTCCGAGAGCGGCTCCAGCAGATCCTCCGTCCGCCGTCGCGCGTGCTCGAGAGCTGACGACGAGCTCAGACGGTGACACCGAGACTCGGCAAGACGGGTGAAGACGAGCGCCGCGACCATCGAGCCTTCACCGACCGCGGCTGCGACACGCTTCGTCGAGCCGTGCCGAACGTCACCTGCGGCGAAGAGACCCACGCGGCTCGTCTCGAGCGGGAGCGGATCACGATCGAGCGGCCAGCGTGTCAGGCGAGGCTCGTCGTTCTGCGAGCAGATCCTGTCCGGTCAGGATGTAGCCGGCGGAATCGGTGACAACGTGCTCGCGCGAACACCAGTCGGTGTGTGGGCTACCGCCGATGCAGAGAAAGACGGCGTCCACCGCGCGCGTCTCTGCCTTGCCGGAGGCGTCGGCGAACGTGACAGCCGCGATCTTGTCGCCGTTCGGGTGCAGCTCGGTCAGCTGCGTCTCCAGATGGACGTCGATCAGCGGATGCTGTTCGATCCGCCTGATCAGGTAGGCCGGACATCGTCTTCTGCGAGCCGGTCGCCGCGCACGAGCATCGTGACGCGTGCAGTCGCGTTCGCGAAGTTGAGCACGGCCTGGCCGGCCGAGTTGCCGGCGCCCACGACCACGACGCTCTGCCCGGCGCATTGCGCCGCCTCGCTGCGACCCGCGCCGTAGTAGACGCCGTGGCCGAGGAGCTCGTCGACGCCCGTCCAGCTCGAGTCGCCGCCAATCCATGCCCGTCGCCGCCAGAGCGACCGACGCAGTCACCTCGGAACCGTCGTCGAGGATCAGCTCGAGCTGGTTCGTCGTGACCTTTGAGCCGACTGCCCTGGACGCCACGTAAGAACATCAGCTCGGCGCCAAAACGCTCTGCCTGCCGACCGGCCAGACGCGCCAGCTCGGCGCCACCGATCCCGTCCGGGAAAGCCGAAGAAGTTCTCGATCATGGCCGTGTACGAGGCCTGGCCGCCGGGCACATCCCGGTCGCACACGATCGTCGACAGACCGTCGGAGGCGGCATAGACGGCGGCCGCGAGGCCGCGCAGGCCCGGCGCCGATGACTGCAAAGTCGTAGTGCGCCTGTTTGGGCGGCTGCAGGCCACCCCAGGCCAATGCGATCGACTCGACGGTCGCACTCGTGAAAGTCCGGTCGCCGTCGACGAGGACAGGCGAGGCCGCATCAGCCAGCCCGAGGTTCGCGAGCAGCAGGTCAGCCTCCGCCGGAGCCTGCCTCGCGTGCCACTCGTACGGCTGCGCGGTGCGCGTCAGGAAATCTCGAAGGCGGTAGTGCTCGGCGTCCATCCGACGACCCACAACCTGAACCGTTGGGCGTGCCGGGCTCACGCCGTCGATAGTAATGGCCGACTACAAGTCTGCGGATTGCGGTGGGTCGTGGGCGGGAATATCCGGAAAGCTCGGATCGAGCCGGCGCAGCGCCTCGACGAGCACGGTCGCGACGGCGAGGTTCCGCAACCAATTCCGGTCTGCGGGAATCACGTACCACGGCGCGTGCTCCGTCGAGGTAGCGCTGATGGCGTCGTCGTAGGCGGCGGTGAACTCGTCGTAGCGCCGGTTGGTCTCTTCGTCGCCGGGGTTGTACTTCCAGCGCTTGGTCTGGATCCGAGGTCGCTCTTCCAACCTCTTTCCGCTGTTCCTCCGCGGAGACGTGCAGGAAGCGCTTGAGGACCGTCGTCCCTTCCTCCACCAACAGGACGCTCGAACTCGACGATCCGGCCGGGACGCCTCCGCCAGATCTCCTCCGGCGCGAGCCGAGGACGCCGACCGTCACGACGTCTTCGTAGTGCGAGCGGTTGAAGATGCCGATCATGCCGCGCGCCGGACACTCGGCGTGAATACGCCAGAGGAAGTCGTGGGCTAGCTCATTCGGTGTCGGCGCCTTGAACGACGTGACGTGGCAGCCCTGCGGATTGACTCCCGTGAAGACGTGGCGGATCGTGCCGTCCTTTCCGGAGGCGTCGAGGCCTTGGAGGACCAGCTTAGACGCCTCTCTTCCCTTCTGCGTAGAGCCGCTCCTGGAACGAGACCAGCTCGTCGGTCAGCGCGGCGAGCCGAGCCTTGCCCTCCTCTTTCCCGGAGAGGCCGAGCATGTCGCGCGGATCTCGACCGCGAGATCGGCACGAGCCCGAGAGGTGACGACCAGGGCGTCCAGCATTCCGGCAGCCTACGCCGGACAGCGGGGGCCCTTCGCATGAAGGGCCCCCGCCTGCAAAGGGACGCTCGCCCGAGCTTCGGTGTCTATGCCGCAGGGGCGAAGAAGTCGCTAAGCAGTTGGTTGACGCGTTCAGCCTCGTCGTGATGGACCCAGTGCGACGCGTCCGGCCAGGCGCTCGACGCGGTCGAGGTTGGGCACGTCGTCGTGGTCGGGCTCGGCGAGGTCGGAGCCGAGGTAGTGAATCGTCCTCGCCCCAGATGACCAGTGTCGGCGCCGAGATCGGGCGAAGCTTCGCCGCGGCTTCCTTCTGGGACTGTCTGTACCGAAGCACGGTAGTAGTTGATCATCCCGGCCGCTGCGCCTGGCTGCGACCACGCTTCGACGTAGCGTTCGATCTCCTCCGGCGTGTAAGGCGGGTTCGCGTCCTGCAGGAAGTGTCGGAAGAAGTGCCAGTCCCTGGCGTGCACGATCTCCTCGGGCAGTCCTGGTGTTGCAAAGAAGAAGAAGTACCAGGACTTCCGGAGCTGGCTCGAGGTGGTGCAGTCCCTCCGAGAGCCGCCGCGGATGGGCCGCGTTGAGGATGGCGAGTCGGTCGACCACCTCGGGGTGGTTCATCGCGATGGTCCAGGCGATGCTTCCGCCCCAGTCGTGACCGACCAACAGTGCGGACTCGGCACCGCGTTCTCCGATGAGGCCGCGGATGTCGGCGGCGAGCAGGTCGACGGCGTAGGACTCGAAGCCCTCTGGCTTCGATGACAGGTTGTAGCCACGCGTGTCGGGGGCGACGACTCGAAAACCCGCCGCCGCGAGCGGCGCGATCTGTAGCCGCCAACCGAACCAGAACTCCGGGAAACCGTGGAGCAGAACGATCAGCGGCGCCATCACCGGCCTCGACGTAATGCAGCGGTCGATCGCCGACCTCGGCGTAACCTCTCGAAGCTCGATCCCGACGTCAGGTAGCAGGGTCGTGGTGCTCACGATGACCTCCCCGGTTGCTAGCGGACTCGGCCTACAAGCTACGCCTGCCGAGCCGGCACATGCAACAAGTTGTCACCAGACCTCAGGCGACCCGTCATCCATGCAACGCGCGTGCAGCCGACCCGACTAGGGCAAGCGCTCCTCGTGGTAACTCTTCTCGTCCTCCTTGCGCCACTTCGCCTCGTAAGCCTCCGCCTCCGCGAACTCCCTGCTCCGTTAGAGCTTTTGACTGCGCGTCTTCGTTCGCGGGATGCTCGCCGGCGCGCGTTCGGCGACGTGTGGCCACCGAAGGCGACGACCACCAAGGGGACGGCGACCACGGCAAAGATGATCCACGGGAACATGTGGGCAGCGTACCTTGCCACCGACGAGGAGTCCCGCACCGTCAGATGACTGGTACGCCGGGAGACATTCCGCACACTTGCCCTGAGCGGCGCAGCCGCTGGTCGTCGACCTGATCTGATGCACCTATGCAGTTGCGCGGAGTAGTGCTCGTTGAGGGCGCGAGCGACCGCCGCGCCATCGAGACGCTTGCGCGTCGCCGTGGCCGCGACCTTCGGGCCGAGGGCGTCGCCGTCGTGCCGATGGGCGGCTACGGGAACCTCCACGCCTCCTCGCGGCAGTACCGCGACGTCCGACTCGCGGGGCTCTATGACGTCGGCGAGGAGCGGCATTTCTTGCGCGCGTTGGGGTGCAACGACCGTGGCGAGCTAGAGCGCGCCGGGTTCTACGCCTGCACGCGCTGACCTCGAGGACGAGCTGACGCGCGGCGGTGGGGCCGGGATGGAATGGAGCGCGTGCTCGCGGAGCAGGGCGAGCTGCGCGCGTTCCGGACCTACCAGAAGCAGCCCGCGCACCGCGCCCGGCCGCTCGAGGAACAGCTGCACGGCTTCATGTGGAACCGCAAGCAGAAGTACGCCGTGCTCTTGGTGGAGGCACTCGACCTCGAGCGCGTCCCGCGGCCACTCGACCGCGTCTTAGAGCACTTACAGCTCACCACGGCACCACTAGCTCTGGCGTCATTCGCGAATACTGGGCGAGACGACCGAGGTGTTGCCGAAGCTTTCCTCGCCGCCGAGTCACGACACCCGGCGCCGAGGGTATCTGTGGGCGAGAGGAGTTCGTCCAGGCCCTGGATGGGAAGCCGCCCGATGAACCTGCGCGAGACAAGATCGGCCACGAGAGGCTCCGACGCCAGGATCCGGCACGGTACAGATAGCGGTCGTTACTGGCCACCGGCACGGGGAAGGCGGGAGCGTCAAGCGGGCTTAGTGCAAGGCGCCGCACCCCGTCGAACCCGAAGACGACCAGCGTGCCGTCCGGGTGATGACCAACGAGTGAGTGGCCGGCGACGCAGACATAGTCAGTGTCGGCATCGAGTGTCCGCGCCCGCCACGAGCGGGTGTCGACGACTCGGAGCCCGAGCAGCCTGGAGTCCAATCCCCGCGCCCCGTCATCCCACCCGGCGACGGCGAAGCGGCCGCCGCCGAGCCATACCGTCATCCGCTCGGCCCCCGCGACGTCGCCCGCGTCGGCGGAGCCGAGGGGCCTGCGGTATGAGACGCCGAGCGTGCGGAGATTGATGGCGGCTACCGGATCGCGAATGCCGCCGACGAACGTATGCCCGATCCGTGGTGGGGTCGGCGACGAGCGGGCGGTAGATCTCGCGGTCGATTGCTCCCTCGTGGATCTGCTTCAGCGTGACCATGCGGGTCGACCCGGTAAGACGAGACGACCGCTATGCGGACCGGACCGATCTTCTGCGGCGCTCTGATGCAGAACAGCCGCTCGGGTGCGGGCGACCGCGACCTGGTGACGATCGCTCAGGTGGCCGGCTATTCGCTTCGCGGCGCTCAGTCGGTTCCTCATCGCATCGAGGACAAGACTCGCAGCCCGTCAGGCCGCTCAGCGAACACCAACAGCCGGCTCGAATCGAGCCAGCGGGCGATGACCGTGCCTGTCGCGAGCCCTGAGCGGCACCTCGGCTTGCCAGCGCATTCGGGAGAGGCTGAGGATGTGTACAGAGAGGTCTGTCGCCTGCCCACTCCACGAAGGCGAGCAGAGAACCGTTCGGGGAGAACGCGGCTGCCTGCGACCAGCTGCGCAGATCTCGCGGATGGCCCCATCGGAGCCAGTGTGGCCAGGTCTCTTCGTGTGAGGAGTCGTCCGTCTGTCCCCGCGTCGGCGACCGCGTATACCGGCCGGCCTGAACTCTCGACTCCGGCCGACACGTCGGCCGCCAGAGAGCGCACAGATTGAAGCAGCGATCACGAATGCTCGAACGACCACGTTTACCGCTATCGGCAGGAGCGTCGCGCCACGACAGTCCTCAGTAGAAGTCACCGCGTAACCCGATGAGTTTCCGGGTGGCCGAGAGTCTCATTAGTAGTCCCTGTAACGTCCGATCCGGCGATGGATTCGGCTCGGAAGCGCTCGACCGGAAGGAGCTGAGATGTCTGAACACAAGATCGGAAGCCGCGAGGAATGGCAGGCGGCGCGGAACGAGCTCGCCAAGCTCGAGGCGCGAGCAGGCGGAGCGAAACGAGGAGATCACGAGCAAGCGTCGCGATCTCCCTGGGTCCCGGTCGAGAAGGAGTACGAGTTCGACACCGAGGACGGCAAGAAGACCCTCGCCGAGCTCTTCGACGGGCGCTCGCAGCTGCTCGCCTACAACATCATGTTCGGCCCCGACTACACGCGCGGCGCCTGCCCCGGCTGCACCAGCCTGGCCGACGGGCTCGACGGCTCGCTCGTCCACCTGAACCACCGCGACGTGACGCTGCTCTGCTTCTCGCGGGCGCCGATCGAGCGGCTGACCGCGTACAAGCGAGCGGATGGGCTGGCAGTTCCCCTACGTCTCCACCGTCCAACACCGACTTCCCGTTCGACTTCGGCCTCGCGCTGACCGAGGAGCAGGCGCAGCAGATTCCCGAGGTCAAGGAGATGATCGACACACCCGCCCGACTGGCTCGCAGGAGTGGTCAGGCCAGATTGGGGCCGAGCTCAAGGACGGGCTGCGCGAGGGCCCGAGCTGGATCGCGTTCGCGCGCGAGAACGGGACCGTCTACCACACCTACACGGTGATGGCGCCCGACCCGTTCGTCGCGCCCGTACTGCAGCTTCCTGCTCGAGCGAACGCCGAAGGCCCAACCCGCCGAGCCCGCGAGCGTGGCGAAAGGACGAGTACCCGGACTGACGCGGATCGGGCCGGTTCGCTTATGCCGCAGCTGTTGCACGATCCGGTCGCGCACTGGCTCATCGTCGCCACAGCCGTCGCGGTCTCAACCGGCGAGATAGTCGCCACCTATCTCGGCCGTGCCCGGGAGGAGAGCGTCAAGTCTTCGGCAGCCTGGCGGACTCACCGCTGCTGTACACGCACGGCCGCGGTGCGGTACGCCAGGACAACGGAGAGCGGGGTGATTGTCGCCCTCGCCCTCTACCTCGCCATCGCTGCCGCCCTTTGCCGCCGCGAGGTCCACGTCTCCGGGTTGACGCCAACAGCTGGTGGACTCTCGGCCTGGGGCTCGCCATAGTCTTCGCAGGGGCTGCGCTTCGAGACTGGGCGATCGTGAGCCTCGGGCCGTTACTTCCGCCGCGGGGTGACGATCGAGCAGGGCCAGCGGATTGTGCGGCGTGGGCCGTATCGGCGTGCTTACGCCACCCTTCCTATACCGGCATCTGTCTCATCCTTGCCGGTTTCGGAGCTACCTTCGGAAGTTGGGTGAGCGCAGTCGTCGCGTTGCTCATCGTCTTCGTCGGGCTCCTGCCGCGCATTCGCGTCGAGGAACGCCGCGCTCGCCCAAGCATTCGGCTCCGACTACACCACCTACGCAACTTCGACGGACCGCATGCTCCCTCACGTCTGGTAAGTGAGAACGGGGCAGCGGCGTGGGCTCCCCTTCAGCACAGCGAGAAACGCGACGTAGAGCGGTCAGCCGCGACGCGGACGAGTTCGACCTCGAGTCGTGCCGCATAATCATCGGCCGGAGTGTGGCCGCTGACCGAGCATGCGGTGGTGATCGCCGGAGGCGGCCCGACAGGGCTGATGTTGGCGGCCGAGTTGGCTCTGGCGGGAGTCGACGTTGCCGTCGTCGAGCGGCGCGGCAGCCAGGACCTCCCAGGTTCGCGCGCAGGCGGTCTGCACTCGCGCACCATCGAGGTTCTCGATCAGCGCGGGATCGCCGATCGGTTCCTCTCGGAGGGGCAGGTGGTGCAGGTCGCGTCGTTCGGCGGCACGCGTTTTGACATCAGCGACTTTCCCACCCGGCATCCGTACGCGCTCGGGCTGTGGCAGAGCCACATCGAGCGCATCCTGGCCGGCTGGGTCGGCGAGCTGCCGGTGACGATCTGTCGCGGACGTGAGGTGACCGGCTTCGCGCAGGACGACACCGGCGTCGGACGTCGCACTGTCCGACGGCCAACGCTTGAGGGCGAAGTATCTCGTCGGGTGCGACGGAGGACGCAGTCTGGTCCGAAGGCGGCCGGCATCGACTTCCCCGGCTGGGATCCGACGACGAGCGCCCTGCTCGCCGAGGTCGAGATGACCGAGGAGCCGGAACTGGGCATGCGCCGCGACTGCCTCTGGCATCCACTCCTTGGGCAAGGTGGAGTACGAGATCCGCGACGGCGAGGTCGGTCTACAGGGAAGGTGGGACGGTTCGGGTCATGGTGACCGAGCCGCACGTCGGAACCACGAGCGACCCCACCCTGCGCGATCTCAGCGAGGGCCTCATCGCCGTCTACGGGACGGACTACGGGATCCACAGTCCCACCTGGATCACCAGGTTCACCGACATGACCCGGCAGGCCGCGGCCTACCGCGACAGACGGGTCCTGCTGGCCGGCGACGCGGCGCACGTGCATTCCCGGTCGGTGGACAGGGCCTCAACACCGGTGTGCAGGATGCGGTGAATCTCGGCTGGAAGCTGGCCCAGGTGGTCAACGAGACAGCGCCGGAAAGCCTGCTCGATACCTACCATGCCGAGCGCCACCCGGTCGCTGCCCGCGTGCTGCGCAACACGATGGCGCAGGTCGCGCTCATGCGCGCCGACGATCGCATCGAGGCGTTGCGCGACACCGTGTCCGAGCTGCTGAGCATGGACGAGCCGCGCAGGCGATTCGCCGCGATGATGTCCGGCCTGGACATCCATTACGACCTGGGCGAGGGACATCCGCTGCTCGGACGCCGCATGCCCGATCTCGACGTGGTCACCCCGGTGGAACGGTGCGAGTATTCACGCTCCTCCACGAAGCCCGCCCTAGTCCTGCTGAACCTCGGCAGGCCCTCGGGTTTCGACATCTCTCCATGGGCAGACCGAGTGGTGGCGATCGACGCCGAATATGCCGGCGACTGGGAGCTTCCGGCGATCGGCCAAGGTAGCAGCCCCTGCTGCCGTTCTGATCAGACCCGATGGGTACGTCGCGCTGGGTGGGCGACGGCACTGATAACCGGATTGGGCGACGCGCTGACTACGTGGTTCGGATCACGATGACGTCCCCCCTCGCCGGCGGGATCAACGCCACCAGTCGCGCTGGCCATCGACGTCTTCGCGCGGAGCCTCGCCGAGATTGGGCGCGCCGATGACGAGGATCTCGAGGCCCTCCGGCCCGGCCTCGTAGCCTCGCCACGTACCGGGCGGGACGCGCACCGCGTCCCATTCCTTGAGCTCGACGATCTCGTCGTCGACCTTCATCCGCCCGCTCCCGCGCAGGACTACGTACACCTCCTCTTGCTTCTTGTGCGTGTGGCCGTACGGAAAGCGATAGCCGGGCGGGACGCGCTGGTAGCTCAGGCCGGATTTCTCGAGCTCGAGCGCCTTGGTCGCCGCGCGGAACTCCAGGTCCGGCGCGCCGTCGAACCTAGAGCCGATGTCCTCCAGATCCTCCTTGATGTTCCTGAGCGTGAACGGCACGGCGCGATCCTATGACTTCGTTAGGCACGTTGCGACCCGCCGAGTACGCCGCTCCTCTCAGACTTGTCGTTAGTACCCGGAAGCGTCGAACGCGGCCGGATAGACGATCCGACCGGCGAGGTCGGGGCTGTATCCCGGGAGCCGCTTGACCATGAAAGCTTCGTCGGGGATCTTCGGATGCGGGGAGATGAAGCCGAGCGCGCTCGCCTGCTCGAAGCCGAAGCGCGGGTAGTACGCGGCAATGCCCTCGACCATGACGGCAGGCTCGCCTGCTTCTTCGGCGCGGCCGAGCGCGTCCCGGATCAGCCGTGACCCCACACCGATGCGCTGGCGGTCAGGCCGAACCGACATCGGCGTGAGATTGAGGATCCTTGTACGGGATCCGCCTTCAACGCCGACCCAGCTCAGCATCACGTGAGCAATCACACCGGAGGAGTCCTCGGCGACCAACGCCAGCTCCGGAATGAACTGTTCCGACGCCCGAATGCGTCTCGACGAACGACGCGACCTCGTCGGGGTGTCCGACGAATGCCGCGCGGACCACCTCTGCGATCACGGAGTGGTCCGCGTCGCGCTCGGGACGGATGACGACGCCCTCGGCCACGAGTGGCGATGGTAATTCGGCGACGGTCGGTCACGGTTGGGTGAGGAAAGAGCCGCTTCTCCGTTGCGAGGTGGGGTGCCCAGTCGAGGCGGTCGGCGCCGGCGAAGCGCAGGTAGGCGCGGAGCGCGTCGCGCATCGCATCGACGAACCCGTCGGCGCGGCGCGGCGCGAAGCCGTCCTCCCACCAGACGTTGAGCACCTCCACGCGGGCTCGGTCCCGGTCGATCCGCGGTTCGATCCGGCCGACGAAGCGGTCGCCGAAGATGATCGGGAGGACGTAATAGCCCCAACGGCGCTTTGCCGGCGGGAAAAAGCCCTCCCACACGTAGTCGAAGTCGAACAGGCTCGAGAGGAGGGCGGTGTCCCACAGCAGCGGGTCGAACGGGGCGATGAACGCGACGGAGGGGTCGGCTCCGGAGGCGCCTGCAGCGGCGCGAGCTCCTCGGCGAGGACTAAGCGCTTGCCGCGCACACCCTCGCACGTCGACGGGCACGAGGGCGCCGAGCTCGACCAGGTCCATCGCGGAGCTCGTTGCGCCCCACCCGCTCCGGGGTCGACTTGGGCGGAGCGATGCGGTCGAACGTGCCGCCGGCGCCGCCGGGGCCGAGCAGGCCGTGGGCGCGGTACCGGGACAGCATCTTGTGCCGGAGCTGCTCTCGCTCCGGCACCTGACGCGCGAGCACCTCGGCCGGGAGCAACCGTTCGAGAAGGTCGTAGTACCGGAGATTGCCGTCGCGCCGCGCGAGGCCGATCACGCCCGTGACGGTGTACGCCTCGAGCACAGCGCGCACGGCGTTCTCCGGCATCCCGAACCAGTCCTTCGTCGGACCAGCCTCTCGCTCGAAGTCGCGTGATGACAGTGGTCCATCCGCGCGGATCCCGTTCGAGCACGAGCTCGGCCACGGCGGCGTTCTCAGCGAGGGCCGCGGCGTGGAACCGGGGCCCCTTGCGGCCCATGACATGACGGAACCACGGGAACTCGCTCGTCGGGACAAACGACAGAGCCTTGTTGGTCGCCTCGAAGATCTCACGGCGTTCGTAGAGCACGTCGCACCAGGCGGGCTCATAGTCGGCGACGCGCGCGTGCAGCACGAGGTCGTGGTTCCGGCCGGCGACCGCGATCGGGTCGAACTGGATCGACCCGAACTTCCGGAAGACCTCGAGCACCCCGTCGAGGCCTCCCGCAGAGACCTCGCAGGCGCGAGGAAGTGCCGCGCAACGAGAAAGCGACGTGCCGCCTCTGCGGTGACCTTCACCCGCACGACACTAGCCGCGTGGGTTTCCGCCTGGCTCTCTGGTACTCGTCACTGCGGCGCTGCGGCGGGTGCCAGAGCCGAGGACGGCGTGCTACAAACAGAGGAGGAAATCGTGCCCGCTGTCACATCGCTCACGCTTCAGCTGCTCGCCTGGATCGCCGAGCGGGATCGCACGTACGCGCAAACGATGGAGGCTTGGAAGAGCTCTTGCCCGCGTCTGACCGTATGGGAAGACGCGATCGCCGACTGGGCTCGTGCGCATCCAGCGCGGCACTGTCCTCCTGACTGCAAGCCGGCACGGAGCTTCTCAGCATGCAGCCGGTCACGTAGAGGCTCATTTCGTAGGGTAATCCCTCTTTCGCAGGCGCTCGACGGCTCGTACCTTCGCAGCATGGTCGAACACGAGGATGCGAGCTTCGTCGCGGAGTGTTACTGGCCGGGTGTGGCCGCGGACGATCTCGACGCCCTCGACCGAAGGGTGCGGAAAGCCGTCGCCGACCTCGCGCGTGGCGGGTTGCACGTCCGCTATCTCGGCTCGATCCTGATGGCCGAGGACGAAGTGGTGCTCTGCCAGTTCGACGGCACAGCCGCCGCAGTCCGCGAGGCTGCGGAACGTGCCCAGATTCCGTTCGAACGGATCGTCGAAGCCTTCCGGCCGTCGACCCGGACCGCAGACAGAGACTGAAGGGGCTTCCATGCGTCATTCGTCCGTACTTGCTGTTCTCATCGTGGCCATCGCGCTCGTCCCGCTCACGGCGAGTGCCACGACGTCACGCTCGGAGCCCGCACCGCCTGGGACCGGATCAGCGGACCGACCAGCCGGGCGTCGAGCTCGGGCTGGCGCGGACGAACGGACGGCGTCCTCCACGCGATCTCGAACCGAGGGGTATCCGGAACCTCGATCTCGGAGACTCGCATTGCACCGAGCGGCAAAACGATCGGTACGTCGACCGTCGCGACGGGCTGGGATGGGAACGGCGGCCTCGCGCTCGTCACGATGCCGGAACGGCACCCTGCGGCTCTTCGCAGCGGGAGCCACGCACGCCGGGTCGAATGCGTTCGGCATCAACACGTTCACTGCGCCGGCCGGCGGAGGGAGCTGGCAGCTCCAGAACGGGGTCTTCTGGGGCGGAGCCATCGCGAACTCGGCCGCGTACATCGGTGCGACGCTGACACGTGACGGGCAGCCGGTCACCGCGTGGCGAGGACTTGCCAGGCGAGGGCCTCCCGCCTCAGACGTCGCACGCGTACCAGGGAGCGGCATGACCGCATCGCAGCTCGCGACCGACGCCGGCAGCGGAGCAGTCGTCCTGTCAGGCGTCACGAACGCCAGAAACGGCGGTGTCTATCGTCCAGCAGAGTGCTGCCCGGCCAGGGTGCACGGGTTGTCCTCCCACTGCCGGTCGGCATCAACGACTGGAACTCGTCGCTGAGCGCGCGCACCGGTGCCTCAGGCGTCTACGTCGCCTATGCGGACGGCAAGGGTGCGCGGTTGTACCGGTACGGGAAGCACGCTGACGCTCAAGAGCGGTTCCTTCGTCAGCGCAGCGGTAGTGCGCGGCTCCCCGCAGGCGGCTCTGGGTCGCCTGGGGTGACAAGGTCGACGGCGTCTTCGTCACGCGCTCGAACATGGCTGCCAGCAGGTTCGAGCCGGTGCAGAGGCTGAAGCTTGCCCAGAACACGACCGATGGCCTCACGTACCTACAGTGCGAAGGGTCGACCGGCCCGGTGGATCTCTTCGCCGACGTGTTCATCGGCGCCGCCGGTAGGTTTCTGGCACACGCATCTCCTGCCGCGCTTCTCACTGCTGGAGCGAGCGCAGAGATCGCAGGTGACGCTGATCGCACTGAGACGCCGGAGATCCCGTCGCCGGGGCTTCGATCAAGGTGGCCGGCAGGCGGGTGCTGACCGGGGCAAACGGTCGAGGCGACGCTCGTCCTGCGGCGGGGCAGCTACTCGGCGAGCGCGCGCAGCCCTGGCTACGCGTCCGCTTCGTTGCGTTTCCAGGTTCACTGATGTGGAGGGTGCGGCGGTCAGGGAGAGCCGCCGCACCATTCCACTCGTCATCACGAAACTTGGCTGTGCCGTGACCGAAACGATCGTCGGGAGGGGATATCGAGCTCGAGGCGGTCGTCGCGTTTCCTCGCCGTCGGCGAAAGCACCCGCCTCGATCCTCGCTGATCGAGAGCGAGGCCGGGCATGGGAAAGACGACGTTGTGGCGCGAGGCGCTCCTCCGTAGCGAGCGCGCTCCGGATCGTTCTCTCGTGCCAGCCCGCGCTCCGAGGCGAGCCTGTCGTACAGCGCACTCGGCGATCTTCTGTCTGCGGTCGACCAGTCGGCGTTCGGCGCGCTGCCGAGCCCGCAACGCGAGGCGCTCGAGGTCGCCCTCTCTGCGCGCCGAGCCGACTCGCCGAGCGCCGACACGGCGGGCTGTCCGGGACCGCACTCGTCTCCCTGGTGCAGACGCTCGCCGTGCGGCGGCCCGTTCTGATCGCGATGCGACGACGTGCAATGGCTGGACCCCGCCACCGCTTCGGTCGTCGAGTTCGCATTGCGCCGTCTACGCGACGCACCGCTGCACGTTCTGGTCACGAGACGAACCGCGTGGCCACGACACCTCGCCTCCCTCGACGCGTTCGATTCACCGTCCGCGACACGGTTGTCGTCGCGGCCGCTCTCGGCCGCGGCGCTGCACGGGATCATCACCAGCCGACTCGGCCTGACCTTACGGCGGCCCTGGTGGTGCGCATCGCCCAATCGCTCGGGCGGCAATCCGCTCTACGCCCTGGAGATCGCCACCATGCTCGCACGCGACGGGATTCCGGCCGGGCACGAGCTCCCGGTCCCCGGACGACGTGCGCGCGCTTGTCGCGAAGCGGATCGGAGCGCTACCTGCTGCGACGCGAGAAGCCCTCCTTCGCACTGCCATCGCCGCGCATCCGAGCGTGGACACTCGTCGACGCCGCAGCACTCGGCCCGGCAGAGGAAATCGATCTCGTACGCATCGCCGACGATGGATCGAATCCATTTCACGCATCCGCTTTACGCGTCTGCCGTCCACGCTTCGACTCCACTCGTGCGCCGGCGGCAGGCTCTACGGCGACCTCGCCGCTTCCGGTGTCGAGCCCGGAGGAACGGGCGCGGCACCTCGCGCTCGCGACGGGGGAGCCCGATGAACAGGTTTCGGAGACGGTGGTCGCGGCGCGCACGACTCGCCCGGGCTCGCGGCGCACCCGACACGGCCGCTGAGCTGAGCGAGCTCGCAGTGCGGCTGTCGCCGCCTGGATGGCCGTCCCTCGGCCAGCGCAAGCTGGAGCTCGCACAGCACCTCCATCTGGCCGGCGACCTCGACCGCGCCGCGCGGTTGCTCGAGGAGCTTGCAGCCTCCCTTCCTGCAGGTGGATCTCAAGGCACGGGCCTTGTTGCTCCTGTCCGGAGTGGTCTTCCAACGCGCGGGTGAAAGCGCAGCGGCTGCGGTTGCGCGCGAAGCCGACACTGCAGATGCTCCCGTGGTGCAGGCGCAGTGCCACGCGGTTCTCGCCGGTTGGGCAGGAACACATGAGCTCGTAGGAGCTCTGACGGCCGCCCAAAACCGCGCTCGAGCTGTTGGAGGAACAGCGCGACACTGCCGATCCCGCAGTCGAGTCCTTCGCTCTCGCGAACCGCATCTCGCGCAGACCTCTTCCTCGGGAACGGCTTCGACGCGAGACTGCAGCCAACCGGGCCCTCGAGCTAGAGCAGGCTGCACACGACCCGCCCGCGTCGGTCGACGACAGGATGGTCTACAGACTCGGACAGTGGCTCAGGTACGTGGACGAGCTCAGGCCTGCCCGCGAGCACCTCGGTCAGGCCTACAGGACCGACGATCGACGAGAAGGCGACGAGGCTTCCCGCCCTCAACATCCTGCTGAATCAGCTCCTGGTCGAGCTGTGGGCCGGCGAGGTGGGAGTGGCGGGAGGGGAGGTGATGACCACGTTGCGTGAGACCGCCGTGCAGCTCGGCGTCCCCGCCGCGGCCGAGATCTGGCAGACGTACCTCGACGCGCACCTCCGGCAAGCTCGAGCGTGTCCGCGAGATTGCCCGCCGAGGCGGCGCGGGAGGAGCCGATCGTGGACATGCTCTACCTACGCGTCGCTCGGCAGCGTCGAGCTCGCCGCCGGGAACGAGAGGCGGCCAATCGCGATCTCTGAGCGCGCCGGACGACGGCTGGAGGAGATCCGGTTCCGAGAGCCGTCCGTTTGGCGAGTCGAAGCAGATCGAATCGAAGCCGCAGTCGGAGTCGACGACATCGCACGGCCCGAAACTCTGACGACGCGGCTCGAGCGTCAGGCCGAGCGCCTGCAGATTCCGCGTGGACCTGGCCGCCGCGGCTCGTTGCAGCGGGATTCGCGGAGGCGCGCGGCGATGCGGAAAGCGCGGTGGTTGCGCTCGCGCGTGCACTCGCGGCACACGAAAGTTGTCCGATGCCATTCGAACGCGCTACGTACGCTGCTCGTTCTGGGGCAGGGGTCCACCGACGTGCAAAGCGGAAGCGACTCGCGAAGGAGGCGCTCACGGCGGCGCTCGACGTCTTCGAGAGTGTCCGCCCGAGCTCTGGGCCGAACGGGCGCGCACCGAACTGCAACGCGTCGCGCACACGACAGGCGCCCGCAACCTTGACGCCGACCGAAAGACAAATCGCCCAGCTCGCAGCCGATGGGCTGACGAACAAGGGCATCGCCGCAAGGATGTTCGTGAGCGCGAAGACGGTCGAGGCCAATCTCAGCCGCGTCTACCGCAAGCTCGGCATCTCGGCACGCACGCAACTCGGTCGTGCGCTTTGCCGAGGCCCAGGAATAACGACTCAAGCCGAGACGTTTGAGCACTCAAGTAACTGAATGAGCGCAGCCGCACCGTGGGGTGACTGGGTTGCCGGCGCGCCGATGAGCCAGCCGGCCGTGACCTCGGAGGTCACGCCAATCAGGACAACTCCAGGAGGGAGGAAGCAAGCGATGAAAACACTCGAATTTGGACTCGACACGTTCCTGCCGGTGACGGTCGACGAGGCCGGGACGGCCGATCAGCGGCGACCAGGTGATCCGGAACACCGTCGACGAGGCGGTCGTCGCCGAGGCGGTCGGAATCGACTCCTTCAACATCGGCGAGCACTACCGCACGCGAGTTCATGGACTCGGCGAGCCACGTCGATCCTCGCCGCGATCGCGAGCCGGACGGAACGGATCCGGCTCGGCACCGCCGTCACGGTTCTCAGCACTCAGGACCCGGTGCGGCTGTACACCGACTTCGCCACGCTCGACGCCGTCTCGAACGGCCGCGCGCAGCTGATCGTCGGCCGCGGCTCGCTGACCGAGTCCTTCCCGCTCTTCGGCTTCGACCTCGCCGACTACGAGGAGCTGTTCGAAGAGAAGCTCGACTTGCTCGTGCGCCTGCTGCGCGAGCAGCCCGTGACCTGGTCGAGGAACTTCCGGTCGTCGCTCACGGACCAGTTCGTGAGCCCGCCGATCGCCGAGGGACACATCCCGACCTGGGTCGGGCGTCGGCGGCAGCCCACAATCGGTCGTGCGCGCCGCACGCTTCGGCCTGCCGCTGATGCTGGCGATCATCGCCGGCAAGCCCGAGCGGTTCGCGCCCTACGTCGAGCTCTACAAGCGCGCGCTCCAGCAGCACGGACAGCCGGAACTCCCGATCGGGCTGCACTCGCTCGGCTTCGTCGCCGAGACCGATGACGAGGCCCTCGAGATCCAGTGGCCCTACTACAAGGAGCAGTTCGACTGGGCAGCACGCGAGCGCGGCTGGCGCCCACCGACATACGAGCAGTTCCTGGCCGAGGTCGACCACGGCTCGATGTACGTCGGCTCGCCGGAGACCGTCGCGAACAGGATCGCCGCCGTCGATCGCAGACGCTCAGCCTGAGCCGGTTCGACCTGCTCTACGCCGTCGGACGCGTCCCGCACGACCAGCGAATGGCCACCATCGAGCTCTACGGCCGCGAGGTGATCCCGCGGGTACGCGAACTGCTCGCCGCAACGCCCGAGGACGGACGCGCGCCGGCCGGTCGTCAGGAGCTGACCATGGCGCGTCGCAGCGACCGAACTCGCCGAGGGCGTCGCCAGTGCGCCAAACCCAGAGGTCAACGATCTCCGCCTCGGCATCGTCGGCGCGGGCAAGTTCGGCACCACGCTTGCCCGCGCCGCCATCGCCGCCGGCTACGACGTCGCGATCTCAGGATCAGGCCCGGCCGACGACATCGCGCTCGACGGTCGACGTGCTCGCCCCGGCGCGCGCGCGACCACGACCGACGAGGTCGTACGCCACGCCGACATCATCGTCCTCGCCGTCCCCACGCACCGCTTCCGCGAGCTCCCGCGCGATCTGTTCGCCGGCAAGATCCTCATCGACGCGATGAACTACTGGCAGCCCGTGGACGGCGACGATCCAGAGCTCACGACCGCACCAGACGGCACCAGCACGATCGTGCAGGAGCGCTTCCCATCCGCGCGGGTCGTCAAGAGCCTCAACCAGCTCGGCTACCACCAGCTCGAAGAGAACCGGCGCTCCAAGGGAGCACCCAGACCGCATCGCGATGGGCGCGGCCGGCGACGACCGGCTTGGCCGTCAGGAAGGTCATGCGGCTCCTCGACCGGCTCGGGTTCGACCCCGTCGACGCCGGACCGCTGAAGAACGGCGTCGGCGCTGGAGCCCGACGGCTCACCGATCGCCACCACCTACAGCGCAGACGCAGCTCTCGCAGCTCATCTCACTGCGGACCGCTCGCAGCTGACGCGGGCTCAGCTCGGCTCGATGCTTCGGTCAGAGTCGCGAGCTCGCCCGGCATCGCCCTCGAGCGAGATCGGATCGACCTCCCAGTCGAGATGCTCGTGCCCTCGCGATGACGCGGCCGTCAGCGTCAAGCTCGACGACTTCTGCCGCGGACCGCGATGCTCTCTTCATCGGTGCGGTTCCCATCGGCGTCGTAGAGGAACGTCTCGATCCTGGTGGGTTGCTCGGTCATCGCTGCATCTTAGGGGCCGATCCGAGAGCAGGCCCCGCCACCCCGAGGAGCCACTCCCGCACCGCCTGCGTGACGGCGTCGAGATCTTTCTTGAGCCCGTGGTCCCCCGGCACGATCACGACCTCTCGAGACGGGCCGGGGGGCGGTATCCCGGAACGGATCACTCTCGCCCTGCACGACAAGAGTCGGCACGCTCACCGCATCCGAGCTCATCCAGGCGGCTCTGCTGCGGCTTGTCTGCGCGTCGCGGTGGCTCGAGTGGAAAAGCAAGGCAGAGCACGCCTACGGCGCCCGTCTGCTCGGCGGTGCGACAGGCAACTCGACCGCCCATCGAGCGGCCGCCCGCAACGATCGGCAGGCCGTCCAGGGCGCCTGCAGAAAGTTGACCGACGACCGAGATCCACGCTGCGTCGAGCACTGGTGGGCGCGGTGGAGCGCGTCGACCCGCGACACGATAGGGCTGTTCGATCAACGCAACGGCGATGTCGACGGAGAGGCCGCCTGGTGTCGCTCGCCGTGAGATCAGGGAGCGGTGACGCCGCCACCGGCACCGTGACCGAGGACGAGAGCACCACGTGGCTCGTCAACGGAGCGCGCACGTGGCGCGCGCGAGGCCTTGGGCGGTCTCGATCTCGACGGTCAAAGCGGACCGCGTTCGTCAGCTCTGAGCGCCCGGGACAGGACAGACGCGGGTAAAGACGAGGTATCCGCACGGGTCAGACTGAGACTTTGGCGGAGGTGGCGGCGTCGCGCTGCAGCCGTCGTCGAGTCGCCGCGAATGTCAGAACGCTACGGTCGCGCACGGGGACAGTGACTGCGTCAGTGAGATCGTAGCCGGTCGCCACGATTCGCCCCCGGCTGTCGAGAACAACACCGTAGATCGTCGCGCTTGCGGGTAGCGGCTTCTTGTACGGGTTGGTAAACGACCCAGTGACGCGTCCGGAACTCGTCACCGATACATGCTTGACTGGCGGCAGTCTTCGACGCCGCGGCGCGGTTTGTCCGACTTGTGTACCTCGGTCTCGATGCCGGCGAGCTCAGGCGAGCCTCTCCAGATCAGCGCGCCGCTGATGACGAAGTCTGCCCCGGCGGGTATCAGGGTGACGGTCGTGTAACTGTCCGCGATCGACTGGCCACGACCATCGACTGCCTCCACCTCGACAGTGACGTCGATCGCGTCCCTGGTCAAGCGACCGATTCCGCAGTACCAGCCCGTAATCCGCGTAGCCGTAGTCCCCGCTGCCGAGCACCTCTCCTTCCGGCACAAGCCCCGCTCGTGATCACAACGACCGCCGCTGTCGGTTCGGTCGCTGCACGACCGCCCCGCCCCAGAGGAGACCAGCGCGAGCAGGGCGAGCGAGAACGCGATCGCGAGAACACGCCGTCGCACCATCTGCATGAACCGATTGTCCGGCCGGAGCCGATGAAACTCGAGGAACCCTACGCATGTGCCGGGTTCGGCCTGAATCGCGGGCCGACCGTGGCAGAAGCCAGCGACGGTGTGGCGCCGGATGTCGCTTCCCAGCGCCACAGCCATCAAAAAGCTACTTGGAGGATGCCGGCCGAGTTCCTGGGCGATCGGCAGCGTCTTCTTCGCTAGACCACGCTGTTGCTAGCGGACATCACTTTCGTGTCGAAGGCCATTTGGACCGTCATCGCTGGCAAACGCCTTCGACATGAACGTGAGCACGTTTGGATCGTTGTTGCTCAGGTTGTCGCACCACAGGAACGGGTTGTCGACGCAGCCGCCGTCGAAGCTCGGGATGTTGCCTTCGTAATTGCCGAGATAGCCGCCGAACAGGTCGACTTCGTGTTGGTTCTTGCAGCAGTCCTGCCCTGTCAGCAGGCCGCTGGCCGGAATTCCGACTTCGTTGAAGCTGAACGCATCGGTTCCGACCGGTGAGAACAGCTCGTGGTTGAGTCCCGACCGAGTCGAAGTAGCCGATCGCCTGATCCCGCGCGACCGTCGACGCCTTGTACACGCGGTTGGGGAACGTGTTCGTGGAGACTCCGCTGAAGAGGTCCGGCCCCGCCGGATCGAGGACTCCGATCGTGTAGTTGGGTGTGGCCGTCACGTCGGCGTCGAGGTCGTAGCCGATGTGACTCAGTTCGTGACGAGACTCAGGTTGTTGACGTAGTACGCCGAGCCCAAGAGGCCCAGTTCCTCGCCGCCGAACCAGATGAAGCGCAGCTTGTTCAGCGGCTGGACGTTCTTCATCTTCTGGGCGACGTCCAGGATCGTCGCGGAGCCCGAAGCGTTGTCGAGCATGCCCGCCCCGTAGATCGCATCCAGGTGCGCATCGACGACGACGACGTGGTTCTTGTCACCGCCCTTGATTCCGCGATGACGTTCCAGTCGTCACGGTTCGGGTCGACGATCGCCTTGATGCTGATGTTCATCACCGGCGGCGTTCCGTTCCGATACTGGTTGAGAAGGTTCGCGCCGCCGGCGAAGGTCGTGAACGCCACCGGGATCGTGGGGACGATTGGATTCCCCGCGGCGTCGACCAAGCTGCCGACCAGCAGATCCGTGCGGCCGGGATTGCCCTCGTTGAAGATGATGACGCCGGATGCCCCTGCGGCTTGGGCGTTGATGCGCCTTCACACCGAAGTTGCAGCCACCACGTTGGATCAGAGCGATACGCCCCGACACGAAACCGCTGAAGTCGGCCGAGGTGCATCCGCTCGTCGAGCTGGACGCCGCCGTCGGCGGGATGACGATGCCGCCCGCGGGCTGAATCGCAGCGTTCGCGGTCCACCGATGCTCTGCCCCGGCCCCATTCGCTGTTCAGCGTGTAGGTGTGCGGGGTCGGCGAGACTTCCGCTGAAGGTCGGGAAACCGGTGTACGCGTAGTACAAGAACTTGTACGGCTGAATCGTGACGTCGTATCCGGCTTGCTGCATCAGGCGGGCGACGTAGTCCACCGACGCCTTGTAGCCCGGTTCGCCGGAGTTGCGCGACGGGTGGCCGTCAGGGCCTGGATTCTGATCCGCGATCTTCTGGAACGCCTTCATGTGATTCCAGAGATCAGCCGTCTGGATGCACTCCACGAGCTTGCTCGGGGTGTCGTTCGACCCGCGCGTCGCACTGAGCGGGCGTAATCGCACTCGCGGTTGGCGCCGCGAGAAGTCCTACTCCGACCGCAGGCGCAAAGCCACCACCAACCACGAACGCGGTCGCCGCAACCTCAGACGTTTTTGCATGTGACCCTCCCCTTCAGATCGCTTGATCCGGAACCGTAAGTGACCGGAGGGATTTATGACGCGATCGTCCGCTGCGCCTACACGACAGGTCTCCGTAGCCCTCGCCCTCCCCGGCTTCGATGCGGTGGCCCGATGCTACGCCGGTTGGGCGAGCAGGACAACGGCCGAATCGTCACTCGCCGCGCCGGTCGTACGAGACTCTTTCCGTTACGAGCGGTCTCAGCCGTCGACAACGAGGCCGTTGATCGGGCCCAGTATGCGCCGGGTTCGTCGCGAGACGTGCGGCAGCCGGACGAGCCGGTGCGTGAGAGGCTAGCCGTCGGAGCGCCGCTCGAGTTGCTCCTTGCTGATCGGCTTCCAGAGTTCGTCGATCGCCGCGGGTCGGACTCGTCGGGATCTGGTCGACGGGAGCTCGAGGTGTTCCGACCAAAGTCGCTGCCGCGTCTCGGAGGGCGAGCTCCGGGGCGTGGGCGACGACGTTCATCTCGGTGTCGTTGAAGAGCGAGTGCTCGTTCAGATTCGCCGAGCCGAGGGTCAGCCAGCGGTCGTCGATGATGGCGACCTTCGCGTGGACGTAGATCGGGTCGGTCACGGGAGCCCGAGCGGGCGCTAGAGCGCGCAGGCGAGGATCGCGCCCGTTGTCGCCGTCTGGCGTCGATCAGCTCGGCGAGGACGCCGCGTGTGTCGTCGTTGCCGCTCTTCGGGCTGGACGGCAGCACCATCGAGGACCCGGAAGTCTGGGGTCGGCGGGTTGACGAGCTTGTCTCGAAGCAAGCGGGCGATCTCCGGCGACCAGAGGAACTGGTTCTCGAGGTAGATGAACTCGCTCGCGCACTACGGATCGCCGCGTGTACGACTCGAGGATGCGAGAAGTCGCCGCGCGGAACGGCGGCGTAGACGCGCTCCGGCACTGTCCGTACGATCTGCAGCTCGACGTCGCCTGCCGGCTCGGGCGGGCGAGACGGGCGCGAGCTGCTCGCCGTTCACCTCGTGCCAGCGCATGCGGAAGTGCTCGGCGACGTCGGCGACCGCCGGACCCTCGATCCGGGCGGTCGCGTCGTGCCAGACCGATCGCGTTCCGTGGCCGGGTGATCGACCGGAGTCGAATCGGTCGCCCGACTGCGACGGTGAGGTCGATACCACCGACGAAGGCGACGCGGTCGTCGATCACGATCGTCTTCTCATGGTGGCAGTGCATTGGGCGCTCCTTCGCATCGAGCTCGCACTGGATGCGCGGTCTCCTTCGTCAAGCCGCTCGCGCATGTCGCGCACCTCGCGACGAGACGGCCGGAAGAGCGGCAGCGGGCGCTCCGGCCCAGACGAGGATCCGCACGTCGACCCGCTCGGCCAGCTCGGCGAGGAGGTGGCGCAAGACGACTGGCTTGCTCGCCGCGGCACCAGCTCGAAGTCCGGCGAGAAGAACCAGTTCGTCATGTGGATGGTGCGAGCGGGCGGCGTCAGCTCGCGCGCGATCATCGGCAGCGCCTCGGCGCCGTCGATCATGATCTCGACTGCGTTGCCGGGCCGCGGCGAGGCTGCCCGCTGGCCCAGCCAGTTCCGTCAGCGTCGAGTGCGTGCTCCCAGCCGATTCGGCGAAGGCGCCGGCGGTGGTGACGCGAGATCTGGTCTGAGATCGCCCCGCCGAGCAGGCATTCAGCCGACGAAGCGCCTCCGGAGACGCCGCATTCAGATCCCTTCGATAGCGGGCGTCGCTCAGCGAATAGACCGCGAACGCGACCAGTCCGGCGGCGACGATCCCGAGCAGATACGAGCCGTACGAGTGATTCGCCAGCTTCGCGAGCGCGCCGTCGAGCCCGACTCGCCTCTGCTCGGGTTGTAATCGAGTGCGGCCTTGATCACGAAGATGCCGATGAGACCCGAAGACGACCATACGCGCGAGGTGGCCGAAGGTGCCGATCCAGGTGATCCACTTCCGCACGCCCGGGCTCATCTCCTCGGTCTTCGAGTCGTCCAGGAACTGCTGCGTGATGCCCCGATAGCCCTGGTACGCGGCAATGCCGCAGAGCCAGCCTCCCGCGAGGCCGACGATCCACGTGCCGGCGGGCCAGCCGAGAGTACGCCCGCAGTCGGATGCTTCCGGGCTGCCCGAGCTGCTGGCTCTCGGCAGGCCGATCAGGATCTCGACCGCGATCGCGCAGATCAGCGCGTACGCGACGCCGCTGCCCGAGCGCCGCAAGCCGCTCGAAGCCACTGTCGGTGTCCTCCGGTCCAGTGACCGAGCAAGGCGCGAGTGAGCCGCCAGAGCGGGTAACCCGCAAGACCGATCGCCACCAGGAATCAGCAGAACCTCCCCCGGAAGGCTGGCTGGGCAATCGCTCTTCAGGGCGCCGCCTCTGGCTGGTCCTTGCCGCCGGCCCGATTGCGAGCTTGACGGCGAGGATGCCGATCACGCCGTAGATGACGCCGCGCGCAGCGAAGCACGCGCTCGCGCAAGCGCCTCGAACCCGTGGTGTGTTCGACCTTCTCACCGGCCTGTTCGGCCCGTCTGACGGTTGACGGCTTGGAGGGCGTCTGAATGCTCACGCGTATGACAACGACGCCGCGCGCCCTGCAGGTTACGGCAAGGGCGCAGCACGCGATTTAGCTCGATCCGTCAGGCGCGCGTGTAGGAGCGCGATCCGATCGGCGCGTCTCCTTGGATCCTGGAGAGGTGGTTCTCTCCGCTACCTGCGGCTGTCTCGACTGCCGCGCCAAAACGCGAGAATCTGTCCGCCGAAGGCGATTGCGCAGACTGCGAACCATGCCCAGCCGGAGCAGAGCCCGGCGATCGACGTCGGTTGAGGCCAGTGCACGTCCAGTAGGACGCGGGTCGCTGCTACCTCGACCGCGATCCCTGCGGCAAGCCCGGTGATCACGGCCCGCATTGGGCGAGGACGCCACCTCCCGATGAGAAGTGCTGCCGTCAGCGTAGAAGGCGGCGGCAGTCGCCGAGTGGCCGCTTGGGAATGACGGCCACGAGCGTCGCGGCGACGGGATTGAACGTCGGGCGGACACGGTCCGCAAGGTTGCTTGACGGACAACGTCAAGATCTCCTCACCGCCCATGACGGCGATGATGAACAGCGGCACCCAGACGCTTCGGTTGCCTGAACGTCTCCGGCAACCGCGAGGCCGACGCACAGCCCGACGACCACGTAAATGCCTCCAAGCTGAGTCAGGTCGTTGAGAACGCGGAGTCGAGGTCGCCGTCGCGTCTGTCGATTGCCCCACTTCGCCACACCGTTGTCGATTCCGAGCAGGTGGCGTTCGTCCGGATCAACAAGTACGCGAGGACGCCGAACACGACGCCTCCCACAATCGCCGCGACCATCGCGACGGTGAGGGCAAGACCGGTTGCAGTCTCGACTGGATGATCGCGGAGCAAGTGAGAGGCGCGAAGCCGCGGATGTCGGCCGACGGTCTTGCCCACCTCACGCGCTGTGGCGATCGTCGAGTTCGGGGCCGAGCGCGGTGACGCGCGGATATCGCCAGGTGACAAGCCCGACGACGGCAGCGACGGTCAAGACGAGTGCGAGGAGAAGGAGAATTGGCATCGCGTTTGGGCCTCCGGCGAACCTTCACGTCACCGACGGCCACGTATCTCTTTCCGGTTCCGAACCGTTCGACACATCGAGCCAATGAAGGTCTCGCATGATCGAGAGTGAAGACACATCTACGGGCGACAGGCCCTTGGGCCGTGCGCGGCGGCAGCGAAGTCGGATGACTGGCTGCACGCTCCGTCCTGTCGGCACGCCGAGGCGGCCCGGCCGAAGGCTGGGCGGCGCCTTACGGAGACCTTCACCCGGCGCTTGTCTCGTCGTCCTGATGCTCGCCGGGCTGGCCGCGACGGCGTTGCTGTCGATCTGCCTGGGACTTCTCGTCACGCGCGTACTGGAGCCCACCTGGGGCATTGGCGCGGCCAACGAACGCGTCAACGAGGTGGTTCGCTGCACACCGGACTGCCTCCCGCACGGATGCGTCGTTGATCGGATCGATCATCGCCGGGAGTCGTGCTGCCGATCGTCGTCGGATCGATCGCGTTCCTTTGCGCTGTGCTGCGCAGATGGAAGATCGCCGCATTCCTCGTGTTTGCGCTCGGGGTCGAGTCCGCGTCGTATCGCCTGACAACCCTTGTCATCCACTCGCACCGTCCCACGTCGCCCGTCTCGAGAACCTGCCCGTCAATGCCAGCTACCCGTCCGGTCACACCGCCGCGTCGATCGCGGTCTACTGTGGACTCTGCTCTCCTGATCACATCGAAGGTTGAGACACGGTGCCGCGCGTGCCTCGTCTGGACGTTCGCTGTGGCGATCGGTGACGTTCGTCGCGCTCTCACGCACGTATCGCGGCATGCATCACCCGGATCGACGTGGCGGGCGGGATCGCCCTCGGCGCCGTCGCCGTCATGGTCCTCGTCTTCGTCTGCCGGACAGCCGGCGCCGCCGCGGACGCGCGCGACGGATGAGGAGGACATGGTGAAGGTCGCCGTGATCGCGCATGCGGGCAAGACACCTCGGTGGCGGGCTGCCTGAGCTTCGCCGCGTGCTCGAAGCCGCGGGAGTTGCCGACCCGTTCTGGTGCGAGGTGCCCAAGAGCCGCAAGGCACCGGCGCAAGTGCGAGGGCTCTCGACGAGGGCGCGGAGCTGATCGTCGCCTGGGGTGGCGACGGGATGGTCCAGCGGTTGCGTGGACGTGCTCGCTGGCTCCGAAGTCGCACTCGCGATCATTCCCGCGGGCACGGCGAACCTTTTCGCGACAAACCTCGGCATACCCTCGGACATCGAAGGCGCCGTGGCCGTGGGACTTCACGGTGCGCGCCGGCGCGTCGATCTAGGTCGGTTCAACGGCGAGCGTTTCGCCGTCATGGCCGGTGCGGGCTTCGATGCGGCGATGATTCGCGACGCGGCAGACGGCAGCCTCAAAGAGCGGCTCGGTCGGGTCGCATATGTGTGGACAGGGTCGGAGAATTTGCGCTCGAAGCCGTTTCGCGCCGACATCGAAGTGGACGGTGCAAACTGGTACAAGGGCAAGGCGAGCTGCATCCTGTTTGGCAATGTCGGGAAGCTCGTCGGCGGAGTCGAGGCATTCGAAGACGCACGTCCCGACGACGGCAGGCTCGAGCTCGGGATCGTGACAGCCGAGGGCCTCCTCGAATGGGGACGGATGATCGCCCGCGCTGCGGTCGGGCCGGTGGACAAATCACCCTTGGCGCAGACGACCAAGGCGCGCTCGGTGAAAGTGAAGTTGAACCGCAACGGTCCTGTACGAGCTCGATGGCGGCGATCGAACGAAGGTCAAGGCCTTCAAGGTGAAGGTTGAACCAGGCGCGGTCACCGTGTGCGTGCCCAAGGACGGCGGGTAGCCTGCGCCGGCCGCTAGCGTTCAACGCTTGGCCACGACGAACGCACGACGGGCAGCAGAGCGGTCACGAGCGAGGGTCCTCGGCGGCTCTGTGCGAGCGGGTAAGAAAGCCGGCTCGGATACCCGTAGAGCGACCGTCGCGCTCATCCGCGCCGTCTCTGATCTCGTCGACAAGGCAGTCGATCAAGTCGTGCTCGGCGCACGAGCGAGTTGGCTCGGCGGCTGAGGCAAGACTAACTCCTGAAGCGGGACGAGCGGGTTGAAGCGTTTACGGGCGAGATTCAGCGGGTCGTCGCACTCTCTGTCCCGGTTCTCCGTCGGCTCGCGCGCGGCGCGCGCTTCACGAGAGTCCCGTGGGTGTTCGTCGCCACGACGACGCTCTCGATCGGAATCGCTGTCAGAAGTGGTGTCAAGGAGATCCAGACGCTGTCGTCGCTCGTCGCACACAGGCTCGAGCGGGCAACGGGCGCCCCAGCCGATCCGGCGCTGGTCAAGAAACTCGCGGTCGACCTGTATCTGCATCCGCGGCGCGCGCCGAGCCTGGACAAGCGACCGAGTGCGGATCGTTCGACTGACGCGCAAATGGTTGATCGGCGGCGCCTTCGGCCGCAAGACGGAGCGGCGCGCCTCACGCGCGCTCGAGGCGGCCGAACGGATCGACGTGGCCGCCCTCGCAGCCGAATGGGACAATGCGCGCAGAGACAAGGCTGACCGAACGGGACCGGGTTACAGGGAGTGGATCTCCTGGTTAGCGGCCGGGATCGCCTGTGACTTCGGACTCGTCGAGGCTCTCGAGCTCGTAGCGAACGATCTTCCCGTCGCGCACCGTGTAGACGAGCCGCGCAGTCTTCACGTCCGCGACTTCGCCCGATTCCTTCCGCGTGTAGATCAATCGATTGAGCGAGCCGACTCGGCCCTCCCCGAAGTCTTCCAGCTCGCCCCGCTCTTCCGAGACGTCGACACTCTCCGCGCCTCCGAGGTCCTCTGGTGCTCCTGCGTCGGCGGCTCCCCCAGCCGCGTACCACTCGAGAACTGCGTCGATTCCGCGCACGGTGGTTACTCCGCCGCGGCTCGGGACAACCCACTCCACGTCTTCTGCAAGGACATCCTCAACCGCTCGGCGCTCGAAATTCGATGCTCGCCAGCGGTTGACGACTTCCATCGCGTCTTTACTCACGCCGAGAGCTTACGCCTTGCCGACTCGGCCGCCAGGCGCTTACTGGGCGCTGCCGCTTCTCGTGCTTACCTGCCCAGCCTGGTCGACGCTGACAAGCATGAGGTCGCCGCCACGCCGAAGCACGGCCGAGTCGGCCGTCTGGCTCTCGACCGCCCAGCCCTGCGCGACCCAACTGCCGACGGCACCGTCGAGGCGACGCTGACGCTCCTCGACGGAGACTCCTCCACCACCACCACCACCGCGGCGCGTCAACACCACTACCAGCAGCACGACCACGCCAAGAGCGAGGGACCCCGAGCAGCACCCAGACCCACGTCGGGGTGTCGTTGTCATTCGACGCTGACTCGGTCGTGGACGTGGGCACGATGACCCTCCTGGTCGTCGTCAGCTCAACGGTCTCGGTCGTGCCGGGAGCGGTTGTGGTCTCGACAGTCGTTTCCGTCCTCGTCGTGACTATTTGTGCTCGCCCTCCGCTGACGATGACCGCGGCGGCGAGAAAACCGGCCGCGAAGAGAGCGGCGAGGGCTGAGAGCTTCACGGCTCTTGGCACTCACACATACTGCCAGATCGCCGAACCGCCGCTATGTTCGCGCGGTCGCACGTTTGTGCGGTGTTGCCTGAGGGCGTCGACCTCTACGTACCAGTGGCGTGCCGGCGTACGGGCGCACCGCTAAGCCGGTAGCTGCCGGCGCCGTCGTCGCTGATGTACGTGCCGAGGGAACCGGCGCGGGTTCGCGAGGAAGCTGTGACCGCCGAACTCGTCGACGCCCGCCCAGCTGAACTGAGCGAACGCGAGGCCGTAGTCGTTGCCCGTCAGCCGGTACCGGATCCGCCAGTGCTCGGGCACCGTGAAGGGTCGCTGCACGTAGTCGTCGCTGTTCCGAGACCGCGAAGAGCTTGACCCAACGCAACGTGCGCGTGATCGTCAGCCGGATCTGCGCTCCCTGATAGACCGTCATTCCGGGGCGGGAATCTGGTCGAGCACCTGCCCCGGCGTTCCCTCGGTGAGACGCCACACGAGCCGGTAGCGGAGGTGCTTGGCCGCGAGCTGCTGCTGCGCCGAGGCGACGTCGGTACCGCGGACGTCAGGGACGATGGAGTGCGGGTACCCGCTCGCGACAACGAGCGTGACCTGCGCGGGCCTCGCGCAGGCGGGTGCCTACGGCGTGGCTGCAGCCCGACCACCGACCCTTTGCGTACCGCCCAGGAAGTGCGTACGCGTACCGGCTCGTGAATCCCTGACGGGCGAGCGATGCTTTCGCCGCCTCGGCCTGGCGGCCGGCGAACGGCCGGCACCGGCGCGTACGAGGAGCCTTGCTGACGACAAAGGCGCACCTGGCGTCCCGATCGGAAACGGTGACCGCGCCTGCGGTTGCTGACGGATGACGAAGCCGGCGCCGACCCGCGTGCTGTAGATCCTCTCTACTGACACCGTTGCGGCCGGCATTGAGCCCTCAATCTGGCGCGTGCCGCGTCTTCTCGCAGCGACACGACGTTTGGCACACGCAGGAGCGGATTCCGCACCTCGCCCGCGACAACGAGTGCGGCGACGACGACCGCAGCCGACGCGGCGAGACCGATGACCACGCGTCGCCGCGCCCACGAGCGCCGTCGCGTCGACGCCGCAGCCGCGCTCTGGCGGCGGCGCCGGGTCGATCGCTCGCCGATGACGCGAAAGGTGGGTCGTCGGCTGCTCGGACAACAGCGCGACGGTCTGCTCGTCCAGCGCCGACGCACCGACCGCCACGCCTGAACACGCAGCTTGAGGCGTCGGCGAGCGCACCAAGCTCTTCGGCCACGTGGGTGGCATCCGGACGTCGTTCCGGGTCGCGCGCGAGCAGGGAGTCGACGAGCGCCGCGACGGGTGCGCCCATCCGGGAGCAACGACTGCAGCGACGGCGCGTCGTCGTGTGCGCGACGCAGGCCCACCGCAAGGCGATCCTCTCCCTTCGAACGGCAGGCGGCCGCTCAGCAGCAGGAAGAGAATGCAGCCGAGCGCGTAGAGGTCGGCGGCGGCGCCGTTTTCCCGTCCGAGCGCGAGCCCGAGACCAGTACTGGGTGTTCCCAGCAGTACACCGGTCGCGGTCAACGAGCCGGTGCTGCGTGCGATGCGCGCGAGTCCGAAGTCGGTGGTGACGACACGTCCAGCTCCTCGCTCGATCAGGATGTTCGACGGCGTCAGGTCACGGTGCACAACTCCTCTTCCGTGTGCGTAGGCGAGCGCCTGCGCGACCGGTCTCATGTAGGCGGCGGCCTCGCCGGTCGCGAGCGGGAGCCGGCCACGCGTCGTCTGCGCGAGGTTGGCACCGTCGACGTACTCCATGACCAGGAACGACTGCTCGTCGTTCGATATGTAGTCGTAGATGCGAACGATGTGCCCGTGCGCGAGCGCCGCAAGCGCGCGCGCTTCGCGGTGGAAGCGGCGCAACTGGTGCCGGATCTGGCGCGACCAACGAGCGCAGCATCTTGATCGCGACCTCGCGGTCGAGCTCGCGGTCGCGGGCGCGCCAAACGACGCTCATACCCCTTCGCCGACCCTGTCGAGCAGCTCGTAGCGGGCGGCCAGCACCGTCATCGGCGGTCGAGCGCTCCGTTGGAGCTATCGGCAGGTTCGGACACGGCCACCACCCCGCTTTCGATGGCGTCACCTTACCGCCGGCGGTCCGCGCGCGGAGTGACCGGGCCAGTACGCGCCTGATCGGGCTGATGTGGCTTCCGCGAATGTCTCCCTCCCCGCAGCAGCGATCGGCGCCATTCAACACGGATCGCAACATCAGACCAGCCAGTCCGTCGCTCTGGGCCTGACACCTCACGACCTGCCAGCATTCACCGGCAGGTGCCGGTATCAGGTCACCAACGGAGTACGAGCCACTAAGGCTGGTCATCTCACGAGGTTCCTCGCGGCCATCTCAAGTGAGCCAGGTGGATCTCGGTAGGTGACGGGAGCGGGCCGCACGTCGCCCGTGAGACCGTCCCAGAGCGAGACGAGGCCGGCACTCAACTCGTCACGCGCGGCCAGATGCTCCAGGGCTCGAGCGACCTTCGCGTTCTCAGCGACGTCGAGCAACTCGACCAGCGTTCACCGAGTGCTCGCGCGCAGCCGTTCCGACGCGCCGTGCAAGGCGTGCGTAGTCCTGCCCTGTTGGTCGCACACCGAGCCGGTCAGCTCCTCGAACAATCTCGGGGCCTCAGTCACCTCGACTGCGATAGAGCTTCTGGAAGCTGAAAGGTCAGCTCCCTCAAGATCTGCTTCTGGCGAACGACACCCAGAGTGTGCGACATCCTCGGCCTGAATCGTCGGGCTTGCGAATTGCTTGCACGCCCGCAGAGCGCTAGCGTTTCTCCCGCTGCGTTCAGCAGCGACTTGCTCGAGAGCCTCACGGTTCAGCTCCTCGCCGGCGACGCCAACGACCTTCGCCGCTGTCTCGCGCGCAGGCTCGCCGTTCGCGCACCGTCCTCGAGCCCGGCACGCTCACCGACGATCGCTCCTGGCCCGAGCTCTCCGACCACTTCACCGTCGACGATGACCTCGAGCACAACCGTCGAGCACGAGGTACACGATGTTCGAGCTCTCACCCTCTCGCCTTGTTCGACAAGGAGGTCCCCGGGCGACAAGCGCTGCGGGCTGCGCTTCCCTTCGGCGCGCATGATCTCCAGCGAAAGGTCGCGCTCCAAAGCTGACTCGACGGCAGTGACGACCGCCTCAGAGTCTTCCTTGCCCCAGGGTGTGTTCTGCTCATGGGCTTCGCGATACCACTTGTCGAAATCAATCACGCCGCTCTTCTGAACGAGCCCACCGTCGCTGTCGTAAATCCAATGGCGAGGGAAGGTACTGGCACCGGCCAAGTTCGTACGCCGACGTCCCATCTGCGCGAATCGTGAGGGCCAGAGTTGTCCACGATGGCGGAATTGATCTGGAAGTACGGCTTGCCCCGCACACTTCTCGGCGCGGGCATTCCGTACGCCCGCCGGCCGTCTGCGTAAAGCGCACCCAGCCGTCCCCCACTTCGGTGTCTTGCAGTGTCGGCATTGCGACCGCCGGAACCGCGATCTCCTTCGGTCCGAGCTTGAGCCGGGTCAGCCCGATGCGGCCCCGGCCCGCATGACCGTAATCGGCGATCTTGCCGCCTTCGACCTCGACCCACGCCTTCAGCTCGTTCGCCTCCCGGAAGAGGTCGGCTCGGTGCATCGTCTCGAGTGTGGTCGACCCGATCCGGAGGCGGGTCGTCGTAGTGGAGCGACGCCGAACGTGAATGGAGCTTCGGCAACCCTCAACCGCTTCCGAAGGAATCCATGAGATGGAAGTGATGGACGACTCGATCCGCATCGATGCCCCTTTCCCGGTGTGACAGATGAGAGTCAGCCTATGCCCGTGCTAGGGCTGGCTACAAGGAACCGCCCGCAGCCTCGCCAGTGCCCTGGCATTTGACGGTCGGCGACCAGCGACGGACGGTTGCCACCGGTCGTAACCTGAGGTCGTGACCAGAGGAGGTCGATCGATGCTGATCCAACTGGCGAAATTCGCCCTTCTGTCCGGCCTGATCCTCTTCCTGGCCTGGCTGGCCGGCACCGGCCGGGTGGCCTACGTCATGGTCATGCTCTGGATCGCTGCCGCGCTTGGCTACGCCGTTCTCGATCTCGTCGACTACGAGATCGTGAAGAGGAGAGGCTGCAGCTAGGCCGGGGCGCGCAGCGCGGCGCTACGGTCCTGGGGGCAACCAGCCCCGCGCCCGTCAGTAACCGCGCGACGATGGCCCCGGAAGACGAAGCCGCCGACGTGGGCGAAGAAGGCGACGCCGCCCCCGTTCGCGGCCGAGCCGAAGAGCCCGAAGTTCGCCTCGATCAGCTGGTAGAGGAACCAGGCGCCGAGGAAGAACCAGGCCGAGAGCTGCACCGGGAAGATGACCGACGAGCCCGCGCACCGTCGAGTTCGGGTAGAGGACGAAGTAGGCGCCGAGCACGGCGGCGATCGCGCCGCTCGCGCCCAGGTTCGGCACGCGCGCCTCGGCCGCGGTGCCGAAGGCGAGCGTCATCAGCGTCTGCGTCATCGTCGCGACGAACCCGCCGGCGAAGTAGAAGGCGAGGTAGCGCAGCGGCCGAACGCGTCCTCGACGTTCTTGCCGAACACGGCCAGGAAGAGCATGTTGCCGAGGATGTGGTCCCAGCTTCCGTGCAGGAACATCGCGGTGATCCAGCTGACACCCCACGGACTCGGGTCCATGACAGCAGTCGTTGACCGTGCAGGGATAGAACGAGGCGTGGAACACGGCATGAGCGCAGGTGCGGCAGCTCGTAGAACAGCCAGACCGCGAAGTTGGCGACGATGAGCGCGACGTTGACGATCGGGAACGCGCCGCGCCCGCAATCCGTCGGAGAGCGGAAGCACCGGTCCAGTCTCTCACCGCTCCGTCGCCGGCGTGCAAGCCGACGACTCGCGATCTGAGACCGGTGCGTGAGCGACCGCGCCGACGTGCGAACAGCGGCGCCTTCGCATGCGCCTGCGATGTGCCGGTCGTGGTCGCTGAAGAAGCTCGCCCGAGTCGTCCCGGACGCGGTCCAGCGATTCTTCGCTGATCAGTGTCCGCAGCAGGCCGCCGGGATCGCCTACCGGGTGCTGTTCTCGATCGCACCGCTGGCGATCGTGCTCGTCTCGATCTTCGGGCTCGTGCTCCAGGACGACAGCGTCCGCCACGATGTCGTGAACACGATCGTCGATGCGCTGCCGGTGTCCGGCGGCGGGCCGGAAGGACGTCGAGGATGCGATTACGGAAATCGCCACGCCGGCGAGCGCCGCCGGGCTCATCGGCCTGCTCGTCTTCGGCTGGGCTGCGACCGGGATGATGACTGCGATCCGCCGGGGCCTCGAGTCGGCGATGGGTGTCGCCGAGTCACGGCCGCTGGCGCGCGGGAAGCTCGTCGACCTCGGCTGATCGTGGGCGCTGCGGTGCTCGTGCTCGTCACGGTGGGACTCAACCTGCTCGGCAATCTCGTGCAGAGGGCTTCTGGGAAGCCTGGGCGAGGCCGATCGGCCTCGGGTCCGGCACGTTGGCCGGCGTCCTCTGTGCATGGGGCCAGGTTCGTCCTCTCGATTGTGGTCGTGCTGCTGCTCTACCGCTTCGTCCCGGCCCGCGGGCTCCGCATCCGCGACGGGCTTGCCGGAGCGATCGTCACCGCCCTTCTCTTCCTGCTGATCTCGCTTGCCTCCGGCTGGATCAGCGAGAAGACGGCAAGGCTCAGCGTGGTTTACGGCTCGCTCACGACGGCGCTCGTCTTCCTCTACTCCGTCTATCTCTACTCCTCTGCGCTGCTCCTCGGCGCCGAGATAGCCGCCGCGTGGTCGCGGCCGCAGACCGTGGATGGCGAACCGATCCTCACCCAGGTGAAACGGGCCGTGCTGGGGCTCTTCGTCAGGCAGAAGGAGTCGCCGGTCGACGAGCCCATGCCAGACGCAACTCCTGACGGAGCGTCACGCCCGCGCTCGGTGCCGCCGAACCACCGAGCATCGCCAGCCCGGTGGACGGCAGCTCGAATCTCTGCGGGGAACGAGACGGGAGCGGAACGCGCTATCGTCTCGACATGGCCAGGAACGCCAAGGCGGACAACGGTCATGCGATCTCTCGGCTCGCAGACTCGGGCGAGGAAACAATCCGCCATCTCGTCGCCCTCCCGCTGCGGATGCTCGCCGGAACGCTCGGCATCTTCGAGGCAGTGCTCCGTACGGCCGCCGACACACTCCGCGAAACCGGATCCGCTCGACGAACGCGTCGTAGGAGTTGGAGAGGCGCGTGGACTCACTGGAGGAGCAGACGACTGGTCGCCGAGAGAGCGCACGCTCGACAGGTGCAGCAAAAAGAGGATGCCGACAGCCGGGGCGGCGGCCGAACGTGAACGCAGTGGTTCCCCAAGCCCGCACCGGGATCGGATACCGCCGCAGGGCGGGTGCGAGCCCGCCGGGAGTGCCGGAACCTCGAGCTAAGCCGCGCTCGTCACCGCAATCGGACGCGCCGCGGCCTTGCGCCCTGGACTCACGCGGCTTCGTAGCAGCCTCAGGCCCTCCGCACCTATCTCGACGCTCGTTCCCTGACACAGTTCTGGACACAGCGACTGTCTGCCGTCGCTAAGGCCGTTCTTCGCGTCTGACCGTCGCGGCGGCGAGCACCGCGCGCGCATAACGCGCCACGGGCCAGCCGGTGCGTGCCGCGCCCGCCGGAAGCTCTGCCGCGGAACGCCGCTGTTCCCGGAAGCGCATGGTTCTGCCAGTCGATGGCGCTTCCGGCGAGCGGTGGAAGCCGGCGGTACGAGAGCCCCGACACCTCGGCGAAGCGGCGCTCGACGCGCAGGTTCCCGCCGGAGGCCCAGCACGAGATCCAGGTGCTTGGTGGAACCACACGGATACCGGAAGGATGCGTGCGCAGGATCAGCGAGTGCGCGATCCGCGCCTCCACTTCCGAGAGCGGACGTCGGCCAGAGTAGTAGACGCCGCCCAGTCGGCGCCAGCGATACGGAAAGTTGCGGTTCAGATCAACGCCGTGCGCGTTCCCGCGCGTTTTGTGTGCACGTCCGTCGGGATCCAGCACCGGCACGATCCAGAGGCTCGAGCCCGGCGGGCGGGTTGTGCAGGAGGTACCGCGCGACGGCGATCCCTGCGGGCTCGTTGCCGTGGATGCAGCCCACAACGAGGACAGGGATGCCGGCCGGATCGCCGACTTCGTACGCCACGATCGGCCGGCCCTGCACCGAGCGGCCGAGCAGCTCGCGGTGCGCCGGCGCGGACGCCGGGACGGCCACGATCAGCGCGGCAGCGAGAGCAGCTTTGCGGCGCCGGGGGCGCCGGCTCTCGGAGAGAGCGTCACGTAGGCCTGCGTTCCCGACAGCGCCGTTGTCCACAGCCGCCACTTTGCCGTACGCGGCGGCACGTTTCGCGTGTGGTGGCTGTACCCGGGCTCGTGTCCTGCGTCGTGCACGGACGGCGCCGTCAGTCGATACACGGCGCGATCATGTGCCCCCTCGTCGAGGGCCGAGCTCGGCGAGCTGTGCGCGGCTCGCTCTGCCTGTCGTGGTAGCAGCTCGCCGCCTAGGAGCGACGGATTCGTCAGCAGGCTGGTCTTCGACTTTCGCACCGTGCGGCGCTTCGCCGTCGCAAGGTCGAACGCGACGATCGTGCCTCACGACGCGGCGTCGCGACGTGGTATCACGACCAGGTCACCGTCGAGCGCGGGACGCCCGAGCTGCGCCGGAGACTTCGTCGTCGCGACGCGCACGACAGTCTGTGGATCGGCGATGGAGCGAGCGTCGAGCGCGTTGCCTGCGCGTGACGAGCCACGTGTCCGAAACGGCAACGGCCGTAACGCCTGGGACTGCGAAATCGAGCACGGCCGAGAGGTCGGCGATTCGCGCAACATGGACGGTCTCGCCGTCGCGCCACGCGATCAGCGAGCCGCCGACGGCGGCGTGTGCGGGCACGCTCCTCGTTTCGGCCGTCCCTTCGTCGCGTGCAATGCCGCCGGTCGGCGACGTCCAGACGACGGTGGTGCCGGACGCGCTCGGATCCGTCCCGAGGCCGAGAGTCGTCGCGCCGCCCGCGTCGCCCACGAGCCTGCCGAGAGGCCGCGACCACGACAAGGCAGGCGGCCGCGAGACGTCGGCCACCGACAGGACGGCGGGACGCTGCGCCATCGCGTCGACCACGCTGCGACCGGCGGCGATAGTGCGCGACCGGCGCAAGCACGCAGATCGGGAGCGCGCGGCCGGCGCCGAATCGCGAGCCTGACCAGCGCGCCCGTCTGGGGCGACGCGACGAAGAAGGCGATTCCGGCAAGCGCCCACAGCGCGACGGCGTAGACGAACGTCGTGGAAGCCGAGCCCAAGCAGAACGCCATACAGCAACGTGGCGACCGGGAGGGGCAGCACGCGGCGCCAGTGCTCCGGCACCTGGCGGCGGATCTGCGGAACGATCGGCAGGCCCCGAACGTCCGCGATCGCGGCCGCGACGCCGAAAACGGGAATGAGCACGAGCCCGCGGGCGCCCGCGAAGCTCCCAGCACGCCGAGCGTGCCGAACGTCGCCGTCCCGCCGGCGAAGGCTCCGAGCGCAAAAGTCATACAGCAGAGCCATACGCGCCGGCGCGGCCCGTTGATCGTCTCGATCATCGAGAACCCGCACGGCGACCAGGTTCCGGCGATGCCCGTGACGAACGCGCCGCGGCGACGAGCGCCGTCGTCAGCACGGGATCTTCGTGTCGTAGTACATGACGCAGTACACGCGTCGCCCCGCGTAGCAGTAGCCGGTGAGCGCGGCGTCGCCGTTGACCCGGCGGACGGTCCGCGCGCAGCAGTCGACGAGTTTGCCGCACATGGCCGCCGCAGCAGCGATACCAGGCACCGTCGATGCGGGTGGTCCGTGCGAGCCGCGCCGCGACGACGTCCCCTGGCAGACCACGACTGCGCGGCGCCGGGGGCAGCGGCAGGCCGTCTGGGTCCAGGAGCGGCGCACCGTGCGCATCGAGTGGCTGCCCCGCAGCTATTGATCGGCCGCCCGAGGTCGTCGATCGGGTGACCGTCGGCGGCGCGAAGCGGAAGCCGTGGGCGTCGATACGTGGCAGTCCCGTCGGGTGCGGGCAGGAATCGGTCGTATAGATGTGGCCGCAGAAGTGGAACGCGTCGGCCTCGCCCGGCCTGACAAGCGCTGCGACAGCGCCGCCGCCCGCAAGGAGCGCGAGCAGCCGCGACGTCCGCGCGAGGAAGCCGCGGCGCGACGTCGACAGCGCCAGGCTTTCGCCGATGACCCCTGCGTCAGGCAGCCGCGGCAACAATCGCCTCGAGCTGACCGTGGGTGTTGAACGTCCCTTTCGCCCGTACCTCTCCGAGCGCGTCGACGACGACCGCATACGGGCTGCCGGGAACATTGAGGCGGCGCCAGATGTCGGCGTCGCGCACCTCGTCGAAGACGAGGAGCGCGATACCCGGATCTCTTCCGAACGCTGCGAGCGACGGTTGCAGAGCTCAGCACATCCGGCAGCCTTCGGACGAGAAGACGGCGAGCGTCATCCGCGCCTCAGGCGGGCGTCCGAGCTCGACCTGCGACCCGAGCAGCGGCCCTTCCCCGGCGATGTCGAGCGCGAGCTCCGGCGCCAGCCGCAGACGCAACAGGCCGACTTCGCGAGCCAAGGCGAGCACGGCGACCGCGAGCGCTGCGATGCAAGCGAACGCGGCCGCAAGTGCGAGGATTAGCCAACCCGTCGTGCCCGGCGCGCCGCCAGGCAGGAACGGGACGGCGAGGAAAGCCGCAGCGAGCGCAACGTCGCGAACCAAGCCGCCGGGCCTGACCCGCGACCGCACACCGAAGCAGCCACACGGCGCGCCACGCTTCCCGCGCAGAAGCGCAACGTATGTCGAGAGGGCGAACACGATGAGCAGCACCGCACCCGCGTACGCTGCCGCGGAAACGCCGGCGAGGAGAGCGATCGCGATCACGCGACCTCGAGCGCGACGACGGCTACCATCGCCGGCCGCCGCAAAAACGCCGGCACGCCGTAGGTCTCGAGCGCCGAAGCGCTCTCGGAAAAGGCCCCAAGCTTGAGGGCGGCCGCGACGAACAGGACGGCGGCGAGAGCGATGCTCACGACAAGCGCCAAGCGCAGCATGATCGCAACGCCTGCGCAAGCCCGCAAGTACTGGGCGGTGATGAAAGGCTTGAGACGCGTCGCGCTGGGAAGTAAACACAACCGAACGAAGTACAA
>ERZ1370068.10746-contig-9417_pt1 | contig 61332 bp, 103 predicted proteins | sample MGYA00561227_ERZ1370068 | MGnify/ENA primary metagenome ERZ1370068 (study PRJEB38410, sample SAMEA6850437) | metagenome | study: Metagenomic assessment of the ecological functions of the soil: analysis of the soil microbiota associated with the...
GCCGCCGTATTGCTGAAATATCCAATGCCGATTTCGGGTTGCATCATCGTGATTTCCAGAACCGTACCGTCAGGTTTTGGCGGCGTACCGGATGTTTACCGTGCCATCTGCACATTCTGAGCAGCCACCGCCCTGCGCAACGCCACCGCTCATACTGAAATGAATTTGGGCAACGGTCTGCCCACCACCGTGCGATCATCTGCTCGACCAACCGGTGCAACGCCTGCAACACCTCCGATCCTGACGTCGCGACCGCATCGACCTGGTCGATACGGTCGCCGCGCTCAGACTTCGGATCCTCCTCGACCGCAGTGATCGCCTTTCGGTGATGGCGCGCGGCGGGCGCCCCACTTGCGGACGATCACGGCCTTGAGTGCGTCATAGGCATCCTTGACGCCGGATCGGTCACGTCCCGACGCCAGGCGCAGAACGGCTACACCGCCGAAGTGATCGGGTCCGTGATACCCTCGCAATATATCGAGCACGATTCGTCGTGCGACAAAAACGGGAGCGCCTGCCCCCTCTGCAATATCGACATCTGAACCTAAATATCTAAAGCCGTACGGCGTGGCGTGAGAGATGCGATTTTGAAAGCAGCCTGGCCTGAAATCGGCCGGGCCCCGCGAGCGACCGGCTACCTTGCATTGGCCGGCGCATGCACGTGCCACAGAATCGGCGCGCCAGTGCAGCACGACGGCCGAGCATCAGCGCCAGGCCCGCGATCGCGTACAGCGTACCCGTCGCGGCGAAGCCGATTTCGTCGATCAGGCTGCCGGCGGCCAGCAGGCCGAGCGGCAGGCCGTAGATCACCATCATGCGCACGCCCATCACCCGGCCGCGGAAATTTTCGCTGGCGCGTGCGCATCAGGATGACCGCGATCGAGATCATGGCAAGGCTCTGCGAGAAGCCGGCCAGCATCAGGCAGGCGATCGCGGTCGGCACGGTCTGCATCTGCACGAACAGCAGCAAGCGTCGCGTACCACAACACGGTCGCAGGCGATCATCAAGCCGCGCCACGCGTATGCCGCCGACCAGGCTCAGCGCGATCGAGCCGACCAGCGAGCCGATCGGCAAAGCTCGCCGACAGATAGCCGAGCCCGGTCTGGTTGGTGCCGTAGATCGTCCGCGCGACATAAGGCAGCAAGCCGTTGGTCAGCGGATAGGCGGTCAGGTTGGCGAGAAACGCGATCCAGAGCGCGGCGCGCATCCGCGGCGTGGTCCAGCACATAGGCCACGCCCTCCTTCAGATCCCGCAGCGGCGAGCGTGCGCAGCGCGCCGCTGGCGATGTTGCCGGCTCGATGATGCGGCTTTGCGGGCGCCACGCACGCACAGCGTCAGCGCGGTGGCTGATGACATAGAGGCACGACGATCGCCACATAGGCCGGCCCGATCCCGAGCGAAGCAAACAATCCGGCGCCGCTCAGCGCGCCGGCGATGCGCGCGGTGTCCATCGTGGTTCGGGAAAGGCTGATCGCGCCGATCAATTGATCGTGCGGCATGATGGTCGCGACCAGCGCGCCGCGCACGCCGAGGTCCGACGGCCGCACGATGCCCATCATGCGCGGCGACGACAAAGACCAAAGGCGGCGTCAGATGACCGGATCAGCGCCAGCGTCATCAGCACGGTCGCCAGCACCGCGTAGGTCGCGCGCATCATCGCGCAGCAGGTCGCGGTGGCCGATGCGGTCGCCGATCACGCCGAACATCGGCGCGACCAGCGTACCGATATAGCCAAGCGAGGCGAACACGGTGAGCAGCAGCACCGATCCGGTCTCGACCAGCACGTACCAGCCGAGGATCAGCGTCTCCATCTCGAACGCCCACGAGGTGAAGAGATCGGCGGGCCACTGGAAACGGTAATTCTTAATCCGGAATGGTGCGAGCGCGGAAGGCCGCGCGAGTTCAGCTCAAGACTCGACTGCCGCGGTTCATCGCGTTCCACCCTGCCCGGTTTCTTGTTGTTCCGTTGAGGGATACAGGGTCCATCTCGCAGATGTCAATCAGGACGGCGACTTCCCGCGAGATCGTCGGCCGTCAGCGCTGCATTGCAACCGGCGATCCCCGCCATGCCGCGATCGGCGCCGACGGGTCTTGTCTGAACGAAGTCGCCGACACCGTCAGCGCCGACCGCGAATGCGCACACGATCCACAATTTCATCCGGGCGGTCCTGTAGTCGGTGACCGGCAGGAAGAAGAAAAACAACATCGCCAGGACCAGAAGGGTGTTGATCAGGTAGTACACGGCAGTGCCCTCTCGTTTCCCGGACAGGATGGCAGGCGGCGTGTGCGCTCCTTCTGCTGGTCCATCTCACAAAGCGGAATCCGAGAGGTGGCAGGTTGACCGGTTCGATCGTCTCCGGCATGCCGCGCCGTCGGGCGATAGTGACGTCAGTAATTCCGCCAGCCTCAAGCCGCGGATGCGGCCTTTGGCGCGATGCGTTCGCAGGAGGTGGCGCAGCTCGGCGGCCGGGATTGCCGGGCTGAACAGATAGCCCTGCATCTCGGTGCAGCCGAGAATGTGCAACGCAGTTCGCGCTGCTGCTCGGTCTCGACGCCCTCCGCGGTGGTCGTCATGTCGCTGGCGGCCGCGATGTGTCACCACCGCCTGGACGATCGAGGACGAGGCGCCGGGCCCGCCGAGGTCGCTTGACGAAGGAGCGGTCGATCTTGATCTTGTCGAACGGGAAGCGCTGCAGATAGCTCAGCGAGGAATAGCCGGTGCCGAAATCGTCCAGCGCGATGCGCACGCCGAGCGCGCGCAGCTGGTGCAGCGATCGCCAGCGCCGCCTCGTCGTCGCGGATCAGCACCGCCTCGGTGATCTCGAGCTCCAGCCGGCGCGGCCGCGAGCCCGGATGCCGCCAGCGCGGCGGCGACGTTCAGCGCACAGCGCCCGGCTGTTGAACTGCACCGGCGAGACGTTGACCGCGACCCGGACATGGTCCGGCCAGCTGGCCGCCTCGGCGCAGGCCGCGTCGCAGCACCCATTCGCCGAGCTCGTCGATCAGGCCGGTTTCCTCGGCGACCGGGATGAATTCTGCGGGCGAGATCATGCCGCGTGCCGGATGGCGCCAGCGCAGCAACGCCTCGCAGCCGCTGACCTTCGTCGTCTGCGAGATTGACCAGCGGCTGGTAGTGAAGCTCGAAGCCGCCGTCGGCGAGCGCCTGGCGCAGGTCCAGCTCGAGGCTGCGCCGAGCCTTGGCGCGCGCATCCATGCCCGGCTCGAAGAAGCGGTAGGTCCGCCGCCCGTCGGCCTTGGCGCCATACATCGCGAGGTCGGCGTTCTTCAACAGCTGGTCGAGGTCGGCGCCGTCGCCGCGGCGCGAGCGCAATGCCGATGCTGGCATCCGTCGTGATCAAATGATCCGAGGCATTCGAACGGCTTTCGGACTCGCCTGCGTGGATGCGCTCCACCAGCTGCGTGGTCTCCTGACGGATCGCTGATCGCCCACCTGCGGCTGCAGGCGTCCAGAAGGCCGACAACCGCCGGCGAAAGCATCATCGGCGGCGGCAAATACTGGTGGTCCAGAAACCAGACCAGCGTGTCGTCGAGATTGAGCGCGTCGCGCTCCCCTGCGAGGCGGCCTGTGGGGCGATCGCAGGTCGACTAGCCGATGGGGACCCGGCGTGTCTACGGTGTAGCGCACTGATTTGAGTCCACACGTTTCAACTGAGTCGGTCGGCGCGTTCTGGTACTGGTGTAGATGCCCTTCGCCATCGGGATGACTTCGGCGCAGTGATGTCGAGCTTCCTCGGGCACGCCGGGCCGGCCGCCGAACAGCACATCGACGATTCGAAATTGAACAGCCAGAATCGGCGCAGTTACGCTTCTCGCTCCTGAAAAGTCGCTGCGCTAGCCGAGCCGGCCCAGCACGGCCGCCGTCCCCGCGCCAGGCCGCCCGCCACACACCAGCATAACTAGGCTTACCAATACTTGGTATGGAAGGCGAAATTCTCAAAGGTCATCTCGACATGATCGTGCTCGCCGCGCCAGTGGCCTGGCGCGCTATGCGGTGATCGAGCGGATCTGGCTGCGCAGCGGCGGCGCTTTCGAACTACCGGAGGAACTGGTGGTACCCGGTCCTGCACCGCCTGAGCAAGTCAAGTTCCTGAAAAGCCGCTGGGAGTGCCCGCCCGGTGGAACAAAGACGACGTCGATCTGTAACCGCCCGCGCAACCGTCGAACTCGCCAACCGCCGGCTGGCAGCGTGGCGAGAAATTCCTTCGACGCGATCGGAACCCTTTCTCGGCAGGCCCGCCATGTCCGACCTGGATGACGGCCTGGCCCGGATCAGTTGACGCGGGTCGTCCCTGACCTCCTTTGGCGCGGCGCATGCGTGTGCAGCCGAGATCATCTTCAGGAGGCTGTCGCCCGATCCCCGACGGGGGTGACGACCGAGGCGGAGCGGCGGGCTATCGCTCGCTTTGGCGCGGCAAGTGGAAATAGCCGCGCAATGTGCAGTCCCTCGCTCGTGAAACAGGCAAAAATACGGCGCAGCGGCGACCCTGATCGTTGTTGGCATATTGATTGCCATGAAGAGCCGTATCGTATGGTGCAGCCCGCAGATTGTCAGCGACGATGCGGCTCTCAACGGTCTGCGCACTGTCATATCATCGGTCGACCGTTATGCTTTCTGGTCCGGACTGCTGATCGCGATTTGCGGCTGGGCCTATATCAGCGTCGTTCGCGCATCGGATGAAGCCCGCGTGGTCTGGCGGGAGCGCCTGCGGCAATCGCTGCCGATATATGCAGCGCAGCGCTTGCCGTCGTCACGGTCGCATCGGACGCGATACTGACCGCGCTCAGGTTGTTGCCGGCAGGACAGGTCGCCATCTTGTTTCCGTGCCTGACCATTGGGCTTGAGGTCGCCCCTGGCCGCAGTCCTCGTCCTTCGATTGATTATGCGTCACGATGCAACGTCTCGCATCCTCCGCGCGGCTATTTGCGGTTTGAAACTCGCTCCCGGGGAAGCCCCCATGACCAGCCGACGAAACCTGCTCACCTTCGCCGCACTTCCGGCACCGCGGCCGTCATTGCGCCGATCCGCAGTGACGCATGCAGCCGATGGCTGCCCCTCACCTCCTGCGTCGGCACACGCCGCGATTCTTTGATCGCTACGTCGCAGCGCATCAACGCGCTCGATGTCTGCGGCTTTCCCGGACATCTCACCGAAGAGCTATATCCAGCACTCTGGCCGCAGCCCTTCCGGACTTTCCGCGCAGATCGCCAGCGCGCAACGTCCCCACGCGACCTGGCCCGAGACATCCGCATGCAGGTCGAGGATCGTATCATCGATGCAGACAAGGTTGTCGCGCGATGCCTGTACGCCGGAACGCATGCGCAGACGGTGCCAGGGCTTCGCGCCAACCGGCAAAGGATCAGTTTTCGCAACCATCGACATCTGGCGCTACCGACAGTGGAAAATTCGCCGAACATTGGGATCTGGTCGACTTTGCCGGCATGGAAAAGCAACTGGCCGGGAAGCGAAGCTCTCCGGCCACTGCACCGGGACTGCGCTTTGCGGCGACCACATCATCGCATATGGTTCCACGACGGCCGTCTTACCGGCACGTCGGAACCATCCCATGACACAACCGATCGCAAAGCGTTTCCCTGCCCCTTCGCTGGACAAACTGCCCGGACGACATCCGCAACCGCATCCTGGCGGTGCAGGAGAAGTCGGGCTTCGTCCCGAACGTCTTCCTGACGCTGGCCCACCGTCCCGACGAGTTTCGCGCCTTCTTTGCCTATCACGACGCGCTGATGGAGAAGGACGGCGGCCTGACCAAGGCCGAGCGCGAGATGATCGTGGTCGCGACCTCAGCCGCCAACCAGTGCCACTATTGCGTGATCGCCCACGGCGCGATCCTGCGCATCCGGGCCAAGAACCCGCTGATCGCCGACCAGGTCGCAGTCAACTACCGCAAGGCCGACATCACGCCGCGCCAGCAGCGCGATGCTCGACTTCGCGCATGAAGGTGCAGCGCTAGGCGGAGCACGGTTTCGCGAAGCGGATTTCGCCGCGGTTGCCGGCCCACGGCTTCGCCGACGACGACATCTGGGACATCGCCGCGATCGCGGCCTTCTTCGCGCTGTCGAACCGGATGGCCAACGTCACCGCGATGCGCCCGAACGACGAGTTCTACATGATGGGCCGGCTGCCGAAACAGGCTCGAGCCCGGAGGTATTGCCGCGATTGCTGGACTGGACCGAAATCATACTGCGTCTTGGCGTCGCCACGCTGGCCGGCGGCCTGATCGGTCTCAACCGCGACCTGCACGGCAAGCCGATCGGCCTGAAGACGCTGGCGCTGGTCAGCGCTTGCGACCGCCATGCTGCTGGCGATGGTCGCATTCCGACGACGCCAGAATCGTCTCGGACGCCGGGCAGCCGGGTCATGCAGGGCATCCTGACCGGGATCGGCTTTCTCGGCGCCGGCGTCATCGTCCACGCGGGACCGCCATTTCAGGGTTCGCGGGCTGACCAGCGCCGCCTGCACCTGGCTGGCGGCCTGCATCGGAATCGTCTGCGGTCTCGGACAATGGCGCATCGTGGTCACCGCACTCGTCATCACCTTCGCGGTCTTGTCACCGTTGGCGGCCGCACTTGAACGCTGGCTGCACAAGGGCTCGGCGGCAAGCGAAGAGACGATGCCGAACCGGAAGCATCGTCACCGGATGCCTGCTCGACAAAGTACCGACCTAGTCGTCCGACGGCGGGTCCGCACCAGCCGGGCAGATAGATCGCGTCCCTTGCTCCTGGCAAAGCCGAGCGCCTTCTCCATCGCCTTGTCGAAATCAGCCTCCACGCTCTTGCGCGATATTTTGCGGCGCAAAATCCGCCCACAGAAATTCGCTGAACGGCGTGATGTCCTTTGCAAAGCCGCCGGCGCGGCGCAATTCGCCGCGCGAGGCTGCGGAACGGATCGTCCTTGAGGTCCGGCACCGATTTCGGCAGGTCCTTGAAGTGCCGGCGTTCGCCCTTGGCGTCATAGGGATAGGCCCATCGCTTGTTGTCCATCACGCCCCAGAACGCCTCGCGCTCGACCATGGTGAGATCGCCGATGACCGTGACCAGGACATGCTTGACGCCCTCGTCATGCAGCGCGCGCGCCAGATGATGATGGTCGACCACATAATGGTGCTCGTCCGGCCCGAGCACGACCGGGATCATGTGCTTGCCGAGCAGCTTCGGCGCGTTTCTTTCCGATTTGTGCTCCCGCCAGCGCTTGCGCTTTCCTTTACCTCGCGCATCCCGACCGTCATCTGGGTCGGGCGCAGCGACGAGGATCGGGATCGGCTTCAGGATTGGGTCGCGCGTATTGGTCATGATTTGAACTCCGCTTTGGCCGGCCAGAACGCCTGGCGGCCGGCTCTCATTATGGTTCCATGACTGCGGGAACAGATGCTGTCCCGCGCCCGCCAACATTTTATGTCGGAAGCGCCGCTGCGTGCAAAAGCATCCAGACTTTCGTCGGACGACAGCAGTGAAAACCCAGCGGCCCATCGTCCATCGGATGACGAGCATCGTCGTGCTCAAGTTCCGGCCGCGCACCTCGGCCGCAGCCGCCTGGCCGGCGGGAAGCATCCGCAGCCGGATAACGGCCAGCGCGAAGCCGAGCGACCTGTCGCGCTATGAGCGGGCCGCGCGATGAAGCCGACGACTTCCGTCACCGCATGCTGCGCGCAACATCGCGGCCTTCGCCTTCACCGTGCGCGCTGACGGCGATCGGGATCTGGCTCGCCATGAGCATCGCCGATCTGCGCAAGACCCAGGATTGCGTCCTGATGGGCCGGCGCGACTGCGCCCAGATTTCGGTCGCCGCCGTGGAGCTAGCAGTTTCGGGCCGGGAACCGTTTTTTGGCCCACGAATCGCGCCCACAGGCACGGGCCCAAGCTCCATTGAACTCAGGGCCCCGCTCCGATATACGGGCACTCGACTCCGGCCGAGGGAATAGGGCATTCCGGGGCCGACGCGCCCCGCCTCCTCACGCCGTCCCGGAATTATCTCCAATATATCAAAGGCTTAATGATGTCTTCCACATTCGATCAGATCGCCAACATTATCGCGGAGACCTGCGACATTCCGCGCGACACGATCAAGCCGGAGAGCCACGCCATCGACGATCTGGGAATCGACAGCCTCGACTTCCTCGACATCGCCTTTGCCATCGACAAGGCGTTCGGGATCAAGATGCCGCTCGAAAAATGGACCCAGGAGGTCAACGACGGCAAGGCCACGACCGAGCAGTATTTCGTGCTGAAAAACCTCGCCGATCGCATCGACGAACTGGTCGCCGCCAAGAACGCAGGCGCCGGGCGCCTAATCGCCCGCCATGCACCTCGATTATTTCCAGCTCGATCGACCGCATCGTCGACCTCAATCTCGACGAGCAAGACGATTACGGTCGAGGCGCAGGTTCCGACGACGCACACCATCTTCGAGGGGCATTTCCCGGGCTTCCCGATCATGCCCGGCGTGCTGCTGACCGAAGCGATGGCGCAGAGTTCCGGCTGGCTGCTGCTCGGCGTGCTGAAGTTCGAGCGCATGCCGTTCCTGGCCATCGTGAAGGAAGCCAAGATGCGCGGTTTCGTCAGTCCCGGCCAGTTGCTGACGATCGAGGCGAAGCTCGAGCACGAAGGTTCCGGCTTTGCCGTCACGAAGGCAAAGGGCCGCGTCGGCAAGGAATTGAAGTGCAGCGCTGAAATAACCTTCGGCCTTGCCCCCTTCCCCGACCCGGCCTTGCGCGTGCACATGGACGCGATGGCCAACAAGATCGGCTTTCCGCTGCAGGCGATGACGCATGACTGAGCGACGCCGCAAGGAAGTCTGGATCACCGGCATCGGCATCGTGTCCTCGCTCGGCGAAGGGCTGGACGCGCATTGGGATGCGCTCAACGCCAAGCGCGTCAATGTCGACGACAAGCGCTTCGCGCCCTACATCGTCCATCCGCTGGCGCCGGTCTCCTTCGACGCCCAGATCCCGAAGAAGGGCGACCAGCGCCAGATGGAAGCGTGGCAGCGCATCGGCACCTATGCCGCCGGGCTGGCGCTCGATTCCGGCCGGCGTCAAAGGCAACCAGGAAATCCTCGGCCGGACGGACATGATCGTCGCCGCCGGCGGCGGCGAGCGCGACCTCGCGGTCGACATGGCGATCCTGAACGCCGACGCGCAAGGGCAATTCGGGCCCGGCTTTCTCAACGAACGGCTGATGAACGATCTGCGGCCGACGCTGTTTCTGGCGCAGCTCTCCAACCTGCTCGCCGGCAACATCGCCATCGTCCACGGCGTGTGCGGCACCTCGCGCACCTTCATGGGCGAGGAAGCCGCCAGCATCGACGCGGCGCGGATCGCGCTCGCGCGCATCGAGATCCGGCCAGAGCGACATCGCGCTGGTCGGCGCCGCCCATAATGGCGAGCGCTCCGATCTGCTGGTCCTCTACGAATTCGGCGACTTCAATCTGACAGACAAGTACGCGCCGGTCTGGCAGCGCGAGAGACAACAGCGGTTTCGCGCTCGGCTCCGCCGGCTGTTTCCTGGTGCTGGAATCCCGCGAGCATGCCGAAGCGCGCGGCGCCAAGCCCTATGCCAGACTGACCAAGGTGGTCGCCGACCTCGCGCAGCGCAAGCAGCCGGGCGCGGTGACGAAATCGCTGGAAGCGCTGTGGCCAAAGCTCGGCGTCGCCGGCGACAGCGGCAATCTGATCACCGGCGCGACCGGCGCCGAGCCGGTGACGTCGGAAGAAAAGGCGTTCCTGCGCCAGCATCCGGATTTGCCGTGCGCGCGACCGGAACGATGTTCGGCCACACGCTGGAGACCCAGTTTCCGCTGGGTCTGGCGCTGGCGCGCGCTCTCGATCTCGCGCGGCGCGCTGTTTCCGCCCAACGATCCGACCGGGCTCGAGGTTGAAAAGCCCGATGCGCCGGACCCAGATTGTGGTGGTGGGGGCCGGTCACTGGCAGGGCGAAGGCATGGCCCTGGTCGAGGCGATCAAGTGATCGAGCGAACGCATCAGTTACGGCGCAACATCGGGGGAACCATGACAGCACCACGCGATAAATTCGGCAGGCCGATCGTCGTCGTCACCGGCATGGGCGTCGTGACGTCGCTCGGCGCCGGCAAGACGGACAATTGGACGCAAGCTGACCGCCGGGCGAATCCGGCATCCGCACCGTGACGCGGTTCCCGATCGACGGCCTGAAGAGCGACGATGGCCGGCACGGTCGATTTCGTCACCGTCGAGCCCTTCTCGTCGACCGGCCTTACCGAGCGGCTGGCCGAAATGGCGACCGAAGAAGCGCTCGAGCAGTCCGGCATCGGCAGCAAGGGCGATTTTCCCGGACCGCTGTTCCTGGCGGTCGCGCCGGTCGAGGTCGAATGGCCGCAGCGGCTGGAAGTCGGGCGCGCGGATCGGCAAGACCGAATTCGACTACGACGACATGCTGCGCGTCAGCGGCGGCGGCAAGTTCACGCCATACCATCACCGCTTCATGTTCGGCTCGGTGGCGCAGCCACCTGGCCGAGACTTTCGGCACCAAGGGCTCGCCGATCTCGCTCTCGACGGCCTGCGCCTCGGGCGCGACCGCGATCCAGCTCGGCGTCGAGGCGATCCGCCGCGGCGAGGCCGACGCGGCGCTGTGCGTCGCGACCGACGGCTCGGTCAATCCGGAAGCGCTGGTGCGCTTCTCGCTGCTGTCGGCGCTGTCGACGCAGAACGATCCGCCGCAGGCCGCCTCAAAGCCGTTCTCGAAGAACCGCGACGGCTTTGTCATGGCGGAAGGCGCCGGCGCGCTGGTGCTGGAAAGCTATGAGTCCGCGATCGCGCGCGGCGCAACGATCCTCGGCGTGCGTCGCCGGCTGCGGCAGAGCTGACCGGACTCGTTCCACCGCACCCGCTCAAGCCCGGACGGCAAGCCGATCATCGGCTGCATGCGCAAGACGCTGGCCGATGCCGGCCTCGAGCCCGAGCAGATCGACCACATCAACGCGCACGGCACCGCGACGCCGGAAAACGACAAGATGGAATATCTACACGACCGTCGGCCGTGTTCGGCGACCACCTGCCGAAGATTCCGGTGTCGTCGAACAAGTCGATGGTCGGGCATACCATCTCCGGCGGCCGGCGCGGTCGAAGCCGTCTTCTCGCTGCTGACGCTCGAGCATCAGCGGATTCCGCCGACCATCAACTACGAAGTGCCGGATCCGGCCATCCCGTTCGACGTGGTCGGCAACAAGGCGCGCGACGCCCGCGTCACCGCCGTGATGTCCAACTCGTTCGGTTTCGGCGGGCAGAACGCCTCGCTGATCCTGACCCGCGAACCGGTCTAGCAGACGCGCTCGCTTATCACGAATGAACCGCCTGCTCCTTCGCACCAAGGCGCGCCTGCGCGACGCCGCCAAGCCGGTGGCGGAAGCAGCCGTCGGCGCGCTGACGATCGCGCATGTTGCGCACGACGCGCTATTTCGATCCGGACAAGACCGCCAATTTCTTCGGCCGCGCCACGCGCTTCATCGGCCGCAGGCTGCGCGAGGACCGGATCGGCCGCGAAAATCTCAAGGCCGCCTTCCCGGAGAAATCGCCGGAAGAGATCGAAACGATTCTGGCCGGCGTCTGGGACAATCTCGGCCGCATCGGCGCCGAGTTCGCCCATCTCGATCACATCTGGGACTACGACGTCGATCATCCGGACAAGCCGAGCCGCGTCGAGTTCGGCGCAGCGGACCAAGCAGATTGTTCGATCAGCTGCGGGACGACGGCAAGCCGGCGCTGTATCTTCGCCGAGCCATCTCGGCAATTGGGAGATTGCCGGCGCTCGGCGCGGTCGCGCATGGGCTCGACTGCGCGATCCTGTTCCGGCGGCCGAACATCGAGTCCGCCGACCGCGCCATCGAACGGATCCGCGCCGTCAAGATGGGCACGCTGGTCCCGGCCGGCCGCGACGCGCCGCTCAAGCTGGCGGAGGCGCTGCAGAACGGCCAGCACGTCGCCATGCTGGTCGATCAGTATCTGACCAACGGCGTCGAGGTCACCTTCTTCGGCCGCAAGACCAAGGCCAATCCGACGCTCGGCGCGCCTGCTGCGGCAGGTCGATTGCCCGATCCACGGCGTGCGCATCATCCGCCTGCCCAACCACCGCTTCCGCGCCGAACTGTCCGGAGGAGGTCAAGCCGGTGCGCGACGCCTCCGGCCAGATCGACATTCAGGGCACGATGCAGGCGGTCACCGACGTGATCGAAGGCTGGGTGCGCGAATATCCGGACCAGTGGCTGTGGCTGCACCGCCGGTGGCGGTGAGAGGCTCGACCTGTCATTGCGAGGCACGTGCGCGCGATCGAACCATGACAGTCCGCAAGCGATCATTCCCTGCGAGACTGGATGCTTGCGCTGTCCCGCAATGACGGCAGCGATCACTTCCCGTCTTCACCCTGGTCCACAGCCGGTTGATGACGCGCTGGGTGGCGGGATCGCGGGCGGTGATCACGAACAGCTTTTTCTGCATCGCCTCGTCCGGATAGATGTTCTTGTCGTTGAGGATCTTCGGATCGATCAGCTTCTGGCTCGCCAGATTGCCGTTGGCGTAGGACAGGAAGTCGGAATTCTTGGCCGCGACATCGGGCCGGTAGAGATAGTTGATCAGCTCATAGGCTTCCGCGACGTTCTTCGCATCCGGCCGGAATCGCGAGATTGTCGAAGAACATCTGCGCGCCTTCCTTCGGGAATGCGTGTAGCCGATCTCGATGCCGTTCTTGGCTTCCGCGGCGCGGCTGCGCGCCTGCATGACGTCGCCCGACCAGCCGACCACGAAGCAGATCTCGCCCGACGCCAGCGCGCCCAGATATTCCGACGAATGAAACTTGCGGACATAGGGCCTGATCTTGATGACGAGATCGGCGGCCTTTTCCAGATCGGCCTGCTTGGTCGAGTTCGGATCGATCCCGAGATAGCTCAGCGCGGCCGGGAGAATGTCGTCGGCGGAATCCAGCATGTGGATGCCGCAATCCTTGAACTTTGCGAGATTCTCCGGCTTGAACACGATGTCCCAGCTGTCGATCTTGGCGTCGGGCCCGAGGATCTTCTGCGCCGTCTTGACGTTGTAGCCGATGCCGGTGGTGCCCCACATGTAATTGGCGCCGTAATTGTTGCCGGGATCGTAGGTCGCAAGCTGCTTGGTCACCACCGGCCAGGCGTTGGCGAGGTTCGGCAGCTTCGACTTGTCGAGCTTGAGGAAGACCTTTGCCGTGATCTGGCGCTGCAGGAAATAGCCGGTGGGCACCACGACGTCGTAGCCCGATTTGCCCGCCAGCAGCCGCGTCTCCAGCGTCTCGTTGGCGTCAAACGTGTCGTAGACCACCTTGATGCCGGTTTCCCTGGTGAAGTCCTCCAGCACCCCCGGCGCCATGTAGTTCGACCAGTTGTAGAAATTGACCGTGCGCTCTTCGGCCTCGCGCGCGGCGCGAGCAACAGCGACCGCGGCAATCGGCGCCGATGAAGCGAATGTGAGCGTCGGATCGGATCGCGCATCTCGCTCACCTCTTGCGGCGGTGCACCGCGTCCGACAAGCGCTCCAGCGCGGTGTCCAGCGTTGCGTCCTTCTTGGCAAAACAGAAACGCACCACCGACGTCACCGCATCCTGCTCGTAGAACGCCGACACCGGGATCGCGGCGACCTTGTAGTCGGTCACGATGCGCTTGCAGAACTCCACGTCGGTTTCGTTGAGGCCGAGCGGCGACAGGTCGACGGTGAGGAAATACGTGCCCTGCGACTTCAGCACGGGAAAGCCGATGCTCTCCAATCCCTTGGTCAGACGGTCCCTGCTCCGCGCCAGATCCTTGCGCATGTCGTGGAAATATTCCGTCCGGCTTGCCGAGGCCGTAGGCCACGGCGGCCTGCAGATTGGGCGCGCGTGGTGAAGGTGAGAAACTGGTGCACCTTGGCGGCCACGCGCAGCAGCGGCGGCGCGGCGCAGACGAAGCCGATCTTCCATCCCGTCAGCGAAAAGATCTTGCCGGCGCTGCCGACCTTGATGGTGCGGTCGCGCATGCCCGGGATCGTGATCAGCGGGATATGCTCGCGGCCGTCGAAGATCACGTGCTCCCAGACCTCGTCGCAGATCGCGATGCGTGTCGAACTCCTGGCAGAACCGCGCCAGCAATTCGAGGTCCTCGCGCGGGATAGACCACGGCGGCCGGATTGAGCGGATTGTTGAACAGCACCGCCTTGGTCTTGTGGTTGAAGACGCTGCCAGCATCTCCTCGTTCAGCCGCCAGTCCGGCGGTTCGAGCCGCAGCAGGCGCGGAATGCCGCCGGCCTGGCGGATGATCGGCAGATAGCTGTCATAGACCGGCTGGAACACGACGACCTCGTCGCCGGGCTCGACCACGGCGAGAATCGCCGACGTCAGCGCCTCGGTGCCGCCCGAGGTCACCATCACCTCGGTCATCGGATCGAGGATGAGGCCGTGCCAGCGGCCGTAATGCGCCGCGATCGCCTGCCGCAGTTCGGGAATGCCCATCATCGACGGGTACTGGTTGTAGCCGTTCACGCGACGCGTCGGCGGCGGCGCGTCGGATATCCTCCGGCCCGGGATCGTCGGGAAAGCCCTGGCCGAGATTGATGGCGTTGTTGTCGCGCGCGGCCTGCGACATCGCCTCGAAGACGGTGACGGGAAGGTCGGCAAAGACCTTGTTCATGGAGGTCATGGTGAAGCGATCAGCCGCCGGCCTTGGTCTGCAATCCCGCGGCCTTCCAGCCCAGGATGCCGCCCGCCAGATGCTTGTCATAGGGAAGGCCCGCCGCCTGCGCCGCCAGCGACGCCGTCACCGAGCGCTTGCCGGAGCGGCAGGCAAACACCACCTGCTTGCCCTGCGGGATCGGGAATCGCCGCCGGGTCGAAGGTCGAGAGCGGAACGACCACGCCACCCGGATAGGCTTCCACCGCGACCTCGTTCGGCTCGCGGACGTCGACCAGAAGATAGCGTCCCTCCGCCATCCCTTCGACACGTCTTCCGGCGTCAAATCGTGCACCTGATGGTCCGCCACGCTATATCCTCCCGACAACCTGCTTTGAGGGATCCCGTTCAGTCCCGCCAACCGGGCGCCAAAGTCGCCCCTCGCGTTGCGAAAATCAAGCGCTGCGAACGGTTTAATGCGGCGCCAAAACCGGGTCGCGTGCCCATAATCGCAATGGCGCCATGGATCCCGACGCGACCGCATTTCAGCTCAGAAGTTGTTTTCGTGATGGGCCACGCCCCTACCGGCGTTTGCGGACCGGTCGCCCTGTAGCCTCGTCGAAGGTAGAAAGCCGCTGGCGTTTGAACTTGCTTCCGCGCGAACCGCATCAACGCCCCGTCCACGCATCAGCGCTTCGAGCCGATCCAGCAGTCCGCACCGACGCCCTGCCCGGCATATTCGGGGGCGGTGTACAGCCCTCGAGCATGTCGCCGCGAATGGCGCCCCCATCCAGCCATCGCATCGTCAAGCTCGGCAATCCATATTTCCAGCTCGCGGAGCTTGCGCTCCATTCCGGCGGGCGTGAGCTGGTTCGCCCAGGCCTCGGCGTCTGCGGACGGACATTCCCGACGGCGCCAGTTCGAGGATCGATCGCCGCCGTACCTCGAACAGACGTAACGCATCCTCGAAGCGTCGCCAGGCGGTGAACGGCAACATCCATGTTGAAATGTGATCCAACGATGAGAGGGAGACGCACGCTTGTATTCTGATTGGATCGTGACTTCCTAGATCGTAACCTGCGTTCCGACTTCGACCACCCGCCCGGTCGGGATCTGGAAATAGTCGGTGGCGTCGTTGGCGGAGCGGCTGAGCGCGATGAACAGCATGGTCCTGCCAGCGCGGCATGCCCGAATGCGCGGCCGGCTTCAGCGCGCGCCGGGACAGGAAGAACGACGTCGACATGATGTCGAACTGCCAGCCGAGCTTGCGGGCGATCGCCAGCGTCTTCGGCACGTTGGGCGATTCCATGAAGCCGAACCGCAGCGTCACCTTGGAGAAGGTCGCGCTGAGCTGCTCCATCCGCACCCGCTCGGCCGGATCGATCCGCGGCGTCGGCGCGGTTTCGATGGTGAGAATGACGTTCTTCTCGTGCAGCACCTTGTAGTGCTTCAGGCTGTGCATCAGCGCGGTCGGCGCGCTGTCGGGATCGCTGGTCAGGAACACCGCGGTGCCGGGGACCCGCTGCGGCGGGCGCTTCTCCAGCATCGCCACCAGGTCGGCGAGCGGGAATTCCAGCTTGCGCGATTTCTCGAACAACAGCCGGCTGCCGCGCCGCCACGTGTACATCAGCAGCATCACGATGCCGCCCAGCGCCAGCGGCACCCAGCCGCCCTCGAACACCTTCAACAGGTTGGCCGCGAGGAAGGTGATGATCGAGGAACAGAAACGGCGCGATCAGCGCGGCGGCCGCGATCGGCGACCATTTCCAGACCCGCCAGATCACGACAAAGCCCATCATGGCCGTGACCACCATGGTCCCGGTCACGGAGATGCCATAGGCCGACGCCAGCGCGCTCGACGAGCGGAACAGCAGCCACCAGCAGCATCACCGCAATGAACAGCAGCATGTTGATGCGCGGAATGTAGATCTGGCCGGAATGCGCTTCGAGGTATGGCGGATTTCGAACCGCGGCATCAGGCCGAGCTGGATCGCCTGGCGCGTCAGCGAATAGGCGCCGGTGATGACGGCCTGGCTCGCGATCACGGTCGCCGCCGTCGCCAGCGCAACCATCGGGATCAGCGCCCAGTCCGGGAACATCAGGAAGAACGGATTCTCGATCGCCTTGGGATCGGCGATCAGAAGCGCGCCCTGCCCCAGATAGTTCACCGCCAGCGACGGCAGCACGATGAAGAGCCAGGCGGTCTGGATCGGCCGCTTGCCGAAATGGCCGAGGTCGGCATAGAGCGCTTCCGCGCCGGTGACGGCGAGAAACACCGCGCCGAGCGTCACGAAACCGATCATGCCGTGATGGAGCATGAAGGAAACCGCGTGGAGCGGATTGAGCGCCAGCAGCACTTCGGGTGCTGCATGATCTGCGGCACGGCCGCGATCGCGATGACGGCGAACCAGACGCACATGACCGGTCCGAAGAACGCGGCGACGCGGGCGGTGCCGCGGGACTGCACGGCAAACAGCGCCACCAGAATGATCACCGTCAGCGGCACGACATAATGTTCGAAGGTCACGGTGACGAGCTTGATGCCTTCGATCGCCGACAACACCGACAGCGCCGGCGTGATGACCGCGTCGCCGTAAAACAGCGCGCCGGAGATGATGCCGAGCAGCACGATCGCGCGCGCCGCCCTTGCTGACCGCACGTTGCGCCAGCGCCATCAGCGCCAGCGTTCCGCCTTCGCCGTTGTTGTCGGCGCGCAGCAGGATGACGACGTATTTCAGCGTCACCACCACGATCAGCGCCCACAGGATCAGCGAGAGCACGCCGAGCACGGCCTGCGGCGTGGCGTCGGCCGCAGGTCCCGCTGGCGGCAACAACCGCTTCGCGCAACGCGTAGAGCGGGCTGGTGCCGATGTCGCCGTAGACGACGCCGATGCTGCCGAGCATCAGGGCCTTGAAAGCCGGCCGTGGAATGCGCTTCGCCATGCCCGTTGGCCGCGGGCGTTTCCGCCGCGGTGATCGCAACTCTCGGACTGACATGAGAACGGGCCTCGGTTGTTTACTGCACTGCACAATGCAGGAAGGCAGCGCCTATACTCCCGGCGCGACTGCACAGGTTAGGCCGAATTCAGGCCTCCGGTATGCGCCATGCCGCATGGATCGGCGGACACTTACGCGCCAGATCCACTTCAGGTACGATCAAATAGTTACCTGAGTTCCGACCTCCACCACCCGTCCCGTCGGGATCTGGAAGTAGTCGGTGGCGTCGTTCGCCGACCGGCTCATCGCGATGAACAGATGATCCTGCCATAGCGGCATGCCCGACTGCGCCGAGGGTTTGAGCGACCGCCGCGACACGAAGAACGACGTCGCCATGATGTCGAACTGCCAGCCGAGCTTGCGCGCGATCACCAGCGCCTTGGGCACGTTCGGCGATTCCATGAAGCCGAACCGCAGCCGCACGGTGGAGAACTTCTCGCTGATGGTTTCCATCTTGACGCGCTCGGACGGATCGACGCGCGGCGTCTGGGCGGTTTCGATGGTCAGGATCACATTGTGCTCGTGCAGCACCTTGTTGTGCTTGAGATTGTGCATCAGCGCGGTCGGCACGAAGCTCGGATCGGAGGTCAGAAACACCGCGGTGCCCTTGACGATGTGGGGCGGACGCTTTTCCAGGCTCTTGATCAGGTCCGCCAGCGGCACCTCGATGCGCCGCGTCTTGGCGGTCAGGATCGCCGCACCCCGCCGCCAGGTCCAGATCATCACCGCCACGGCAACGCCGAACAGCAGCGGCACCCAGGCGCCTTCGAACAGCTTCAAGAGGTTGGCGGCAAAGAAGCTCATGTCGACGACGACGAAGGGCAGGATCACGGCCGCCGCGGTCGCCGCGCGCCAGTTCCACAATTTCCAGACCACGACAAAGCCCATGATGCCGTCGACCACCATGGTCGTGGAAACGGCGATGCCGTAGGCCGAAGCCAGACCGCTCGAGGTGCGGAACAATAGCACCAACAGCACGACCCCGATCAGCAGCAGCCGGTTGACGCGCGGCAGATAGATCTGGCCGGCATGGGTTTCCGAGGTGTATCGCACCTCGAAGCGCGGCAGCAGGCCGAGCTGCACGGCCTGGCGGATCAGCGAAAAGGCGCCTGTGATCACCGCCTGGCTCGCGATCACGGTCGCAGCTGTCGCCAGCACCACCAGCGGCAGCAGCAGGATTTCGGGGACCAACCGGTAGAACGGATTTTCGATCGCCGCCGGATCGGACAGCACCAGCGCGCCCTGCCCGAAATAATTGATCAGGAGCGCCGGCATCACGAGATAGAACCATCCGGCCTGGATCGGCTTGCGTCCGAAATGGCCGAGGTCCGCATAAAGCGCCTCGCCGCCGGTCACGGCCAGAAACACCAGGCCCATCGTCACCAGTCCGATGGTGCCGTGGGAAAGCATGAACTGGATCGCATACCAGGGATTGATCGCCGCCATGACGGTGGGATCGTCGCGAGATGTGGACGAGGCCCATCACCGCCAGCGTCGCGAACCAGACCACCATGACCGGCCCGAAGGCGGAGGCGACGCGCGCGGTGCCGCTGCTCTGCACCGAGAACAGGACGACCAGAATGAAGATCGTCAGCGGCACCACGTAATGTTCGAGCGCGGGCGTGACCAGCTTGAGACCTTCGACCGCCGACAACACCGAAATCGCCGGCGTGATCATGGAATCGCCGATGAACATCGAGGCGCCGACGACGCCGAGCGCCAGCAACGGCCAGGCTCCGCCGGCCCAGCGCCCGCTGCCCCAGCGCCATCAGGGACAGCGTACCTCCCTCGCCGTTGTTGTCGGCGCGCAACAGCAGCAGCACATATTTGGCGGTCACGACGATGAACAGCGACCACAGGATCAGCGAGAGCACGCCGAGCACGATGGCGCGCGACACCGGCGCCCCATTCGCCGCGTGCGTGACGGCCTCGCGAAACGCATACAGCGGCGACGTGCCGATATCGCCGAACACGACGCCGATGCTTCCCAGCGTCAGGGCCCAAAAGCCTGAGGTGGCCTGCCCCTCATGGGCTTCGGTAGATGTGACGCTGACGGTCATGATGGAGAGAAACGCTCTCGTCGGTTGAATTGATCCGGGCGGCTATCGACGCTTCCGCGTTGCCTGTCAATCGTCGGACAAGCATAGCACCGCATGCGATGCGGAGCTCACGCAAAGCAGATCGAAATGGCGAAATGGTATTATGGTAGTTCCGCCGTCTTACGGCTTCAGGTTAGGCGGCAGCGGCGGATTTTCGCGCATCAATGTGATGGTGACGCGACGGTTTGCCGGCAATGTCGGATCGTCGGGAAACAATGGCTGGCTGTCGGCCCTGCCGCCGACGGCGAAGATGTGGGATGGCGGCAGCCCCTCGCGTTCGAGGATCTGGCGCACGACGTTGGCGCGGTCCGCCGACAGATCGAACGCGCCATATTCGCTGCGCGCCGGCACGAAGCCGGCCGCGGTGTGGCCGACAATGTTGACCGCGCAGCGGCGTCGCCTTCAGCGGCACGGCCAGTTTCTGGATCAGCCGGCGGGTGCGGTCGTAGGGTACCTTGGAGCCGTCGGCGAACATCGAGCGGCCATCCTGGTCGACGATTTCGAGATTGAGACCCTGGCTGGTCTCCTCGAACATGATGTGCTTGGACATTTCGGTCAGTTCCGGCATGTCCTGCAGCGCCTGGCGCAACGAGGCCGAAGCGAGCGCGAACTCGCGATCGACCTTCAGGCGGGCGCCGCTTTCGCGCTGACGGTCCTTCTCGTCCGGGCGTCGGGGTAGCGGAAGAATCCTCGGGCGAAATATGCTCGACGATTCTTCAGCTTCGGCCGCGTCGGCAGGCCGTCGGCTTCGACGATGCCGGAATATCGGGACTCGGTCTGCACGCCGAACGCATCGCGCATCGAGACCCGCGACGATCTTCAGCTTGTTGCTGATCCTGCGTGGAGAACGCGACCAGCATCACGAAAATGCCAGCAGCAGCGCCATCAGATCGGCGAACGTCACGAACCAGCCGTGACCGCCGTGTGCCTCTTCGCGTTTTTCTTGGCCATGCTCTATGTCCGCGCCTGGATGCCGTCCGCCGATCAGGCCGGAACCAGCTCGCCTTCCTCGTGGCGATGTTTTTCGGGCAGGTAGGCCAGCAGCATTTCACTGCACCAGCGCCGGGCTCTTGGAATCGCGGATCATCAGGATGCCGTCGATGATCAGCGTGCGGTTGGTTTCCTCGTCGATCAGCTTGCCATGCAGCTTGTCGGCGATCGGCAGGCAGATCAGGTTTGCGACAAGCGCGCCGTAAAGCGTCGCCAGCAAGGCGACCGCCATGAACGGACCGAGTTTCGAAGGGTCCGACATGTTCGAGAACATCTGCACCATGCCGAGCAGCGTGCCGATCATGCCGAACGCCGGCGCGCAGTCGCCGATGGCGCGATAGATCTTCGAGCCCTCGTTCGAGGTGCATCAGAAAATTGTCGCGATCGCGCTCCATGTTGTCGCGGATGAATTCGAGATCGTAGCCGTCGGCGACATAGCGGATTCCCTTGGCGAGAAACGGCTCATCGGTCTCGACCTTTTCCAGGCCGACCGGACCCTGCTTGCGGGCGATTTCCGCGATGCGGGCCAGTTCGTCGACCAGATCGCGCGCCGAGAGACGGCTCATCGTGAAGGCGAATTTTGCACCCAGCGGCATGCCGTGCAGGATCGCGCTGAGCGGAAAGCGGATCAGTGGTCGCCGCCGATCGAGCCGCCGAAGATGATGATGACGGCATGGATGTCGTAGAACATCCGGAAGTCACCGCCCATCAGGATCAGCGTCGACAGGACGATGGCGCCGGCGACCAGGCCAAGGAGCGTAGTGATATCCATTCTGAACTCCGACGCATACGCGAACTACCGGCCATTCCTGGACCGGTCGCGCCGCCCATTCGGAGCCGCGCAGAAGGCAACCCTACGACCGCGCCATTAAAGAGGCGTAAAGGTTAAACCTAAAGCGCGGTCGTAGAATTGCGGGCTACGGCCGCACGATCTCAAGGATTCGCTAACCATAGCGGCCGGCGCTCACTGCGCCTGCGCGCCGATGCCGGCGGCCTTGATGATCGGCCACCATTTTTCGATCTCGGCCTTCTGGAAAGCGGCCAGTCCTTCCGGCGTCTGCTGCGCGCGCGGGCGCGACGTCGAGCCCCAATTCGGTAAACCGCTTCTGGATCGCGGGATCGGCCAGCGCCTCCACCGTCGCGGCGTTGAGCTTGGCGATGATATCCTTCGGCGTGCCCTTTGGCGCCCAGAAGCCGAACCAGCCGGACATATAGAGGCCGGGCACGCCGGTCTCGTCCGCGGTCGGAATATCCGGCATCGAGGCCGAGCGCGTCGCCGAGAGGTTGGCGAGCGCCTTGATCTTGCCGGCGCGGATTTGCGGCAGCGCCACCGCGCCCTGCACCACCAGCAGATCCACCGTACCGGAGATCAGGTCGGTCATCGCCGGGCCTGCGCCGCGATAGGGAATGAACTGCACCTTCTGCTTGGTCAGGTTCTCGAACAACACGCCGGTGACGTTCGCCGCCGCGTTCTGGTTGACGAAGTTGATCTTGCCGGGATTTTCCTTCATCCACGCGACCAGTTCGGCCAGCGTGTTCGCCGGCAGGTCGTTCTTGGCGACCATGAGCTGGGGATTGTTCGAAACCAGCGCGATCGGCTCGAAATCTTTTTCGAGGTCGTAGTCGAGCTTGTAGATGATGCTGCCGACATGGGTGTCCCATTGGCCGATGTCGAAGGTGTAACCATCCGGCGCGGCGCGGGCGACGCGCCCGACACCGATGCTGCCGCCGGCGCCGCCGACATTTTCGATCACGACGGACTGCCCGAGCGTTGCGCGCATCCGCTCGGCCATGATCCGCGCGGCGGCATCGGTCGATCCGCCCGGCGGGAACGGCACCACCAGCGTGATCGGGCGCGAGGGATAGGTCTGCGCCTGCGCCGCCGCGGCACCGGCAAGGATCAAGAATGACAGCGCCGCCCAGAACCTCTTCATGACGTTTCCCCCTGCCTGTTGTTGAACTCCTGACTTTTCGTCAGTGGATCTCGGACGAACGCTTCAGCGCCTCTTTGAGCTTTTCGAGCGTGAAGTCCGGGCTGCGGGCGATCTCCAGGATCGGCGTTTCGCGCCGGCCGCAGAGTTCGGCGGCTTCCGGAATCTTCGCCGCGATGTCGATCGGGATCACGATGGCGCCGTGCTGGTCGGCGTGGATGAGATCGTCGGAATGCACCGTCATGCCGGCGACGCGCACTTCGCCGCCCCAGTTTTCGGCATGAACCCAGGCATGCGACGGCCCGATCGAGCCGGCCAGCGCCTGAAAGCCCGGCGCCCATTGCGGGATGTCGCGGATCGAGCCGTCGGTGATGACGCCGAGGCAGCCGAGCGCCTTGTGCACGTTGCTCTGCACCTCGCCCCAGAACGCGCCGTAGCCGACATCGGCGCCGTCGATATCCTGGATCACGGTGATGCGCGGACCGAAGCCGGTGCCGACATATTCGTAATAGGCGATGCGGCGCTTCGCCTGCTCATCGGCCGGAAGGGCGGATTTGAGCACCGAGCGGATCGTCACGGTGCGGGCATAGCCGACCATCGGCGGCAGATCGGGGAACGGGCAGACCAGCGGCTTGGTGGTGTAGCCGATCAGGCGGCGTTCGGGCGCGACGATTTCCATCGCATTGCAGATCGTCGGCGTGTCATAGCGCGCCAGCGCTTCGAGGACGGAAGCAGGCAGCGGGGCGGTAACGGCTTTGTTCACGGCGTTCTCTCCTGATCTTCTTTGGGCCGGCTGTTTTGAAAGCCGTGCGTCGATATGCCGTATAGCCGAGATTGGGCGCGAACCCAACTCGGCGGCAGCTCATGGCAGATATATCGGAAGTGGCGCGGGGCGCTCAGTTCAGCCGCGCCGGCCGCTCGTCCTCGGCATCATCGGGAGCCGGTGAAAACGTCGCCGCCGCCGCAGCCGACGGCGCGGCAGCCTCGGCCGTCGCAGTCCGGCTGCGCTGCGGCGGCCGCTTTGCGCTCATGGTCGCGATAGGACTTCCAGCCCCAGGGCAGGCTTCAGGAGATAGAGCACCGAGCCGATCGACAGGATGTGCCAGGGATAGCCGATCAGCAGCGCGACGAAGAACACCACCGAGACGAAAACCGGCAGCACCATTTCCGGCGGCACCCGCATCCGCACCGTCTTGCCGGAAAATACCGGCAGCCGCGACACCATCAGGAACGCGATCAGCAGCGTGTAGGCCGCAGTCAGCATGGCCGGCGGCTTCGAGACGCCCAGAAACGCCAGATAGAACGGCAGCATCGCGAGGATGGCACCGGCCGGCGCCGGCACGCCGGTGAAGTAATTCGCCGCAAAGGCAGGCTTGTTCGGATCGTCGATACTGGCGTTGAAGCGCGCCAGCCGCAGGCCGCCCGCGATCGCAAACACCATCGCCGCGATCCAGCCGCCATTGTTCAGCTCGTGCAGCTGCCAGAAATACAGCATCAGGCCGGGCGCAACGCCGAAATTGACGAAATCCGCAAGGCTGTCGAGTTCGGCGCCGAATTTCGACTGGCCCTTGATCATGCGCGCGACCCGGCCATCGACCCCGTCGAGTATGGCCGCGAATACGATCGCGGCGACCGCGAGCTCCATCCGCCCTTCGATCGACAGGCGGATCGCCGTCAGCCCGGCGCAGATCGCGAGCAAGGTGATGACGTTGGGCACCAGCATCCGCACCGGGATCGGGCGAAACCGGCGGCGGCGCAGTTCCGGATATTTGGGATCAAGTGGTCAGTCATGGCTCGCCATTATATAGCAAGCGCCGGCCCGGTTCCACCATTGGCGGCGGCCTAGCCTGTTCAGGCGTCCGGGATGGTTAATCGGCGCGAAACGTCCGGCCCTGCTCGCTCGAACCGAAATCGGCCAAAATCGTCTCGCCGGCAACCGCCGTCTGGCCCTCGGAAACCAGCGATTTGCGTGCCTTCGGGCAAATAAACGTCCAGACGCGAGCCGAAGCGGATCAGGCCGAACCGCTCGCCGGCGCCGATCGACTGGCCTTCCGCGCACGAATGAGACAATCCGCCGCGCCACCAGGCCGGCGATCTGGACCACGCCGATCCGTCCGTTCGTGGTCGAGATCACAAGCGAATTGCGCTCATTGTCTTCGCTGGCCTTGTCGAGTTCGGCGTTGATGAAGGTGCCCGGCCGGTAGGCGATGCGGTCGATGCGGCCCGCCACCGGGCTGCGGTTCACGTGGCAGTTGAACACGCTCATGAAGATCGAAATGCGCGGCAGCGGCCGGTCGCCGAGACCGAGTTCGGCCGGCGGCAGCACCTGCGCGATCATCGAGACGCGGCCATCGGCCGGCGACACCACGATGCCGTCGCGCACCGGCGTGCACGCGGACGGGATCGCGGAAGAACAGCGCGCACCAGACGGTCAGAGGCGGTGCCGATCCAGCCCAGCGGCGTCCAGATCCAGAACAGGATCAGGCTGACCAGCGCAAAGCCGCCGATGAAGGGATAGCCCTCGGGATGGATCGGCGGGATCTGCGCGCGGATGGAATTCGCAATCGACATCGAGGCTCGCTGTTATCTGGCCGACTTCCCGCTTTCGGGAAGTAGCGCTGTATTTGGATTATTCCGCGGCGGTTGCCAAGGGATCTTTGGGCGATCCCTGGGCGGGTCCTTGGACGGATCATCGAGCGGATCGTCGACCGGCGGCGGGGCGCGGTTCGGCGCCTCGTTGTCGTCGTCGATCTGCGCGAGCTTCTCCCGCGCCTCCTCGGCTTCGCGCTGCCTGTTCCACATACTGGCATAAAGCCCGCCGGAAGCCAAAAGCCCGATGTGGGTGCCGCGCTCGGCGATGCGCCCTTGATCCAGCACGATAATTTCATCGGCGCCGACGATGGTCGACAGCCGGTGCGCAATCACCAGCGAGGTGCGGCCACGCGAGACGCGCTCCAGCGCTTCCTGGATTTCATGCTCGGTGTGGCTGTCGAGCGCGGAAGTCGCCTCATCCAGCACCAGGATCGGCGGCGCCTTCAGCACCGTGCGCGCAATTGCCACGCGCTGCTTCTCGCCGCCGGACAGTTTCAGGCCGCGTTCGCCGACCTGGGTTTCGTAGCCCTTCGGCGACATGCCGGATGAAAGTGTCGATCTGCGCCAGTTGCGCCGCCTGCTCCACCTCGGCATCGCTGGCGTCCCAGCGGCCGTAGCGGATGTTGTAGCGGATGGTGTCGTTGAACAGCACGGTATCCTGCGGCACCATGCCGATCGAGGCGCGCAGGCTTGCTCTGCGTGACGTTCCTGATGTCCTGGCCGTCGATCAGGATTTTGCCGCTGGAGACGTCGTAGAGGCGGAACAGCAGCCGCGAAATCGTCGACTTGCCGGCGCCCGAGGGACCGACGATCGCGACCGTCTTGCCGGCGGGCACCTCGAAGCTGAGGCCCTTGAGGATCGGCCGCTCCGGATCATAGGCAAAGCGCACGTCGTCGAAACGCACATTGCCCGAGCTCACGATCGAGCGGCGTCGCGCCCGGAATATCCTTGATCTCGGGATTGCGCTGCAAGCACGTTGAACATCTTTCTCGATGTCGATGATCGCCTGCTTGATCTCGCGATAGACCATGCCCATGAAATTCAGCGGCTGGTAGAGCTGGATCATCATGGCGTTGATCATGACGAAATCGCCGACCGTGTTGGTGCCGTTGCGGATCGCCGAACGCGCACATCAGCATGGTCGCCGTCAGGCCGGCGGTGAAGATAACCGCCTGTCCGGTGTTGAGCACCGCCAGCGAGGTATAGGTCTTCACGCTCGCTGCGCTCGTAGCGCTCCATCGAACGGTCGTAGCGCGCGGCCTCGCGCTCTTCAGCGCTGAAATATTTTACCGTCTCGTAGTTGAGCAGCGAGTCGATCGCCTTGGTGTTCGCCTCGGTGTCGGAATCGTTCATCTTGCGGCGGATCTCGATCCGCCACTCGGTCGCGACATAGGTGAAGTACATGTAGACCACGACCGTGATCAGCGACGGCCAGCGACGTAGCGCCAGTCGAACTGCCACAGCAGCACTGCCGCCAGCAGCGACGACCTCGACGATGGTCGGGATCAAGCTGCAGGATCACCATCCGCACGATCACCTCGATGCCGGTGCGGCCGCGCTCCAGCACGCGCGTCAACCCGCCGGTCTTGCGCTCGAGATGAAAGCGCAGCGACAGCTCGTGCATGTGGACGAAGGTGATGTAGGCGAGCTTGCGCACCGCATGCATCGCGACGCGGGCGAAAATGCCGTCGCGCCATTGCGTCAGCACCGCCATCAGCACGCGCACTGCGCCGTAGCTGATGGTCATCAGCAAGCGGCGATGCGATCAGCCACAGCGTCCAGTTCGACGGCTTCGACTGGCGCGGTAGCCGACGCCGTTGAGCGCATCGATCGCCCATTTGAAGGTGAACGGCACCGATCAGCGTCGCGAGCTTCGCGATCAGCAGCAGCACCACCGACCACACCACGCGCATCTTCAGGTCAGCGCGGTCGCCCGGCCAGATATAGGGCCACAGGTGCACCAGCGTCCCGATCAGGGTCGCCTTTTCGGAAGAATTGCTGGCCGGAGGCTCGGCGGCGTCAGCGTGCAGGTGCGAATCAGGATCAGCCATTGGCGTCGCGCCCAGAGCAAGATGGCGCACCGGTCGCCTTCAGGGAATTTTTGGCAATCTGCATATGTCCGTCATATAGAGCGTTTAACTCTCCCGTACAGCCTTGAAAGATAAATCTTTCCCCGTTTGGTTTGATTTCGGGCCTATTTCTGCTGCGTCCGCGAACGTCGTCAGACTTGAGCTTTCACGCTGCAGTGCCACATGATGCGCTATGGATCAAATCAAAACTGTCTGTGTCTATTGCGGCTCCGGGCCCGGCTCCAGCCCCCGCTTTGTCGAAGCCGCCCTCGCCCTGGGAAAGACTTTCGCCGAGAACAATATCCGGCCTCGTCTATGGCGGCGGATCGGTCGGGCTGATGGGCGCGATCGCCAAATCCACGCTGGATCACGGCGGCCTGGTCACCGGCATCATTCCGGATTTTTGCGATCCCGCGAACATATGCTGACGCGCGTTCAGGAAATGATCGTCACGCCCGACATGCACGAGCGCAAGCGGCTGATGTTCGAACACTCCGATGCGTTCGTCGCGCTGCCCGGCGGCGTCGGCACGCTGGAAGAACTGGTCGAGCAGATGACCTGGCAGCAGCTCGGCCGTCACACCAAGCCGGTCCTGCTCGCCAACATCGACGGCTTCTGGGAGCCGCTGATCGCGCTGCTGGCGCATATGCGCGCAACCGAGTTCATCCGCCCGTCACTTGAAGGTCGACGTTCTCGAAGGCCGAACGGGTCGAGGACATCGTGCCGCGCCTGCGCGCCGCCGCCGCGCGCACGCCCTGAAGGCAGCAAGGAACTGGCGCCGGAAGTGGCGCGAAGGCTTTAGGCTTCACTCGCTCGGAAACGTCACCGCCTCGATGCGGTTGCCGTCGGGATCGATGACGAACGCCGCATAATATTTCACGCGGTCATGCGGCCGCAGGCCCGGCGCGCCGTCGGAGCGGCCACCGGCGCTCAGCGCTGCCGCGTGGAACGCATCGACATCGCCGGTTGCCTTGGCGCGCAGGCAGATGTGCGCTGCCGCTCTCGGCGAGACCGGCGCCATGCCGGCGCGCAGGTTGATCCAGAATTCGGGATAGGTTTTGCCGAAGCCGATCGTGGCGGGCCGCGTCACCAGCCGCGACAGGCCGAGCGGCGCCAGTGTTGCTTCATAGAAGCGCGCGGCGCGTTCGAGGTCGCTGACGCCGACGGAGATGTGGTCGATCATAGGTCACTCAATTTGGCGTGGGAGAGCACGGCCGATGGCTGGCAGCCGCGCACGCCGCTGGCAACGAGCGTCAGACAGGAAGCGTGCTGGCTGCGAAGTCCGGCGCTGTCCCGCGCTGTTGGCGCCGACAGGGAAGGGCATCGTTCGCCCTCATCCCACGCAACCACCGGCGGCAACACATTTTTTGTCGTGACTTGCGCACGATCCATGACAGAATTACTACGGTCAGTTTTTATGACAGAATTATTACAGTCGAATGTCACCCACAACAAATTCGGAGCGGCCTCTTGAGTATGGAATGGCGAGCGCGGTCAGAGTTCCCGCTGGCGCTGGTCAAATCCGCGTGGCCCAGTGGTGGGGCCTGTTGAGCCGCTGGCCAGCGCCGTCAACATCGCGGTCTGGTTTCGTGCTCGTACCGCCGGCTTCTCGGAGCAGCCGGCCGTCGGCACATCCGGCACCGAGCTCATGCTGCCGCTCTGTGCGGCCTATGTGTTTGGCACGCGCTCTTCCGCCTCGCCCCTGCCGCGCGCAGATGTTCAGCGGATCTGCCTGTTCGACACCTGGCTGTCGAGCGTTGTCGTCGGCCGGTCGGTGGCAACCGTGGCCGAGATCTGCTTCGCGGCGCAGTGGGCGATCATCCTGCACCAGCTGGGCACGATGACGGGAGCGGACACCGCCCTGAACGCCGCGTGGGTGATCGTGCCGTTGATCCTCATCGCGGAATGCTTCTCATGGTATGCGGTGCTGACCACCAACTATCTGGGCAACGCCATCGAAAATTCGATATGGGCCGTTGCCTTCTTCCTGGTCGGGATTGGCCTTTGCCGGTTGCTGCCGGAGTTCGACGGTCCGGTTCGCGTGGTCCTCGCCATCGCGATCGTCGGGGATTGCAGGCTTATCTGGCGTTTCTCATGACCATCGACGTCCCGATGTATCTGAGCCGATGGCGGGCCGAGGTTGCCGATGGCAGCAAGCTTCTGCGGCCTCTCGAGGGTCTCCGTGACGTGAGCACGCGTTGGGTCGTGACGCACGACCTTGCCGAGTGGAAGGACGAGATTGCCTGGATGTCGCTTTATTTCAGTGCGGCGGTCTGGGCCAGCCTCGCGCTGTGCGTTTTCTACTCGCTCGAGGATCATCTGCCGCGCTATCGCACCGAAGCGGCGACGGCGATCACGTCGCCGGCCGCCGCCGAAGCGTCAGCCCATCACGCCGGCGCGCCTGATTTCACCAGCTTGTAGATCACCGAGATCCATCAGCGCCTGGAACGAGGCGTCGATGATGTTGGGCGAGACGCCGATCGGTGGTCCAGCTCTCGCCGTTCTCGTCCTCGCTCTCGATCAGCACGCGCGTCACCGCTTCCGGTGCCGCCATTGAGGATACGCACGCGGTAGTCGATCAGCTTCAGGCCCTCGATGTATTTCTGGTACTTGCCGAGGTCCTTGCGCAGCGCGACGTCGAGCGCGTTGACCGGGCCGTTGCCTTCGGCGGCCGAGATCAGCCGCTCGCCGGCGACGTCGACCTTCACCACCGCCAGCGCCACCGTGACGCGCTGGCCGTTGGCGTTGTAGCGCTGCTCGACATTGACGTCGAACTGCTCGACCCGGAAATATTCCGGCACGCGGCCGAGCGTGCGCCGCGCCAGCAGCTCGAACGAGGCGTTGGCGGATCTCGTAGGCATAGCCCGCGGCCTCGCGCTCCTTCAGCTCCTCGACCAGGCGCGCCAGCTTCGGATCGCTCTTCTCGTAGGCGATGCCGGCGCGGTCGAGTTCGGCCATCACGTTGGAGCGGCCGGCCTGATCGGACACCAGCACCTTGCGGTGATTGCCGACCGATCTCCGGCGACACGTGCTCGTAGGTCTGCGGGTCCTTCAGCACGGCGGAGGCATGAATGCCGGTCTTGGTGACGAAGGCGCTTTCGCCGACGTAGGGCGCATGGCGGTTCGGCGCGCGGTTGAGCATGTCGTCGAGCGTGCGCGACACCTTCATCAGGCGTCGCCATCTTCTCCGGCGTGACGCCGATCTCGAAGGCGTCGGAAAATTCCTGCTTCAGCCGCAGCGTCGGGATCAGCGAGCAGAGATTGGCGTTGCCGCAGCGCTCGCCGAGCCCGTTCAGCGTGCCCTGGATCTGCCGCGCGCCGGCGCGCACCGCGGCGAGCGAATTGGCCACCGCCTGCTCGGTGTCGTTATGGGCGTGGATGCCGACATGGCTGCCGGGGATATGCTTTGTCACCTCGCTGACGATGGTCTCGACCTCATGCGGCATGGTGCCGCCATTGGTGTCGCACAGCACCACCCAGCGCGCACCGGACTCGTAGGCCGCCTTGGCGCAGGCCAGCGCGAAGTCGGCGTTCTCCTTGTAGCCGTCGAAGAAGTGCTCGCAATCGACCATCACCTCGCGGCCGGCGGCCTTCGCCGCCGCTGACGCTGTCGCGGATCGAGGCGAGGTTCTCCTCGTTGGTGGTCTCGAGCGCGACGCGCACCTGATAGGCCGAGGACTTTGCGACAAAGCAGATCGCGTCCGGCCTTGGCCTCGATCAGCGCCGCGAGGCCCGGATCGTTGGAGGCCGAGCGGCCGGGACGCCGCGTCATGCCGAACGCGGTGAAGCGCGCGTGATCGAGCTTCGGCTTGGTCGGCGAAGAATTCGGTGTCGGTCGGGTTGGCGCCGGGATAGCCGCCCTCGACATAGTCGATGCCGAGCTCGTCGAGCATCCGCGCGATGATCTGCTTGTCATGCAGCGTGAAATCGACGCCGTTGGTCTGCGCGCCGTCGCGCAGCGTGGTGTCGAAGAGATAAAGGCGTTCGCGGCTCATTGACGGAGCTCCCGGCGCGGCTATCAGCCAGCGTCTTCTGCATCGTGGTGTTGGCGAGCCATTCGCCGTTGACGGTCACGGTGTTGCGCTGCTTGGCGACGTAGCCGCGCTTTCTGAAGAAATCCAGCGCGTTGTCGCTGGCATCGACCGTGAGGCTCTTGGCGCCGCGCGCCGCCCGCCAGTTTTTCCAGCGCATCGCACAGCATCGCGCCGACGCCCTGCCCGGCCACGCTCGGATGCACGTAGAGCATGTCGATGTGATCGGCGCCTTTCAGCGAGGCGAAAGCCGACCGGCGAATTCTGCAGGGTCGCGATCAGCGTCAGTTCGCCCGCGAGCTTCTTGCCGAATGCTTCTTCGTCCTCGGCCGCCGCCGCCCAGGCCTCCTGCTGCGCCTCGCTGTAGTCGTCGCCGGTCAGCTCCTGGATGGCGGCAACGAAGATCGCCGCCAGCATCGGGCGTATCCGCCGGCGAGATACGGCCGCAGCGCAGGTTTGGGCAACGCCTGTCGCCATCGCGTCAAAACACTCCGAACAGTTTCAGGGCCAGCAGCGACCGCGGCAACGATCACCGCCCATTTGATGAAGATGTAATAGCGCCAGTGTTTTGGGAAAGGCGTATCGGGCTTCGTCATCGCGCGATCTCCCATGTGGTCACCGGCTTGCCGTCGGCATCCTTGCCGTCCTTGATGACAACGCCCATCGCGGCGAGTTCGTCGCGGATGCGATCGGACTCCTTGAAATCCTTTCGCGCGCGCGCGGCAGCGCGGTCGGCGATCAGGCGATCGACCTGCTTCGCGATCGATGCCGCTTGCCTGCTGCTTGCGGCCCTTCCATGCCGCCGGCGCTCATCGAGAGGAAGCCGAGCAGCCGCAGCGATGCCGCAAACTCGCCGCGTTCCTGCTCGCCGCCGGACGCCGCCGCATTGCGCAGGCCGTGCAACGACCGCCATGGCATCTGCGCCGTGTTGAGGTCGTCATAGAGCGCCTCGATCACGGCCGGCGACGGCTCGACCGCCGTCTCGGCGTCGGCCGCGATCGGCGTACCAGTCGTCGAGCGTCTTCGGCGCTCTCTTCCAGCACTCTTCAGGGTCCAGTCGAGCGGCGAGCGGTAATGCGTCTTCAGCATGCTGCAGGCGCAGCACCTCGCCCGGCCAATCGGCCAGCAGTCTCGCGGATCGTGAAGAAGTTGCCGAGCGACTTCGACATCTTCTCGCTTTCGACCTGCAGGAAACCGTTGTGCATCCAGACATTCGCCATGCGGTCGGCATGAAAGGCGCAGCAGGTCTGCGCGAGTTCGTTCTCATGGTGCGGAAACACCAGGTCGATGCCGCCGCCATGAATGTCGAACTTCTCGCCGAGATGCTTCCAGGCCATCGCCGAGCATTCGATGTGCCAGCCGGGGCGGCCTTCCGCCTTGATGCCTGCCGGCGACGGCCACGACGGCTCGCCCGGCTTCGACGGCTTCCACAGCACGAAGTCGGTGTTGTCGCGCTTGTAGGGCGCGACGTCGACGCGGGCGCCGGCGATCATCTCGTCGAGCGAGCGCTTCGACAGCGCGCCATAGCGCGGCAGCACCGAATTGGCGGCGTTCATCGCCTGCGGCGAGAACAGCACGTGGTCCTCGGCGACATAGGCAAAGCCGCCGGCAACCAGCTTCTCGATGATCGTCGCGCATCTCCGGGATATGCTCGGTGGCGCGCGGCTGCACCGTCGGCGGCAAGCAGCCGAGCGCAGTCGACGTCGTCCTGATACTGCTGATAGGTCTGTTCGGTGACCTTGCGGATCGCCTCGTTCAGCGGCACGCCGGGATAATCCGCGCGCGGCGCGCACGTTGATCTTGTCGTCGACGTCGGTGATGTTGCGGACATAGGTGACGTGGCTCGGCGCCATAGACGATGGCGCAGCAGCGCGGAACAGCACGTCGAACACGATCGCCGGCGCGACCGTTGCCGATATGGGCGAAGTCGTAGACCGTCGGTCCGCAGACATACATGCGGACGTTGTTGGGATCGAGCGGCACGAACGGCCGCTTCTCCTTGGTCAACGTATCGTAGAGGCGCAATTGCATGGAATACCCGTCCCTTGCGGCCGGGCGTCCAGTGATCTCGATTGAGAGAAAAGACGGCCTCAGCCAGCGAATCGCTAGCTAATAATCTCGCGGCAAATGCTGCAGATGGCGAGGAGGCCGTTCATGGTTCCACCATGCGGCAGCCGGGGTCGCGCGTCAGGCGTGCAACGGCCCGTTTGCGGCCGCTTTTGGCCGCGCAAATCGCGCACCGCACGGCGCAGCGCCATGGTTAATCATTATTAACGCTTTGGGACGTATTCGGATGCGCAGCGGTTCCCTTTGTCACTCGGTGCAGCCATGCGATCCCTTTCAGCGCTTCTTGACCTGCGCGTTCCTTCTCGCCGCCTCCGCCGCGTCCGGCCGACAGCCGCGTCTTCATCATCGCCAACCAGGCCGACGGCTATGGCGTCGACCAGTGCCTCGCCAGGGGCGACAAATGCGGCGCCCATGCCGCCCGCTCCTATTGCCAGTCGCGGGATTTCGCGCAGGCCACCGCCTATCGCCGCGTCGATCCCGACGAAATCACCGGCGCGGTTCCGGCAAGCGCGGCCGGAAAATGCAGCCGTGCCGGCTGCGGCGAATACGTCGCCATCACCTGCCAGCGCTGAAACCGGCAGGCTTTCGGCGGCGAATCACGGCGCCTTTGCCATACACGGCGCCCCGGAAACGACGTGACGCTGCCCCGAGAAGCGGGTATGGATGCACCTTGGCCGCGCGCCGCTTGGCCGCGCGCTTCGGCTGTCAGCGCCCGCGCGGCATCGTTTCTAATGGCCGGATATGCTGCAAACGCTGACCAGCTCCCTCTCCCGGTGGCTTCTGACCTGCGCCGTGCTGCTCGGCAGCCGCCGTGCCTGGCGACCGATGCTTTCGCCCAGACGCGACGACGCCCTGGCGCAGATGCCGCCGCCGCACCTCCGCCGCAGCAGGGCGCGCACGGGCAACCCGATCTGCCATCCGGCTGGAGGGCAACTCGCGACCATCGATCGCGGCGCCGGCAGCCGGCGATCCCGCCAAGGACGAGCAGATCCGCCGCTACCAGGAGGCGCAGGCCCAGCAGCAGGCCGAGCTCGACCGCGTCACCGCGCAGGCCAAGCGCATGGGCTGCGACAGCTCCGGCTTCTTCTCGCTGTTCAACGGCCAACTCGGCGCAATGCGGTCCGGTCAACAACCAGATCCAGCAGATGCGCGGCAATCTCGACCAGATCACCACCAGCCTCGAGCGCCTGCGCAGCGGCGGCTCGGCGGCGCCGACCGCGAGAACCAGCGCCGCTCGGTGCTGACCGCGCTCGCGCAGAACAATTGCGGGCCGCAATATGCCGCTGCCGCGCGCGCGGCCCGGGCAACTTCCTCGACAGTCTGTTCGGCAACAACAACGCCATCGCCGCCTGCCGAGCGGCGATCTCGGGCCGCAGTCCGGCACCTTCCGCACCGTCTGCGTGCGCACCTGCGACGGCGCCTATTTCCCGGTCTCGTTCGCCACCGTGCCGGCGCGTTTCCCGACGACGAGAAGACCTGCAAGGCGCTGTGCCCGGCCGACGGAAGCGAGCCTGTTCGCCTATCGCAATCCCGGCGAGGACATCAACCAGGCGGTCTCGATCAACGGCCAGCCCTATACGTCGCTGCCGAACGCGTTCAAATACCGCACCGAGTTCAATCCGTCCTGCGCCTGCAAGGCCGCCGGCCAGACCTGGTCGGATGCGCTGAAATCGGTCGACGACAAGGCCAGCGTCGAGCAGCAGGGCGACATCATCGTCACCGAAGAGAGCGCGAAGAAGATGCAGCAGCGCGCAGCAGCCGAGCCAAGTCGCAGCCGCCGACCAAGAAGGGCGCCGCCGCTCCGGCTGCGCACCGCCAGCGCCGCATCGCCGCCCGGCAACGCCTCGGCAGCCCGCGGCCGATCCACCGCGCCCGCCGGCAGACCAGCCGATCCGCTCGGTCGGTCCGACCTTCATCCCGCAAGCGACAGCAGTAACTGTCTAGCCGTCGAACGCCTCCGCCGACGCGCTGGCTGCCGCGCGTCACCAGGGTCTCGTCCGGCTCCGGCAACGCCTTGCCGATATCGCGAAAGCGGTTGGTGATGGGATAGCGGCGGTCGCGGCCAAAATTCTTCTCGCGTGACCTTGACGCCCGGCGCGGCCTGGCGGCGCTTGTATTCGGCGATGTTGAGCAGCCGGTCGATGCGCGCCACCGTCTCGCGGTCGAAACCGTCGGCGATGATCGAGGCGAGCGGCTCCTCGCGCTCGACCAGCCGCTCGAGGATCGCATCCAGGATCTCATAGGGCGGCAGCAGATCCTGGTCGGTCTGGTTCTCGCGCAATTCCGCGGTCGGCGGCCGGACGATGATGCTCTGACCGGGATCACCTCGCCGGAGGGGCCGAGCGCGCCGTCCGGCTTCCACGAATTGCGCAGGCTCGACAGCCGGAACACTTCGGTCTTGTAGATATCCTTGATCGGGTTGAAGCCGCCATTCATGTCGCCGTACAGCGTGGCGTAGCCGACCGACATTTCCGACTTGTTGCCGGTCGTCACCACCATGGCGCCGGTCTTGTTGGAGATCGCCATCAGCAGCGTGCCGCGGGTGCGCGCCTGCAGATTCTCTTCGGTGATGTCGCGCGGCAGGCCGGCGAACGGCGCCGGACAGGATCTTCTCAAAGCCGTTCACGGCATCCGCGATCGGCAGCACCTCGTAGCGGATGCCGAGCGCTTTCGTCAGCTTCGCGGCGTCATCGAGCGACACCTGCGCGGTGTAACGGAACGGCAGCATGACGCCGCGGACCTGGTCGGCGCCGAGCGCATCGACCGCGATCGCCGCGCACAGCGCGGAATCGATGCCGCCGGAGACGCCGAGCAGCACGCCGGAAAACCGTTCTTGCGGACGTAGTCGCGCAGGCCCAGCACGCAGGCCGCGTAGTCGCCCTTGTCGCCCTCGAGCAGCGGCGCGATCGGGCCCGTGCAGCGCCAGCCGGTCTGCGCTCTTGGTCCAGCGCAGCGTGACGATGCTCTCCTCGAACGCCGGCAGTTGCGCCGCGACCGAAAGATCGGCGTTGAGCGCGAACGAGGCGCCGTCGAACACCAGTTCGTCCTGCCCGCCGACCTGGTTGAGATAGATCAGCGGCAGCCCGCTCTCGGTGACGCGGGCCACCGCGATCGACAGCCGCAGATCGTTCTTGTCGCGCGCATAGGGCGAGCCGTTCGGCACCACCAGGATTTCCGCGCCGGTCTCGGCGAGGCATTCGACGACGTTTTCGTACTCCTCGGACTCTTCGAGCCAGATGTCCTCGCAGATCGGCACGCCGACCCGGACGCCCTTCACCGTCACCGGGCCCGACGGCGGGGCCGCGCGCGAACAGGCGCTTCTCGTCGAACACGCCGTAGTTCGGCAGATTGGCCTTGAAGCGAAGCGCGGCGATGCTGGCCGCTCATCGAGCAGCGCGCAGGCATTGTAGAGCTTGCCGTCCTCGACCCAGGGCGTGCCGATCAGCATGGCCGGGCCGCCGTCGGCGGTCTCGCGCGCCAGCTCCTCGACCGCGGCGCGGCAGGCGGCCTGCAACGCGGGCTTGAGCACCAGGTCTTCCGGCGGATAGCCGCAGATGAACAGTTCCGGCAGCACCAGCGAGATCGGCGCCGTCGGCCTGCGCCTTCGCGCGCGCGTCGCGCGCCTTGGCGGCGTTGCCGGTGACGTCGCCGACGGTCGGGTTCAACTGGGCCAGCGTGATTGTGAACTGCGGTTCGCTCATAGGTCCAATGGTGCCCTGCACAGCCGACAAACTTCAATCGGCCGCGTTCAGATCCCGCCCATGCGTTCGGCGAGGGCAAACAGCCAGAACAGCCCGGCCATCACCAGCGCCACGCCGACCGCCGCGGAACCCATGTCCTTGACCCGCCCGATCTGCGGATCGTGGTCGGTGGTCAGCCGGTCGGCGAGCTTTTCGATCGCGGTGTTGAGGAGCTCGATCACCAGCACAAGTACCACGGCGGCGACCAGCTCAACCCGGCGCATCACGGTGGCGCCGACCAGCCAGGCCAGCGGCACCGACAGCGCCAGCGCCACCACTTCCTCGCGGATAGCCTGCTCCGAACGGATCGCAAAGGCGAGCCCGTTGCGCGAGTTGATGGTGGCCCGCCAGAACCGCAGCAATGTCTTACAGCCCCGCGACCGCCGGCATCGGCTTCACCTTGCTGGCGCGCTCCTGCTTCAAGCAGTTCGGCGATCAGGAACGCCATGTCGATCGACTGCTCGGCATTGAGACGGGGATCGCACACCGTGTGATAGCGGTCGTTGAGATCCTCGTCGGTGATGGCGCGCGCGCCGCCGATGCATTCGGTGACGTCCTGCCCGGTCATCTCCAGATGCACGCCGCCGGCATGGGTGCCTTCGGCCTGCGTGGATGGCGAAGAACGACTTCACTTCCGACAGCACCCGGTCGAACGGCCGGGTCTTGTAGCCTGAGGTCGAGGTGATGGTGTTGCCGTGCATCGGATCGCACGACCACACCACGACGCGCCCTTCCCGCTGCACCGCGCGGATCAGGCCGCGGCAGGTGCTCGCCGACCTTGTCGGAGCCGAAGCGGTTGATCAGCGTCAGCCGTCCCGGCTCGTTGTCGGGATTGAGCACGTCGATCAGCTTCATGCAGTTCGTCCGGCTTCAGCGACGGGCCGCATTTCAGCCCGATCGGATTCTTGATGCCGCGGAAATATTCGACATGGCCGTGGTCGAGCTGGCGGGTGCGGTCGCCGATCCAGATCATGTGGCCCGAGGTCGCGTACCAGTCGCCGGTGGTCGGAATCGACCCGCGTCATCGCCTGCTCGTAGCCGAGCAGCAGCGCCTCGTGGCTGGTGTAGAAATCGGTCGCGCGCAGTTCGGGATGGCTTTCGAGATCGAGCCCGCAGGCGCGCATGAAGTTCAGCGCCTCCGAGATGCGGTCCGCCAGTTCCTTGTAGCGGCGGGACTGCGGCGGAGTCCTTCAGGAAGCCCAGCATCCACTGATGCACGCTGCCGAGATTGGCAAAGCCGCCGGTCGCGAACGCGCGCAGCAGGTTCAGCGTCGCCGCCGACTGCCGATAGGCGCTCAACTGGCGCTGCGGATCGGGCGTGCGCGCTTGCCTGGTGAAGGCGATATCGTTGACGATGTCGCCGCGGTAGCTCGGCAGCTCGACGCCGCCCTGCTTCTCCGTCGGCGAGGAGCGCGGCTTGGCGAACTGCCCGGCGATGCGGCCGACCTTCACCACCGGCAGCGCGCCGGCGTAGGTGAGCACCACCGCCATCTGCAGCAGCACGCGGAAGAAGTCGCGGATGTTGTTGGCGCCATGCTCGGCAAAGCTCTCGGCGCAATCGCCGCCCTGCAGCAGGAAGGCTTCGCCGGCGGCAACGCGCGCCAGCGCCTTCTTCAGGTTGCGCGCCTCACCGGCGAACACCAGCGGGGAAAGGTCGCAAGCTGCGCCTCGACGTCGGCCAAGCGCCTTGGCGTCGGGATAGTCGGGCATCTGCAGCACCGGCTTGGCGCGCCAGCTGTCGGGTGTCCAGCGCTCGGACATGGCGTTAACTCCTGAGCAAAAACCGCTACTTATCCGGGAAAGTCGAAGGGCCGCGTTATACACAGGCTGTGGCCCTGCCGCCAGAGCAGGATAGCGCTTCCTCGAAACGCCATCCTACCTATCCTTTGTTTGAGCATGATCTTTTCGCAAAACCGGTACCCACTTTTGCGGATCATGCTGAAGGACTTCCGAGTGTCCTGCAAGCTCTTGCGGCAGCACCCGGATTCCCTTTGCTGGAGCAATCACGACATGCCGAGGGAATTTGCCGTGGCCGAGGCTGCGCTGGACGACGTTTTCATCGACGACATCACCTTTCCCGCCGACCGATCGACTATCTGCTGGGCGCGACGCTGTTTCTGCCGCGCGGGCGCCAAGCGCCATGCCGTGCTGATCAATTCGGCGACCGCCGTGCCGCGCAAGATCTACCGGGGGTTTGCGGGCTATCTGGCCAGGCGCGGCTGCGCGGTCCTGACCTATGACTACCGCGGCACCGGCGATTCAGCAGGCGAAATCGCCGGTCCGGCTACAACCAGCCGAAATCGCTGGTCGGCTTCAAGGCCTCGATGTCGGACTGGGCGGCGCTCGATGTCACCGCCGCGGTGGCATGGATGCGCGAGCGCTACAACACGCTGCCTTTCACCTATATCGGCCATTCCTTCGGCGGCCAGGCGCTGGGACTGCTGCCAACAACAGCCGAGATCTCGCGCGCGCTGTTGATCGCCGCGCAAGCCGGATACTGGAAGCTGATGGCCTCGCCCGAGCGCTATCGCGTCTATGCCATGCTGAATTTCGTCGGCACTCCCCTGACCCGCGCTGTTCGGCTACACGCCGGGCTGGGCCGGCTTCGGCGATGGACCTGCCGAAGGGCGTATTCGAGCAATGGGTCTGCTGGGTGCATGAGCAGCGCGCTATCTGTTCGACGATCGCAAAGCTCGGCGGCTTGAAGAACTTTCCGACAGTTCAATGGCGCGATGCGCGCGCTGTGCATGTCCGACGATCCCTGGGCGACGCGGCCGGCGGTCGAACTGCTGTGCGCAGGCTTTACCTCGGCCAAGCCGGAGATCATCACCATCACGCCGGCGGATGCCGGCGTAACCAAGATCGGCCATTTCGGATTTTTCCGTCCCGAACATCGCGGACACGCTGTTGGCGAGGCGCCGCGGAATGGATCGAGGCGGCGGAATAGGCTTATCGTCCGCGCCGCCCGCAACCAAAGAAGCCGTCGTCGCCCGGCTGACCGGGCGATCAGTACGCCGCGGCCTCTCGATTCCATCATCAGCGCCTGTGGAATACTGGGTCGCCCGGTCGAAGCCGGGCGATGACTGCGGTGAGTGTGGCGCATCTTGATACCGTCATTGCGAGCCAACGGGTCGCGCGAATGCCGCCCGATGACAGGCTCCGCGAAGCAATCCATCGCGCTGTGCAAAGAAAGAATGGATTGCTTCGTCGCTCACTCGCCTGTCGCTCGTTGAGCTACGGCGGACAAGTCGCTCCTCGCAATGACGGTTAACATGTCGTCCCCGCGAAAGCGGGGACCCATACGCCGCGGCCTCGCGTTTTGGCACAATGGCTGACGGCTTCTGCTCAACAAACGACGGAGGTTATGGGTCCCGCGCTTTCGCGCGGGGACGACCGGCATAGTGTGGCGCGTCTTGGTGCCGTCATTGCGAGCCAACGGGTCGCGCGAATGTGCGCCCGATGACAGGCTCCGCGAAGCAATCCATCGCGCCGCACAAGTAGAAGAATGGATTGCTTCGTCGCTTCCGCCTTCGCTCGTTGAGCTACGGCGGACAAGTCGCTCCTCGCAATGACGGCGGTTATTGAGGCGCGGACTCCGCATTCTCGCCGCGCATTCGCGCGAGGTTTTGCCGTGAAGTCCAGCCCTCGGAAAAAACAGAGGGCGCAGGGAATGCCGGGTGCCCAATGCACCCGCAGCCTCGTGTGCAAGGTAGAAAGCACACGAGTGTAGTCACCACAGGTACACCGGAAATCACCCGGCATTCCCCGCGCAATGGTTTTACGGCTTATTCCGTGCTCTCCCCGGCGACGAATTCGTCTTGTCACCGTCGTCCGGCGGATTAAAGGCTTAATCAAACCCGGTCGAGCCTGATTTCGCCTCCGCCAGCTTGACACCAGCAACGGGTGCCAGAACGACACGGCTTCACCGTACGCAAGAAGCGCCGATCATCCTGCACGCCGCTGACCGCTCACGAGGTTCATCTCGCCCTGCGATTGCTATTGCGCGCCTGACGCTTTCACGTCCACCGCATCCCGCCCCGCGCTCGTGACGACGCGCGATCGCCCCTCTGGTGGGACGAGACGGCGCGGATATGCATCTGATTTGGGTCAGGCGAAAACAGAAATATTTTTGATTTCGGGGCTTGACACCATTTCTGAAAATCAGAAGTGATTTGCCCGTCGGGTTGATTTGCCGCAGCCCAAATGCCCGGATTTGATTTGCCATGGCGCAAATCAGAACGTCGAGCCAGGAGACGCCTGATGGATGATAAGGTTGCCACTTCTGGCGCCGCCTCTTCCGGCGGCGTCACGACGTTATGGCCGGAATGAACTCGATCGCCGGCTTAACTCGGTTTCAAACCGGGTCTTGCTGAATCCCTTGTCGAAGCCGGAAAGGATGTAGCAGTCATCCCTTTCGCCGAGCACCTCGTATTGCCCTGCCCCGGATCAGAACGCCGGCCTGGAACAGTTATCGATGCATCGAACGATCACGGCAAACCCTGGTTTCGGGTGCCAGACGACTGACGGCGCAGCATGGATGGGATCAGTCCTGACGCGCGAGCCGTGACTGTGTGGACGAATGCGAACGTGCTGGACAGCGCGAACGCTGCAAATGCTATTGCCGTAGTCATCGTTGTCTCCTTTGTCGTTTGAATAAGAGACAACCGCACCGTCCCCATTAAAACCTTCTTTGGTAGGCAGGATGGGTTGAGCCCTGCGAAACCCATCAGGTCAAGTGCAAGTCGATGGGTATCGCTTTCGCCTTCCTCCTTCCGCGCTTTACGCTCTCCGAGCTGCGGCGGACCGAGTCGCTCTCAAGCTTCGGCGGACGCGGTCGCTCTTCGAGCTACGGCGGACAAGCCGCTCCACCATCCTGCGCGCTACGCGCTCAAACAACCCCGCCGTTCCTGGGGTTTCTAAATTCGGAATTTAATGGGATCGGCGGATTGCGGGCCCACATCGGGATCGTGCCGATATGCGGCACTCTCTCCCTGTACACTTCGGCCCCGGCCTCCCCCTGGCTGGGGCCGTTTCTTTTGGATCTCGAGGTCTCAGCGGGGAGCGCATTCAGGCGCAAGGCGGACATACGCCGGAACGCCGAGGTCTGCCAGGTAGGGACGCGATCTGCAAACGCCAAGCTGGTCGAGCAGCGACCTCGCCGCTTTGGATCGGCCGTCTGGTGTCCTTCCGTAAGCCGATCATAGACAGGTGCCAACAGACTTTGCGCGCGTCCCGCACCCGACCGAGGCTGCACCACAGCTGCGCGAGGCTTGTGGCGCTCGCAGCTCCACGACAGCGCCTGCTGGCGGCGGGCCCAGTCGCAGGGGCTTCAAGGAAGAGTTTCTCGGCCCGACGGTCCCATCCGTTGCTGTGTCACGCAACGCGATCTCGCCATGATCGCCTAGCGGCTCGCTCATGCGCCAGCGCTCGTCGGTTCGCTCGCACTGCTGCAGCGCTTCGTTGATGCTGACCGAGTGCATCGGCCAGCCGGCCGGCGTGAGCGGAGCCTTCTGCCAGAACGCGCAAAAATGCCGTTTGATGTTGAGCGCAGATCGAGCAGCGCGCGAGAGTTTTGCAATTGAATCGTGGAGCAGCTTCATGCCACCCTCGACCTGAGCTGACCTGACAAGCAGCTCACCCGCTGGAAAATGTCGGCAAAATTATGCCAAATTTCGAGCGCGTGCCGCTCGAGGCTGGTCAGCATCGCCGTAGTAACGTTCAGCTGCGGTCAAATCTCCGGCGAGAAGAGCGACCGGGCAAGCCCGTTGGCCAGCGCGTTGCACAGGGTCAACGTGGTGCTCAATCCGCAACCGCCTCGTCGACATTGCTTTCCACCTCACGCAGCGCCTGGTCGGCAAATCCCTGCAACCACAGCGCCCGCGCCAGGTGGTACGCGCGCCGTAACCCGCTGTTCAAACTGAAAGCGGACGATGTGCGACCGATTAGCCGGCGTGCGCATCACGCGACCAAGCATACGCTCGATGTGTCGCCGCGCACCTGTCTGATCGCCCAGAAAATGCAGCGCGACGCCGATCATCCGATCTGCGATGTGCAGGATCGGCCACATCGCTCGAGTCGGCCGCGAGCGGAAAAGCGTTCCGCAAGTGCAGCGCCTCCTGCCATTGCCGTTGTTGTAGTGGACCGCCCACAGGCCCCACAAGGCTCGCAGTTGATGAGTCGACGTCACCCAGGGTCTGCGCGATTTCAGAGGGCCGCTCGCCAGGCCGTTGCCGGTTGGGCGCTCGTGGCCTGGCGTATACATCAACGACCAGCCCAGTGCGGCGTGCAATTTCATCTCGCAATTGTGCGTCAGGGCTGCGCATCAGGATCTTGCGCGGCGATGGCGAACTCAACCCGCTCGCGACATTCGTTGATGGTGATAACTGAAACCAAAGGGGCACCGCGGCCACCGTCGGAGCCACTCCCGATCGATTTGTCGCCAGATGACGAAGGCCCAATCGAGCGCCGCGCGCAAGTTATCGAGTTGACGAACGTAGTCCGGCAAGCCATTCCGCAGTAGACCGCGTCTCCCATTCGCTCTCTGCCCGTTCAAAGAGCAAACGGAAATGATTGGCGTGAGCGTGCGCTACCAGCTGGAACTCGTCTGCCTCATTGAGTTTTGGCACGCGTAGAGCCCCGGTCGTATCAAGCAAACGGTAGCAGGCTTTAGGGCCATCGACGTCCGCAATGATAAACGACTTCGCGATCAAATCCGCGATGGAGCCAATGACATCTGACACCGGCAACGTATCGCCGGACGCAACGGCAACCGCCGATTCGAAGTGAACCATCCCGCAAAGACGCTGAGGCGGCGCAGCACCGCGCAGCTGTTCGGGAAGCAGCGTATAGCTCAGTCTTGCACGGCGGTGAGGGTTTGGTGACGAGGCGAGCGCCGCCCGACAACCGCGCGTCAATGGCTGAAAACGATTGTTCAGCTGATTTGCCAGTTCTTTCATACTGAAACTGTCAAGCTCGACTTGCTGCCAGCTCAATGGCCAGCGGAATACCATCGAGCCTACGGCAAATCGCACACAATTGGCGCGTCCGCGTCGGTTATCTCGGAATCCATCGAGGCACTCGCCGGCGCGATCAACAAACAGCTCAACGGCCGAATGGCGAGGCCTCGGCAGGGTTCAACCGTTCCGACGCGACGGGGATTTCGAGAGGCGACAAGCGCCGCACTTGTTCCTCTGTAACGCGTAACGGCTCCCGGCTGGTTGCGAGAAGGTGCACCCCAGGCGCAGCGCCGACGACCTGCTCCGCCAGATGGGCAACATCCTCAATGACATGCTCACAGCTATCGAGCACAATCAGCATCTGCTTTTGCTTCAGGAAAGGCGACCACCTCAATGGATTGTCGGTACGGATTGGAACGCCGAGCACGAACGCGAGCGCCGTCGTCACCAGCGTGGGGTGCAGTGATGGGAGCAAAATCGACAAATCGCCACCCCATCGGCTTCAGAAGCCAGCCATTCCAGCGCCGCCACGGCAGCGGCGAGCTGTGGTCTTGCCGATGCCGCCCGGGGCGTCACGAGCGTAGTAAGCCGTAGCGCAGCGGCTGGCTACTGTTGCCGCAGTGCACCACGGACCAGCCGTGGCAGTTCTTCCCAATCACGCGTACCCCCAAGCACCGGTAAGTTGTTGTCCGCGTGCTCTCAGCGCTAGCTGTGAGCGGTTGGGCGACGTTGTCCGGCGGCGCAATGTCTGTAGCCGATCGGCGCGACGAATGCATACCCGCGGCCAGGGACATTCATCACGTAACGCGCCGCCCCTTGTCCGTCGCCGAGAGCTCCGGCGCGGTACGGCGCGACGTGGACGCGGAGACTACCTTCCTACAACGTGAATGTTCGGCCGGGCGCTGGCGATCAATTCCTCCCTTGGTGACCACCTGACCCAGGACGATTGATCAAGGCAATCAAGATCTGTCGCGCCAGTTGCCCGAGACGGACGAGGCCTGTCGCCTTCAAGCAGCGGTTGTTGCGCCGGAAGAGAAGGCAGGACTGGTCGCGGAGAGCGAAACAATCTCATCGGGCATCGCACCAAACTCGCAAGAGTCAGGTTTGGCGCTCTTGCCAGCGCCACGATCCGTCCGGTAGATTACTCCGACGGGCTCCGACGATGGTTAGGGTAGACCCTGTGCGAGAGAGCGGCTGGGATTGCGCCCCGGATGACCACGTGGCAATGCCGAGATGGGTCAAAGCCTGACTTCCCCGGAACGTCCGCTTTTGGCGCGCAGCAACTCCCTAATTCCGGGCCGGAAACTTTTTCGATGATCGATCGTCTATCTGGCGCGCAAATCGTCACAGACGTTCCAGTTATTTCGCTCGCAATGTATTGAACCGCGCTAATCGTGGCATCAGCCGGCATAAGTGAAAGGGAGCGATGGACCGGCAAGGCAGACTCCAGCATCATCCGCGCGGCCTACGCCAGGCGGGATTCTGGCCGCCGCGCGGGTCGTGGACAATGCGCGTCTCGAGGCAGCGCTAAGCGCAACGCGCCGGGAGGACTTTCTCGGAGCCGGTCCATGGTGGATGCTCCGACTGGTTCCGGGACTACGTCACGACGCCCGACGCCGATCCGGTTTATCTATACACCGATGATCTCGTCGGCATTCTGCCCGAACGGCAGCCTCAACAATGGGCAACCGTCGCTGCATGCGCACCTCATTCACCAGGCATCGCCGGCGGCGGGCGCAGCACGTCGTACATATCGGAACCGGCACCGGCTATTACACCGCCATCCTGGCTCACCTCGTTGGACCATCAGGCCGGAGTTACCGGAATAGAATATGAGCCCCGAACTCGCCGCGCGCAGCCAAAGCCAATTTCGCGAGCATACCCAAACGTCGAAATCGTCGAGGGACGACGGCGCGCTGGTTCCGTTCGATGACGGCCGATGTCATTTACGTCAATGCCGGCTGCACGCGGCCAGCCGAAAGCTGGCTCGATCGCCTCGCCGATGGCGGGCGCCTGATCCTGCCGATGACGTCGGACCAGGGTTTTGGGGCAAAGATCGGCTGGAGCGGATCGCGGAGTGCCGGCGCGGTGTTTCGTATCGAGCGCCGCGGCAGGGATTATTTGGCGTACTGGATTTCGCCGGTTGCGATCTTTCCATGCGCCGGAAACCGCTGACGAGGTGTCCGGAGCGCGCGCTGGCCGAAGCCTTCGCCAAGGGCGGCTGGCAGAAGGTCGCGCCTCTATCGCAAATCGGGAGGATTCCGAGGAGCGTTGCTGGATTCGCGGATCGGGATGGTGCCACTCGCCACCAGCTGCTGACATGCGGGGAGCGAGGACGAGGTTTGCTTCCGGTCGGCGCCGGCCGCTGAGGCTGGTCGGGGCCGATCACCGCTCCCTCGCTGGTTTGCTCATTCCGGCGGCTTGCGCGGTTACTGCAGGTCGTCAGCACCATCGAGGTTTGCACGTCAATGCGGCGACGATGTCTGCCCGGAGCCCCGGCGCCTAGCGGCCACCGAAGATGGGGCTCGATTCCCAAAAACCGCGCCGGGACCAGCGATGCGGAGGCGCGGCGAAGCGCCATCCTGTCCGGGGAAATGCCCGCCAGCGTCACGGCATTTTTGACGGCAGACGCCAGTTCGAGATGAGCGCCGGCAAGCGTTCCGTTTTCGGAGACCAGTCGCCCGTTCCGCAGCTGGATCTCGCCTCCCCATGAGTTCGAAATGGTCTTGCTCGGTGCCAACGGTGGGCATCGCATCACTGACAAGGGCAATATTGCTCCGATCTTTTGCTGGAGAAGGCGGCCGCGTACAACAAGCGGATCGACATGGATGCCGTCGACAATGATGCCCGCTGTGAGACGTTCGTCGGTAAGGGCCACGCCAACGATGCCGGGTTCGCCGGGCGCTCATGGCGGGCATTGCATTGAAAGAGGTGTGTAACTCCACTAAGCCCCTCGTCGATGGCCGCTTATCAAGGTGTCGGCGATTCGCCTCGCTGTGACCGACTGACACACCGAATTCCGCTTGCAGCGAGGGTCTTCACAAATCCCGCAGGTACGCATTCTGGCGCCAGTGTCACCATGGACGAGCCGACTGCGGATAGCTCCCCGAGCCAATCCAGGTCGTCCATTGTCGCGGTCGCAGAATGCAGTCAGCGCGATGAATCCCGGGGCGTCGAGCGACTGATAAACGGACCTTCGAGATGAAGGCCCCAGGATTCCGTCGGTACCTGCAAGTGATTTTGCGGCAGCAATTGCGGCCGATCGCCTTCGCGCGGGTATCGCTTATCAACGTAGGTAAACAGCTTGTGGTGCCGTACCGGCGATGCGCTCGGGCAATGGCGCGCATCGCGTCCGGCGTTGGCTGCATCATTGAGAAGAATGCCGCCGCCGCCATTGACTTGCAGGTCGATGAAGCCGGGCGCAAGCATCGTTCCGGGCGGCATAACTTCGGTTGGCCAGTCATCCCGCACTCTCGATCACGCGGCGCGATGCGACTGAACGCATCCCACGCTGCGATCAAGATGACGCGCATCATCGTGCCATCGGTATCCATCGAAAATGCGGTCAGCCGAAATTGCCAACTGGGGTCGTTCGGGCGTGTTCGGCTGGTTGCAGGCCCATCGCCTCACTTTCCTCACTGGCCAGTTGGCAGGCCCGATCAATCCGCTGGCTGAACTGCATTGATGCACCGGCTCGGCGCCGGTAGCCATCATGGGAGCGGAACTCAGAGAGCCAGCAAACGTTCCGGAAGGTGCAGCCAGCAGCGTTTGCGCACTCGAGCGCATCGCCATTTTCACGAGTAAGTGGATGAGCAAACGCCGATTCATCGGATCACGCTCAGTTCTATATCGGTGTCGATGGCGGCGGAACTGGTTGCCGTGCCCGCATCGAAGACGCGGAAGGTCGCGCTTCTAGGGTCAGGGCGCCGCCGGGCCCGCTACAACGCGCATCGGCGTCGGATAGATCGATGCAGGCGGTGCGCGCGGCGAGCATGGCGGCAGCAATCGACGCCCGGTCTGCCGCCGGCCGCCCTTGCCACGACACGAGCGCCGGCGTGGGATTGGCCGGAATTGATCGTAAGGGGGCCCGTGAAGCGCTTCTGGGCTTCACCGCATCCGTTTCGAAGACGTCGTCTACGCGAGTGACGCGAACATTGCTTGCCTGGGGAGCGCATGGTGGCCGCGATGGAGGCATTGTCGTTCTGGGCACCGGCGAGCATCGGCTTCGCTCGGGTGAAGGGCCGCGAGCTCCGTATCGGAGGATACGGATTCCCAATCTCCGATGAGGGCAAGTGGTGCCGATTTCGGACTGCAGGCCGTGCGGCTCGCGCTTCGCGCTCATGACGGCAGGACAAGTCCGAGCCCCTTTTGCTCGAAGTGATGCGACGAGCTTGGGCCTGATGCGGTTGCGCTGGTCGCGTGGGCCGAACAGGCGACAGCGACGGAGTATGCGAGCTTGGCTCCAGTTGCTTTAAGCCTACGCAGAGGCAGGTGATCCGTTCGCAGAAGAAATTGTCGCCGAAGGTGCCCGGCATGTCGACGTGCTCATTCGTTCGCTGGTGGAATTCGGTGCGCCGCGCATCTCGCTGCTCGGGGTCTGGCATCGCGTCATGGTTCAGTGGCTTTCACCTGACGTGCGCACTTTCCTGTCCCCGCCCGAAGGCTGATGCGGTAGCTGGGGCCCTGCTTTTGGCCCGGCGCGAAGGATCGCGTCCCAATCGATTCCGAGCGAGCAGAGGAAAGGTGCACAGATATGCTGACTGAGCACATAAGTCCGCGGTTCGTCGACCTCGACTCATGGTCCACCAGCGACATGATCGGAGCTATGTATGACGGCCAACTCGCCGCTTGCGCAGCCGTAAGACCGGCCTTGCCGGCAATAAATGCCGCCGTGGATGACGCGGTGCTCGGACCTGAAAGCGCGGCGGTCGCTTGGTTTATGTAGGCGCTGGCACCTCCGGTCGCATTGCTATTCAGGACGGCGCAGAGCTTGGTCCAACATACGATTGGCCAAGCGACCGTATCGTTTTCGTAATGGCTGGAGGGCTGCAGAGCGGTACTGGAGAGCGTTGAGGGCGCCGAAGACGACGAAGCAAAAGGGGCGGAAGCAATCGCCAATGCTGAGCTTAATGAACACGACGTTGTCATAGCTGTCGCTGCGAGCGGCACCACGCCGTTCACGATCGGCGCGCTGCGTTCCGCGGGAGCGAGGGGCGCTCTGCATTGCTGTGGCGAACAACCGAGGAGCGCCCCTTTTCGAACCGGCCCGCCATCGTATCTTGATAGAGACCGGCACTGAGGTGCTTGCTAGGCTCAACTCGGATGCAGGCGGGAACGGCACAAAGATCGTCCTTAATCTCTTCTCCACCGCCGTAATGGTCAAGCTCGGCCGGCGTCTATCGGGGTTTGATGGTCAGTATGCGCGCCAGCAACGCAAAGCTTCTTCGCGCGCGCAGAGGTCATCGTCAGCCAGATCGTGGGATGCGCCGAGAATGATGCTGCCAAGTTCGTTGAACGCGCGGAGGGCGACGTTAAAGTTGCGGTACTGCTCGGTCTTGGATGGGAGCAGACCGAGGCCGTTGAAGCGTTGCTCAAACACGAGGGTAATCTGAGAGCAGTTATTGACGAGGATAGCCCATGATCGACGATGACCGTTCCCAGACGGCCATGGCTCGAGAGATCCGTGAGATCCCGACGACAGCTGAGCGACTTCTGGCAGAACAGTGACTCAATCATAAGCAGTCGCAAATCGCATCAGACAGGCCGATCCGCGCGTCGTTGTGATTTCAGGCCGCGGCAGTTCCGCGAATGCTGGAACACTCCTTCGCTACCTATTTGAAGCTCGGGCAGGTTTACTTGGTTTCCACCTCCGCTCCGTCGGTTATGACAACCTACGGACAATCGATTGACATGCGGAACGCCGTTTTCATCGTCGTATATCACAATCCGGTCGGAGCCCGGATCTCGTGATGGGCCCGATCGGCAAGAAAAAGTGGAGCGCTGACAATTGCAATTGTGAACGATTTGACATCTCCCGTCGCCCTGGCCTGCGAATTGACGCTGCCGATGGGTGCTGGCCCGGAGCGTTCGGTCGCGGCTACAAAATCTGTTGTGCTTTCAATGGTGACAAGCGTGCAACTCGTTGCATCGCTCACCTCCGATGATGACATTGAATGAAAAGATCAAACGGCTCCCACAAAGATTCAGTGACGCGCTTGCCTGCGATTGGTCGGCTGTGGAGCAGCAGCTTGGCAGCCGCACGCGCTGCGTTTGTAATCGGACGGGATTCGGCTTGGGACCGGCGCGCGAGATCGGGCTCAAGGTCGCCGAAACGATGAGACTACCGACATTAGGCTATAGCGCAGCAGAGGTACAGGCACGGTCCCTTGCTTGCCGCCAGCGCCGAGATCCCTTTCTGGTGTTGAGGCAAAATGACGGATCATCCGCGATGGTGGATGCCTTGATCGCCGAGCTCCGCGCCGAGAAAGCTGAATGTCTTTTTCCGTCGGCGATCCCGACCGCAGCACTTCCATGGATAGGAAACGATGATCCAATTTGCGATGCGATTACGATGTTGTTGCCGGCCTATGCCACCATAGAGCAGGCCGCACGGGCTTCGCGGTTTTGATCCGGACAACCCGCCAAAATCTCTCCAAGATAACGGAAACGCTGTGATGCCGCAGGATGCCCCAGCTCGTGGGTGCGAAGCTCCACGCAGAAGAAGCATTCGTCGGCGCGACTGAACATCACAGTGTCAGCGGTTGGGTCGCCCTGTATCCGGAAATGGTGGCGGTGCCGAAGATCGCCGCGTGGGATACGCGTAATAGACGGTCAGGAAGGCGACCAGCGCGGTCGCGTGGGCCGCGGGCATCAGTATCAGCTTGAGATTGCTTCCGTTGGCGCGGTTGTCGGCGACGATCGCCAGCAGCGTAACAATGATCAACGTGTGGCCGATGGCGTCGATCATGCCGAACTGGGGATCGCTACGATGGGCCTTATGGCCGACAGCAGGATCGCACCAAGCGACGGACCAGCGGGTCAGATTAGCGCAAAGGCGGTAAAACTCGATTACCCCGGCCGCCCGCATGAAGAATTCGGGATCGTAGCCGGGCGTCATGGACAGGTTGTCGGCAACAGCGGCAAACTCCACTCTGGATAAGCCCATTTCTCGAAACGGATGCCCACATCAAAGTGATGGCCGCGGCCCAGCGCACTATATCGCATCGGCCGCACGCCAAATGGTCCCGCTGTAAGCCGACGAGCGCGAGATATGCACCAGCGCCGAGAAATATCGGATAGTCGGCAGGTGGAATACGCCATACTTGACAATCGCGACCGCGAACAGCACCGTGCAGCCCAGACAGCGCGGCATGGTCTGGCGCGACAGCATCCCCGCGGCGATCGCGAGCTGCAGGCAACCGATCGCCGTGGAGTCGGTCTTCAGCCTCAGGTGTCAGCGAATGCACGCTACCCACTGCCCAGATCGAGACGAAGAAGAAGCCGCAGCCGGCGCGGAACATCAGCTCGGTTTTGGACTGCAAGTCACTGAACGCGATCAAGGCGCGCTGCATACCGCGCTAACAAACGCGTACGTTCGACACGGCGCCGACAGCAGGACCAGTATTGCCACTCCGGCCAGCAGTTCGAAATTCGCGCACAGAACGTGTTCAGATTTCGCGGCTGGCCTGCAACGTCGAACGCGCAGAACCATTTGACAACGTGGGCGCTCACGCACATCATCCGCGATCCAGCCCCGGGTGGTCAAGCCGCCGAGGGCCGCCGTCACCGGCAACCACGCCTGCCGCAGAGCCATGTCGCCTCTCCCCAGCCTTGGGCGCTCGCGCCGCAGGCTCACGAACCAGATCAGAACGGCGGTTTTATTTCGCGCGTTGCTCGGTGGGTATCGATAAAGTTCGAAAGGTGTTCCTCAATTCTCCACGAAGACAACGCTACAAATTGCTCATTTCGAAACGTGAGGAATAACATTCAGGTAAGTTCTATTCTGTGCGTTCTTTCGCTCAGGTTTCACAATTTCGCAATGCCGGCATAGCGGCTCTGCCCAGCGCCCATGAAGCGCTCAGTATTTGGCGGCGACAGGCGCCGCGTAACCGCCGAAGCGGAAGTTGAGACCGGCGCGCACGACGCTCTTGGTCTCCTTGATATCGACGAATGCCGGGCCCAAGCCCGGCGATTTGCGGCGTGAAACCAATCTCGCGGGTGCCGAAATCGTAATAGTTATATTCGACGAAGCCGGACAGGACGTTGGTGAAGGCATATTCGCCGCCGACACCGATGGTCCATCCCGACCGCGTCTCGCGCGCCGTATAGGCGGTCCCGAGTATGATCGTCGTCGCCCAATAATCGTCGCGCTCCCAGGCGCCGCCGCCCTTGACGTAGCCGAGGAAGCGATCCCAGGCGTAGCCGATCCGACCGGTGACCGACGCCAGCGACTTGACCTTGCTGTGATAGGCGACGCCGAACTCGCGCGCGCTGTCATGGCTGCCCTCGGCGTCCGTCCAGGCATAGTCGCCCTGGATGCCGATCACAAAGCCGCCGGCAAACTGATAGTCGCAGCCGGCCTGCACGCCGCCGAGCCAGCTATTCGCATCATGTCCGCCGAGCGACTGGCCGAAAAATCGCCGCCGGGCGTGCGGACGATCCATTCCTTCTGCCTGGCCCACAGGCCGCCCGCATGGCCGCCGACGTAGCAGCCGGTCCAGCTCCAAACCGGGACGACCGGCGGCGGCGCCTTGTAGACCGGAGCGCGCATGTCGGCCGCGATCGCTGGACCCGCCAGCGCAATCAGCGCGGCCGTTCCGAGAAGGAATTTCCGCATGACCCGCGCCCCGCGTGATGACGAGAGGACAGTATGCAACGAGTCGGCGTGGAACGCTGTAGCTGATCAGCCACAACCAGCGTGGATTTGCGAAGGGCAGGTTGGTTGGCAATCGGGCGCGTTAAGACGATCAGTCAATTCCGCTTCGGCCAAAGAGGCGCACCGGCAGATCGCGCTGCTATGAATCCGTCGGCGGCCTCGCACACGTGGCGCGCGGTTGGCGTCCGCATCGTCACCAGTTCCTCGGCGGCGGTCGGATGCAGCGCGATGGTGGCGTCGAAATCGGCCTTGGTCGCCTTCATCTTCACGCGCGATGGCGACGGCCTGGATGATCTCGGCGGCGGTGTCGCCGACGATGTGACAGCCGAGCACGCGGTCGGTGGTCGCCGTCGACCACGAGCTTCATCAGCACGCGGGTGTCGCGGCCGGACATCGTCGCCTTGATCGGGCGGAAATCGGCCTTGTAGATGTCGACGTGGCTGAACTTGCGCGCGCGCTTCGTGCTCCGTCATGCCGACGGTGCCGACTTCCGGCTGCGAGAACACCGCGGTCGGGATGGTGGCGTGGTCGACCTGCGACCGGGCGCTTGCCGAACACGGTGTCGGCGAAGGCGTGGCCCTCGCGGATCGCGACCGGCGTCAGGTTGAGGCGGTGGGTGACGTCGCCGATCGCGTAGATGTGCGGCACCGACGTCTTCGACCAGGCATCGACCGCGATGCCGCCGTTCTTCGGATTGATGGCGACGCCGGCCTTCTCGAGGCCGAGATTGGCGACGTTGGGATGGCGGCCGATCGCGAACATCACCTGCTCGGAGGCGATGCTCGACCCGTTCGACAGATGCGTGGTGAATTCCTTGCCGTGCCTGTCGACCTTGTCGATCGTGCAGCCGGTGAGGATGGTGATGCCCCGCTTCTCCATCTCGGCGCGGACATGGGTGCGGACGTCGTCGTCGAAGCCGCGCAAGATGTTCTCGCCGCGATAGACCACGGTGACGTCGGAGCCGAAGCCGGCGAAGATGCCGGCGAATTCCAGCGCGATGTAGCCGCCGCCCTGGATCACGATGCGCTTCGGCAGCTCAGTCGAGATGAAACGCCTCGTTGGAGGAGATCACGTGCTCGATGCCGGGAATCTCCGGCGCCGTGATTGGGCGCGCCGCCGGTCGCGATCAGGACGTATCTTGCGCCGTCACCGTCTCGCCGGTCGGCGAGGCGCAGCGTGTGCGGATCCTCGAACACGGCGCGGGTCTTGACGATGCTGCGCGCCAGCTCTTCTCGACATTGGCGGCGTAGATCGCCCTCCAGCCGCGCGATCTCCTTGTCCTTGTTGGCGACCAGCGTCGGCCAGTCGAACCGCACCTGCGGGATGGTCCAGCCGAAGCCGGCGGCGTCCTCGATCTCGTGCTGGACATGCGAGCCGATCACGAACAGCTTTTTCGGCACGCAGCCGCGGATCACGCAGGTGCCGCCCATCCGGTACTCTTCGGCGACCATCACCCTGGCGCCATGGCCGGCGGCGATGCGGGCGGCGCGAACCCCGCCCGAACCGCCCCCGATGACGAACAGATCGACGTCGAACTCAGCCATTGGCGCCCCTGCCCCGAAGAGAGGATTGAGACTCAGATCTCGCTTGCCGCGCTTGCGTCATCTCGGCCCGGAACTGGGCGTTGACGATTTCGGCGAAATTCTGCGCCCACTGATTCATATAGGACATGCTGAACTGGATTGCCCGGGGTTCGGTCGCCAGCAGCTTCTGGCCGAGCGGCGACTTGTAGAAGGTGACGAGGTCCTTCAGCTCCTGCTCGGTGAACTCGTTGGCATAGACCTTGCGCCATGCCGTCGCCGATCTCCTTCTCGCGGCCGGCGAGATTCTTGCGCGACGATCACGGCGACCTCGTTGAGGTCCTTCTGGTAGTTGAGGTTGCTGCTGCAGCAGCGCGTGCTTGGTCTGCTCGACGATGTTGGGAACGGCATTGGCGTACATCGGCGCTGGCGTTCTTCATCGCCAGGATTTCCTTGGCCGCCGCGATCGCCGCAGGCGTGGCCTGCTTGAGCGGCGGCGCCGCGGTCGCAGGCGCGGGCGCCTTCTGCTGGGCGCCACCGGCCCGGCGCCGAGCGCCAGCGCCAGACGCGAGCAGGCCTGCAGCCGACAAGATCCGTGAAAAACTCTTCATTCCAATTCTCCTCAGATTACGGCGTCACCGCCGTTCAACCACTCGAATTCCCTGCGCGCCCGCCAGCACCAGCCGTGCCGGCAAGACCGATGAACAGGCCGTGCTCGACCACGCCGGGGATCAGGCTCAACAGGCCTGCCAGGCGCGGCGCATCCATCTATTCGTCCGAGATGGGCGTCGATGATCCAGTGGCCGCCATCGGTGACAAAAACGTGGCCGTCCTTGCCCTTCCGGAGCACCATTTGCCCGGAAACGCCGCTTTCGGCAAACGCGCCTTGCCGATGGCGCGACTGGTCGCGGCGAGACCGAACGGGATCACCTCGACCGGCAGCGGAAAGCGGCCGAGCGCATCGACCCATTTGGTCTCGTCGGCGATCACGATCATGCGATCCGAGGCGGCCGCCACGATCTTTCCGCGCAGCAGCGCCGCCGCCGCCCTTGATCGAGATTGAGCGCGGCGTCGATCTCGTCGGCGCCGTCGACGGTGAGATCGAGGCGGTCGATCTCGTCGAGCGTGGTCAGCGGCACGCCGCATTCGTTCGGCCTGGGCGCGGGTCGCTTCCGAGGTCGGCACGCCGACCACATTCAGGCCGGCGCGGACCTTCTCGCCGAGCAGGTCGACGAAATGCTTGGCGGTCGAGCCGGTGCCGAGGCCGAGCTTCATGCCGTCGCGCACATGTTCGAGCGCACGCGCCGCCGCCTGCCGTTTCAATGCGTCCATGTCCACGTGCCGACGATGCCCCTGGCTACGGCCTGAGCATCGCCGGCCCGGCGGGCGCATATCTAGCGTCGTTTTGGGCAGGAACAGCGCTATACGTCGAGCCGGCGGCAATTATTGACAGCCCCTGGATCAACGCGAATGCACTGGCACTAGCGAGCCGCCACGTGTCCATGGCCGCCAGGATGGCGGCAAACCGGTGCTTCCACCTCGTCAGCGCATCTCCGGATGGGTGAAGGCGTAGGAGTTCGTCCTGGCGGATCGCGGCGGCCAGGGACGCGCGCCGCGATCATCCGGCGGGTCGAGCCCGGCCTGTCGGAGGCGCTCGGCAAGCTGGGCGAGCCAGCCGGCCGGCCGGCGCTTGCCGGGATCCGGGCGCCCGCGCCGCGACCGTAGCGCTGCGGCCGATTGCGGCCGCGCTCGCCGATGCGCCGGTGCGCACGAAAGCCGGGGCAGAGCACCGTCACGCCGATGCCGAGCGGTTTCAGGCTGCGTCAACCGGCCCCTCCGAGATGCCGGCCACCGCGAACTTGCGCTGGCCGCGTAAGGGCTGAAGCCGAGGCCGCTCTGCAGCCCGGCCATCGACGCGGTGTTGACGATGTGGCCGCCTTCGCCATGGGCACGGATATGCGGAAGGAAGGTGCGGATGCCGTGAAGCACGCCCATCAGGTTGACGTCGAGCACCCATCGCCAGTTGTCGAGCGAGATGTTGTCGATGCCGCTGCCGCCGGCGACACCGGCATTGTTGCAGACCACATGGACATTTCCGAACGCACGCAGTACGATGCCTTGGCCGCCACGTTCCGACGCTGGCTGGGATCGGCAACGTCGCAGCGTGACGCCGCGCACATTGGGCCCGAAATCGCGCAGGCTGTCGACGGCAGCTTGCCAACGCGTCCGCCTCGATATCGGCGAGCAGCATCACCTTCATTGCCGGCCGGCAAAGGCGCGGCCGAGCGCAAACCCGATGCCGCTAGCCCGCCCGTCACGAATGCCGTCTTGCCCGGCGAGCTCCCGCATGATTGATTGCCCCGCTATCTCCGGATTGCGACCGTGAAGCCTGTCGTCTCCCTACTTGCATGATTGTGCGCGGACCGATAGCGATTTTCGATGACCTGCCCGCCCGCACCGTCGTATTCGATCTCGACGGCACGCTCAAGTGGACACGGCGCCCGACCTGATCGCCGCGCTCAATCTTCGTAATCCTCGACCGCGAGGTGTGCCGCCCGTGCCCGCTGCCATTCGGCGCGCAACATGATCGGCGCCCGGGCGCCCGCAGGCTGATCGAGCGCGGCGCCTCGGGGCAGGTCGAGGGCCGTGCCGCCGAGCGTCGCAGGACGTCGACCGCACCTGACGAACGGCTTCATCGACTCACTACGCGGCCCACATCGCCGACGCCTCGCGGCCGCTTCCGATGAGGCCTGGAAGCCGGCGCTCGACGATCTCGCAGGCGCAGGGCTATCGCAATTTGCGGTTTGCACCAACAAGCTGGGTGGCTGTCGAAAGCCGCCTGCTCGACGAGCTCGGGCCTGGAGCGGACGCGACTTTCCGCGATCTGCGGCGCGGACACGTTCGGCGTGCCGAAGCCCGGGATCCGGCGATCGCCGCGGCAGACGGTTGCGCGCGCGAGGCCGGCTGATACGGCGGGCGACCGTCATGGTGGGCGATGCCGGCCGCGTCTGTCGGGGTGGCCCGCTGCGGGCCGGCGTTCCGGTGATCGGGGTGGAGTTCGGCGCCACCGACGCCGATCGCCGAGTTCAAAGCCCGACCGGCTGATCGGTCACATGCGCGAGCTGCCCGGCCGTGTCGGCAGCCGCTGACCGGACTCCATCTAACCCAATCTGATTTGTTTGATATTCTTGCTGGGTTAACCATCGTTTAACAATCTGGCCGGCGCGGTTGCAGCTTTGCTGTGCTGACGCTCCTATGGTCCGCGCGGGATTGTGGCTAGAATTGCCGCAATAGTGTGGGATTGATTATGCGTCGTGTCATCGCGATTGCGGCGCGGGGCGATCTCGCCGGCTGTTCGTCGTTTCCTTGATGCCTTCAGGTCGACGCCGCCAGCCTACAGGTCAGCTCGATCGGTGCCCGTCAGGCGCCGATGCGACACCACGTCCTCGGGCCGGGTTGCAAGACGCCCTGCTCGATTGCCGTGCCGCTGCCGATGCCGGTTTCTCCGTCACCTTCACGATGGACAAGTTCCAGCCGGTTACGTCGGTGCAGGTCATCCGCATCCCCGGCGATTTCTCGACCCCGCCTCGACGAGTCGATCCCAATCCGGTGGTGGCGGAACTCGGCCGGCCGGGCCGCCGCCGAGAGCGGCGCGAAACCGATGCGGCCGAAAAGCCAAAACCGCAGCCGCGGCCGCCGCATCGCCCTTGACCCGGCGCGGGCTCCTCCCGCCGGCCGCGCCCGCCGGTGATCGCTTGCACTGCACCGGCAGCGGATTGTATGCCGCGCATCTGCTCTGGGTGCACATTGCGATGAACCGGGGGCCCCTTTGACGATCGCGGCTGCCGCGACCACAAGGCACCCTTTGAATGAGCGGACCTTCGTGCCTCCGCCGCATGCTGTCCCGTCCGATGACCGACCCGTTCGCGCGGACGATCACGCTATCTGCGCGTCTCGGTGACGGACCGCTGCGACTTCCGCTGCGTCTACTGCATGGCGGAGGACATGACGCTTCCTGCCCAAGGCCGATCTGCTTGACGCTCGGAAGAACTCGACCGGCTGTGCTCGGCCTTCGTCGCCACGCGGCGTGCGCAAGCTGCGGCTGACCGGCGGCGAGCCGCTGGTGCGGCGCGGCATCATGACGCTGGTTCGCTCGCTGTCGCGCCATCTCGCGACCGGCGCGCTCGACGAACTGACGCTGACCACCAACGGCTCGCAACTGCGCGCAATATGCCGCCGAGCTCGCCGACTGCGGCGTGCGAGCGCATCAACGTTTCGCTCGATACGCTCGATCCGCGACAAATTCCGCGCCATCACCCGCTGGGGCGATCTCGACAAGGTGCTGGCCGGCATCGACGCGGCGCGGGCCGCCGGGCCTCGCGGTCAAGATCAACGCGGTGGCGCTGAAGGACGTCAACGAGGACGAAATCGCCGCCCTGATGCGATGGGCGCACGGCAGCGGCATGGACCTGACGCTGATCGAGGTGATGCCGCTGGGCGACATCGGCGAAGGCCGCATCGACCAGTACCTGCCGCTGTCGATGGTGCGCGCGCCGGCTCGCAAGCAGCTACACGCTTGACGATCTCGACTACCGACACCGGCGGACCCGCCCGCTATGTGCGCGTCAGCCGAGACCGGCGGCCGGCTCGGCTTCATCACGCCGCTGACCCATAATTTCTGCGAATCCTGCAACCGCGTGCGGATCACCTGCACCGGCACGCTGCTACATGTGCCTCGGCCAGGAGGATGCCGCCGATCTGCGCACGCCGCTGCGCGCGTCCGCAGACAACGAACTCGCTCGATCGGCCGCGATCGACGAGCGCGATCGCGCCGCAAGCCGAAGGGCCACGATTTCATCATCGACCGCCGGCACAAGCGCCCCGCGCGTCAGCCGCCACATGAGCGTCACCGGCGGCTGGCGACCGCTTCCCGCTTACCACGTAATCCAACAAACTTCCAATTGACGATTGCCTCGCCCGCTGGTTTCGTGGGGCGGCTTCATGCTGGCTCGGCTGGATAGGCCACTCGCGCCTATGGGTGCGGTCAAGACTGCAGAGGCGCTAAGGCGGGGAGGATCCATCGTTGCAATCGCTCTTGAAATTGAGCCGTGGGATAAGGCGCGTTCACGACGTTGGACGGGCAAGCGGCTGGCGTGGCTGATCCTGGTCGCCGTGATCGTGTCGGCGATCAACGCCATCGTCCGCAAGACTTTCGACACGTCCTCCAACTCCTGGCTCGAGCTGCAATGGGTGCTGTTCAGCATCGTGTTCCTGCTGTGCTCGCCGTGGACGCTGCTCGACAACGAGCACATCCGGATCGACATCGTCAACAACCTGCTGCCGAAGCGCGTGCGCGACATCCATCGACGTCGTCGGTCACGCGTTCTTCCTGTTGCCGCTGTGCATCGTCATGATCATCACCGGCGGTCCGTTCTTCCTGCGCTCCTTTGAGATCAACGAGCAATCGTGGCAACGCCGGCGGCCTGCCGCAATGGCCGGCCAAGTCGCTGATCATCATCGCATTCGCATTCCTGCTTTGTTCAGGGCATATCCGAATTGATCAAGCGCATCGCGGTGCATGCGCAGGGCTTATTCCGGATCCACATGCATCGCAGGTGCATGCGATCGAGGCCGAGGTCGAGCAACTCGTCGAGGCGATCGAAAAACGCTGATCGCCTGGTCGCGGATCGCAGGGGATCACGATGACTGCTTTTCTTATCGCAAATATGGCGCCGATCATGTTCGGCGTCGCTGGTGATCGTGCTGCTGCTCGGCTACCCGGCGGCATTCTCGCTCGGCGCCGTCGGCCTGATCTTCGGCCTCGTCGGCATTCGAGCTCGGCGAGTTCCGCGCCCGACTTCCTGCAGGCGCTGCCCGAACGCGTCTACGGCGTGATGAACAACGACACGCTGCTGGCGATTCCGTTCTTCACCTTCATGGGACTGGTGCTGGAACGATCCGGCATGGCCGAGGATCTGCTCGACACCATCGGGCAGCTGTTCGGCACCATCCGCGGCGGCCTCGCCTACGCGGTGATCTTCGTCGGCGCGCTGCTGGCCGCGACCACCGGCGTGGTCGCCGCTTCGGTGATCTCGATGGGCCTGATCTCGCTGCCGATCATGCTGCGCTACGGCTACGACCGCCGCATGGCGACCGGCGTCATCGCCGCCTCCGGCACGCTGGCGCAGATCATTCCGCCGTCGCTGGTGCTGATCGTGATGGCCGACCAGCTCGGCAAGCTCGGTCGGCGACATGTACGAGGGCGCGTTCATCCCGGGCATCGTGCTCGCGGGCCTTTATGCCTTGCTACGCGTTCTTCGTCACGCTGATTTTCCCAAGGCGGCGCCAGGCCTGCCGCGTGAGGCGATCGGCTTCCGCGAGAAGGACGGCAGCCGCGGATTGACGGTCGCTGCGGCGTGCTGTTCATCGCCAGCTGGCGTGTTCGGCTGGTTCATGATGCGGAACTCAGACACCCACGGCGCCGATTTCGTCGTGCTCAGCATGTTCTTCGGCATCCTGTTCGCTTTCTTCGTGCGGTCTGAACTGGGTCATCGACAAGCTCACGGGATTCCGCTTCCTGTCGGCGATGGCGCAGCAGACCACCTTCGTGATGGTGCCGCCGCTGTTCCTGATCTTCCTGGTGCTGCGGCACCATCTTCATCGGCATCGCCACGCCGACCGAAGGCGGCGCGATGGGTGCCACCGGCGCGCTCATCCTCGGCGCCGCCAAGCGCCGGCTAAGCTGGGATCTGATCCGCCAGGCATGCCGAATCCGAGCAATGCGTAAC
>ERZ1370068.7929-contig-6818_pt1 | contig 61276 bp, 102 predicted proteins | sample MGYA00561227_ERZ1370068 | MGnify/ENA primary metagenome ERZ1370068 (study PRJEB38410, sample SAMEA6850437) | metagenome | study: Metagenomic assessment of the ecological functions of the soil: analysis of the soil microbiota associated with the...
GTACTTCGTTCAGTTACGTACTTCGAATTCGTGCGGCTTCTTTAATTCGTCAGAAAGGTCAGCGGCTTCAACAAGCCATCAGAAAGCCAACGAAGCTGCATTCCTTGCCGCGGTTGACGAGATAGCAGCAATCTCCAGTACCTTTCTCAGCTCGCTCGAAACGAACGCACCACCGCGTAACCGCACCGAAGAGATCGCCAAGGCGCGCACGCGCAGCGCGAGAGGTTTCCCTAAATAAATAGGTAATCAATTCCTGCGACGACCGATTAGTGACGTAACATAACTGCCAACAAAAGACTTGACACAATTTCAAATTTATCGCGCAAGAAACCGCGTGTGCAGGCGCGATCGAATCAAATTCTCCTACTTTATCCGTCAACGATTAACTGACCGAAGTTTATAAGCAAATATAATTGACGGAGTGCGCCGGTTTATCGGAATACTCTTGTCGAGCTTTGTTCAACCGCAACGATTCATAGGGAAGACAAACTCATTATTATTTCATATCGCAAATCGTGCGTTCTACTCCTCACGTTACTTTGGGGATGGCCTTTTCGGTCTCTTCCGCTTTTTGTGCTCGAGCCTTCGCCAGACCCGATTATCATAGGCTATCCCAGTCCCGCCTTGACGGAGCTGCCGGAATTATCTGGCCGTGAACAAAGGCTTCTTTGCGGCCGAGGGTTTAGAAGCTAAATTCGTCCGCGCCCGATCCAACATCTTGGTGGCAGCGCTGGTTAGCGGGAGCGTTGATTACATCACCTCCATCACCAGCAGCATCGGCGGAATCGTCGGAGGGGCACAGGCGAAAGATCATTGGCTGGCGTTACTCGAAACAATCCCGATTTCCTGATGGCAAGACCACAGAGATCGGTTCGATCCGTGATCTCAAGGGCAAGAAGCTCGCCGTGAGCGGCTTTGGCGGTGCCTCGCATCAGAGAATGCTGGTCATTCTGCGCGGCGCGGGCCTCGATCCGCAGAAAGATGTGAACATCATCTGCGGTGGGAGACGCGGGGCTCAGGATGGATCAACTGCGCCTGGGCGTCATCGATGCCACTGTTCTAACCGCCCGCATTGTTTTGTCGCCGAGCGGGCCGGCTTCAAGAGCCTGGGCTCGTCCAAAAACGCCGCTACCTCTCCCTGCCATCGGAATAGTCACTCTGGAGCGAAAGATCAAAGAAACCGGAGCAAGTAAAGAAAGTACTCCGGACGGTTTTGAAGAGCCTTGAAGTTTCTGCGCGAGAATCCGTGAAGAAGCCGTGCGAGCAGCCATGGCATGGCTTTCGATCGATCGAGGAACCTCGCAGAGCGTTCTACACGTCGATGCATCGCCGAACTACTCCTATGACGGGATGATCATCCGATGGAAGGGTCAAGGCATCCATCGATCTGATCACACAAGCGCGGCGCCGGCACCGGCGCAAACTTTTCGCCAGCGGACACGAGCCGACTTTTCCTGCTGGAAGAAGCGCGTCGAGTTAGCGCGCTAAGTCGGAAGGAAGGCTTTTTGACGGCGATTTTGGATCGAAGCAAGAAACTCAATCGACGTAACGCTTGACACGTTTAGTCAACGCGATGATAACGCTGGACGCGCAAACTTGCAGGTGCTGATTATGAGCGATAAGCAACAGAAGCGACTTCGTTGATCGTCGAACAGCTCGTTCAGAGCGGGATCAAGCTCGTGGCGAGCCTGCCCGACGACTGGATCGCTCCGCTGATCCGATGCCGTCGACCAGGACGATCGTTTTAAGCGCGTGCCGGTCAACCGCGAGGAGTCCGCGATCGGTCTCTGTTCCAGGCGCGCTGCTTCGGCGGCATCCCTGCTCTTGCTCTCATGGGCGCCTCCTGGGTTGATGACCTGCGTCTACGCGATCACCAAAATCAACTACAGCTACCACATTCCGCTTTTTTATCTTCGCCACTCTGCGCGGCGTGATCGGCGATCCGCGGCCGCATCACATTTCGAACGGTCTCTACCTCACCAAGCTCTTGGATTCGATCAGCCTGCCGTTTTTGCTGGTGGAGGAGAGAAAGACCATCGCGCGCATCCCGGCACGCTTTCAAGCATTGCCAGGCGATGAACCGACCCGAGGTGATGATATTTACCGAAGACCGTTTTGCTCGGCGAAGCGTAAGACAACGGAGCTCAGGAGACAAGCGTGGATCTAAGAGATTGCTTCAAGTATTTCGCCGGCCGCCAAGGAGACAGCGTGGTGATCACTTCCGCGGGCGTCACCTCCGGCACGTGGTGGAGAACCACGCACGATATGGACCAGGCTTTTTACCTGGGCGCCTCGATGAGCATGATTTCGATGTTCGGCGCCGGTATCGCCATGGGCGCGCCGAAGCTGCCGTGTGGGTGTTCATGGGCGACGGAGCTTTCGTGATGAATCCGGCATGCTGATGGTCGAACGCGATCTCAATCTGCCCAACTGAAACATTTCCTGGTTTCCAACCGCGTCTACAACGCCACCAGCGCCGTTCCTCTCGCCAATGCGAAGCGCAACGACTACGCGGCGATCGCGCGGGCACGTGGGCATCGAACGCGTCTTTGAGATCGACTCTCTCGAGGGGCTGCATAGCCAGTTCGACAAATCGTAGTGGAGCTCGGCACACCTTCTACGGTTCTCGAAGTCGAGCCCCTGCGTGAGAAACCAGGCGGCGTGCCTATTGATGACGTTGAATCGAAATTTCGCTTCGGGCGCTACATCGAGAAAAAGCCGGGATCAAAATCTTCCGCCATCCGGCACTCGAACCCATCAACCGCTAGCTTCAGATTCGCGCGGCCTCGTTACAATTCGTCGGAAGGTCAGCAACGACCTGACCTGACTAGTGCATCGGATACGGCGCAGGCTAAAATGGCGATTGCACCCTTGCGGCTGCGACGCCGGCGGATTACTAAAGCGGTGCACGGCGCGCCGCTTGCTGTTCAAGCATCGCCAATGGCACGATTAGCATTGATCTAGGAAATTCGAAAAATACTCGCTGCTACGGCACTAACACCTGCTTCATTTCCGCAATAAACGCCGGCTCGATTTTGAACAGACCCTGAACGACGGCGTCGGTCTTCTTCTCAGAAACATGTTGGATATCGAGGCATCGCCTTTTCGCTTCGGCGAGGGAGTCCAGGATCTTTCAGTACGTCGGCGAAAGCCTTGCGCCAACAATTGAACGCGCGACTTTCGGCGTGCCGGGAGCGACAAAATAGGGGCGCGTAATAATCGCGGTATCGTAAATGCCGTGCTTGAGGAAGCCGCCGTCCTTCGTCGACGTCTTCACATAGTCGCCGGCCAGCGGACGTTGGGCAGTCCCGCATGCTTCTTCGGCATCGCATGCACACTGCGATACATTGAAATCGCCGGACTCGAGCCCTTTTCGCCAGGTGGTTTTAAACGACTCCCAAGGCAAAGCTATGGCGCTGACAAGCTCGCCGCTTTCCGCCGCGCGAGGCGAATGTCCACTGTGCCCTTGTAACCATCGATAGCTTTGATCGGCGGAACCAGCCAGCGCGGCTTGCAGACTCTGGCGTTGTCGGACGCGCCGCCGCCGGCCGACGCCGCCGAACCCTCTGACCGCTCTTTGCCGCGAACCATTTTTCCATCAGTGACGCCCGCTCGCTTTGCTGAGCGTGCAAACGTGGTGATCGGATCCAGGAGCGCCGAGAAACTCGAACCTTTTGCCCGTCGAACTCGATGCCCTTTCGCGCCATGATCTGTTGCAGAGATCAATCCGCCGGCGTTGTTGCCGATGATCAGCCCGTCCGGTTTGCCTGATACATGAAATTCGGCGTGGATGATGCCGCCAGCTGGCGCCAGTCATGTTTCAACGACGATTGCTGGATTGCCGGGGAATGTATCTTGCTCAAGTGTGACTCGATCATCGCGCGAATAGGCGTCGTAGCCTCCGCCCGCTGAAAAGCGACGATCAAGCGGATCGTCTTGCCCTATAGAAACTGCATCGCGAAGCAGTAAATCCGAACGCATTACAGCGCAAAGACTCGCGATCGACTGACGGGTAGCATTTACCTGTATTGGTCATGACCACCTCTGAATGAGGTAACACCATCTTTTCCTGGCTGGGCGCATGAGGTGTTCGGACAGCTCAGTGATCACGTAATGACGCGCTTGCAGAGCGCTCATGTCGGCGAAGCGATAATACATCGGTGCTAGACTTGTTTCTAACGCGGTTTGACGGCTGTGCCCAGCCATTTGCGCGCGTCCTCGATATAAAGCTTATTTGCAACCACGTCGGTTTGGTGTTGCGCCCCGGCCATTTCGATCGGTTTTCGACCTGCACCACCCTTGCGTGCACTCGGCCTGCCGACGGCGTTGATTGCCGTCCGCCGCCGAGGCGGAGATCAACCATTCCGGCAAACAACGGCGGCCGTCGGATGAGGCGGCTTTAGCGCAGATCGCACCGCCTGTTGCGGCGAGACCACCACAGCAGCCACGGGCAAAAATCGATCGGACTGCCGAGCTCTCTTTTCGCGCTACGACGTCGTGGAAGAGCGCCGGCATGACGATCAGGTATTCGCCTCGACGATAAAAGCCGAAACATGGCGCTGGTGCTTTTGTGAATCGTAGCATTGTGCAGACTTCAACCTCTTGATGAAATTCGCCCACGGCGCCGCGTCATCCTTCCATTCATCGCTTGGCGACCAGCATGGAACCTGAGCGGCCCTGCCCTCATCGGGATCGTCCAAGGCCACGATCCCTTTGTATTTTGGATTCGATTACGTCCTCCCAGCTCTTGGGGCCTCTTCGCGCTTCAGCTTCTTAGTATTATAGCCAGCGGACTGTGATCTGCAGGCTAACAACCGGGCAGAATGGCGTCATGCACGAACAATGAGCTGGCCTGCACGGTCGAATAAGCTTCCTGTGGCGCCGGCGTTGTCGCAGAACCAGCGGCGCTTCGGTAGAATCACATCGACGCTCGCCTGGTTGCCCTGGTATTCGGTCAAGGTCGGGTCGTGACTTCCAGTCTGTCGCCTGCCAGTAGGAAGTATTGATACCGGCGAAAGCTTTGCTAAAAGCCTCCGATAGCACACGAATATGATCGACATCCCAAACCGTGTAGACGACCAGCGCGCCTTCCTGTTTGGCTTTGGGATAGAACTCTTTCGCCAGTTTTCCGAAGCGTGGATCGGTTTCCGGGCCGCGCCTGAGCGATCGCCGGTTGATGCGTCAACCCTAGGGCGACAATCGCTGAGAGGGAAAACAACCAATAGTTTTCTTTGCCATGCCACGTTCCTTTACCTACCGTTCGTGAGAAACAACTCGAACGGTTTAAAGGAGCTCAAAACCTTGCACGGTCTCAAGCCGTCGCCGCTGGGTTGAAAAAACTTCTTGGTGAGCTAACCGAGCGCTTGCAACACTCTTCAAGCGGCGGAACAAGCAGCCAAGATGCACGAGCGCTTGCACCAACTCTTCGGCGCCATGCTCCATGTATTGCCGCGAGCTCGGCTAGGAAAAACAGAAATCTCAGCGCCGCTTACAATGGCGAAGATACGACTCCCAAGAGCAAAAGCGTGAGTCAGAAGATTTCTTTTCAATGACGTCGCTCAGCGCAGTTGCCGAAAGGAGATCCGGTTAGAAAGCCGATGATGTTGCGCGACGTAAGCGACGTGCGGGTCATAGCCCGGTATCCGGCTCTTCTCGTAGAACTAACGACGACGTTGTAGATGAAGTAGAGGATCGCGATCAATCCCTGCGGCGCAAAGAAATAGCCAGGAAAACTTGAGCGGCCGCACGCAGGCATCACGCACCCTGCCAATGCGAAGATTGCGGCCGAGGCGCCTAACATTCCACGTTCCGCGCGGCAGAAGAACAAGACCGAGGATGAAGCTTGTGAAGCCGCCCGTGAAGAAAATCAGCACAGGATTCGCGCGGGCCGACGGTTTTCCAATGTGCTTTCGAATACGAATAGAAGAGCATGTTCCCGACACAGGTGCAGGACGCTGGCATGGACGAACAGAGCTACGACCAGGGTCCAGACTTTTCGCCTTTTTCGAGATTGTCGAAGCTGAAGATAAGATTCCTTTGGGCGAATAGCGGGTCCTGTTGCCACGCCCAGAGGCTGGCGCGACGCAAGCGAGTATCAGTAGCGAGTTGACCTTCAAGGCAAAAATACCGTACCAGGAATCGTTCCGCCGTTCAGAAGACGTGCTTCACACTGCTGACGCAGGCGTTTTATCCGAGTTCCTCTTTCGCTTGCAGCATCGCGTCGACCGTCGGATCTTCGAATGATTGCCTGCTCTCGCAAAATTTTGTGTTCAGATTTGCGCGACGTCCATGGTTTTCGGCGCGGACGGTTTCGCGCTCGATGCGGAGTAGCCGCGTGAGATTTTGCCGAGGATCAAATCGAGGCTGATCGGAATTGAGGCCCGGCGTATTTGACGATCTTGCCGAGTTTCGAAACCGAACGGCAGCGTTGGGTGATCCGAACCGTAAACCACCCGTTCGGGACCGAGCGCACGCACGACGTTGGTTGTAATATCAGGGTAGCCGTTCGACGCCGTATCGAAGTACAAATTATCTTGATGGCGCGCCGCGACGATCGCCTCCTGATGACCTTCGAAGCCCGCCGAGTGGGCGATCACGAAATTGGCCTTGGGAAATTGCTCGCGAGATCGGCGATCAACGTCGGCGCTGCAGTTCCACGAGTTGCCGCTGTGCACCAGGAGCAAAAGTTTTTCCGCTTGCGCCGCTTGCCACAATCGAGACATCAACTCGGGATCGTTTACGCGGTTGCCGGAGAAATCCGCAGTGGATGGATTTTAGCCCGAGCGCGCCTTGCCGCTATAGTCGTGAACATCGGCACCGCCTTGGCGCCGAAGTAAGGGTTGATCCGCGCAAAGGCGACAATGCGCGTTGGGTGCTGCCGCTTCATGGCGGCGATAATCCGTTCGTTTTCAACGCGATAATCGGTGTGCGGATTGGCTTTGGGAAAGCCCACCACCATATCGACGCCCGCAGGCATCCATATTGGCGAGCAACTCATCCTGGTAGGTAGGAGCTCGACGCCGTCGTTGAGACGCGCCGGTCGCATGCCGACATGCACGTGTTGATCGATAACGAAGTGATCGCGTCCGGCTTTGTCTGTAATCATGCGAATAGTTCCTCCTCCGTTGCTCTCGCTCGCGTTGACGAATTTACAATGACTAGACCGACCTATAACACGCCGTCGACGAGTTGTGTCAAGCGCTCGATCGAATCCGCTGGCTATCGTTCGCGCCGGCGCATTGACGGAGTAAGCTAAACTGAAATAGGGTTTCGTTAAGCCTCGTAGTCAACGGGCAAGGAGCGCGCTTCATGAGCAAACGGTTCAGACTTTGTATTCATCGTCGCTTTTTTCTTGGCGGCGGCGCACAATCTTCGGCGCAGGAAAGAACCTCACTGCCGGTAACCTACTCTGCTACCAATGCGAACATGCTGAGCCTCTGGGTCGCGAAAGACGCCGGATACTTCGACGAGCAAGGCTTGGACGTGCACATGCTTTTGATTCGCGGCGGCTCGCTCGCGGTCCAACTCCTGGTTACGGGCCAAAGCCCCATCGGCCTGATCGGCGGCACCTCCGCGGCTTACGCCTACCTTCAAGGCCAACAAAGACGTCGTTATCATCAGCCGGCTGCAAAACGTCATGGCGTACACGCTCGGCGCCAAGCCTGAAATTCAAAAACCGGAAGACATCAAGGGAAAAAGTTGGCGGTCAGCCGTTTCAGCTCGACCTCTGATTTCGTTGCCGAATACGCGCTAAAGCACTTGGGGTTGAAGAAAACCGACGTCACAATGATTCAAATCGGGCTCGAGGGCGACCGGTTGCTTGCGATGCAGCGGGGCGATATTTCACTGTCGGTTTTCTCACCGATCATCACACCGGTGGTGAAGAAGCCGGCGATGCGCATCCTGCTCGATTTGGAAGAGCTCAAAGTTCCCTACCTGCTCACCGGACACGGCACGACACGGAGCTTCTTGGAAAGAATCGCTCCGTGGTCGTCAAGTTTATGCGAGCGTCGATACTGGCGATCAAACGGCTCAAAAGCGACCGGCCGTTTGCCGAAAAGGTGCTCGCCAAATCGTCCGCACCTCCGATCAAGAAGCAGTAAAAACGGCGCTCGAGCATCAAATAAACATCCTTCCCCGACATACCGACCCCTTTGGAGGATGGCATAAAACGATCCTCGAAGACCTCGCAAGAACACTCCTGAAGCGAAGAACCTCGCTCCAGGCGCGCTGATCGACGCATCCGTGGTGCGCGAGGCTGCTCAAGGGGCTCTAAATTTAATCGTCGATCGCTCTCACGTCGCGCTCGTCTGCGTTAACCAGCGGAGGAACATGATTCGCTAGATGCTCATCATTTATTTTCGATCAGCGTAAATGCCACGAACGCGCTTGCCAGCGAGAGGCCGACCGCAGTCAGCATGACCTGGCGAAAGCCGAAGACGAAAGACTCCTCGATCGCGCGCCTCAATACGGCTCGTGTTTCGCTCGTCGAGGCTGGAAGGAAGTTCGGCTACCGGCGAGGCGGACGCGTTGGGCGTCGACGGCGCGCCGCACCTCCGCGGCTAAATCCATCCGCGCCAAGCGTCGATCCAACTCGCGGTTAAACGAGTGGACGATGATAATCCCTAGAACCGCGATGCCGAGAAGACCGGCGATGCGTGACACGGCATTGTTGACGCCCGAGGCTACGCCCGCGCGGTTTTCCGTTACGGCGTTCATCACGGTCGTCGTCAGCGGCGCGACGCTCACCGCCATTCCTAGTCCGAGCACCACCATCGCGGGAAAGAACGTCGTCCAGTAACTGCCGCCCACCTCAGGAATCATAAATAGGCCGTACCCGGCAGCGGCGATCCGGGACCGACGATCAGAGGCGTTCGAGCACCGTAGCTTTTCACCAATCCACCCGACCAGCGCGACAGCAGAAAACATAATGAGAATAAAAGGCAGCCAGGCGGCGCCCGCGCCTGTCGCCGTGTATCCTTGAATCTGAATCAGGTTGAGCGGAAGAAGAACATACCTCCGCTCAAAGCCCGTATAAAGAAAAAGCGTCAGCAGATTGGCGCCGCTAAAATTGCGCGAGCGAAACAGCGCGAGCGGCAACATGGCATTCGGCGAACGCGCTTCGACGAAAAGCAAAACCGCCAATAACAGCGCGCCGGCGAAAACCGTAGCGAAAACCATTGGATGCGCCGAAGCCCAAACGCGAGGATTCGATCAGGCCGTAAACAAGCGTGCCCAAGCCCAGCGTCGCGAGCGCGCTGCCCAACCAATCCAACTTTGTATTCGCGTCGTCATCCCTGCTCTCAGGCACATGCCAGAGAAATCATCAGCACGATCAGCGCGAGCGGCACGTTGATAAAAAACACGGCGCGCCACGAGACCTGCTCGATCAGCCAGCCGCCGCAGGATCGGCCCGATGCCGGCGGTGATCGCGGTGAAGGCCGACCATGTGCCGATCGCCTTCCCGCGCCTCGCTTCATCGAAGGAAGCGCTGATGATGGCGAGGCTGCCCGGCACGAGTAACGCTCCGCCGATGCCCTGCGCTGCGCGCGCGACGATCAGGTTCGCTGACGCTTTGCGCCAGACCGCAGCCGATCGATGCAAGCGCGAAGACAGCAACGCCGGCGCAGAAGATGCGCCGTCGGCCGAAGCGGTCGCCTAGCGATCCTCCGGCCAAAAGCAAAGCGGCGAGAAAGAGCGCGTAAGATTCAACCACCCACTGCAGATCAAGAAGCGTCGCGTTGAGATTTTTCTGCAACGCGGGCAGCGCGACGTTGACCACTGTCCCATCGATGAACGCCATGCTCGAGCCCAAAATAGTCGCGGCCAATATCCACGGCTGGGACACGCGCGCATGGCGCCACCGGTGGGACGCGCTCGAATCACGCCCTCGTCGCACGGCGTGCAAAGATATTCGCCACAGGTTTTAAAGCGGTTCAGGCGATCAACCACGTGATCGCACCCGCGGCGACCACACCGATTTTCACACAGGATCTCTCTTTGCTTTTATGGGCGTAGTAAGATGGCGCTTAGTATTTCGCCAAAACGTCTCAGTAGCTTCTGCGCGCCGAGCGGCGGCACCGCCCGCTGCCTCGGCGAACGGATTCACCGGCCTGCCGTAAGCATTCGTCGTTTGCTCACGTACCGGAGACCGCGCACGACCGGCTTGGAAACCCACCCGAGTGACTCCCCAGTGCCGATATGCCTTGAAGCTGATCGGCCGCAGCCCGTATCGGTGCGCGCGCCTGCGGCGACGCCACGCCGCCGGCGGCGCGTACGATAGATCCAGCCTTGGCGACGGTGGAAGTCGCCAAGCTTCGGCAGCGCGCAGACTCGGCGGACTCGCGCCGGTAATGCTCCTCGTAGCGCTCGATGATCAGATACCGCCTGGTCAACGTCATTCGTGCAAAGCGGCGTGCGCCACGGAAGCAGCGAAACACACAGCCCATACCATCGCAAGACAAAAAAGCAAGCTCTAACTTTCATTCAATCTCCTCGGCTGGCGCCCTCTAGTTTTGCGTAAGGGGTGGTCTCCTCGCATGCATCGCGTTGACCTCGCTCCAGACTAGACTAAACCAGTAGTCGCGACAATATTACGTCAGGATTTTCACAGCCCGGACTTCGGCTTTACTTTAGTGTCGAGTTTGCCGAAGTTTGTAAACGCGAATGCCGATGGTGACCGGCGTTCCCGAGTGAAGGAATGCGTAATCGAATCAGTGGAGCGTTACGATCCCTTCGGGCAGTGGAATAAACTCAGCATCGCCAGGAACCGCGCGCGAAGCGCCCTGCTTTCCAATCGCTCTTCGCCTGCTCGATCTCGCTCGCGCGAGACTCGAAACAAATTCCACCAAAGGTGACGTAGGCCGTCCAGCGGTTCGCCGCCGAAAAGCAGCAAGCGAGCGCTCGAGGTTGCCTGGATCGTGATTTCATCGCCGGAAGAAAAACCAGAAGCCGCCCTGGCTCGAAGACTTGTTCTTGGATCACCGCCTTTCCTTCGAGGGAGATAAATCGCTCGTTCTTCGTACTCGTTTTCGAGGGCGAGGAGGCTCCCGCTTGCAATGTCGCATCGGCGTAAAATAGCGGCGAGAAAGTTGTCACCGGCGACGCCTGGCCGTAAAAGCGACCCGCGATGATGCGCACTGTTTTCCCTCGCCTTCGATCACCGGCAGCGATGCGGCGGCGTAGTGTGCAAAGCTAGGCTCCGATTCCTCGCGTGCTTTGGGAAGGGCGATCCAGATTTGAATGCCGTAGAGTTTCTGTCGCCGCTTTCTAAGCTCTGTATCGGATCGCTCGGAATGGACGATGCCCGCAGTCCCGCGGTCATCCAGTTAACCGCGCCCGGCTCGATCGCTTGCACGCTGCCGAGACTATCGCGATGAACGATCGTGCCGGCAAACAAATAGGTGACCGTGGCCAGGCCGATGTGCGGATGGGGCCGCACGTCGATGCCCCTGGCCCGGCGCAGCTCGGCAGGTCCCATCTGATCGGAAAGACGAAAGGTCCGACACTACGCCAGTTCCAGCGACGGCAGCACGCGGCGCACTTCGAACCCGCCGATATCGCGAGGACGCGGCACGATGACGCTCTTTAGCGCCTTGCACGCCAGGCGGCGCCTTCGCTTCAGGTTCTTCAGCGGATTGCCAACTCATATATTTACCTTTACTTTGAAGAATAGCGCCGCGCGGCCGGTTGGCTAATCGACTCCAAAACCGCTTATATCCCGGATCCAAAACTGAAGTATTGGGGCAACACGTTCCTGACGGAAGGATCTTCGAGCGAGTAAACATTCATCCGAATCAACGGAGGAACATAAACGTGCACCGAGATCGCCCTGCCGTTTTCGCTCTGAAGGTTCGAGATTTGATGAATTAAAGATGTCTCCTCGACTCGAGCTGCGCCGACGGCGTAGTCGCTGGAAGTCAATGACTTGATCATGCCATTGGGCGCTTTCTCGAATACCGATTCGGTGAGCGCGCCGTGTAGAATCTTTAATCCCCAACGAACCGGCATGATCATGGATCGAAGAGCGCTGACCGGCGTGCCAGCACATAATCATGATTTCGAACTGGGCGGTTTTATGAACCAGGTTCCGAGCATATCTGTTATCGGAAAACAGAGCGTAAACTCGCATCTCTTCAGCCGAGATGACCAGCCGTTCGAGGATATCGCGCATTTTCGCCGGCTCAACCGCCGCACAGTCAGCATCGAGAAGCTTGATCAGCTCGCTCAAAGAGAGTTCGTCGCGCCGGGACATGGCAACTCGCAATCACTTTCTTGTAGCGCGTCTTCGCTAACGGCGCAATTACCGCTATGTGCTACATTTGTACTGGATTGAGAATCGCTGGAGGTAAACCCATGCGACGCGTATCGATGTTGCTGTTGCTCCCTGAGCGTTTTTCATCTCCCGGATTTTTCTTTCCGTTCGGAGGCTCAGGACAGCCACACACAGAAGCTGATCGACGGCGCGAAAAAAGAAGGCGCGCTTGTCTGGTACATGTCGGCGAGCATCGAGGACGCCAAAGCGATCCTGCTCGCGTTCAGCCAAAAATATCCCTTCCTCAAAACCGACTTCTTTCGCGCCTGGCTCAGCTAGACTCTTTAACCGCATCATGAACGAAGCCTCGCGTGGGAAAAGTTCTGTTCGACCCTGGTTGCCGTGAGAGGTCTGGAAACGCACCAGTTGGTGAAAGCGGGACTCTCTTGCAACCCTACGTTTCTCCCGAGAGCGTGGCTTATCCCGCCGGCTTCAAGGACTCGAAGGGATATTGGGTCGACTACTTCGATTCCTACAACGTGATCGGCTACAACACGCAGCTGGTGGCGCGCGATCAGGCGCCGAAGAGTTGGGAGGATCTGCTCGATCCGAAATGGAAGGGCAAGATCGCTCTCGACGAGGAAAACTTCTCCTGGTATGGAGCCAGTGACCCAAAAATGGGGAAAGGAGAAAACCCAACGATACATGCGGAGCATTGGCCAAACAGGATATCCAGCTTCGCAACGGACAAACTCTGATCGCGCAGTTGATGGCCGCGGGCGAATTTTCGGTGGCGATGGTCCTGGCGCACCGAATCGAAAAATGAGGGAGCAAGGCGCGCCGGTGGAATGGGTAACGACGCTGGATCCGGTCACCGCTTCGCTCCATCCGATCGGCATCGCCGCCAAGGCGCCACATCCCAATGCCGCGAAGCTGTTCGTTGATTTCATTCTGTCCAAAGACGGCCAGCAGCTCCTCCCTTTCGATCGAGCGCACGCCGGCGCGACCCGGCATCGATACGCGAAAATGGAAGCAAGAAAGCTGAAGCTCTTCCCATGCCACCCGAGCTCGAGCGAACGCATATGAACAATTTCAAAAAGAGTTCCGAGAGATCTTCGGCAGATAGCTACTTTGCTTGGGCTATTAGTCGGTAAATCCACTCTGGGTTGATCCGGAAAGGGTTGGAAATCGTCTTCCTTTACGAAGCTAAATCACCGCGATGAGAGCGCCACTTTCTTTCTGGCCTCGGCCAAGTAGCCGTTGTCTTCAAGTGCCTTCACGAGGCTCGTATTGATGGATTCATTCACGTCGACCAGGCCTGCCTTCGGATTTACCCGCGCGATGAAATCTTTGACACGTTCTTCCAGGCCGCGGGGTCCGGGGCGATATCCAGACTCGCGATCGAGCGCAGCGAGTGATACGAAGTCTCTGCGTCTTCGTCGGTATTCAGCCGGAGGTGTTTCTTCATGATCTCGGCGACCTCTCGCGTATTGCGCGCGTCGAGAATGTAAACCAACGCGTCGATCATGCCTTTGGTAAGCCGCGTCATGAGGTCCGACGAACTGGCGAGCCGCTCGCTTCTACCGCAAATGCCGACGGTTTTGCAGAGGGATGCGCAACTCCGTCGAATTCACCAACGAGCGCATGCCGCCCCGCTTCGCCACCGCCGCGGAAGGCAAAGTCACCACGGCGGCGTCGATGTTGGCGCTCAGCAGCGCTTGAACGATGGTCGGCTCTTCGCCGATGACGCGCATTTTCATGCCGATTTTGTCCGGGTCTACGCCGACTCCGTCCAAGACCATCATGGTTTGAAGCCAAAACCCGCCGCCGATACTTTGCACACCGATCATTTTACCGCGCAGCGCCGCCAATGATTCGATTTCTTTTCGCACAATCAACTCACGCGAAATACCCTTTATCGGGAATGCTACACACGCGATCTTCGCGCCAGCCGACACGCCGCTCAGCACGTTGGCTACCGAAGGCAAAAATATCGGAACCTCGCCGGACACGAGGGCCGATAAACTGATCTGCGCGTTGCGCACTGAAGCAAGCGGGCGTCGATACCGTGTTTCTGATAAAGCCCTTTATCAATGGCGACCCAATACGGACCGATGGTCTCGTTGTGCCCGCCGTAAGCCATCAGGACAATATCGTCAGCGCCGCTGGGCGCGACGCTGGCAAAATAAAAATGATGGAAATGGAAACCCAGACCGTCCAACATGGACAAAGAAACCGCATGCCTCACCTCCCGCGATTCGGCCGATGCTAGGCCGGCGAGGAGCTAACTGTCAATGATTTTAGAAACTGCGCCAACGGCGCGGACTACGTTGACGCGGCGCGTGCTCCGAGCTTCGGCCGACCCGATGCGCGACAAGGATTGCGAACAAGACTTTCCTCTTGCCATAGAGCCTTCGTTTTTTCGCATGAGGGACGGTATTCGAAGTCGGGTTAAATATTTGCTTCGATTTATTCTGATAGCATGATTTAATTGCACGAAATCGGTCTGGTGACAGCCAAGCCAATTAGTGTATGAATCAAGGCTTCCCCGGTTCCAGGGGTTGGTTGTTTTGTAGGCGCACGAATCGAGCGAAGTAGATCAACGATAAATCGCCGGCGCAGCCGCTTCCCAGCGGCTGCGCCTGGACCTGCTCGCGCAGCGGCTGACGTTAGTGGCCGTGGTCGGCGCGCCCTGTGGTGGCTTCGTCACTGTCGGTGCCGCATTACATATTGCCCGGTCCGACGCGCGTCTGGGACGCTCTTCGGCTCATCGTCGCCAACGGCGATCTGTGGAATAATCTCGGCATCACGCTGTGGCGGGTTGCCGTAGGCTTTCGTCGTCGCGGCGCTGGTCGGACTGCCGTTTGGCATCGTGCTCGGAGCGAATCAAGCGCGCCGGCGAGTTTTTCGAACCGGTGATTCCAGTCCTGAACACGGTCTCTTCGGCGATCTGGGCGATCTTCGCCATCATCTGGTTCGGCATTTCGAACGCGACCACTATCTTTGTCGTATTCATGACGGCCATGCCTTTGATCATCACCAACGTCTGGCAAGGCACGCGCACGGTGAACGCCGATTTTATCGAGCTCGCCCAGGTGCTGCGCATGCCGCGCCGGAAAGGTCATGACGAAAATTTACCTGCCGACCATTCTCCCCTACTTCTTTTCCGGTGCCAGGCTTGCGTTCGGTTTCAGTTGGCGCGTGTCGTTGGTCGCCGAAACGATCGGCTCTTCCAGCGGCGTCGGCTATCGTCTCCGGCAAGCCGCGGACTTGATCAGAACCGACCAGGTATTCGCCTGGACTTTAACTCTGGTGATCATGATGGCGACGATCGAAATGGGCATGATGAAGCCGCTGGAAACTTATCTGTTCCGCTGGAAAAAGGATGTGGAACCATGATAAGGATGCCGAACGTACCCGTCGGCGCAAGCGTTCAATATCATCGTGAACGATAATTGTCGTTCTGCCATGAATCAGACTGAACTCACAGAGCAAACTTGTAATGACGCGGCAGCAAACACCGCCGGCGATCCGGCTGAGCGGAATCGACAAAAGCTTCGCCAACGGCAATCAAACGATCGAAGTGCTGAAGAACGTAAATCTCACGGTGCCGCCACAAGCGATCGTCGGCTTGATCGGCACATCCGGTTCGGGCAAGAGCACGTTGCTCAACATTATTTCCGGGATCTTGAAGCCCGACCGCGGCCAGGTCTGTATCTGCGGCGCCGCCAGCGAAGAGTTCAACGACTGGGTGCTCCGTCAGCTACATGTTCCAAGACGATCGATTACTGCCGTGGCGCACCGCCGATCCACAACGTCGAGTTCGCCCTCGAAGCCGGCGCCATCGCGAAAAGGATCGCGCCCGGCGCGCTCTCGAAGCGCTGCAGCTGGTCGAGCTTGGAGAGCTTCGCAGAAGTCGTTTCCGTATCAGCTTTCCGGCGGCATGCGCAGCCGCGTCGCGCTCGCGCGCAGTCTCGTGACCGAGCCGCGTATTCTGCTGATGGACGAACCGTTCTCGCGGCTCGACGCGCAAACACGCGCGCTCATGCATGAAGAGCTGCTGCGCGTTCACCGGCTCAAGCCGCATGACCGTGGTCTTCGTCACTCACGATGTCGCCGAAGCGGTGCTACTGGCCGACCAGGTGGCGGTGATGTCACCGCGGCCGGGCACGATCCGTGAAGTGGTCGATGTCACGCCGGCGCGGCCGCGCGATATTACGCAGCCCGAAGTGACGAGCTACATGCAACGGCTGCGCGCGCTGATTTGAATCGTGTAATAGCGAATTACCGCGGAGACACGGAGAACGCGGAGAAAATCAAGAAAGAGATCTCTGCGAACTCTGCGTCTCTGCGGTGAAGTCTTTCATTCATTTAACTTCAGGAGGCAAAGATGAAAATAACCAAAATCGATCGTTGCGGCATTTGTCTTAGCTATGGCGCATGTCCGTTCCCGGCCAACTGTTGGCGCAAAAAATGAAAGTCGGCTACTGGACCAGCGGCTTTAGCCTGGGATTCGGCGCGGTGATGGAGCAGATGAAGTTCGCCGAAGGCTCAGGGCCTCAACGTCGAATGGGTAAAATTCGCCGAGGTCAACGGACCGACGCGGGCGATCGTGTCCAATGCCATCGACATCGCGTTCTGCCGCGCCCTCCACCAACTCGATGGGCATCGCCGCCGACGGCGTGCCGGTGAAGATCGTGCTGGCAACCCAGATCGCCGAAGCGCAAATCGTCGTGCTCGACGGCTCGCCGATCAAAGCCGTAGGCGATCTCAAAGGCAAAAAGATCGGCATGTCACCACCGGGAAGCGCGACCCATGCCATTGCCACGGCGATCCTGGACCACAATTTCAGTCTGAAGCCGAATGACTACAGCGTCGCGCCGGGAAACGAAGCGCAGCTCGCGCAGTTCTCTGAGTCAGAAGGAAATCGACGCCGGCGTGCTTCGCTCCGTGACTCTCGCGCAGATCGAAGAGACCAAACTACGGCGCTTGGGAAGCATCGTCGACGAGTGGAAGAAGCTCACCAAGGGAAATGCCCGCCGATCCTCGCCGTGACTATTGTGTACAGCGACTATCTCACCAAGAACCCGGACGCGGTGGCAAAATTTATCGCCGCGACGCGCAACGCGCTCCAATACGGCTCGAAAAATAAGCCGCGGGTCGGCGAGATACTTGCAGAAAGCCGCGAACATGAATGCGACAGACGCGCGCGCCTACGCCAACCAGTGGGACGGCGCTTACATCGCCAGCTTCGAACCGGCTGATATCGCATCGCTGAAAAGAATGTACGACATCGTCAAAGCCGCCGGTGGCGCCACCAAGGACGCACCCGACAGCGCCTTCGACACCGGACCTTACACGCGGGCGAAGAAGATCCAGTAGACTCGGCGGCAGAGTTCCGCTACGAATCATCTCGTTGGAGTTGTCGAAGTCTGACGCATTTGAGCTGGCGTCACGGGGAAATCCTTCACGAGCGGGATCAGAATTATGGAACATCGAGGCGGCCTATTTCTACGATCGGTTGGCCGATGCAATTCCGGAGAAGGTCGACGATCTTTTGCAAAAGTTCTTCCTCGCCGAAGTACAAGACTCCAAAATACTCTTGTTGATTATATTGCATAACGACCACGCAGTGCGGAGTTCTCAGGAAATGGGACGCGCTCTCCACTCGGATAAGAATGCCTACTTCTCCGCGGGGCAACGGATTGTCCGGCCCGTAGCGGCCCCGCCCATTCGGGAGGCCAGTTGGGTCGACCCAGATACGCCATGCCCGGGTGTTTTCTTAGCTCCATAAACGATACGCCTTGTTGTTCAAACTTTAGTGCGCGGCGAGCTTCGAAATACAAACCACTAAGGCCTGCTCTCCATGACCTTGCGAAGGTTTTCAGGGTTGACAATAATACGGCGCCCTTCCCTTAAAATAATCTTTTCGCGGTCGAATTCATTCAGATATTCCGTGACCTGCTGACGCGAGGCGCCGACGATGTCGGCAAGCGTCTCGTGGCTTATAGCCAATGTTATTAAGATTCCACGGGAGTCGGGCGATCCAAAATGATCCGCCAAGTTCGACAGCTCGAGCGCTATCCGCCGTCGCACGTCAAGGCCGATGCCGCGGATGCAGTGGATATACGATCGCCTGCTCAAATGCAGGGTCGTGGCGAACCCTGGGAGAAAATTTTCGTACGAGGTTCCCAGAAGAGTTTCGACGAAAACCCGTGGCTTGATGGAACCTATCGTTGAAGTCTCAAAAGCATCGCATCGGAAAGGGTGGCGCGATTCGGGGACGAGCGAATCAAGACCGAAAAATTCTCCCGGTGGAAGCAGACTGACGACCGTCTGTCGCTCATAGCCATTATAGGACACCCTGGCGACTCCCGAGATGAGCAGGTAAACAAGCTGGCTGGCTCGTCCTGATCGAAAACAATTTCATCCTTCTTGAAGGTTTTTACAGTGAGACTTCTCGCGAGCTTGTCTAGTTGGGAACTTGATAAGCCGTCGACATTTTTAAGCTGTTTAAGAACTCTCGCGTCTGCATTGACCATAAAAGGTAATTGGCTCCAGCTAGCTGAACGTGTCAAATATCCATTTCCCGGATTAAGGATCCGACCCAATTTCATCCCATGCCACCACGCTGCGTTGTAGAGAAAATCTTCAGGCTTTTCGAAAGATCAATACAACACACACAGACTGGAATAGTCTGTCAGATACCTGACATTCCGTTAAAAAGTTCGCGTGCTAGAGAACGGACGCAAGGATCCGATCACGGGAGAAGAACTAGGGGTTCCGATTGGCTTCGTATGAGGATTTAGTAGTCGGCTCGTTCTCCTTCTTTTTCAGTGCGCGTTTGTTGAATCGTTTTACTGAAAAACGCGAGAAGTTCCTGCTACAATCTATTTTTGCAAGCATCGGACCACTCGAAAAAATCAAATTTGCAGCGCCTTTCAGGACTTTTACAGGGAGGATTATATCGGAACGACATGATTGCGTGGGGAAAATATCTGACGAGCCGATAGTCGATTTCATACCGTCGTAGAAGCCTCGAATTTCCCCTTGGTAATATCGAATCGTTGAACATATGCCTACTCTAGAGTGCGCAAATCGAGAGAATTGTGAAGAATTCCGTGGAAGCAAGAAATGGAGTGAATTAATGAATCCAGGCTCACACCGCGATACACCAAGACAAATAATAGTCTGTAAAATGCCACGCAAGGCAATTGCGACGCGAAATATTGTCAAGAAAAATCGCCTGCCTTCGTACAGCGTGTAGGATGTAACCATGAACATCCCTCGGCGGGACACCGTGCAACTCTTATGTTTCGAATCTCAATCTGGTCCGTTTTTGAGTTCGACCTTTCCGACCAGCCGATTGAAATACACCGGTACTTGCGATTCAAAAGTGAGTTGCTGTCCGCTGAAAGGATGTTTGAACGAAATCGATCTAGCATGAAGCGCTAAGCGTGTGTGGTCGCGATCGTCTTTGCCATATTTCCGGTCGCCGACGACCGCATGGCCGATGCCGGCGAGATGGACGCGAATCTGGTGCTTGCGGCCCGTCAACAGATCGAGTTCCAGCAATGCGGAGTCTTTGGTTTGCTTGAGGACTTTGTAGCCCGTACTCGATAGTTTTCCTTTTGTTCTATCCGAGGTCGAATACACGAGGTGTGCTTTGTTCTCCGCCAGGTAAGTCGTGATGGTTCCCGACGTCTTGGCACATTGGCCATGAACGACCGCGAGGTATTTCTTCTCGGTATCTTTCCATTGATCCTGCAAACGAACCTTCGCTTCTATGTTCTTGGCAAAGATCACTACCCCCGATGTCTCCCGGTCCAAGCGGTGCACGATGAAAATCCGATTGCGCGATTTGCTGTAGCCCTTGCGGACATAGTCGGTTAAATAGAAATACGCCGTTCGGGTTTTGTCCGAATCAGTGCCCATCGTCAATAGCCCAGCTGGTTTATCCACGACGAGAATGTCTCAGGTCCTCGTGCAAGATCACGAGTCCATGCGGCAGAAACTTGTGACTCGAAGTGGAGCGTTTATGCACAAAAGCATTCTAAGCAAACGGGGCGAGGCGCCGCAAACGCGGCGGCAACTAAGACGGTGCGTGATACTTAATTTTTGGATTTTAGTTTGTCGATTGTCGGAAAAAACTTAGTCGAGGTCCTTGACGCTCCTCGGTGTCGGCGAACGGCCCGTCGATAACCGTACGCTTCCGATAACGCGGGTTCTCGGCTCCCGATTGCAGTCAATAGGTAAATTGTCCATCGGCAATAGCCGTCGCGTTCCGTGTGCGCGCGTTCCGATAGTAATGACCTTGTTGCGAGATGGTGCAGGTGGTAGTCGTCACCTACGACCGCGAAAGTTTCTGACGCTATTGCGCCTGAGGAGGTGACCATGAGCTCGACGGGACAGCAGACGCAGCGGAACACGAATTCCGCGGCGCCCGGACGCGTTCAGCCGTCCGACAGTCGGGGAGCCGCCAAGGCTACCGGAAAGTCGAAGATGCCGCCGCGTAAGACCTGGCTATGGTTCGTTCTCGTCTTGCTCGCCAACTTCTTGCTCGTGCGGCTTCTCGTACCGGGCCCCAAAGCACCGGTTACCGTGCCCTACACGCTCTTCAAGGAAGAGGTCACGAAGCGCAACGTCGCGTCGATCTTCAGCCGGGGCGAGACCCTCACGGGCCGCTTCAAGGCGCCGATCACCTACCCGCCGGCGGGTGAAAAAAGCGCGCCGTCAGACGGCCGGCCCCAGTTCCCGAGCCTTCGCGGCGCGGAGCGTCAGCCCGAACAGGTAAGTACATTCGCGACCACGCTGCCCTCCTTCGTCGACCCGGGTTTGGAAGCATTTTTGATCGAACACGGGGTCGAGATCAGCGCCGAGCCGATTCAAGAGAGCGAAAACCCCTGGTCGACATTTCTTTTCGGCTTTGGCCCGGCCATGCTGATCATTGGTTTTTACGTCTGGATGTTCCGTCGGGCCGCACAGCAGGGCGGCGCGATGGGCGGCGAGCTCATGGGCATCGGCCGAAGCAGGGCCCGGCGCTACGACGAGGAGAAGGACACGAGAGTCACCTTCAATGACGTTGCCGGCATCGACGAAGCCGAAAACGAGCTGATCGAGGTCGTGGATTTTCTCCGGCGATCCCAAGAAGTACACGCGCCTGGGCGGGGCCGCTCCGAAAGGCGTGCTCTTGATCGGCGCGCCCGGCACCGGGAAAACCTTGTTGGCGAGCGGTCGCGGGAGAAGCGGGAGTGCCGTTCTTCTCGATGAGCGCGGCGGAGTTCGTCGAGATGATCGTCGGGGTCGGCGCGGCGAGAGTGCGGGATCTTTTCAAACAGGCGCGCGAGCAAGCGCCGGCGATCGTCTTCATCGATGAGCTGGATGCCATCGGCCGCGCGCGCGGGCAGATGGCGATCGGCGGCTCGAGCGAGCAGGAGCAGACCTTGAATCAAATCCTAACCGAAATGGACGGGTTCTCGAGCCACGAGGGCATCATCGTATTGGCGGCGACAAACCAGCCCGACGTGCTCGACAAAGCGCTGCTGCGGCCGGGACGCTTCGATCGGCGCGTGGTGGTTAACCTGCCGGATAAGACCGGGCGCGAAGCGATCTTGAAAGTCCACACTCGCAGCGTGCCGCTGGCGAAGCGACGCAAACTTAGGAGAAGTTGCCGCCACGACGCCAGGGTTCTCGGGGGCTGACCTGAAGAACCTGGTGAACGAGGCGGCGCTGCTGGCCGCGCGGCGCGAGCAGAACGAGGTCGCGTTACAAGGACTTCCTGGACGCGCTGGAGAAGATCGTGCTCGGCCCCGAGCGTCCACTTCTCTTGAGCCGCGCCGATAAGGAACGCATCGCCTACCACGAGGGAGGGCACGCCATCCTCGGTCTGGTGGTGCCCGGCGCCGACCCGGTGAATCGGGTGACGATCGTGCCGCGCGGGCAAGCTCTCGGTGTGACCTATCAGCGCCCCGACAGCGACCGCTATAACTATCCGGAAGCCTATCTGCGCGCGCGGATCGTCGGCATGCTGGGAGGCCGCGCGGCCGAGGAGATCGTTTACGGCACCAAGACGACCGGCGCGGAAAGCGATATCGAGCAAGCCACCGGCCTGGCGCGCCGGATGGTCACGCGCTGGGGCATGAGCGAGCGCGTCGGACTGGTAGAGCTGCGCGCCGCGGGAGAACCCTTACCTGAGCGGCGCGAACGGTTACGCCGGCGCAAAGCCATTCAGCGAGAGAACCGCTGAAGCCATTGACGCCGAGGTGCTCAAGATCATCAGCGAAAGCCACGACGAGGCCAAGCGGCTCCTGAACGCGCATCGGCAGCAACTCGACGCGCTCGTCGAAGCCTTGCTGTTGCGCGAGACCCTCAACGAGCAGGAAATCCTTGCACGTCACGGGGCTCCCGCGTGCGCCGGCCCTGGAGACAGGGATCTTGCCGCTGACCGATGGGGAAAGCGGGAGCGTTCGCCACCTATAATCGGTTCGAACCTCGTTGATGAGGTCAGTTCGGCTACTCGCCCATTAGCTTTCTTATCTGAGCGATGATCTCGGGCGGTTGCACGACCACTTCCTTCGCCAAAGCCTGAAGCTCTTCGCCGGCGAGGAGATCCACCTCGAGGGTTTTCTTCTTGGCTTCATCCTGAAATTCGGCGCTGCCCAGCGCTTTCGGCGAAAGCGGCGCGCAGCGCCTGACTTGCTCTTCCGGCGTGCCAGGTGAAGTCAACATCGGCCACAATCCGAATGCACCACTGCCAAGCATCACCGACGCCAGCCGGCGCATGGTATCCGGGGTTTTATACTGATCCATCAGCTCATACAGTGTCGGCGCGTCGGCCAAGCGGGCTTCGCGTTTATTACCGGTTTGAATCAAGATGCGCGCCAGCCCTTTCTTTTGCCAGGTGTGAAACGGCTCGCGGCCGAAATAGACCGGGATGCTGATCGCGCGGCATTGCACCTCGCCCCGCTCCACGGCCAATTCAATGTCGGCGCCGCCTTGATAGCCGGGCACGATTTGGAATTTCGCGCCGATGGTTTCCTCGAGCAGCTTGGGCACGTAATATCCGGAGTTGCCCGTGCCCGTGCTGCCACACCTGGGTGGCGTGCTCGCGTTGCGCACGTCCTGGATACTTTTGTACGGCGCGCTGCCCCACATGTAGAGCAAGCTATCCGCCCTCGTCGTGCTGCCGATCCAAGCGAACTTGGACCAATCGAACTGCACTTCTTTGCGCGTCAAGAGCTGGTCGAAATAGAGCGCGGCGTTAACCACCGCGAGGCTCAGGCCGTCCGGCTTGGCAATGAGCGTAGACATAGTTGGCCGCCACCACCGATCCGGCGCCGGGCATGTTCTGAACGATCGTGTTCGGATTTCCTGGAAGGTATTTGGTCAAGTATGGACCGACGAGCCGTGCCCACGAATCATGCGTGCTCCCGGCGGGATAACCCACGACGATTCGGATTGTCTTGCCCTGAAAGAACGGCACCTGAGCGCCGGCATCGAAGCACCAACTCATGAGAATCAGCAGCGCAGATATCATAATCTTCACGGTTAACCCCTCCTCGACGCTAAAGCGACAAATCTCCTGTCTCTGACTTGCCAAAGTGGTCCGCCATGAACTCGCGCAGAGAATAAGCCGCGCCCGGAGAAAAATCGGGCTGCGCGCAAGCCCCGCAGGTCGGACAGCGGTTTTTCACTCTTCGCTTACTGGCGGCGACTTTGCCGGAACGCTTTGCAACGCTTTTGCATCGCGTCCATTTCCGCGCCAAACGTCGCCAGTCGCCTTTGTTCAGCGCCTCGAAGGCGCGGCGGTAATGATTGAGCACTTCCGCGTTGGCGCCGGAAGGAGGTGATTCGTTTGCGCGGGTTCCAGGCGGCGGCGCGGAGGTCGACGTGACGACGGGGTGCCGCCTTCTCTTCCGGTGTGACCAACGCGGCCAGCAAACTCTCGACAGTCTGCGCCATGACGACACGATCGCCAGTCGAAGCGATCAGGCGCTTGAGTTCCGGCAACTGCCGGCTTTCGGCGCTCAAATATAAAGGCTCGACATAGAGCAGTGTGTCATCGATCGGAATCGCCAAGAGATTGCCGCGAATCACGCGGGAGCCGGTCTGATTCCAAAGTGAAAGCTGCTGAGAGATCGTCGTGTCCTGATCGATGCGCGCTTCGATCTGCGCCGGGCCGTAAATGAGTTTTTCCTTGGAAAACGTAAACTCGATCACCTTGCCGTAGTGCTCACCGTCGCAACGCGCCGCCAGCCAGGCGATCATGTTGTCGCGATTGTTGGGCACCATCGGCACCATTAAGATAAATTCTTCGCGCGCCTCCCCGGGCAAGCGCATAATCGTGTAATACGGCTGCATTGTGCGCGGTTTGCCCTTTGTGGCTTTCCTCGGAAAGCTCCACAGATCTTCTTTGTTGTAGAACACCTCCGGGTCCTTCATGTGATAGGTGCCGTAGACGCTGGCTTGAATGATAAAAAGATCTTCCGGGTAGCGGATGTGTTTGCGCAAGGTAGCCGGCATCGACTCCATCGGCTGAAACAGCGTCGGAAAGATGCGCTGATAGGTGAGCACGATCGGATCTTTCGGGTCGGCGATATAAAAAACCGGGTTGCCGTCGTAGGCATCGACCGCGATCTTTACCGAGTTGCGTATATAGTTGATGCTGCCGGGACGGCTGAGCTGAGAGTACGGCAGTGAGTCGCTGATGGTGTAAGCGTCCTGCAACCAGATCAAGCGCCCGTCGTTGACGACCAGATAGGGATCGCGATCGAGACGGAGAAAGGGCGCGATTCGCCGGATGCGCTCCTGAATCAGGCGCCGAAAGAGAATCTTGCTCGACGCGGTGACGTTGTCGCTGATGAGCAGCTTGAAATCGCCGAACGACCAGGCAAACAACGCGCGCCGCCACAGACTGCCCAAGCGACACGCCGTCGCGGCCCTGCGTAAACGTTGTAGACATTTTCCTGACCCTGCGCGTAATCGAATTCTTTGGTGTCGCCGCCGACCACGACATAGTTTCTGGTCTCCTCGCCGAAATAGATCTCCGGGCGGTCGATCTTGAGCTCGGGCGGACCCGCCGGGGGAATGTCTTTAACGTAAAAAACCGGCAGCCCTTCGTTATCGAAGCGATTCACCGGGTTCATCGCGATGCCGTTGCCGTGGGTGAACTTGAAGCGCTGATTGATCCAGGTCTGCGCGTCGGCCGGCAGTTTCGACTGATTCAACTCGCGGGCGGACAGCAAGACTTGCCGGTAGCTCCCGTCGATCGCGTAACGATCGACGTCGATGTCGTGAAAGTCGTAGTAGAGACGGATCTCTTGCAACTGCCGGTAGGTATCCAACAGCGGGCGCGGATCCCACCAGCGAATATTCTGGATCGTCGCTTGATTGGCCGCGACGACCTCCGGCGTGAGCTTTCCTTTTGCCGGGAACGGCGCGCTGGTGATGTTATCGAGACCAAAACCATAACGGGTGAATTCGATGTTGCTGGCAATATAGCGCGACTCCAGTTTTAACTCGTCCGGCTTGACCCAATAGCTTTGAAACAGACCGGGCACGATCGTCTGCACAATCGACACGGCGAAGACCAGGACCGCAGCCGCAATGGGCAGGCGGATGCCGGCCAACCAAATGTTGTACTACACATCCGACGGCGGCAATGAGCGACACGGCGGCTAGGGCGATCAACAACGGCAAGCGCAGGTGGACGTCGGTATAGGCGGCGCCGAAGACGATGCCGTTATTGCTGGTCAGCAAATCATAACGCTGCAGAATATAGCCGCCGGCTTTGACGAGAAAAATAGCGCCAGCAGCGCGGAAAGGTGACGGATCACCGCTGCGCTGAGCGACGGAAATCCCGTCTGCTGATAAACGATGTCGCCGCGCAGTAGGTAGATCGCAGCGGCGGCCGCAGCGCTCAGAAAATAATCAGCAGCGCCCAATCCCGGATCAACTCGTAGACGGGAAGTGAAAATACATAGAAGCCGAGATCATTCCCAAACAGCGGGTCAGTCCGCCCAAAGGGAACGGCATAAAACCATTTGAGAAGCGTGTCCCAGTTGTCCATCTGGGCAAAACCGATGAACAAGCCGACGAGCAAAGCGACCCCGGCAATGATCAGTCGCCACGGCAGCTTGTCCAAGGAAAGCTCAATGATCTCAGGCATCCCTTGGGTGCCGCGACCGATAACTCTGAAGCTTGGCTGTCGACGCCGTCCGGCCGGAGTCGCTCGCGCGGCGATGAAACCATTGAGCAGCAGGATTGCCGACGAAAGCCCAGTCGGCGACGACAAATACCGCCGAGCGCCGTGAGCCAGCGTGGTCGTGAAGACGGCGCGGAATCCCAGCGAGCTGAACCACAACAGGTCGACGAAGAAACGGCTGAATACGAAGAACCCCACCAACACCGCAACGATCGACGCCGCAAGTATGAGCGTGCCTTTTTCATGAGTGAATATTCCCTCGAACCGGAGCCTAGGTATATAGAACAATGAACAAAGAGGAGAAGACTTTTCGAAAGATCGGTCGGGCGAAGGCGCCGACTCGCCATCCTTTAACGGGCCGCTAATTGAGACGCAGGGAGCCTGATTTCTGATACTAACTAAGGAAACGTTTAAGACAAGACTAGAACCGCCCTTCCCTTTCCAATTTTTTTACAACGCTGTCGTCCACCAATTCCTCTGCTTTGAGGCGGCGGATCTTTTCGTTACCGGCACCGAGGAGGCGGATGACGTTGCGCACGCCGTCGACGCTTGGGAAAATTTTTCTTTCGTAGAGGTCGAGCATGCTTTGATATCCCTCTTCGGCGTCTTCGATGCGTTTCAAGCGCAGGCCTTTGGCCAGAGCTTCTCAGCGACCTGTGACTTATTTTCCGGATTGCGAATGAAAGCGACGCCGTCGAGCAAGCCTCTAATCACATTTTCTAAAGTCGCAGCCGAAGACGCGATCGTGCTCCGCCGTGTGACAATTCCCGTGCCCTGATAGGCGATCGGCAATTTCTGTAAATCCGCGAGCACACGGAAGCCTTTGTTCTCAACCACCTTGGCAAAGGAGTAACTCAAATAGGCCGCGTCAACGTTTCCAGCTAACAGCGCCTGCGAGACGATCGAACTGTCCCCTAGTCCGCGCATCTGGATCTTATCCCGCTCCGGCGAAAGTCCCCAGTGATCAAGCGTCAGCATGGTAAAAATCCAGGTGCCGCCGCTCAGGCTGTTGACCCCTAGGCTCTTGCCTCTCAAATCCGTTGGGCTCTTTATTTTCGGGTTGGCGGCAAAAACTCCGGTCAAGCGATTGATAAATCCAGCGACAAAAACCAAGTCGGCGCCCTCGGAAATCGCGCCCAAGTTGGCTCCCGACACCGAGCCCCAATGCATGAACGACTCACCGGAACTGAGCGCCGCCATGCCGACGGGACCGTTGCGCGCTTGCACCAGGGTGAGATCGAGACCATACCGGCGAAAAAATCCCTGGTCTTGGGCGACATACAGCGCCCCTTCCCGTTCGCTCGCCGAGCCGGTCGTTACGAGAACTTTGACTAGCGGCGCCGCGGCATGGACGAGCAAATGATCGAAAACAAGAACAGCGACAATAAGGAAAAGCGATTCAAGCAGCCGCAATTTCATGAGGTCATTCGTACGCCTGTAGTGAGGCTCGGGATCTCGACAGTGGAGAGATATGCGGAGACCTCGGTCACCCTCGTCGTTGCGTGCTTAGAATTGAATCAGATCGGAGCGGGTGACCGTGACATTGTAGCGATAGCCGAAGCTGCCAAAGAGAGAGAACGCCTGCAATTTTTCCTTCTCGTCTCTTTGCGTCGTACAATCGACGGGTACGTAAACGTAAAAATCTCGGATACTGAAACCCGTCACGGCGCATTGCACGCAGCCCCGGGTCGCGATCCCGGTGACGATGATGCGGCCTTCGCCGGGTCGCAATCGCAACCGCTCCAGGAGCGACTCCATATCAGTTCGATAAAAGCAGTCGTGCGGTGTATTTGACGACGACCGGTTCGCCCGGTTGCGGCTTGAGCTCATCGATGAACTCCGCGCCCCAGGTTCCTTCCACTTTGCGGACAACGTTTTTGAAAAGCGTAAACTCCAACGCGTCCGGTTTGCGCACGGACTGAGTGTGGACCACCAAGCCGCCGGCCCGTTTTATCCGTTGGCGCAATGCAGCGATGGCAGGAATGATGTGCGCCGCCGCTTCTCCCATGTAGCGCTTTCCCGTCGGATGGAGATCTTCGTTCTCCATGATCAACGATCAACAGCATCGTTTTTGCCGGCTCCAGCTTTACTGGAACCGGGTCGGGATAATTGAGCTCGATCTGCATGGTTATCCTCCTTTGTTGCGCGGCGCATCACCTGCGCAATCGTTCGATCCAACCTTCCTTGACGATCTTTTGCAACGGCGCATCATCTTTGTAGAAATCCGGTTGACGGAATGCATCGCTCGGAAATGGCTTGCGCGCCGCTTGTTCGCGAATGACGGTCTCTGAGTCCGCTGGCAGGAACAGTCGGGATTGCTTTGAAGAGTCCGGCATAGACGGTCACGACTTTATCGACTACCGCGGGATCGGACTCGCGATATTCCTTGGCGTAGATCCGCTTAGCCAGAGCAAGATCGGTTTTGATCACGATAAATCGCCTCCGTGTAGGCTTTCAAGAATCGCTCCACGGTGTTGGGATTCTTGCGCACGAACGCTGCGGCTGCTGCCGACGCAGGACGGCGGATATTTGAGATCGGTTTTCGAAAGATCGATCAGCACCAGCCAGCCGCGCTGCAAAAACGGCAAAGGCATAACGGATCGTCAGAATGCCGGCGGCGATCCTGCCGCTCTCCAAAGCCGCGGCGATTTCCGGACCACCGCCCAGCTGCAGAATCGTCATGTCTTTGTCCGCGTCCATGCCGAGATATTTTCAGGGCCGCGCGCAGGTAGAAGTGAATGCTCGAACCCAGACGCGTAACCGCGGTCGATTTTCCTTGAGTTGCTCAGGCGTCTTGATATCGGGCCGGCCGATCAAATAGACCAGATCGGTATCCAGCGGGCAGGCCAACAACACCGCGCGTCGCCGCCTTCGACTTTCGCCGCTACCACCGACTCCGCGCCGACGCCGGACAACTGCAATTCTCCGCTGAGAATACCCATCGTGATCAGCGCGCCGCCGCGCATGAAGATAACCTCGACATCCAATCCGTGCTTGGAAAAAATCCCCGTGTCTTTGGCGAGCCATATCGGCAAGAAATGCGGCGGGTTGGTCACCGCGAAGCGGACGCGCCTGGTCTCTTGAGCAATCGCTTCATGAGCGAAGCTCATCAGAGCCAATAACACGACGAGCTTTATAAGAAAGGATCGCGAAGGTTTTGCTTGGATGTTTGATTAAAGATCTCATCATGAGAAATCGACGCCAAGCCTACTAACTCTTCTTCTTATTGCCGGCCCGTTGATCCGGACCGCTGTCGGCGTAGCCTGGCTCAATGACTGAATCGATGAAGTACCGTCCACCTTTGGCGACGATCTCCGCGCCTCTCTTGAGCGCTTTCGCCAACGCCTCGGTCGTCGAAACCGGAGCCTCGCTGTCAAAACCTTGGGCGCGCGCCATGGCAACCAAATCGACGCGCGGATCATCGATGCGTTGACCGATCCAGCGATTCTGCGCCGGCCGGCTACGCATTTGCGCGACCCGTTCCTGATGCATTTCATCGTTGAAGTACGAGCGATTATCGGCGGCCACGATCATCACTGGGATCTCAAAGTGGGCAGCGGTCCAAAGCGCATTCACGCCCATGAGATAATCGCCGTCGCCGATGACGCCGATGGTCAGCCGATCGCTGCCCTTGAGGGCCAACGCTGCGCCGATCGTATGTCCCGGCCCGGTGCCAACGGCACCGCCGCCGTCGTTACCCATGAACGACAAGGGCCCGTCAATTCATAGGCCTCGCCCGGCCAGCCGAGCGGCAGGCGCGCGAAAGTCACCGGACGTTTTTTGGCGAATTCGCGCACGGTCATGGCCATATCCCACAACGTCATCGGCTCACCGCGCGTCGGCGCCGACGCTGATCGAGCTCGCGTCGTGCCAATGTGTGATACTTCTTCATCTCCGGACGCGTTTTGACTTTCGGCGCCTTTCGGGCATCCAACTCGTCGAGCATCTGCGCGATGAACTGGTCGGGCTCGGCGTGAATGGGAATATCGACCGCCGGCAGCGCTTGGTGATCCATGCTCCAACCATTGGTGCGATAACTATCGACCGAACAGTGGACGATCGTTTTGTCCGCGGGCTCCTGCGTTTGCGCCGTGCCGAGCGCCAGGCGAAATGCGCCGGCGAGATCGAGCCAGTCCATGCTGATGATCAGGTCCGCCTTCTCGATCAGCGCCGTCGCGGCTTTGCTCGGCCGCAAACAGCGGCGCGGCAAGATGCAGCGGATGCGTCGTCGGGAACGCCGCCGCATCGTTGCTGCTGGTCATGACGGCGGCGCCGATCGCTTCGGCAAAACGCACGCGGCGATCCCAGTCCGCCTGCTTGCGCGAGACGCGCCCCATGAGGATCAACGGAAACTTCGCCTTGTCGATCGCTTTCAAAGCCTGGAGGACGCTGGCATGCGGCACGGCGGGCGAAGGCGCCGGCGCGAAACGCGCCGGATCGGGAACCGAAACCTCCTCGGTGAGCGGCGACTCCTGCAGACCCGCATCGAGGCAAATGTAAACCGGCCCGTAAGGTGCGCTGCGCGTGATCTGGTTGGCGCGCAGCACCGACTCGACCGCTGCTTGCGGCGAGGCCGGCTGATCGTCCCACTTGGTGTAGTTGCGAATCATCGACGCTTGATCCTTCGACGTGTGGATCCAGTCGATCCACGGACGGCGCCGATGCGCGTCGACCGGGCCGGTGGCGCCAGAAGATGATCATCGGCGTGCGGTCGCACCAGGCGTTGAAGATCGGCATGGTCGCGTGCATGAGGCCGACGTTGGAGTGCAGCGCCACGGCCATCGGCTCCTCGGTCACCTTGCCGTAACCATCGGCGATCGAGACCGCATGCTCTTCGTGCAGGCAAATGACCATCTGGGGATTACGGTTGCCGAGATAGTTGACGATGCTGTCGTGAAAGCCGCGATAGCTGGCGCCGGGCACGAGCGCGATATATTTAAGGTCGAGCCGCCGTGTGACTTCGGCGACCACGTCGCTGCCCCATTTCATTTGCGGCTTGCCCAAATCTTCCGGTTGATCGATCTGAGACTTATCGGTTTCTCTGATTTTTGTCTGCGGCATTTTTCCGACGATTGCTGTTTTCACTGCGTCTCCTTATTCAATTTCAATTTATTTTGCTGTAACAAAATTGTGCCGCCTCACTCAACGCTTTTTCCGCCGGCGTGGAAGTCGCCGGTCCCATGCCCCAGACTTGGATGATGGCCTCTTCATTCTTTGCGCCGTCGTAGTGAACTTTGCCGCCGTAGTGGATGACGTAACTGCCCGCAGGCATCGGCACGGTGTTATCCGGATCAAATTTCTCGCCGGTGCCCACCCACCAAGTGCCGGACAACACGACAAAGAAACGATCGTTGGGATGGAAGTGCGGCCGGCTCATGTTGCCAGGCAACCACTTGAGCCGCACCACGTACGGCCCCGGCTTGCTCGGGTCGCCGAACAGAACTGCGGACTCATTGGTCCCCGCGGCGTTCCTCACCCCACTTAATTTCCGACGGAGTTTTGAAATCTACCGCGGCGCGGTCGACTTCGGCTCGCATAACTCGCTCGTGAAACGAACGTCATTCCAAGAATGGCGATGAGAAGTATTCGAGTCGCTTGGGCCACTATCGCCACCTCCGTATCCAAGACTAAAGTTCAAGTTGTTCAGGCTCCATTTTTTTCCTCACCAGCAACGCAGAAAAATAAAGAGGGTGAGTTTACGGCGGGAAGCGATGAAGCAACCTGAACTGCTTTGAACGGCTGCTATGCTTTCGCGTATTTCCCCGTAAGTTGCGGCGTAAAACCCTCCAAGCCTTTCTCCTGGCGCTGAAGCCGTGTCTCTCTCGCCCAAGCGCGTTTGAGATCGTCGCGAATTTTCACGTGTAGTCGGCCAAGCGGTTCGGTTTCGAGCTCGACGAGGTCACCATCCTGAAATGGATTGAGGCCGCGATGATTGGTGCCGCACGCAAGTACGTCGCCCGGCTCGAGCGGATGAATGGAGCTCACCCACTCGATGCAGCGTGGGATTTTGTGCGCCATGTCGCTGGTGTTGTAGTTCTGCATCAGCGCGCCGTTGTTCCAGAGCCGCACCTGAAGATTGAGCGGGTCTTTAATTTCGTCGGCGGTGACGAGGTACGGCCCCATGGGTCCGAAGGTGGCGCGCGATTTCATCTGATAGAACGTGTTGCCGGCGGGCGGCAGACCGCGCGCAGAGCCGTCGATGAAATTGACGTAACCGAAAACATATTCCATCGCTTTGGCCACGGGCACGTTGTCGGCGCGCTTGCCGATCACCAGCGCGAGCTCCGCTTCGCCCTCGAAGATGGCGGCCGGCACGTCGGGCAACACCATCGTGTCGCCATCGCCGATGACGCAGTTCGGCGACTTGTGAAAGCGTTGATCGGCGCCGGCTCCTTGCGCGTGCCGTCTTCCATATAGTTCACCGCCATGCAGTCGATGTTGACCGGCTTGGGCAACGGCGGCCGGAGGCGCACGCTCTTAAGCGGAACCCCGTTGCCGGCGGTGGCAGCCTTCTCCAACGCGCCGCGGTAGTCGCCGAAGCGTTCGATCAGCCCGCTGATCAAGTTATGCGGCCCGGTGTGCGGGATGTCCTGCACGAGTCGCGACACGTCAATGACGGTATCGCCGTTCAACACGCCGAGTTTGAAATCATCGAAAAACAATATCTTCATTTGCCCTCCTGAGAGTCGGCCCGGATATTACGAATATGTCACAGTTTGTTCAACAAAAATCGGCGAGATTCGGCAGGTGCAAACCGCTCATACGCAACGACGGTTCGGCGGCGTTGCCGGTTCACGAACTCGATGGAAAAAATGCCGCCAACAACCTACCAGCGATCCTGACCCATCGACCAGCGATCCAAGCTGGCGAGATACTCACGGAACAGCACCATGCGCATCGCCACCGCGCGGCGCACCCGATCCTGGCGGTCCTCGGTGGTCGCATAGCGCTTGAGAAATATCTGCGGCACGCTGCCGTGACCTTCTTCGTCCTCGGTGATCTTGCGATACGGCTGCTTGATCCACTCGGGAACGTCAGGCGACTTTAGACACATTTGAATGAGGTAATTGGCGACGGTTTCACCCGCTAACGACAAGCCGGCGACACGCTCGCAGGTGTCGTTCAGTCCTTCCATCGCGTTGAACATAGCGATCTGCGCCGGCAAAGGCTTGTAGTCGAATGGCTCGGCGCCGAGATCGCAGATCCGTTTGGTCAGCAACTGCGCATGCACCATTTCCTCGTGCGCCGACTCCGCCATCGTCGCTTTGACATCGAGCTCCGGCGTCGTCTTGAGCCAAGTGCCGAATAAATCGGCAGCGCGCAGCTCGTTGAACAATCGGCTCTGCATGACGCGAATGCGTTCCTCATCCGAACGCAGCGGAATGTAGCTGTAAGCCGGTGGATTAGCGTCGAGCGAATGGCAAAGCTCGCGCACCGGCGCGAAGTATTTCGTTGCAGAAACTCTTCGCTGTTCATGTAATTAATGCCATCGTCGATACTTCGATTCTCGATCCTCGGACTTGGGCTAGCCGCTTAGACCCGCCAACCCTTCTGCGAGATATCGATACCGTTGCCTTCGGGATCGTGGACGCGATATTCGGCGAAAGGAATCCGTTCCGGACGCGCCGCGCCGCGGCGCACGCCGGCCTTTCGGCGCGCGCTTGCATTTCTTCGTTGCTTTTGACGTGAAAGCCGAAATGATTGAGCCCTATCGGCTCTTCCTTGCGCTGATATAAAAGCGCCAAGTTGAAATAGCCGTCGGAGACGAAGATCGAAGAGCGGTCGGTTTTTCCACCTCTTTCATATCGAGAACCTTGCAGTAGTAATCCGCCATGCGCTGCGGATCGGGGGTGTACAGAGCGATGTGGCGGATCGGCACGGGGCGCTGCTCGTAGGCGACGTCGAAAGCGCGCCGGCAAACACCGACCGTGTTACCGTCGGGATCGCGCAGCTCGAATTCCACTCCGGTGATCGCGTCGACCTGAATCAATTCCGATTCTGGGCGCCAGCCTGGACCAACTTTTTCCCAAGGATTCGACGCGGACGGTCTCGAAGCTCAGATGCTTCAAACCTTGCTTGTGCGGCTCCGTTTCCGGAACCAGCGCCAGATTAAAGCTCCGTCCGAAAGAAACACCGCGCCTTTTGCTTCCTCGATTTTTTCGAGCTCGAAGACTTCCTGATAAAAAGCCGCGAGCCGTCCGGGATCTTCAGCAGCGATAACCAACTGGCGCAATTGTGGCATAATCTTCGTGACCTACCTTCCCTGAAGATGGCTCGACACTAACACATTGGCGCATGAGATTCACTGTAAACAAAGACGACATCGACGGCGTCATCTTTTGCTCCGTCAAAGACGATCGGACCGGCACGAGCAGCTGAATACGCTGCCTACGCCCAACTCGCTCGACAGGCGAATCTCACCACCGAGCGCCGACGCCAGCTTACGGCAAAGACCGAGCCCTAAGCCGGTACCGCCGTAGTGGCGCGTCGAGGAGCCGTCGAGCTGGCGAAAATCTTCGAAGATAACATCTTGATCTTCGCGCTTGATGCCGATGCCGGTATCGGCGACGGCTATTTCCAAAAACTCGCCGCCGCCTTCGCTGATTTCGCGGATCGATAGATCGATCTTACCCTTTCCGTAAACTTGAGCGCGTTGGTCAAAAGCTGCACCAAAATCTGTTGCAGCTTCTGCCCGTCGCTTTCGATGGTGTCGATGGCGGATTCGACGTGAATGCCGAACTGAATGGGCCGCTCGCGAATGAGCCGCTGCGTCATCATTTCCAAGCCGGTCCATATTTCTCCGAGCTTGACGATCTCGAATTGCGCCGACGGCCCGTCGGCTTCCATGCGCGAAAAGTTCATCAAATTGTCCATCGAGATTCGACAGCTCCTGGCTGTTGTTGACAAGCCGAATAAGGATATCGCGCGCCGCCGGTCAAATCCAAATCGCGCAAAATCTCGCTAAAGCCGATGATCGTGCTTACCGGCGTGCGCAGCTCATGGCAGATGTTGGCGACAAAGTCTTTCTTCACGCGGTCCATTTCGATCAGTTTCCGATTGCTGTTTTCAACCCGTTGATAAGCCTGGATCGATTCCTCATAGAGCCGGCCGTTTTTCAGCGACAACGCCAATTGGTCGGTGAGCGTCGCCAACAGGCGGAAATCTTCGGCGCTGTACTCGTGACCCGAGCGCTTCGCACCGAATGCCACCGCGCGCCCGGACTTGCCGTTCGTATACGAGCGGTAGCAACAGCTCGGCATTCCAATGCTGAAAAATTTCCAGCACCCGCTCTCGGCTTTCACGATAACGCGGATGGGTCGTCACTTTCGGCGCGGGCCACGGCCCGATAGTCTGCGGCAGGCCAAATTTCGACAAGGCTCCCGGTTTCGGCCGAAATCGTGTCGATCCTCGGTGCCATCGCCTCGTTGGCCACGATCATGTACTCGGCGGTCTTCTTTAGCTCGATAAACGATCACCGCACTCACGATCCCAAGCGGCGCCGTGACCCGATCGATAAACCCCTCGGCCAATGAAGCGGCCGAGTCGAGGCTGCGCAGATAAAGACTGATTTCCGCTTGGACCCGCGCAGGATCGTAATCCTGGCGAAAAATAGCAACGATCGACCACTCCTTCCAACCAACGCAGCAGCGGATTGAACAGGGCGACGACGAGAATAGAGAAAAAGATCGGCACCAGCGGGTCTTTGGCGTAAGCGCCGATCCACGGCGCGACTAAAAATGCGATGACTGCGTAGATCGCTACCAACAAGCCTAACAGGGCGATGCGGCTCTAGCCGACCCGCAGGGCATTGCCGAGATCGAAGAGACTGTATTTCAGCAAGGCATACGCCACCGAAATGGGAAAAAGATCGTCGGAATCAGCGCGAGATTGTACGGAATCTGAATTTGATACGTGCTCGTGAGCACCGTCATCAGCGCCGGAAGCATAAATCCCAAAAGCGCGCCGACAAACATGACGCGCAAACGCGACCGGTCTAAGTCCGATTCGCTGCGGCGTAGAGCGCTTCCGGTAATCAACAGAAAACTTGCGGCGCCGATGCAGACGTAAACATAACCGGCGCGAAAATTGTGGATCCAGATCTCGGGCGGGCCGAAATAAGTCATGCTGTTCAGGAACCCCAGTGCCAGGCCGACGCCGTAGATAAGCGCGATGAAGCGGGGCCGAAGCAATCCGTGCGCGCTGCCGCTTCGCAGCATCAGTGCCAAATGGATGGCCGCACTCGGCGTGAGCGCCAATGCGAAGATGCGCAGCTCCTTCGGCAGCATCGCTCTCGGTCATGAAATCAAACGTGGTCTGAAACCAAACGAAAACCGCCAAGACCATGAAGCAGAGCGGCAGCGCCACCGGGGATGACGCACGGTAAAAATAAGGAGCCACGCCGATCAGCAGAAATGCTAAGCCAATGATGATGTAAACACCGAAGCTCAATAGCCAGTCACGAAAACTAAAAGTCATCGTCGCTACGGTATAGTCGCGCAATTGTGCATCGCGGATCACTTGGTAAGGAATGGCGCTACCCACCGGACTTCGACGTACGAGATCATAAAGCGCGGCGCGATCGCGCAGTGGGCGACCCGCTACGCCGACGATGCGATCCAAGGATTGCAGCCCGGCATTGGAGCCCGTCCAACCGGGCACGAAGTAGGGACCGACGGTGAGATTTTCATGGACGAAGAATCCTGGGAAGGGTTGATTGATCCAGCGGCTGGAGGAGAGAAACGATTCGCCGATGAGAAGGAAGCCAAATAGGCCGGTCAATAGAAGCAGCGAGTATCTTTGCCAGGTGTGATGACCCATGGAATGTCCCTCCAGCGCGAGTTCTCGACATCAGGCCTTTCTATAAGGCCGCTCGAAGACTGTCAAGGTAAGCTAATGTAGGGAGAAGTCAGCGATGACAAGCACGCGCCCGAGGACAAGCTTGAATGAAAGCAGCGAATGCGCACCGGGCGCGAATCCGACTGGCTGACAAAGTTGCGAAACCGGCAAGCTAAATCTTGGCGATGGTCTCGCTCGGCAAGACGATCCGGGCTTGACGGCCGAGGATCTCCAACAGTACGGCGACGCGCTCGCTGCCCTTTAGCTTTTTGCTCGAACACCGCCTCGAGGCTCTGAGAATGGGCCTTCATTGATGCGCACGGTATCACCGGGCTTGGCATTGACGGGATCGATCTCCGCGACTCCGCCCGGACAACGTTGGCGCAACCCTTCGATGATATTTTCGCCGACTTCAGCAATGCGGCTACCGAAAGTGAGAAAATCCTTCACTCCGGGAGAGCAGCGCCGCTTTGCCAGAAGTCACCATGTCGAGACGGCAGAACACGTAGCCGGGAAATAGCGGCGCCAGCACCCAATGAAACCGGCTGCCGATTCGCCGCCGCGTGCGCATCCACGGTAAGAACACTTCCAAACGAAAATCGGTCAACCGCTTTTCAACGTCCTTTTCGCGATTGACTTTGGTTTGAATTGCGTACCATCTGAGCCCAGGTTCGATCTGCAGTGCTTCTTGTCTCATCAGAAATCGAGCAACCTCGTCAGTCAATTGTTCAACTCATGCCGCTTCACGGCTGCTTAGTCTAACAGACAAACGGGCGCATGATAACCGGCGCCGCTTTTCTTCACGGAAAAAGCGCCCAGCGCAAAGGATTGAATATTTCTTGACTTCGGCGTCAATTTGGGGTGCAATAGAGTCGTTGAGGCTGTGAACTGAAGACCCTGTGTGTTAACTTTCGAAGAGGCGCGTGGCTGCCCGACCAGGCAATTTGAAGGAGGTCGAATGCAAGCCTTGAAATACAACCGGTTCTCGGCACCCGTGATCCCCCTTTGCATTCGTCTCTTGGCAGTTTGCTTGCGCAAGGTGATGCACGACTTTAAAACATCGCCCGCGCCAGCTTCGCATTTCGTAGCAAGCATTTATCCCCTACTACATCCCATTCTTTTGAGTTTCCGCCACGGGGCATTTACACCAACCATCGGCTATCGCATGATGATAAAGGGAGGCTGCTCCAATGGACAATAAGGGATTTCGAAGCTCTCATCAAGAAAAGATCGCGACATGCATCAATCGCGTTCGTGGCGCGGCAACCTGCTCGGCTACCTGGAAAAGGTGAAAGCCGATCCAACGATAGCCAAGCTCTCCCATGCGCGGACGTACGATACGATCATGAAGCGGGGCGTGCGCGACATTCACTGAGAACAGCGACCCGCACGTCAAACGGCTTTACAAAGATGAGTCGATCAAGCTCTTCGATTTCTTTAGCGACGAGTTCTTCGGCATCGAGAAAACCGTTTCGCAAATCGTGCGCTACTTTCATGCCGCTTCGCTCAAAGGCGAGGAAAGCCGCCAGGTCCTCTACTTGATGGGACCGGTTGGCTCCGGCAAAAGTTCACTGGTGGAAAAGCTTCACCGCGGCCTCGAGGAAAGCGAGCCGTTTTACGCCATCGAAGGTTGCCCGATGTTCGAGGAGCCGTTGCATCTGATTCCGCGCCACCTGCGCAAAGAGTTTGAAAAAATGCTCGGCGTTCACGTCGAGGGCGATCTCTGTCCGGTCTGCCGCTACAAGCTGATTCACGAGTACGACGGCAAGTACGAGGAGTTCCCGGTTTGCACGGCCGAATTCTCCAAACGCTCGCGCGTCGGCATCGGCGTGGTACCGCCCGTCGATCCGAACAACCAGGATACCTCCGTGCTGATCGGCAGCGAGGATATTTCCAAATTGATCTTTACTCCGAGGGCGATCCCCGAGTGTTGGAATTGAACGGCGCGCTCAACATCGGCAACCGCGGTCTCGTCGAGTTTATCGAGGTGTTTAAAAACGAGATCGAATACCTGCACTGCATGATCACCGCAACTCAGGAAAAGTAGTGCCGGCGCCGGGCCGCCACGGCCTGGTTTACGTCGACACGGTGATCGTGGCGCATTCGAATGAAGCACGAGTGGCAGAAGTTTAAAGCGGATCATACCAACGAAGCGATTCTCGACCGCATCGTGGTGGTGCGCGTGCCGTACAATCTGCGCCTCTCTGAAGAAGTCAAGATCTACCAAAAAGATCATCCGCAACTCCGATTTCCGCGCGCACGTCGCGCCGCACACGTTGGAAGTTGCTTCCATGTTCGCGATTCTTTCGCGGCTCGAGCCGACCAACAAGTGCGACCTGATGACAAAGCTCAAACTTTACAACGGCGAGGAAGTCATCGAAAAAGGCCGCACCAAGAAAGTCGACGTGCAGGAGCTGCGAGACGGCAGCAAACGCGAAGGCATGACCGGTATTTCCACGCGCTTTATCATGAAGGCCCTGGACAACGCCCTCTCGGACAATCACGCCGGCAATTGCATCAATCCGATCAACGTGCGCGAAGCCTTTATTAACATGGTCAAGGAATCGGACATGCCCGACGATACTCGAAAACAGTATCTCGGAGTTCTTGCAGGACACCTTGCACAAGGAATATCTGGAGATCCTCGAAAAAGAAATCACCCGCGCCTTTGTTTACTCCTATCAGGAACAAGCCGAAGCGCTTGTTTCAAAAATTATCTCGATCACGCCGAGGCGTATGTCAACAAGAGCAAGGTCAAAGACCGCAACACCAAAGAAGAGCTGGCGCCCGACGAAGGATTCATGAAATCGATCGAAGAGCAGATCGCGATCATCGGTTCCGCGGCGGACGGCTTTCGCCAGGAAGTGATCGCCTATCTGTGGGCGGCGAACCGGCGCGGCGAGAAGATCGACTATCGCAGCTACGAGCCGTTGAAAGAGGCGATCGAGAAAAGCTGATCACCTCGGTGCGCGATTTGAGCCGGGTCATCACTAAATCCCGCATGCGCGACGAGGAACAGTCGGAGAAATACGATGCCATGGTGAAAACCCTGCTCGATCACGGCTACTGCCCGAGCTGCGTCGACATGGTGCTCAAGTATGCGGCTAATAATCTCTGGAAAGATTAGGGCGGTTCCACGACAAACCGTGATCGCGCCGCTTTGAGGTGATCCCGTGGCATCTACCATCTTTCGCCCGTACAACTCATCCTCCGCTCAGCGCAGCGATCGCAGTGCCGGCGATCGCTTGCGCCACCAGCCAAAAAGTGCGCGAGGCGATCCGCAACAACATCGCCGACATCATCGCCGAAGAATCGATCATCGGCAAAGACAGGAATCGAATCATCAAGGTGCCCATTCGCGGCGTCAAAGAGTATCGCTTCATCTACGGCGAGAACGCTCCCGGCATCAGCCAGGGCGGCGACGGCGAGCCCAAGCCCGGCGATGTATTAGGTCAGGGTAAGGACGGCAAAGGCGACCAGCAGGCGGGCGACCGGCCCGGCATCGACTACTACGAGACCGATGTCAGTCTGGATGAATTGATCGATTTGATGTTCCGAAGATTTGGAGCTGCCCGACATCGAGCGAAAACGGCTGCGCCAGATCGAGATCGAGCGCCAGTTCCGTCAGAAAGGGTTCCGCCGCAAAGGCATTCGTGCTGCGTTTGGATAAAAAGCGCACGGCGCGTTCGCGCGTCAAGCGCAAGAAAGCTTCGATCAAACATCATCCGGGTGTTCCGCCGCCGGCGCGCTTTCCCTTTCACGAAGACGATCTACGCTACCATCACACGATCACCGACACGCGTAACGAATCCAACGCGGTCGTGCTCTGCATCATGGACACTTCCGGCTCCATGGATACGATGAAGAAATATCTGGCGCGCAGTTTCTTTTTCCTTCTCTATCAGTTTCTTTGCACGCGCTATCAAAACGTCGAGATCGTTTTCATCGCGCACCACACCGAGGCGCACGAGGTGACCGAGGAAGAATTCTTTCACAAGGGCGAGTCCGGCGGCACTTTTATCTCGTCCGGTTACAACAAAGGCACTGGAAATCATCGAGGCGCGCTACCACCCGGCCTTGTGGAACGTTTATGTGTTTCACTGCTCCGACGGCGACAATTTCGAGTCGGACAACGAAGCCGCGTTGAAGGCCGCCAAGGAGCTGACGCAGACCGCCAACCTTTTCGGCTACGGCGAGATCAAGCCGCTCGGCTCCGGCTATTACGGCAGCAGCGATGATCACGTTTTTTTCGCAGATCCAGGAAGCGAATTTCCAGACCGTGCAGATTCAAAAGAAAGAAGATATTTGGAATTCCTTCAAAAACTTTTCTGAGCAAGGACCGCGCTCGCGAAGACGCCGCATAACCGCATCCCTATGGCCACTGGATACAACATCGAAGATCTCGAACGTTGGAATGACAAAATCATTCCCTTGGTTGAGCGCTTCGGCCTCGATCCTTTCCCGCAAGAATTCGAAGTTTGCGACCATGAGGACATGCTCTCCTACATGGTCTACTCCGGCATGCCTTCCCATTACCCGCACTGGTCCTACGGCAAGAACTTCGAGAAGCTCAAGACCTTGTACGAGTACGGCGTCAGCGGTCTGCCCTACGAGATGGTGATCAACTCCAATCCATCGATCGCCTATCTCATGCGCGACAACAGCCTCGCCTTGCAGGTGCTGACGATCGCCCACGTTTATGGCCACAACGATTTTTTCAAAAACAACTTCACGTTCCGCTCCGACTCGGGCCCAATACACCGCCGAAACATTTAAGAGCCATGCCAACCGCGTGCGCCACTACGTGGAAGATCCCAGCATCGGCCTGGAAAAGGTCGAAGCCGTTCTGGACGCCGCCCATGCGCTGTCCTTGCAATGCCGGCGTAATTTCGCGATCAAAAAACTGACGGCGGACGAAGAGCTCAAAATGAAAATGGCGGAATCCGAGCCGCCGATCGATCCGTTTAGCAACATTCATCGGCGCCGGGAAACGGCCGCGCCGGATCTGAACAAGGTGCCGCTCTATCCGGATGAGGACCTGCTGATTTTCATCCGCGACCACAACCGCCAGCTCAGCGAGTGGGAAAAGGATCTCTTGACCATCGTCCATGAGGAGGCGCGGTACTTCGTGCCGCAGATCGAAACGAAAATCATGAACGAAGGGTGGGCGAGCTTCTGGCATAAACGGATTCTCGAGACCCTCGAACTCCCCAGGAATTGCACCTAGAGTTCATCGTGCGCCACACTCAAGTTCTGCGGCCGAGCCCGGGCAGCTTGAATCCCTATCACGTCGGCATGAAAATCTGGGAAGACATCGAAAGCGTTGGGACCATCCCACCGCGACCGACCTCGAAGAATTCGGCCCGCGCAAGAAAAACAGCCGGGAGAAAATGTTCGAAGTGCGCGAGGTGGAGCGCGACGCGTCGTTTTTGCGACGCTATCTGACCGAGGAGCTGATCCGCGAACTCAATCTATTTGAGTACAAAAGTCGCGGCAACGACCAGGTGGTAAGCCGCGTCGCCGACAAAGAAAACTGGCGCGAGATTAAAGAAACGCTGATTCAAAACGTCGGCACCGCGACCATTCCGGTCATCAAAGTCGAGGATTCCGATTACGCCAACAGCCGCACCCTGCTGCTCAAGCACCATCACGACGGGCGCGACCTGCAGCTCGAATACGCCGAGAAAACATTGAGGTACGTCAGCCAGCTCTGGGGCCGCGACGTTGCCATGGATACCGTACTGGACGGCCGAAACACGCAGTTGGTTTTTCCGACGGCAAATTCGCCCTCAAAAGCGGCCTGACGCGCCGCGCTCTTCTCTTCGGTTGCCAAAAATCCGCTGCCGTGCGACTACTGGCCGCTAACGGATCCGCGCTATGGCATCCTTAGACGTAATCTCCGCGCTGCAAAATACCTATCGAACTCGCTTGATGACGCGGCCGTTCAGCGCCGCTCGCTGACCGGCATCATCGGCGATGCGCCGTCGCATTATTCCAAGAGTCCCGCTTTGTGGAACGCGGCGTTCGAGCAGCTTGGCTTGAATGCCGCTCCATTCTGCCGTTCGATGTCGACGCCCTGCATGTCGGTAATCTACTCGCAGCTTTAAAATCATCGGAACACTTTTAGGCGCCAACGTGACCGTGCCGCATAAAGTTCGCGTAATGGATTTTCTCGATGAGCTTGATCCCGGCGCCCGGCGCATTCAGGCGGTCAACACGATCGCGCGCGGCGCCGACGGCCGGTTGGTCGGCTATAATACCGACGGCGCGGGTTTCGTCGAAAGTCTATTGCGGCGCCAGCCGGATCGCGACGAAAATTTTGTCGCGTCGCTCAAATGAATTTAAACGTGCTGCTGCTCGGCGCCGGCGGCTCGGCGCGCGCCGTGGCGTTTCATGTCGCGGATTTGCTCGAGGGCGGACAGCTAATCATTTGCAACCGCACGCCCGAGCCTGCGCGCTCCTTGGCCGGCGAGATTCAGAAAGTCGGCCGTCGAGCGATCGCCATCGATGAAGCGGAACTGAGCGATTGGGCGCGCAATGCCGGATTGATCATCAACAGCACGACCAAGGGCCAAGGCGGTGTGCGCAAATTATCCAACGGCCTGGCGACTTTGCTCTGAATCCTACTCCGCGTTGGCGCCGGCTCATCCGCCGGCTTTCGCGGAGGCGGATGCCGCAAAACCCGATTTCGCTGAGCGCTGGTCGGAAGCGGCGAGAGCCGGCATCGAAGCGAACCATGAAGCGTCACTGAAGGTGGCCGAACGCGTCCCGGCGCCCACGCGATTCTACGATCTGATTTATCATCCGGCAGAGACGGTTTTCTTGCGCCACGGCAGAAGCACCGGGCATCCGACGATGAACGGCAAGGCCATGATCGTCAATCAAGCAATGATCGCCTTCTGCGAGCGCATCTGCGCCCCAGAGCTTCGCGCGCGCGGCCTCGACACGGCTGAGACGCGCCGGCAAATTTTAGAAATCATGTATCGGGCTTGGTAAGCACCGAGCACCCTTTGCTCGAATGTGCTTAGCTCTCGAGCTTATGACGATGCCGTACCGCGCTACGAACTTGTGATGATCGCGCCGCACTCCTCGCAGCGGTATTTGACCGCGCCATCGTCCAGCGCTTCCAGCGTCGTCGAATTCATACCGGCGCTCGCCCGACCGGTCATAACATTCCGGGCAATAGCCGTCGCCCAACTCCTCGCCGTCGAGAGTCAAATGGCAATGCCGACAGCGCAGCGTGCGCTTTCGCGCCGGCAAAACTTCGAAGCGCCGGTGTGTTTGCAAGAAACCACGGGTGGAAAACTGAAAGCTCAGCGCGAAAGCTTGTAACCGAAAGAATATCGCCGGTGCTGACTTGACGATGCCCTGTTCGGACTCGATGGAAAAATTTCCCGAGTCGTCTTTCCGCGTGATACGTCCTTCCATCGATTTGAAACCGACCGGTTTCGGGCCGCAGCGTGACCTTCAACCCGGTCGCCGATCGCCAATATTTTTAAGGAATTGGCTAACGATTCGGATATTGCCATGAACCCTCTAAAACGAGCTTCGCGATTTTTTCGCGTCTATCAACCGCTCGGTATCAGCAGCTTAGCTCGATGCAATTTCGTTAGATCACCTATACTGATCTCGATTCCTTATTTGACCGCAAATTTCCTGAAATGCAGGAGCAAAAGCGTCATAAGCGCAAAAGATTTGAATTGACCATGCAAAAAACCCTCTTTCGCCCGATTCGCGGGTATATTTAGCAAGCAGGCGTGTCCTAATGCGGCGCGATCAATAGGGCCAGCCGTCGTTGTGCGCGATCGCCATAACATCACCGCACCGTCGTCTAGCAGATATCGTCATCGGATAGCTTACCGCTCTGCCATGCCTGAAATATCTTAAAAATAGGGTGATCTTTCCGGCAAGCGCATTCGAATCGGCCGCGTTGAATTCTCTTTGAGACGCTAACCCACAGATCGAATTATAGTGTAATCTGGGACGATGGAAAGCGTGGAAGTTTTGCTCATGCCGCAGCTCGCCGACGAAGCGCTTCAGCGCATTCAAAGCATCGATCGGCGCATCAAGATCATCGATGCCCGGGGCTGGTTCGATGTGGAGTTGCGCGCTACCTGGCCGCAATGGACTGTTGAGCGTTACATCGGCGCCAGAAAATCTCCCGCGTCAAGTCTTGAGGAGCGCAATCAGGCGCTCGCGGCGGCCGAGGTCGTGTTAACCGGCTGGCCGCCAATGAAAGATTTACGAGCGCGCGCGCCTCGCTTGAAATGGGTGCACGAGCTTCCCGCCGGCGCCAGCAATTTTCTCGATACCGATCTTTGGGGCTCGAATATTTTGGTGACCACCTCGCGCGGGCTGACCAATCGGCGTCCCATGGCCGAGTATGTGCTGGCGAGCTTTCTCCATTTCGCTCGCGGACTTCACCTGAGCTACGCAGAAAAACAGCGCCGCAGATTCGATCACCAAGCTTACCATTCCATAATAGTTAGGGATAAGACCGTATGTATTGTCGGCGCCGGCGGAATCGGCCAAGAGGTGGCAAACCCTCTGCGCCGCGGCCGGCATGCGTATCATCGGCACGCGTCGGCGCGCGTCGGCGGGCGCGCCGCTGCCGCCCGGCTTCGCGCGAGTTGAATCCGCCGATCGTCTGCACGACCTGCTTCGCGAGAGCGAGTTCATCGCCATTTGTTGCCCGTGGACGAAAGAAACCCATCATCTGATCGGTCGCGCGGCTTTTGCCGCGATGAAACCAGGAACGGTTTTGGTCAATATCGCGCGTGGCGAGATCATCGACGAAGAAGCCCTGCTGCAAGCGTTAACGGAGGGCAAGCTACGCGGCGTCGCGCTGGACGTCTACGACGGCGAATTCGAGCGCGCGCCTGACCCGCGCCTTTGGGCAGATGCGCGAGTGGTCATTACACCGCATGTCTCGGCGCTCACCGACGTCTCCGAGCACGGCGGCCTCAAATTATTCTGTGAAAACCTGGCGCGCTACCTGGAAAGCTCAACCTTTGGAAAACGTCATCGACTGGCAGCGCGGCTATTAAGCCGGTGTGTTTCGAGACGCCGGTCAAATGGCCTTTTTCATCTTCAGTGAAGTCAACAACGGGACGAGACTGATACCGAGGGCGAAGAGATAAGTCACGTTCATCGACGCCGACGAACGCTTTAGTATCACCGGGGTCGGGCGTCGTCCCCGGATCCCGGAATAAAATCGGAAAGCCAAGGTCAGAAAAATCCCGCTGAGCGAGATGCCGAGCATGTGTCCCAAACCGAAAATCCCGTTGATGATGCCGACGGCGATACCCCAATGTTCTTTGGGAAGCGAGCTCACCATTACGGCCTGCGACGGCGTATTGAAGAAAGCCGAGCCGATGCCGGTAAGCGCGAGCAGCACGCTCGGCAATAGCCAATGCGAATCGGCACGCAGATTGGCGCCGATGAGAAAAAGCGGCCATCAGAACAAGCACGCCCAGGATCAAGAGAAAGCGCGCGCCAGATCCGATCCGTCAACGCGCCGCTCACGGGCGAGAGCACCATACTCAGTAGCGACGGACCGAGAAATATTATGCCGATAAAACTCGGTGAGAGCTTGAGCACGTCCTGCAAATAAAAGGCGTGACGAAGCTCGTCATGCCCTGCGTGATACAGCACAAAAGTAAACCGAGCGAGCCGAAGCCAAAGGTAGGAATCGAAAAAATGAAAGATCGATCATGGGGCTTTGGATTTTCTTTTCATGGGAAATAAATCCCCAGAGCGCGCCCAGGAAAGCCAGGCCGAGGAGCACCTGGCTGCCTGAGCCGACCACTTCGGCAATTTTTTGATCGAGCAGCAACGTGACCAAAATCGTCAGGCCGAGGAAAAGCAACGCGCCTCGATAATCGATCGACTGTGGCCGTGCCCTGCTTGTCTGAACGGCGCGTCCGGTCACGTAGCAAAGCGCTATTCCAATCAGGCTCGGCACAAACAATAAAAAGAAAATGCCGCGCCAGTGAATCCAATCGATGATCAGGCCCCCGAGCGGCGGACCGACAAAAAAGCCGAACTGGTGCGACATGGCCATCAGTCCCTGCGCCTTTCCCTCGGAGCCTGCCGGCATCGCCCTGAACCCCAACGTGCGCCCGGAGGACTGAACCATCGCGCCGCCGACGCCTTGCACGAAACGAAACAGGATCAGTTGAAAAACATCCTGCGAAAGCGCGCAGAGAAGCGAGCCCAGCGCCAGCACGGCCATGCCGAAACCGTACATCTTGTGATGACCGTAGATATCGCCGAGACGGCCGCAGACAACGCCCAAGCCGATCCCGGCCATCTGATAAACGATCAACGCCCAAGAAATCCCCAGGATGTCGGTCTCCAAAGCCGCCGCCAAGGTCGGCACGGAGATCATGAAGACGCCGAGTAGAAATCCCAGCGATGGCAATACCGATGACCGAATTGATCAGCGTGAGTCGGCGGACTTGGTCGTCGGTGTGGCTTGGATCTGGCGCCTTTGCGGTTCTGAGCATCCCATCCTATTAAGACCTTACCGGGAAAATCTCAAACTCCGCACTAGCGGAACCATCCCGACATCGCCGCGATGCATGGGCGGACGACCCGCATTGCTTTGCTCCGCCGCCTAGGCCGGCGCCCAAGTCGTCTAAACCGTTCAATCGCTTCGCTCCGTTATCGTCAGAGTTCCAACCGGTTCAAGCGCAGTGCGTTGCTGATCACCGACACGGAGCTGAAAGTCATGGCGACGCTAGCGATCACTGGACTCAGAAGCACGCCGAAGAACGGATAGAGCACGCCGGCCGCGATCGGAATTCCGAGCGCGTTGTAGATGAACGCAAAGAAAAGATTCTGCCGGATGTTACGCATGGTAGCGCGACTCAATCGGCGCGCCTTGACAATGCCGCGCAGATCGCCTTTGACCAAAGTTACGCCGGCGCTTTCCATCGCCACGTCGGTGCCCGTGCCCATCGCGATGCCGACATGAGCCTGTGCCAGAGCCGGGGCGTCGTTGACGCCATCGCCCGCCATCGCGACGATGTGGCCTTCGGATTGTAGCCGCTTCACGACTTCGCTTTTTTGTTCCGGCAGGACTTCAGCCTGAATTTCATCGATGCCGAGTTTTTTTGCCACCGCTTCCGCTGTAGTCCGATTGTCTCCCGTCAGCATAACGATTTTCACTCCGTCATCGTGCAGCATGCGAATCGCTTCTGGGGTGGACGGTTTGACTGGATCGGCGACACCGATCAGTCCGGCGACCGACACGATCAACGACAACAAACATCACCGTCTGGCCGTCTTTTCTGAGCTCTTCCGAACGCACTCGCGAAGTCGCTCGCAACAACACCCAACTCCTCCAGCAATCGCCGGTTGCCGAGGGCCACCTGTTTGCCGTCGACGGTGCCGACGACGCCTTTCCCGGTGATCGAGCGAAAGTCGCGCGCCCGGCGAGCTGGATGCCCTTCTTCTCGGCGCCCGCAACGATCGCCGCTGCCAGCGGATGCTCGCTGCCGCGCTCCAAACTTGCAGCGAGGCGCAGGATCTCGTTCTCGCCTTGTCCCGGCACTGCCACCAGCGCTGCCAAGCGCGGCTTACCTTCGGTGAGCGTGCCGGTCTTATCCACCACCAACGTGTCGACCTTTTCCAAAACTTCCAGCGCTTCGGCGTTCTTGATCAGCACGCCCGCCGTCGCGCCGCGTCCGGTGCCGACCATGATCGACATCGGCGTCGCCAAGCCGAGCGCGCAGGGGCACGCGATGATCAACACGGCGACGGCGTTGAGCAACCCATACGCCATCGACGGTTCCGGCCCGAACATCGCCCAGACAATAAAAGTGATAATAGCGACCAGCACCACCGCGGGAACGAAATAGCCGGCGACGACGTCGGCGAGCTTCTGGATCGGCGCGCGGCTGCGCTGCGCTTCGGCGACCATGCGGACGATCTGCGCCAGCAGCGTGTCGCTGCCGACGCGCTCGGCGCGCATCACAACGCTTCCCGTGCCGTTGACCGTCCCGCCGGTTACCCGGCTGCCTTTAGTTTTTTCTACCGGGATCGGCTCGCCGGTGATCATCGATTCGTCGACCGAGGTCGTGCCTTCGAGCACGATGCCGTCCACGGGAATTTTCTCGCCGGGGCGGACGCGCAGTCGGTCGCCGACTTGCACGCGCTCGAGCGGCACGTCCGTCTTCGGTGCCGTCGTCGCGCAGCAGTCGCGCGGTCTTGGGCGCCAGCCCTAGCAACGCTTTGATCGCGCTTGCTGGTTTTGCTGCGCGCGCGCAACTCCAACACCTGGCCGAGCAGCACCAAGGTGGTGATCACAGCCGCGGCATCGAAGTACGACGGCGACTTCACCGCCGTGACCGCGGAACGATGGCGGAAAGACGTCGGGAAAAAGCGTCGCCGCCAAACTGTAAACGTACGCCGTGCCCACACCGATGGCGATGAGCGTGAACATGTTGAGACTGCGGTTGACGATGCGACGTCCAGCCGCGCTGAAAAACGGCCAGCCGCCCCAGAGCACCACCGGCGTGGCGAGTAGAAGCTGAAGCCCAATTCAGCAGGCGCGGCGAGAAACTTCGCTGCAGCGGCTGCCCGGGAATCATTTCGACATGGCGAGAAACGCGATCGGCAGGCTCAACACGACGCCAACCCAGAAGCGCCGCGTCATGTCGATCAGCTCGGGATTGGCTTCTTCGTCCAGAGTCACGGTGCGCGGCTCGAGCGCCATGCCGCAGATGGGACAGGCACCCGGCTCGGCGCGCACGATCTCCGGATGCATGGGACAAACGTATTCCGTCTTCACAATAGGAACCGGGGGCGATGCCGGCTCCAAGGCCATGCCGCACTTGGGGCACGCGCCCGGTTTGGACTCGCGCACTTCGGGATCCATCGGACAGACATAAACGACATCCTTTTCTCCGGCTGCGCAGCCTGCGAAGACGTATGCATGTGTGAGTGATCGTCGCCATGCAGCCGCGGGCGCGTGTGCATGCCTCTGACCATGCGCGGCGCGTTCCGGCGCCGGCGATTTCAGGAACTTCTCCGGGATCTTCTTTAAACTTCGCCAGGCAATGCTGGCTGCAGAAATAATAAGTCTGTCCGCGTTAGTAGACGTGGCTTCCGCGGCGCGCTCGGCTCCACGGTCATACCGCAGATGGGGTCAGTCATATCGGTCCATTCATGATGCTGCTGTAATGAAACTATAACACTGGGTGAAACTTCAAGCTCATACTTAGTACTCCGATCCTTCATCCCCCAAGATCTTTCTTTTGGCCTCAAACTCATCCTTGTTAATCTCGCCACGCGCATACCGCTGACGCAGAATTTCGAGCGCCGAATCCGTCTTCGCTTCCTTGCTTTTACCGAGGAGCCAGCGGATGGCAACGACGAGACCGACGATAAAGACGACCCAGAAAAGAAACATCATCGCCATCATGTCCCCAACCCCACCACCACATCGGATGCATTTCCCAGTGCCATTCGTACATACGCTCCTGAGCCAGGAGCACCGCTGGCTTTGTCAGGATATTCAACATCAGCCAACAAACTTCACCTGACATAAACCACCTCCTAATAGCTGAAATGTGTTTTCGATATAGGCGTCGAACGCAACGCTGGCGGATATCTTCACTATCGCTGATATCGACTCGGCCCGGCATCATCCAGTTTGCCTGTGATTTTTCGATTTCGGAAGCATCTCGACCCGGATCAGCGGCAGAGTCACCGAGTTTTCCGAGAACTACTTCGACAATTTGAAAATTTCCTGCGTGGGAACTTAGGAAAGATTGAAGAACGCTTTGCTAGCGCCTCGCTAAGGCGCAGGCTTCCACTTTCTCGCCTCGAGATCGGCGCGAATTTTCTAACCGGAGCAAAATCATAGATTTTCTCGGCCATGGCTGGCTCTTTGATCCCCTGCACTTTAAACACGAATTCGAGAACCTTCTTCTGGAGCTCCGGATTAAGAGTCCCATCCGGAGTAAGTCCGGGCAGAACCAAATCATAAATCTTGGCAGCGACATCCTCCGGGATCTTCATGAGCCTCGCGAGGATCGGGATCGTGCCGGCGCGGTTCTGCCGGATATAAGCAAACCCTTGAGCGTCCCCTTGATCATCTTCTCCAACAGGAGCGGGTCGGAGTGAAAGAGATTTTCCCTAACCACGATGGCTCCCGCCGGCTTCGACGAGGTAGTCCTCTTTGACGAAGGCGATGAGCTCGCGCGAACCGGCTTCCTGCGCTTTGAAGTTAAAGCGAGGCGTAAGATTGGTCGCGTCAATCGGTGCCGCTTTTGTAAAGCCGCGTAGCGGTTCGCCGTAGTTCCCATCACCGAGAATGGTGACATCGCGAGCGCTGTCCAAGCCGTACCTTTTTAAAATCTCTTGAACGAGAAAATGGGTGCTGGCGCCAAGCGCGCTGACGCCGATCTTTTTCCCTTGAGTCCTTTGACGTCTTTTATTTCCGGTTTCGCGTACAGCCAGTGCATGGGCCGGTTGAAACAAATAAAGACAAATTTAAGTGGCGCGCCGCGGGCAATCGCGCTAATAACGCTGGGACCGCTCGGAGATGAAATCGACGTTGCCCCCGAGCAGCGCCATATTGGCCACCGACGCGGTCATGAGAATAAGCTCCACATCTAAGTCTTCCTCTCGGTAGTAGCCTTTCTCCTGAGCGACAACCATGGGCAGCACGGACTGGCTAAAAGTCGCAACCGCCATCTGCACCTTTCTAGCTTCTGCAGTGGTCGCAACACTAGCCAGTAAAACAAAAATCGAGAAAGCTTTAACTCCGAATTTCGCCAGAGTCATCCTATATGAGCCTCTTGAGATCTAAAGAATTAGATCCGCCCCACTTCTAAATCTCATTCTGCGTCATTCCTCCGTCACTCACTTCTGCACAATATCGCACGGCGACCGCTGTGGAGTCCCTGGCGCTTTATTTTTGTTCTTCGGCGGCATTTCCCCGAGGTCCGACGCGATCTCGCTGAACTGTTCTAGTGCAGCTTGAAGATCTTCCACGATCTCAGCGGCTATGATGTCTGGCGCGGGCAGATTTGGCGGAGTCTTCGAGGGATTCGTCTTTGAGCCAGAAGATGTCGAGGTTGACCTTGTCGCGTTTGGCGAGGTCGTCGTAGGTGAAGCACTTGAAGCGTTCGCTCTCGGCGCGCTCGTGGCGGTTCTCGGCGTGGTAGCAGGCGACGAAGTCGTCGAGCTCGGACGCGCTTCAGTTGGTTTTCCTTCAAGGGTGAAGTGCTTGTTGGTTCGGAAATCGTAGATCCAGAGCTTTTCCGTCCACGCTCTTTCCTGCGCCGGCTTTCAGGTCGAAGAAAAGCACGTTCGCCTTCACGCCTTGGGCGTAGAAGATGCCGGTCGGCAGGCGCAGCAAGCGTGTGCACGTCCGCTTGCTTGAGCAGCTCGCGGCGAACCGGTTTCGCCCGCGCCGCCTTCAAAGAGCACGTTGTCCGGCAACGACGATCGCGGCTCGGCCATGCTGCTTGAGGATCGTGAACGACATGCTGGAGAAAGTTGAGCTGCTTTGTTGCTGGTCGACGCCCAGAAGTCGTCGCGGTGGATCGTCAGGCTTTCCTTCTCCGCCTCGCCTTTCTCATTGACGATGGTCACGCTGCTCTTCTTGCCGAACGGCGGATTGGTCATCACCATTTCGTAATTCTTGCCGCCCTGGCTGCCGAGCGCGTCACGAACCTCGACTGGCACTTCGTCCGCTCCGTCCGCGCTGATGCCGTGCAGCAGCATATTCATGCAGCACAGCCGCGCCACGCCGTCCGACCAGCTCGACGCCCCAAAGAGTTTCCGTCGCCAATCGCTTCTTCTGCTCACGGTCCAGTTGATGCTGCTTAGAATCGGACAAGTAGTTGTACGCCGCCAGCAGGAACCCGCCGGTGCCGCAGGCCGGATCGCAAATCGTCATCTTCGGCTCGGGCCGCATCACGTCGACAATCGCCGCGATCAGCGGGCGCGGCGTGAAGTATTGTCCCGCTCCGCCTTTCACGTCCGCCGCGTTCTTCTCTAGCAGACCTTCGTAAGCGTCGCCCTTCACGTCGGCGGACAACGAAGTCCACTGTTCTTTATCGATCAGATCGACGATCAACCGCCGCAGCTTCGCCGGGTCCTGAATCTTGTTCTGCGCCTTGCGGAAGATGACACCGAGCATGCCCTTCTCCTTGCCGAGCGTCTCCAGCAGATGGCGATAATGAATTTCCAGCTCGTCGCCGTCCTTGGCGAGCAAGCTCGGCCCAGTCGAAGCCTTTGGGAATGGGTGACGCGTTTGTTGAACGGCGGCCGGCTCTGCTCGTCCGCCATCTTGAGAAAGAGCAGAAACGTCAACTGCTCGACGTAGTCGCCATACGACAACCCGTCATCGCGCAGGATGTTGCAGTAGTTCCGAGAGTTTCTGGACCAGTTGTTGGGGTTGGTCAGCCATGGTTAAGACAATGCCGGGGTTTAAACGGAGGCCGCCGAGATAGCTGAGAGGGTCTCTAAAAACGGGAGCACTAAGGATTGGCGGCTAAGTCTCGGACATGCGCAATTTCCCGCGGTTTGCTTGGACGGAACTTGACCGGACATCAAAGTCACGATCGCAACGGTTTCCCCATCCAGCGTAGTGAATTCGACCTCGTAACCTTTTTCGCTTCCTTGTGAAGAGACACAACGGTGCCGATATCTCCCTTTGGCCAGCCCATGCTCGGGCAAATCGCAGGTCAAGATCACATCTTCAAGTTCTTCAATCGTGGCCTTCTCCTCCCTCAAAGGATGAGCAGTAATAAATCTCGGCGCATCGCCTTCTTTGTCGATGAACCAAGCGGCGCGGACATTTAACAATCGATCGTCCGGAGCCTGCAAAAGCCCGTCGATAACGTATCGAGTTCCAAACACGGTTCTCTGTTCTAGGGCGATCTCGTTGTCCATCGCCTGTTGCCTCAGAGCCCTATCGAGAACTTCCCATTGGTCCGCGGAAAACCAAACTCCGTGAAAAAGGCGGCTTTGCTTCTTGCCGGCACGGTGAGTTGTCGACAACAAATATCTGACGATTTTAGTTTCACCGACTTCAGCATTTTCTTGATCCCTGGAAGTTTCATTCCAGCACCTGTGTTGTTACTCCTAGCTGTTCAGCCACATCTCACGCCGAGGCCTCGGCGATGTCTTCCGGCGAAACCTCGACTCTCAGAGTCAGCCCAGCAACCCTTCAGACTTCGCGACGACGCGTCCCGCGCCGGCTTTCTTCTCTAAAGTCTCAGACAAAATCAAGAACTTCCTTTGCTTGTCCGCGGGCAGTTTCAGGAGCTTTTCCAACACTGATTTTCGCAATGCTCATGGTTGCCCCCGGGTTCAGTGCGCCGGCGTAGTACCGCCAGCCGTCGCCTGCGGAACCGTCAGTATTGCCTCCAGGCAGGGGTCACAGTAATCTGGTTTGGCAAGATATCTCTCATCCGTGCGACCTGGCATGTCCTGTACAGACACGCCAATAAGTTACGCAGTGGCCGTGTTTGGCCGTACCCGGCTCCAGGAGACCGTTGGCACCTGCTTCGGCTTCGGACTGCCGCCCATCGTTTCCGGGACTATCGGCCTATGTCCGGTCGATCTCCGGATCCGGCCATGCACGGTATCCGAGATATCGCGCCCACCAGACGCAGCTTTTCGACGTCCGGCAGCTTACGAATCTCCTCGGTTGTCGACGTCGACATTCTTCGCCATTGCGAGGTCTCAGCGTCTGTTGGCGTCATCGCAATGAGCCGAACAATAGCCCCTGGATGGGCTCTATCGCCAGGCCACTGCCCCAGGATTTGTCGCAGCCAGCTTCATGGGCGCCGGATGCAACGTGACCCGACCTCGAATTCTGCTCGCGATAAGCCGGTTCAGCCAAGGGGCTTGCGTCATTTGCTGCCAATCTGTCACCGCGCGTCAATGGGTCGCCGTAGTCTGCTCGTTCCGACCGGGCTTCAGCACGTTGACGGGCTGAAAATGCTACCGCATCGCAGGATGGTCACGGTGCAACAAGCCGCCAGCGTGGTGCATTAGCGGCGATGGCAAATCGATTCGACCGGGTCTTTCAGCAGAATCGATTAGATTGCCGCGCCAGGCCCCAGGTTCTTCCCCTGTCACGTTCAAAGCAAGGGGTGTGGCTAATAGCCCGAAGCGGTTCTGCGGTGATTCGTGTAAGCAGCAGGCATCTATCCTGCGCAGAGCTGCTGCACTGCTCATAGATCTCGGCAAAGATCAGGCGTGGAGCGTGTTGGAGAAGATCCGCTAAGGTAAACTATTATGTCCTGGCTTACCTATGAGCAATTGGTTGCAACCGCCGATTGTTCCATTTTCGTCGATTTGTACGATCTTCCCGTCACGATCAGCGGAAACAAGGAGCTTACACCAATATGGTGAGCCGATTCCCGGATGCCCATGCAGATACGAGACAACACGTGTACCATCGCTCAGTTGTTGATCTTGCGACGGTCGTCCCCAAACCCAGACCAGGTTATCCAACGGCTGACCGGTCCAGCTCGGCATGAGGCTATTGTGTGAACAACTCCAAAGCATCGCAGTTCCCAAACCGATCATGATGAACCCCTTGAAATGCGAACCGTTTAGCATCTGGTCTGCCCTCATCATCTTTTCCTTAGCTCAAACGACATATAATTGTCGAGTTTTAGCCAGGGATAAACCGGAGAAAAATCAGTGAAGCGAAATGTCAGCATCGTTGATTTTGTCACTGATCCGCAGCTTCTCGGGTTCTGAAACGATGGGAGTGCTGTCGGTGCGGCGCGGTAGGCCATCTAGATATCCAGTGTCGGGTTATAACGAGGGCGATGAAGGCCAAGGCACAGACCGAGCTCTTTGCGGCAGTGATGGCTCGCCGGGCGAAGGCGCGAGCCGTTCGGGTACTTCGCGCGCAAGCAGGTATTCCTCGTACACCTCCCGTGAAAGATCCGGTAGCGCATAAAGCCGCGAAGTCGGAGTGGCGCCGCAAGGCGCGGTGGCGCAAAATGTCCGCGCGAAAGAGATTGGGCCGATACGTATGCTGGCCCCCTGACCACTGACTACTCTCATCGAATTACTCGATCCGCCCTCGCCAGCACATTCGGCGGAATCGTCAGGCCGATCTGCTTACATCGCACCCGTCAATATCCAAAAATGATATGCTCCGAGAACCGCAAGATTTTTCACTGAGCAACTCTAAAAGCACCGGATCGAGCCGGGCCAGCAGTTGTTGGATTTTCGGGATCTGAACAAGCGCGGCCCGTTCGCCGACCGTAAAAAGTTCTCTTGCGCGCATGAACTCCGACAGGTCGAAATCGATAACTTCGGGCTCGATCACTATCTCCGCCGGTCGCACGCCGATGGCGTTGAGGCTGACATTCTGCACTTCCAGGGTGCGGAGCAGCGTTTGCAGGCTTGATGGAATTCGCATGCTGAGCGTGGGCGTGTCCGGCTTATTGGCGCCAAACTGCCTTGCGATCTTGGCCGTAACGCTCACGGCGATCACGAAGTTGCAGCCCTGAGACGTAAGCACATCCGCAGGAATATTATTCATTACCCCGCCATCGATCAGCGCCTGTCCGTTGCGGCAGATGGGGGCCGAAAGCATAGGCAAAGTTGATGCTTTCGAGAATCGCGTGCACGGCGTCTCCTGGTCCCGAACCACCGCTTGCCCACTCACCAAGTCGGCGGTAACGGCGAAACACGGCACCGCCAGTTGCTCCAACTTCCAGTCGTGCATGTACTTTCGCAGCTTCGTATCGAACTGGCCGCTGCGGTAGTTGTACAGGAGGTACCAGTAGCCGCCGCTGGGAAGGTGACGGAAGATCCACGAGGGTGTCAGATCGGCCGCGAACCGGCTGCTTAGATAATCGCAATCCAGACCCGCGGAATACATGACCCCGGTCATGGCCCCTACGCTCGTGCCGGCGATCATATCGACGACGATGCCATGCTGATCGAGGGCGTTGAGCACGCCCAGGTGCGCCATGCCGCGGGCAGCCCCGCCGCCCAGCGCCACGCCGATCCTGATGCCCCGCAGGTAGTGGATTAGGCGCTCCATACCGGAGGAATGCACCTTGCCCCAAGGATGCGGCAGCGGGGATTCGCAGATTTTGAATTCCCGGCTCGCGAAGTCGCGCAGTTCCGGAACCACGGGCGCCACGCCGCTGCCCTCCTCCAGCACCCACACGATGGCGATCTTGTCGCGCCAGCCTTGTGACGCCAAGTTCAACGCGCGCAACCGCTCTATGGCTGAGCTGATCTCACGCGGCCGAATGAACACCAGGGCGCAATCGGCTGGCCTCAAGAGCACGGCCCAGTCCAAATTCTGAGCCGCAGTAATATCGACGACGATGCGCTTGGCGTGGTTCCACTCGGCAATCTGTCGGCGAATCTCTGCCACCTCGATGAGCCGGTCGTCGTTCAACAGTGAACGGAACCCCACATCGGGTATCGACCGCCACGAGTCCGCGTCGCTGAGAACGCATACCGCTTCTCCCAACCCTTGCAGGCGCCCAATGATCTTCTGAGCGAGGTTGCGCGTCGCCGGGGATTGGTGGAGCATTGCGAGCACCTTCGGCGCCTGCCCAGCGGCAGGCTCCAGGAACCGCCGCCGCAGGCTGCGGGCATAGCTCTGTAACCATTGCCGGCGCAGGTCCGGGTGCAGGAGCACCAACTCCATCGACTTTTCGTGATCCACACTCAGGATCGTCGAAGGCTCCAGCGCGAAAATTCGGACAGGGATGGATTCGCCAAGGCCGCCCAGTATCATGCCGTACTGCTCGCCGCGCTCGAATATCTGAAAGAGATGCTCTTCGCCGCGCGAGTCCACGCGCACGGTTTTTAGCCGACCCCGGAGTACAAAGCAGATTGAGCTGAGGGGATCGTTAAGCTGGTGGACGACCGCAGCAGCGTCGTAGTTAGTGATCGTCCCCAAGCGGGCGATTTCCCCGAGTGCAGTGTCGCTGACGCCGCGAAAGTACTCATGTGCTTTGAGCAGGTCAATAACGTCGTCGTACATATTGTTCCTTTCGATGTCCAGTGCACAGTGTCCAACCCCGGCGTGATCATTTGTTTCGCTTCTGCTGCGGTCGCATTCTGGCCCAGTGGCCGAAATCCTTCATTCGGACTTTAGCAATCTCCTTTGCGTCAGGCGAACCAGGAAGGGATCATCATTTTGCGGAGGCGGAGCCCCAGTGGGTTTGAGCTCGGCGGAATAGGTGATCCCTTCACTGTCTTTAGCATCAACTTTAAGCATGCGCTCACTACTTCCCGGATCCACATAAAGCTGCAGTGTCGCTTTGGCCGCCCTTCGAGCCTGTCGCGCTGAGTTTGCCGTCGGTCAAAGCTAACTTTCCATTCTCGCTTAACACACGGACCACACTGTTGCTCACTGAACCACCTTGAGCGGTTGTCCTGGTTCTCACTACTGCGTATTCGCATGTCCCCGTATCGCCAATGGCGATAGTCGCCCAATCGTAGTTTTGCGTGAAATAGTTGTCTCGAATCAGTTGTCCCTCCCATTTCCCACCAACACTTTTGAAATCGGTTACAGCAGTCGGCTGCCATTGGCTCGGTCGAGCCGTGGAGCTGCAAGCGACCATGAGAGGCAAAAAAGCCAACCCAATAAAACCAACCATATTTTTTCATGTTACAAGTTCCTCCTGTCTATAACGTTGGTATCCTCTAGGTACTCGCCTCCGCACAATGATTGAGCCATGCGGCCCACCAGGGAGCCGATCGAACTTTCCCCCAATGTCGCTGCTCAATGAGGACGTTTTTGCCCTCCAAATATCCCAACTCTTGGAGCCCTTGTTGAAAAGCAGATAGACGGCTCTTTCAGCGTCAGGTGACCTGGACGATAAAACCCTATCCGCAGGAGTTCCCCGGCTGCTGCGCCTCGGCTATAACCGCGATAACGAGCAGTACCACTAAAAAGCAGGATTGGTAGAGCTGCACTTTTCTTCATTCGGCATCTCGATTCGAGCGCTATTTATCACGCCGAACGAAGGGATTTGTCAAATAAGAATTGCTCGCGGACCCGTAGGATTGAACTGGAAGGAGAAATTCAATTCAATCCTGGCAGCGCAGCTTGGTCTTCTTCCATCACTTAATGACTCTATCCGCTCTCGCCAGCACGTTCGGCGGAATCGTGAGGCCGATCTGCTTCGGCGGTTTTGAGATTGATCACGAACTCGAACTTTATCGGCTGCTCCACAGGAAGATCAGCCGGCTTGGCGCCTTTGAGGATCTTATCCACGTACGTAGCGGCGCGGCAGTATGGGTCAGCTAAATTCGCCCCATAGGACATCAGCAGGCCTCCAGTCTCGACATAGTCTCTGTCTGCCGTAAATCGCCGGCAAGCGGCTTTTTACCGCGAGCTCGGCCAGTTTTGCTCGGTGGCGGTTAAAAACTGGGACGTCGGCATCGTACAGAGCTTCCCGTGTGCCTTAGAAGGGCAGAAATGATTTGCCATCGACCATTGGAGGACACGATGAAGAGAACAGAGGATCCGGCGATGAACAATCGATCGCTTAAAAAATGCGTCGGCGAGCAGAGGAACAGCTATCAATCCAAAATTGAAATGATTTCAGTTTTGTTTTTCGGAAAAGCACCTAACGTTCTGCTGCGGGTCCACTACTGGCGGTTATGACTGATCCATTGAAAAGTGCCCCATTCTCATGGGCGAAGCGATCGCGGTCTGCACCTGCAACAGCTCTTCTTCGGTAGGATACGATCTGAATCTTGTCACGTGGGAAGAAACGAAATGGCAGGATTGAAAGACCCGCGCAAAGGTCCATCTATCAATGAGAACGGAAAGCGAAAGCGGTTACGACCTTTTGAAGTCGGTTCGGCGAGTTCTTCCAGCATCGACCGCAGTTGCGCTTCGAGCGTCGCCATGAGGGGTCTTCCCGTGTCCTGCCTTCCCGCGCCGGACTGACCGGAATCGCCTTACCGACCTGGACCATGGCGGTCATCGGCGAGTACACGCGGCACACGTCGGTCAGATCCTCCTCAAACCGCTCGACGGTTTCCAGCATCCGTTCTGGCGTCGGTTTCGACTTAATGTACTCCGGCGGGTAGTGCGACATCTGCTGGGCCAAGTACATATCGGCCAGTTGCCCCCACCGGCGTTCGCGTTCTTCGTCCGTGATCTGTGCCTCCACCATGTCTGGCAGAATCGCGGTCCGCAGCCTCTGACCCGTGTGAGGACTGTCTTCTCGCGGTGACCGTTGAGCCATTCTTGTTCCAGCGGTCCCAGCAGATGATCGATCAGCCGCTCCACGCGCTCGTGAATCGGACCCGTTTGCGGTTGACCGAGATACCCAATTCCTTCCAAACACAGCAGCGACTCTCCGACCCTGTAGATCCGCTCTGTACAGGTCGCGCCTTCCGCTTCGGCTGCCATGACAAGCGCCGCTCGATATCGTCCAAGACGGAACGTAGCGCCGGCTCCAGATCGCCGTGAAAAAAGTATTTGATCGCCACCGGATGGATCACGACTTGCCCTCCTCCGGCTGCTTCTGCGCGCCGTTTCGCTGCGGCCTTCGCGCAATAAGACGACCCCTCCATCAAGGCTCACGAGTCGATCGTTCGTCCGCGTAATAGCGCCTTCCGGGAAGATGACCAGGGGCCGCCGCGCCTGTTGTAAGATGTCGATTCCTGCCTGGAGTGCCTGCCGGTCCAGGCCTTCGCGATAGACGGAAAAGGCTCCGACGCGTCTCAACAGGGAATGCGCTTTCAATCGTCCCTGCATGAACAGGTGCCAACTCGCCATGATCAGCGGTGTCAGTGCCTGCCTCGCCGACACAACTCACAGATCGACCCCCGGATCGCATGGCCGGCAGTGATTGGGCGTGGAGCAAGAACCCCGTGTCCGGCCGACAAAGACTCCCGCAGCCGCTCGAGCCCACGGCACTCTGATATCGACGACGCCGAACTCCCACCGTAGTCCCCGCCGCAAGAACAATTGCAGAGCAATACGTAACTGAACGTGAAGTACA
>ERZ1370068.8776-contig-7604_pt1 | contig 61270 bp, 77 predicted proteins | sample MGYA00561227_ERZ1370068 | MGnify/ENA primary metagenome ERZ1370068 (study PRJEB38410, sample SAMEA6850437) | metagenome | study: Metagenomic assessment of the ecological functions of the soil: analysis of the soil microbiota associated with the...
ATTGTACTTCGTTCAGTTACGTATTGCTCCCACGCCTTGGCGGGCGGTGAAGCGGACTTCAAGAGATGCAGACTCGACGGTCACGTGTCTTCGATCGCGCGCCGCTTCCAGGTGGATCTCGAGCGACCGGACCCCTACTGGCCCCGGCGCAGCTGGCGGCGCACTCGCCGCGATTCTTCTACGTCACGCTCCCCAACAAGCTGACCATTGGCCCGAACTGGCTGGTTCCGGTTCTCGAGGTGTTGGTCTTCGTTGCCCTCGTGCTCACCACCCCAGGAGACGGGTACCGGGCACACGGATGCGCAGCGGCTCGCAATCGCGCGCTGATTAGGGTGCTGGCACTCGTCAGCCTCGTTGCCCTCGGGCTGCTCGCTCACTACGTCGTCGAGGGAGGCGCGGCTGGCCGCGGGTTGGTGGAAGCAGCGGTCGCACTCTAAGGGCACCATCGTTCTCGTCTTCGCTCTCGTCTACCTGGGAACTCGATCGCGCGGAGGACCCAACTCGCGCGGAGCACATCCTGAGCTCACCGAGCCTTTCGACTTCTTGTTCACTCAGAGCACCGACGAGGGACGCAGGCTGGAACCGGCCACAGCGGCCCTCGTTCGTCGACTATCTCTACCTGTCACTCACCAACTCGACAGCGGCCTACAGCCCGACCGACACGATGCCGCTCAGCAAGCGAGCCAAGCTGACCATGGGCATCCAGTCCGTGGCCTCACTGATCCCGATCGGCCTTCTCATCGCGAGGGCGATCGCAAGTCTGAAGCGCCTGAGGAGGGAAAAAGAGGGCGGCCGTGGCGGCCGCCCTCTTCACATTCGCGCGTCCCGTCCGTCTCTGCGGCCCAGGCGTCCGGTTCGCGCTTTCTGATCTTGGGGGTCGCGCCGAATCAAGCGCCCCCTGAAGGGGGTTTCCCAAGACAACGTGGAAGCGGGGCCCGCCGCCAGGCCCCGCTTCGTTCTCCCGTGAGAGAGCCGCAGTTAAGTCCTTGAGGCCCCGCCGCAAAGGAGGCCCCTCGGTATGACTTCCGAGGTCGCCCCCGCCGCATCGGGGCGTCTCTCGGTTGCAAACCCACTATCGGGCAGCGGGCCTCGCTTGATCCATCACCCTTCCGCGGTTGACTGCCCTACTTCACTTACAACCGGCTTACGGGGAACCGGCTTCCAGGTTCCCCGCTCGACCGGGAGCAGCTCAGCTCGTGCGGACCTGCACGTTTCCCTTCACGTCCCAGGGCCCGAAGCGAGGCAGATTCGGGCTATTGCAGAACGCCTCGTTCGCGGCTTCGTCGCCGAAGCCGACCAGGCTCGACTGATCCGGCGCCGCGTTGGCGCCCTCGCCGTTGTCGAAGACCTGGAACCAGCCGTACATCCCGACGGCGATCGTCGCGGATCACTACTTTGAGTGACGATGCCGCCGATCTTGGCGCGGTTTCCTCCGTACGTTCATGCAGGTGACGTCGACGCCGAACTTGAACGTGTCGCCACCGCCTTCTGGATGTACTCGAAGTGGCCGCTGACGCTGCCGTCCACGTACTTGAGGGCGTTGAAAGCGAGGGGCTGGCTGACGACCTCGACGCCGAAAACGTTCGGCAGCGGAATCGACCAGTTGATGCCGCCGCTCGCGGACTCGACGACGGCGTTGTCGGACTGGGATGCGGCGGCGACCGGGACCGCGAGCAGGGCGGCGATCCCGGCGAGCGCAAAGAAGGTGCGTCGGCGCATTTGACTCCTCCTCCGGTGGGAATGCGGGCAGGCTCAGTCTTCGCTCGGGCCGCGGAGCTGTCTTGAACGCCCGCTACCGGTTTTGGAACGTGCCGGGACTGCGGCTTGTTCGCGATACCGCGCTGGCGTCGTGCCGACCTGCCGCCTGAAGACGCGCGTGAAGTGGCTCTGGTCGGCGAAGCTGGCGCTCGCGGCGATCTCGGCCAGGGGCTTCCCGCCGCGGGCGAGCTCGGCTGCCGCCCAGGCCGGGCGCAGGCGACGCCCGTACTCGCCCACCGAGGCCCGTAGTGGGCGCGGAAGGCTCGGGCAAGGTACGTCGGATGGACTCCGACGACCTCGGCCAGCTCCCCGAGCCCGATCCGATCGGCGAGCCGCGCCCGCAGCAGCTCCTCGGCGGGCGAAGCCACAGCCGGCGGCCGGCCGGGCGAGCGCTCGATCCGAGCCTCGCGCGTGGTCGCCGCGAGCAGCTCGAGCGCGAAGCCCTCGGCGGCAAGCGGCGCGGCGGCGTCTGAGCGCGCAGTTCGCCTGCGAGGGCGCCAGGCGAGCCAGGTCAGCTCGCGCCCGCGCAGCTCGGCAACGCGATCGAAGCAGCGCGGCGAGGGGTCGGAAGGGCTGCGCGGCCTCACGATCAGGATCCGGGCGCCGTCGGGCCGAAGCGCGCGCCATGCGTCGCGCCCACCGGGATCGCCACCGCGTTGGGCGCTCGAGCTCGAGCGCCCGCCGCGGGAACGACTTCACGAGCGCTCCCTCGAGCACGACCGCGAGATACGGCAGCTCCGGCTCGAAGGGCGCCTGGAGGTAGCTCTCCGGAAACCGGAGCTCCGAGAGCGTGAAGCCGTTGACCTCCGCGGACGTGACGGAGACGCCCTCCTCCTCCGTCACCGTCGCGAAGCCCGTCCCCATAGACGTTTTGGACCGCGGTGCAGCCGCGATTGTTAGGCCACCTGACGCAGCGGCAAGCTGCCGCCCATCGGCGACAGCGCAAGTCGCTGACGGTCGACACCTATGCTCACGTCCTGATCGACGACTAAGGGAAGAGATGAGGACAATCGCGGCTCATCCCTTTGCTGGCGCTTGCGGTGGCAGCCGCTGGTTGCGGAGGCGGAGTCTCGAAGCACTACGACGCATCTGAGGTTCGCGGCTGTCCGTGGACAAGAACCTCTCCATGAAGCCTGCGGACTTGCCCGGCGACGTGTCTCCAGACGGCACCGAAGGAGATCTCGCGGTCCAAGTCGGTGACAACGAAGTGGACCCTCGCGTTTGGAAAGGACTCGAGCGAAGCCAAGAGCAACGCGCAAGAGGAGAAGGCTGCGGCCAGAGTCGCCCTCGGCGCCAATGCGGATGACTACGTTCGAACGAAGGGCAATGTCGCCTACTGGGTCACGGCCACGGATACAAGCGCGTTCGACTCGGTCGAGGCCTGCTTGAAGTAGGAACTCGGCCCGCAAGACGCCGGCGGGCGGTGTGGCCTGGGTGTGGCCTCGGCCGCACCGCTCGGCGCGTTCTCGGTTGGGTAAGGCAACGCCCGGGGCGGCGACCTCCTGACTGCGGAGCACCCCTGGCTCCTGGGAGGGGAGAGAAGATCGGCGGCGTCTTAGTTGCGCGTCTGCGCCTTCGCCCGGACGCCACCCTCGACCGTAGCACCAGTATCGATCGTTACGAACCTCAATCCCAGGTCGTTCCGGTAACGCCGCAAAGTGCGGGTCCCGCGGCCGGCCGGGCACGGAAGTCTGTCTCAGAAATCGTCCAAAAGGGATGAGGCGGAGGCATCGTGGCAAGGCGTACCCTGCTGCCATCGAGGAAGACAGAGCCAGGGGTTCCAGTTGGGGCTGACGGCAGTCTGGGCGAGCGGTGCCCCCGGCCCCGCTTCTTCGAGGTAGCGGTGTGGCCGGGCGGGCCCTGGGCCGCACCGCTAGGGCAATATCGAGGTAGCGGCCTCGGATCGGCCCTCAGTTTCAGCCTGCACCGCCCGGCGAGCGAGGAAAGCGCATGTATTCACCCAGCGGGCGCACCTCGCGTCCAGGAGCGGGTCGGTAGTTCGCCTGTCTTGGACAGCCCGGTCCAGTCTTATGATCTAGATCATTTGGCGCTCCTGGCGTCGCGTCCCAGCCGTGGGCGATCGATGGCAGACTGCAATATTCGTTGCGAGGGCGAACGCTTCCTTAGCCGCCGTGCCCGAGCACACGGGTGCGGCACAGTAAGGCTCTTCGAGCCGTGCGATCTCCTCGGGCGCAGCTCCAGCTCCGCCGCCGCGAGCGCATCCTCGAGGTGGTCGAGCTTCGTCGCGCCGACGATCGGCGCCGTCACGCCCGGCTTGTGCAGGAGCCACGCCAGCGCGACCTGAGCGGGCGGAGCGCCGCGCTCGCCGGCGACCTCGTCGAGCCGATCGACGACGTCGAAGTCCTCCGGGCGGCCGTAGCAGCTCGTCCTGCGAGCGATCTGTCTCCGAGCGCGCGTCGTCCGCCGCTCGCCCTCACGCGTGCGGGTGCCCGCCAGGAAGCCGCGGGCGAGCGGGCTCCAGGGGATGACCCCGACGCCCTGGTCGATGCACTGCGGGATCATCTCGCGCTCCTCCTCGCGGTAGATCAGGTTGTAGTGGTTCTGCATCGAGACGAACGGCGTCCAGCCGTTGCGCTCGGCGACGCGCTGGGCCTTTGCGAACTGCCAGGCGTACATGCTGCTCGCGCCGATGTAGCGCGCCTTGCCGGCCGCGACGACGTCGTGCAGCGCCTCCATCGTCTCCTCGATCGGCGTCTGCGGGTCCCAGCGATGGATCTGGTAGAGGTCGACGTAGTCCATGCTCGAGCCGCTGCAGCGAGGCGTCGATCGCGGAGAGGATGTGCTTGCGGCGAAGACCGCGGCCGTTCGGACCGGGCGTCATCGGGAAGTAGACCTTCGTCGCGATCACGACCTCGTCGCGGCGTGAGCAGCTTCGGCAGCAGCCGGCCGGTTGCGACCTCGCTCGCGCCCTGCGAGTACATGTCGGCCGTGTCGAAGAAGGTGAAGCCGCCTTCGACCGCGCGGCGGACGATCGGCTCGGCGGCGGCCTCGTCGAGCATCCACGGGCGGTCGAGCGTCGCTGCCGTAGCTCATCATTCCCAGTCCGAGCGCGCGAGACGTGCAGGCCGGAGGCGCCGAGCCGGATCTGATCCATCAGGCCGCCTGGCGATGGAGGGCTACGCCGGCCATCACGAGGCCGATCCCTGCGAGGTCGACGGCGGTGGGCAGCTGTCGAAGGACGACGACGCCGATCACGGTGGCCGTTGCCGGGAGCAGCGCCACGAAGAGCGCGTACGTCGCACGAGCCAGCCGCGCCATCGCCAGTTGGTCGAAGACATACGGGATGACCGACGACGATACGCCGACGCCGATCCCCGCCGCGATCGCCACCGGATCGCCGAGCAGCGTGGGCCGCGCCCGCGAGCCCGATCGGGGACACGAAGACGAAGGCGAACATCATCGCCGCGGCGAGCCCGTCCACCCGCCCATCGCCGAGCGACGCGGAGACGCGGTGCGCGAGCACGATGTAGGCGGTGAAGAGCGCAGCGTTGGCAAAGGCAAAGGCGACGCCGACCTCCTGGCCGCTCGAAGCGAACGCGCGTCAGTAGGTAGACACCGAGTGCCGCCGCGAGGACCGCAGCGACGTTGCGAGACGTGCGGGCGCGCGATCGCGCGAGCACGATCGAGCCGATGAACTCGATCGCGGCCACCGTCGCGAGCGGCAGCCGGTCGATCGCGATGTAGAAGCAGGCGTTCATCGAACGCAAAGACCGCGCCGAGCGCGACGATCAGCAAGCTGCCCGTTGCGGTCGAGGGCCGACGAATTGTCCGCCAAGGCCGGCGCCAGAGCGGCGAAGACCGAGCGCCGCCGAGGCGATGCGCAGCCACGCGACGCCGAGCACGTCAACCCGCGCGAAGAGCAGAACCGCGAACGACGGGCCGAGGTAGTGGAAGATCGCGCTCCCGACGAAGTACGGCCTGCGGCGGGACTGGCGTCGTAGCGGAGCTGGGCTGTGGTGGCTTCGGCGATGAGCATATTGTTCGCCCGCCGCGGCCCGAAATGGACATAGGCGATCGAAGGCATTAGGCTCGTCTCGATCATGAAAGGACGGGATTGTGAACTCGGAGATGCCGACAATCTTCCGGAAGATCGACGCAACCGACCGTAAGATCATCGGCGAGCTGACGACGGACGGCCGCGTCTCGCTCGCGAGCCTGGCAGGCGCGTCAACCTGTCGTCGCCGGCGGTCGCCGAGCGTGTCGCAGCGTCTCGAGCAGTGCGGGCGTGATCACCGGCTACCGCGCCGAGATCGATCTCCGCGCCCTCGGCTACCAGCTGACGGCGATCGTTCCGGATCAAGCCCGCCGCCGGGCCAGCTGCCGCGGATCCCGGAGCTGGCCGCTGGAGATCCCGGAGGTCAGCGAGTGCCATCAGCATCACGGGCGAGGACTGCTTCTTCCTCAAGATCTCACCTGCGCTCGATCGACGAGCTCGGCACGCTGCTCGACCGCTTCCTCGCCTACGGCGAGACGACGACCTCGCTGATCAACGCCTCCCCATCCCGCGGCGCGACCCGCCGCTCGAGGGCGACGAGTAGCGCCGGCTCACTACTCTTGCTGGCGTGAAGCTCGCAGCCGAGATCATCGTGAGTGATCGTGTTCTTCGCCGTGCCGATCGCGGCCGCGGTCTTCGTCGTCTTCGTCTGGGGAGCGCGGAAGGACGGCGAGGCGGACGCGCGCGGTGCAGCGCCGGCTCGGCATCCGCCGCCGGACGAGGCTGGAGCAGATGAGCGAGACCGACGAGGAGCCTGTTCGAGGCGTACGAGCGGTTCGAGGCTTACGCGCGAGGGGTCTCAGACTCTCTGCCCCTGGACCTGCGGGCTGAAGATGTCGAACGTGGAGATCGTCGTCGAGGAGGAGCCGCCCGGCAGGCCAGCCGCTGCTCGGCCTCTACCAGGGCATCCCGCTGACGGACGCGGCAGCTGCTACTCCGGCGCGCTCCCGGACAAGATCACGATCTACCGCGGCCCGCTCGAGCGCCTCTACGGACGAGACCAGGAAACGCTCTCGCCGGGAGGTGAAGCGAGTGGTGCTCACGAGATCGCCCACCACTTCGGCATCAGCGACGAGCGCCTGATCGAGCTCGACCGCTATTAGCCCGCGCGACGGTGGTGCGTAACGCTTTCAGGGACAGTCCCCAACTGGGGACTGTCCCTGCAATCCATCGAACGATCCGACGATCGACGATGACCCTGCCGCGACGACCTGGGCGTAGCGCTTTCAGGGACAGTCCCCGTTGGGGACAGTCCCGTATGCCAGGGACCCGGTTGCTCCGAAAAGGGCATTGTTCCGCGGAGGGCCACTGCTACTCTGACAACACGGGTCGGCAATCCTGTCGCCCGGTGAGATGAGCTTCTCGTTCCTCCTTCGGGCGTTTCGAGGTAGGCAAAGTCTCGAACCCGATAAGGAGTCGAACAACACATGTCAGCACCAGTCTTTCCGCGAGCTCGGCGTGTCACGCGCCTGTCGTCGACGCGCTCGCAGCTCGCTCGATCCACCATCCGTTCCCGATCCAGGCGCTCGTCGCTGCCCGACGCGCTCGCAGGGCGTGGACGTGCTCGCCGAGTCGCCGACCGGCTCGGGCAAGACGCTCGCCTTCGCGCGTGCCGATCGTCGAGCGCACGACCACGGACGACCGACGCCCTTCCGCGCTCGTGCTCGTGCCGACGCGCGAGCTCGCCTCGCAGGTGACCGAGGACTTCCAGCCGCTCGCGCAAGGCGCAAGGGGCTCGACGGTCGCGTCCGTCTACGGCGGCGTGCCGATCGAGCGCCCAGGCCAACCGCGACCAAGAAGGCGCACATCCTCGTCGCCACGCCGGGTCGCCTCCAGGATCTCGCCGACCGCCGGCTCGTCGATCTCTCGCGGCGTTCGCATCGCTCGTGCTCGACGAGGCCGACCGGATGCTCGACATGGGCTTCCAGCCGCAGGTCGACAAGATCGTCCGGCGCCTGCCGCGGAACCGCCAGACGATGTTCTTCTCGGCCACGCTCGACGGCCGAGGTCGGCGAGCTCGCCCAGCGCGTACACGAGCAGCGCGTCGCGCATCGAGGGCGAGCTCTCGAGCGCACCAGCCCGGCGAGATCGAGCACCGGTTCGTCTCGGTCACCGGCCGACTCGAAGGTCGAGACGCTCGTCGAGCACATTCGCGCCTGCGGCTCGACGCTCGTCTTCGTCCGCACGAAGCGCGGCGCCGACCGGCTCGTGCAGAAGCTCGAAGCAGCCACGGCGTCGCAGCCGTCGGCGATGCACGGCGACATGTCGCAGAGCGCCCGCGAGCGGGCTCTGTCCCGCTTCGAGTGCGGCAAGGTCGCCACGCTCGTCGCCACCGACGTCGCCGCCCGCGGCGCTCGACCTCGACGACGTCACGCACGTGATCAACTTCGATCCGCCGGACGAGGACAAGGGGCTACGTCCACCGCACCGGCCGCACCGGCCGCGCGGGCCGCAGCGGCACGGCGATCACCTTCGTGCTCCCCGAGCAGCAGGCCGACACGAGCCGGGTCGCGCGGCGACTGGGTCACCACGAGCAGTTCGAGCAGGCGGGATGCGCTCGGCGCCCGCCGAAGCTCCTCTACACGAGCCGCCGCGGCACGGCGGTCGAAGTGGTAATCCGCACCTAACGGCATGGCTTCAACAGCTACACGAAGCGACCTTCGCAACGTTGCGATCGTCGCGCATGTCGATCACGGGAAGACGACGCTCGTGGACGCGCTGCTCTGGCAGTCCGGCTCGTTCCGGGCCAACCAGGACGTGGCCGAGCGGGTGCATCGACTCGATCGACCTCGAGCGCGAGAAGGGCATCACGATCCTCGCCAAGAACACCGGCCGTCCAGATCGGCGAGACGAAGGTGAACATCGTCGACACGCCCGGCCACGCCGACTTCGGCGGCGAGGTCGAGCGCGGGCTGACGATGGTCGACGGCGTCCTCCTGCTCGTCGGACGCGAGCGAGGGCCCGCTGCCGCAGACGCGCTTCGTCCTGCGCAAGGCGCTCGAGGCGCGCCTGCCCGTCGTGCTCGTCGTGAACAAGGTCGACCGGCCCGACGCGCGGCCCGAGGCCGTCGTGAACGAGGTCTACGAGCTCTTCCTCGACCTCGACGCCGACGAGTCGCAGATCGAGTTCCCGATCGTCTACTGCGAACGCGCGCGAGGGCCGCGCCGGCTTCTCGCCGGACGAGCTCGCCGCACGATCTCGGGCCGCTCGTCGAGACGCTGCTGGCGACCGTGCCGCCGCCCGCCTACGACCCGACCACCCGCTGCAGGCGCTCGTCACCAACCTCGACGCCTCGCCCTACGTCGGCCGGCTCGCGCTGCTGCGCGTCCAGCACGGGACGATCCGCAAGGGCGAGCAGGTCGCCTGGTGCCGCGCCGACGGCGACGATCGAGAACGCGCGCGTGACCGAGCTCTACGTGACCGAGGCGCTCGACCGCGTCCCCGCCGACGAGGCGGGCCCCGGCGAGATCGTCGCGCTCGCCGGCCTGCCCGAGGTGACGATCGGCGAGACGATCGCCGACCCCGACGACCCGCGCCCGCTGCCCGGTGAGCGTGGTCGACGAGCCGTCGCTCGCGATGACGCTCGGGATCAACACCTCGCCGCTGGCGGGCACCGAGGGCGACAAGGTGACCGCGAGCGCGCTGATCGCCCGGCTCGAGCAGGAGCTCGTCGGCAACGTCTCGCTGCGCGTGCTCAGCCGACCGCCAAGCCGGAGGTCTGGGAGGTGCAGGGCCGCGGCGAGCTCCAGCTCGCGGTGCTGGTCGAGATCATGCGCCGCGAGGGCTTCGAGCTGACCGTCGGCAAGCCGGAGGTGCTCACGCGCGAGATCGACGGCGTCAAGCACGAGCCGGTCGAGCGGGTCGCGATCGACGTGCCCGAGGACTACATCGGCGTCGTCACGCAGCTGCTCTCGCTGCGCAAGGGTGCGCTGCAGCAGATGGTCAACCACGGCACCGGCTGGGCGCGGATGGAGTACCTCGTGCCCGCGCGCGGCCTGATCGGGTTCCGCACGGAGTTCCTGACCGAGACCCGCGGGACGGGGATCATGCACCACGTCTTCGAGCGCTGGGAGCCGTGGCACGGCGACGCTGCGAACCCGTCCGACCGGCAGCTCTCGTCGCCGACCGCCGCGGCCAGGCGACGGCGTTCGCGATCGCCGGCACTGCAGGAGCGCGGCTCGCTCTTCATCGCCCCGCGCGCCGAGCTCTACGAGGGCATGGTCGTCGGCGAGAACTCCCGCGACGAACGACCTCGACGTGAACGCGCGCCAAGGAGAAGAAGCTGACGAACATGCGCTCGGCGACCGCGGACGAGCTGGTGCGCCTGATCCCGCCGCGACCGCTGTCGCTGGAGCAGGCGCTCGAGTTCATCCGCGAGGACGAGTGCGTCGAGGTGACGCCGAAGAGCATCCGCCTGCGGAAGGTCGAGCTCTCCGCGCGGGAAGCGGCAGTCGCAGGCGTCAAGGCAAAAGCGCGAGCGGGACGCGGCGCCGGCCTAGGGCGCGGCGGTCAGTGGTCGAGGCGCCGCCTGAGCGCTTCTTCTTGGCCTTTTTCTCCTGGCGCTTTTCCTTCAGCGTCTTCTGTGGGGCCTTCTTCGCTAGCTGCTTCGGCTTCTGCTGGCCCCTTCACGGGGCTCCTCGTCGGCTTGCTCAGGTCAATTCAAGCCGAATGGGCGCTTTTCCTCCAGTCGAGTCGCTCGACGCTTGACGGTCCTGACGCTATGCTCGATCCATGACGGCGGCACTCGCAGAAGCGGCGAAGACCTTCGAGCAGACGCTCGGTGAGCTCGGCATCACCGGCAGAGAGCGCGAGGTCGATCCCTCGGCGCTCGAGCGCCGCGCCGCCCTGCTCGCGGCCTCGGACGTCGTCTGGCACAAGCACCTCGGCCCCATGTACTCCTCGAAGCATGGTCCGCGAAGTGATGGGTCGCGGCACGCGGCAGTCGGTCAGCGAGCTCGCCAAGCGCGGTCGGCCTGCTCGCGCTCCCCGAGGAGGACGGCCGCCTGGCGTTCCCTGCCTTCCAGTTCGGACGCACGGGCAAGCGGCTGCCGGCGCTCGAGCGGATCCTCGAGATCTTCGACGGCGCGGTCGAGACGCCGTACACGGTCGCGTCCTGGTTCGTGACCCCCGAGCCGCTGCTCGAGGGGAAGACGATACGCCGCCTGGCTGCGTGCCGGCCGCCCGGCCGAGCCGGCGCTCGAAGCCAGCGACCCGGTACGCGCAGCGCCTGCGGCGGCTAACGCTTGAGGCCCGCTCGGGCTGCCGCCCGGCACGATCTGAGCCGGTTCCCGGCCTTCGGCGTCGACCGCCGTCGCTCACTCTACCGCATCCACCGCACCGACGCCGGGCCGTGGTGGTTCTCGGGCGACGGCTCGGGGCGATTCGACCTCCGGCACGGCCGCGGCTCGTGTTACCTCGCCGCGACGCCGGTCGGCGCCTTCATCGAGGTCTTCCGCGTCGCGACGGTGATTCCGGAGGCAGAGGTCGAGGCGCGCTCGCTCGAGCAGCCTGGTGCCGCCCACGCGAACGAGGCTCTGCCGACTGCACCATCAGCGCCGCACGCAAGTTCGGGATCACCGGCGCGATCCACACGCAGCCGGACTACACCGTGCCGCAGGCCTGGGCGGAGGCGTTCGCAGCGGCCGGCTTCGGCGGCATCCGCTACCGGGTGAGCCATGACCCCGCGCAGCGCGAGGCTCGGCGTCGTCTCGTTCGGAGACGCCGGCGAGCAGTCGCTGCCCGTTCGCAGAAGCCGAACGCAATCCCGGCAAGCGTGATCGAAGCGGCGCGCCAGCGGTTCAGGCTCATCGTGGCGCCCACACCGGGCTAATGAGCGTCACCTACGATCGCGCGATGCGCCCACGGCCGAACCGGCTCGATCGGCTCCCCGAGCAGTACTTCGGGCGCTGCTCGCGCGCGTCACCGCCGCGGCGGCGCTGACAGGCGAGAGCCGATCGTCGATCTCGGGCGCGGGAACCCGAGACCGGACCGCCGCAACACGTGTGATCGACACGCTCGCCGAGGCCGCCAACCGGCCGACCGTCGCACGGCTACGCGCCGTTTCGCGGGCTGCCGGAGCTGCGTGGCCGCGATCGCGCACCGCTACGCAACGGTCTACGGCGTCGAGCTCGACCCGGACAGCGAGGTCGCCGTCGTGCCGGGGACGAAGACGGCGATCGTCGAGCTCTCGCTAGTGCTCGCCGAGCGCGGCTCAACCGTCGTGCTGCCCGACCCGTGGTATCCGGACTATCCGTCAGGCCCGGCACTCGCGGGCGCGGCGCTCGAGACCGTGCCGCTCGATCCGCTCGATCGGCTGGCAGCCCGACTTCTCGCAGCGCGCCCGCGCGAGGACGTGGCCGCCGCTCTACCTCAACTATCCGTCCAACCCGTGCGCCGCGGTCGTCCGCGACGGGACCTTCGAGGCGCGCGATCGAGTACGCGCGCGAGACCGACGCGGCCGTCGTCCACGACTTCGCCTACGCCGACCTGCGTCTTCGACGGTCGCGAGCCGCACAGCTTTCTCGCGACGCCGGGCGCGAAGGACGTCGGCGTCGAGATGTTCTCGATGTCGAAGTCGTACGGGATGGCCGGCTGGCGGCTCGGCTTCGTGCTCGGCAACGCGGAGATCGTCGAGCGGATCAACCTGCTGAACGACCACTGCCGCGTCGGCATCTTCCGCCCGATCCAGGAGGCCGGCATCGCGGCGCTGACCGGCCCGCAGGACTCGGTCGCCGAACGCGCGGCGACGCTACGAACGCCGACGAGACCGAGTGCTCGAGGTCGTCGACGCCGTCTCGCGAGGGACGTTCTACGTCTGGTTCAAGCTGCCGGAAGGCCTGACGAGCGAGCAACTGCTGACCGAGCACCGCCTCGCGCTCGCGCCCGGCGAAGGCTTCGGCCCCAGCGGCGTCGGCTGGGCGCGGATCTCAGCTCGCGGTCACGGACGAGACGCTCGAGCTGGGTCTCGAGCGGCTGGCAGCCGCGCTTTACACACGCCGTTGAACACCGGCGTAGGCTGGCTGCAGCGCGAACGAGGAGGTGCATTGTGTGCCATTCGTGGGAAGACCGCGAGCGCTGGGAGCAGATGCTGGCCCGCGAGGCCGATGACGAGCGGATCCGCGCTGCTCGAGGCCGAGCAGGCGAAGCCGCAAGAGCCCGAGCCGGAGCGCGAGGAAGAGCGCGAGGGCGAGCTGATCCGGATCTAGCGCAGAGGCGGCTTACTCTTCGAAGAAAGGCGGCCGCGGCGGCCTTCTCTTCTCAGGCAACCGGCAGAAGCAGATCGATCTCATCTCGCCGGCGGTAGAACTCGATACTTGGCCTGGTTTCGTCTACCTCTGCCTGCTCGACGAGCATCTGGAACGTCGGCGCGATCTCGTCGTACACATCCGGCGGCTCGCCCCGAAGGCGCTCGCGGAGGTAACGGCCGCCCGGGAGCACTAACGACTCCAGCCCCAACGCATCCGGATCGTCGCCTTCGTTTCGCTCTGCGCAGGCGAGATAGGCGGTTCCTACCTCAACCGCACCGAAGAACTTCCGACCCTGTAGAGGAACGATGCTCTCGAGCTTCTCCCAGGCCGCCCGAATATCCGGGAGATCGTCGCTCACGCGAACGCACATGACTGGGACGTCGGGGCGCTCGACGACGGTCGCCACTCAGCCCCCAGGCTGACCGATCCGTCCTCGCCGATCGTCCAGTGTGGGTTGTGCGCCACCTCCCAGGCATGGCCCTCGGGGTCGACGAAGACGCCTGAGTAGCCGCCCCAGAAGGTCTCCGCACCCGCTCGCGGAATCGTCGCTCCCGCCGCCTCCGCTTCCGCCAAGACGGCGTCGACTTCGGACGGCGAGCGCGCGTTGTACGCACAAGCGTGATCCCGCCCCAGCCGCCGCTGTCCTCGACCACCGTGTCCTCGGCAAGCTGCTCGCGGCCCCAGAGCGCCACGATCATGCAGCCCGCCTGGAAGAAGACGACGTCGTCGGCGGGCGCAGCGCCCGGATGTCCAGCCGAGCGCCTGCGTAGAAACCGGCGAGCGCGCTCGAGGTCGCGGACGCCGAGTGTGACGAGGCTTAGCCGCTGCTCCACATGCGTATTTCTAACCGGCGACGAACCTTCGTGCCTCGCGCATGTACTCGGCGCACGCAGGTCTCGTCCGCCGGCGTCAGGCCGACCCACTCCCGCATCGCGGCGGCCCTTTGCCGGCGTCGAAGACTCGGCCCTCGCCGCTTGCGATCAGCTCGGTCACGCGCTCCGCGGGAAGCTTGACGACGCAGCTGACCGCGCGTGGTGAAGGCGAAGAACTTCCGGCCTTCGGGTCGCGAAGACCCGTAGCCGAGAGCATCTTGCCGCGCTCGACGCCACGGAGGCGCTGAGCGGCGCGGTCGAAGATCGCCTCGACGTCAGTACTCGTCATGACGCCTCAGCCAGAAGAACCCGCGACCGTCCTCGTCGCGACCCTTTGGAACAGTGATCGAGATAGTTATAGGCGGTGTTGACGAGATCGATCCCACGTGCGTAGGCGGAGTACGTGTGGAAGATCTGCCCGTCGTCCTGGGCAAAGACGCTGAACCCTTCCCGGTCGAGGTTGTTCGGCGCCTGCGACCCGTAGTTGAAGATCTTCTCCTCCTGGAGCTCGGGCGTGAAGGAGGCGCCGTAGTCGAAGTTGAAGTCGCTTTCGCCGGACGAGACCCAGTGGAAGTCCCAGCCCATTCGCCGGCGATACGCCTCGAGGCTTCTCGAACGGTGCGCGCGAGACGGCCGCGAAAGAGACGTCTCGCGCGTTCAGGTGAACCACAATCGGGTTGAAGTTGTCGGCCCAGAAGGAGCAGCCGTGGCAACCTGCCTCGTCCTCCGGCGCGAACATGAAGTGATAGACGATCAATTGGCTCCGGCCATCGAACAGCGCGGCCAGAGTCTCCTGTCCAGCTCCGGGCCCTCGGAACCGGTAGTCCTTCTCGACCGCCTCCCAGGGGCAGCGCCTGCCGCTGTCGGGTCAGCTCGTCACGGGCTCGCGTGAACTCCTTCTCCTTCGCGAGCAGCTCGCTTGCGCGCGGCGAGCCAGTCGTCGTGAGCGACGACGCTCACATGCCCTCCGGCCCGCGGTCATTCGCCGGGGTCGTCGCCGCGGCCGGCGATCACCAGCCGCGAGAGGTAGTGATCCCAGCCGTGCGCGTGGCTCGCGGCCGCTTCCGCGCCCGGCAGGCCGTAGTGGCGAAACTTCAGCAGGGTCCCGGCGCCGCTCGGCTCGAGCTCGATCTCGATCGTGCTCGCACCCGGCGGGACCGGGTTCTCCTGGCCGCCCTCGGTCTCCCAGCCGAACGTGTGGACGAGCCTACGCGGCGGGTCGAGCTCGACGAACTCGCCGCTCGCGATATGGCCGCCGATCACATCGACGCGGTATTGGCCGCCGGGACGCGGGTCGAAGCCAGGCCTGACTGCCGAACCAGCTCGCCGAGCTTCTCCGGGTCGACGAGGAACTCCCAGACGGTCTCGGGGCTGGCGTCGATCGCGAGCTCCCGCTCGACCGATCGTCTCAGTCGTCGTTTCCACGCTTCTTCTCCTCCTTTCTGCTCGCCTCACGCTTGAGTGCGCTGAGGCGCTCGTCCCAGAACTCCTCCAGGAACTCCTTCAGCTCGGCGAGCTCCTTCCGGGACGGGCCTGGTAGAGCCGCCTCGTGCCGTTGCGTCGCTCGCTCACGAGCCCCGCCTCCTTGAGGACGTTCAGATGTTGGAAACCGCCGGCCTGGTGATGTCGAAGTGTCCGGCGATCTCGCCTGCCGTGAGCTCGCCGTCACGGACGAGCGTCAGGATCTGGCGGCGGCGAGGGCCGGCGATCGCTTTCAGTGCGGCTTCCACGAATGCGTATTTAAGCAAGAGCTAACGTAAGGCGCAACTTAAATTTGTGCGAGCCGGTGGCGGCTGAAATACCGTTGCGTCGATGCAAGAAGGAAAGGCTCCGTTTCGCCTCGACGATGACGTCGCCGAGACCTGGTACCGAATCGACGGCGACCTCCGCCCGGACGACCCCGATGCGCCCGCCCCACTCGTCGCCCTTCACGGCGGCCCGGGCGCGACGCACGACTACCTGCTCGCGCTCGCCGGACCTCGCGCAGGACGGCCGCTCGGTCGTCTTCTACGACCAGATCGGCAACGGGCTGAGCTCGCACTACCGGAGCGCGGCGCGGATTTCTGGACGGTCGACCTTTTCGTCCGCAGACTCCACAACCTGGTCGACGCGCTCGGAATCGCCGACCGGCACCACGTCCTAGGGTCGTCCTGGGGCGGCTTCCTCGGGCAGGAGTACGCGCCTAACGCACCGCCGGGACTGAAATCGCTCGTGCTGACGGACACCGCGGCCTCCGTTCCCCGACTTCGTGGCCGAGGCCAACCGCTTGCGTACCGAGCTGCCGCCCGAGGTCGAGGCGACGCTGAAGCGACATGAGGAGGCAGGGACGACCGACGATCCCGAGTACGAGGAGGCCGGCCATGGTCTTCTACCGGCGTCATCTCTGCCGCCTCGACCCCTGGCCGCCGGAGCTGATCGAGTCGTTCGGGTGGATCGACAAGGACCCGACCGTCTACCACACGATGAACGGGCCGAGCGAGTTCCACGTGATCGGCTCGATCAGGACACTGGCGAGGTGAAGGACCGGCTCGGCGAGATCGACGTTCCGAGCGCTGCTCACCTCCAGCCGCTACGACGAAGCGACACCTGCGCTACAGGAGACCCTGCGCGACGGGATCCCGAACAGCGAGTGGGTGCTGTTCGAGGAGTCCTCGCACACGCTTCTCGGAGGCGAGGAGCGGTATATGCAGGTCGTCGGCGCGTGGCTGGCTCGGCACGACTGAACTCGTGATCTAGATCACACGGACGACGCGCAGGGCTCGGCGCGTCACGAACGCGATCGCCAGCACGAGCAGCGGCAAGACGATCTCGAGCGCGTACAGGCGCGAGCGCAGTCCATCACACAAGCAACATCGGTCCCCTCATCCCAGCCGGACAATCGCAGGTCGATATCGCCCTGGCTATAGGCAAACGGCTCATTTGCAGCCATACCTTCGACTAACGCAGCTCGCGGGCGACCTCGGCGGCGATTCGCCGCGCCAGCTTGTCGGCCCCGCGCCGCGGCCGTGGCGGTGGCGGCGCGGTCGGTAGCGGCGGGAGGTCCTCGAGCCGCGGCGCCGGATGGCCGTTCTCGATCCGCAGCCGCTCGATTAGCTCCGAAGCGTCCTCGCGCGTCTCCGGGAACTCCTCGCCGGCCTTCTCGCAGAGCGCGGCTGCCAGCGCATAGATCTGCCGCACGGTCGGTCGCACGGCATCAGATCAAGCAGACGCCGTGCGACCGGACTGTGCCGAATTATGTGACTTTTAGGCTTCCCGGCGATGCGAGGCGGCGAGTTCCGGGAGCGCCGACTCGGCGATCGCGTCCGGCGGCACGACGGCCACCCGAATCGGCGTCGTTGCCCAGACCGTTGCCGTGCGCTTGCCGCCCTCGAGCAGCGCGCGCTCGCCGAGCAGGGCACCTGGGCCGATCTCGGCGACCGAGTCGCCGTTGACCTCGACGTCGACAACGCCGTCGAGCAGCAGGAAGAGCTCCCCGCCATCCCTCGCCCTCGGTCATCAGCGCCTGGCCTTGCTCGAGGTTGCGCCGCTCGAGCTTCTTGCCCTCACGCATGATCGAAGCCGAAAGCTCACGCTCGAGGTCGGACTCGACCGCGGTCGTCAGCGCCGGCGAATCCTCCTCGCCCCACGGCGTGTGCTTGCCGTGCGAGGTCACTGTACCACTCCTCGAAGTCGATCGTCCACCGACTTCTCCACCAGCTTGCCGGCGTCGTCGTAGAGCCAGTGGCGCGGGGCGGGCTCGCTCCCTCGAGCGCGAGCTCGGCGGTGCCGTCGGCGCCTTGATCGTCAGGCCAGCGTGGTCCACGCGGAGGCGGACTTGATCCACGGAAGAACGGCTTGCCGCTGACCCGCCTCGGCGCGGGCAGGGCTCCATGCTGGCCGCCGACGGGACTGCTTGAACTTGACCCAGCCGTCGCCGACCTCGGGCTCTGCCTGGGTAGCGGATACTGCACGGCCGGAAACGTCAGCTCGCGTCGCCCGAGCTTGATCCGGGTGACGCCGATGTCGGCCGCCGCCCGAGTAGCCGTAGAGCGACGGCTTGCCGTCCTCGAACCTCGACCCAGGCGGCGTAACTCGTTCGCCTCGCGGAAGGCATCCGACTCGCGAAGCGCCTCGAGGTCGTCGAGCTTGTCCGGCGGCGGGTCGTCGTAGTGGGCGACGCCCATCTCGAACGGCAGCTTCGGCATGCCCGAGATCGCCTCGGACGGAATCCAGGTGATCGACGTAACGGACTTCTCGATTCGCATCGGTGAACCCCTCTCTACCTGCGGATGTTGTTGCACGGCAAAGCTAAACCGGCAGGCCCTCCGGGTCTGAGTCCGAGTCGTCCGCGGTCAGTCGGATCGACGAGCGGCGCCCGCGCAGGAACGCGAACGCGCCGGCCGCGGCAGCGGGAAAACCGCGATCAGCGACGTCGTTCCGGCTTGCCGCCCTCAACCGACGGCGTCACATTGCGCGCCTTCATCTTGCCCGCGCGTTTTGCGACGTTCCAGACCGCCGGCCCATGACTGCGTTGCGTCTGTCGATCACGCTCACGACAACCGCCTACCCATAACCGCCCATCCTAACCGGGGTAAGAGTCCGGGGCCGGCGGGCGGGCACGGCCCGGATTTGGGACGAGGGCACATCCCGCCTCGTTAGAAGCCGGTCGGTCGAAAAACTTGCAACGAAATGGGACGGCGCGATCTGCCGCAGGCTCCGAAGCGCCGCGCGCTGTTCCCGCTGAAAGCGGGCGAAGCCTGCACACCTCACAGCTGCGCAGGTGCGCACGCAGCCGCCGGCGCTCTCGCCAGGAGAGTCTCCCATCGAGGTCGCGCGAGATCGCCCGCCCTGCGTGGATGCACGTGCGCCGCAGGTGCCATTGACCTAGAAGATGCTGATTTGCGGGTTTTCTTCCTAGCAACTTTACGGGCAGTTTCGGCGGCGGGAGCGTGACCGTCGGGACGGTGACCGTCGCGGACGTGACGGGGTCGTTCACGGTCACGGCAGGCAGGACGTCGGTACGGTCATCACTGATCGGCACCGTCGACACCACAGGCACCGTCGGCACTCCAGGCACTCGATCCGGCACCGCGGCCGCGGCGCCGCCGACAGTGTCCGTCGGCGAGGTGGAGACCGCCGAGATGGCGGACGTCCCGCCTGACGGGCTGAGCGGCCCCGGGGACGCCCGCCGATCTCGGAGGGGTCGTTGGTGGACGGGCCGCCAGACGCGCCGCCTCCCGAGACGGCCCGCGACGGGTGCCGGAAGGCCGAGACGTCGGCGGAGCGCTTCGGATTGCCAGACTCCGGCCCCGCATGGACGTTTGGGGCAAAGAGCCGTGCCCGACCTTGGAGCTGCTGGAAGCGAGACGTCGGCGCGGTCAGCGGCGTAGCGACGGCGCTGACCGCCTTGAAACCCAAGCCCCCGACGACGACGCTCGTTGCGACAAGCGCGGCGGCCTTGAGCACGAGCTGCGAGCCAAGAGCGGTTCCGCCGGCGGCGATCAGGCTCCACCGCCGCCGCCGAAGAAGGACCCGAGCGAAGGCGGAACCGGGGCAACACTGAGCGCGCCAGCGAGCGCCTTTCCGCCGCTCGCGCAGGTTGCCGCGGGCGCGGAAGACGCGGGCTTCGACCGCCGGCACGCTGACGCCGAGCACTTCGGCGATCTCCGCGTAGCTGCGATCCTCGACCTCGCGCATCACGATCGCGCGCGCGCTGGTTCGAAGGGCAGCTTCGCGAGCGCGACTCAGGAGCACATCGAGCGCAGGCCTCTCGTCGTCGGCGCGAGCCGGCTCGCCTGCGCGCTCGAGCGGGACCTCGTTGCGGCCGGCGGCCCGACTGGCGCCAGCGCATCCTGCAAACGTTGTGGCGCGATCTTGATCAGCCAGTTGTGCGGCCTTCTGGGGCCGCTCGCCCGCTGGAACGCCCGGTAGGCGTTCAGGAACGTCTGTTGGGTGACGTCCTCTGCGTCCGCGGAGTTGCCAGAACGCGCGAGGGCGTACTGGTAGACCTCGGCGACATGCTCGCGGTAGAAGCCCTCGAAGGCAGCGTCAGACGTTTCCCCTGGCGCCAGTGCCCTCGGCGCGAGCTTGAGAGACAGATTTTACGACGTCCGCCCGGCGCCGCCTGGACTGCCTCCATGGTTGGCTAACGACGCACCGGCAGGCATGGATACGCCGCCGGGTCTACAAGCGGGTTACGCAGTAGCTTTCGCGCGTTTCCGGATCGGTACGTGGATCGGCCGGCCGAGGGCGACAGAGACCCGCTTCCTTGATCGCTTCCGACAACGTCGGGTGAGCAGCCATGCCGTCGGCGACCGTCTCGACGGTCGCCTCGGCGTCGATCGCGACCACGCCCGCCTCGATCGAGGTCGGTCACGTGCGGCCCGACCATCACCAGGCCGAGCAGCTCGCCGTAGCGCGTCTCGTGGATCGACTTCGACCCAGCCGACGGTCTCGTTCTGCATCACGCGCGCGCGTTCGCGACCCACGGGAACATGCCCGGTCGCGACGTCGTCGCCGTACTGCTCCCGCGCCTCGGCCTCGGTGAGGCCGACGCGCGGCGATCTCGGGGTCGGTGTAGATCGGGCGCGGCACGGCGCGGTTGTCGACGATCGCGTCGTGGCCCGCCGCGTTCTCGGCCGCGACCTCGCCCTCGCGGAAGCGCGGTGTGCGCGAGCTGCCAGTAGCCGGCGCAGTCGCCGACGGCGTAGATGTGCGACATCGTCGTGCGGCGGTGCGTCGTCCGGCAGCGATGCCCTTTGCGCTTGTCGAACTCGACGCCGATCTGCTCGAGGCCGAGGCCTCTCGACCGTGCGGGCCGCGGCCGGCGGCGACGAGCATCAGGTCGCACTCGACCGTCTCGCCCTCGCCGAAGTGGACGGTCGAGGCCGCCAGCCGATTCGCTCGACACTTCGTGCACTGCTTGCTCGAGATTGGAGCCGCGATCCCGCGCTTGCCGAACTGCTTCGCGAGCTCCTTCGCGCGCGTCGTCGTCCTCGGCCGGGATCAGCCGTCGGCAGCATCTCGATGATCGTCACCTCGGAGCCGAAGCGCCGGAAGATCGACGCGAACTCGCAGCCGATGATGCCGCCGCCGAGGACGACGAGCCGCTTCGGCACCTCGGTCTGCGCGAGCAGAGCCCGTCGAGTCGACGCAGCGGGCGGAGTCGAGGCCGTCGATCGGCGGCCAGAGCGGGAACGAGCCGGTCGCGATGATCGCCTGACTTGAAGGTGACGTCCTCGCCGCCCTCGACCGCGATCGTGTGGGCGTCCTTGAAGCGTGCCGGTGCCCTTGACCCACTCGACGCCGTTCGCCTTGAAGAGGCTCGCGACGCCCGAGTCATCTGGTGGACGACCTGCGCCTTCCAGTCGTTGGCGGTGGCGAAGTCGAGCTCGGCTCGCCGACCTGGACGCCGAGCTTGGCGAACGTGTGCTCGGCCTCCTTGATCGAAAACGCGGTCTGCACCCACGCCTTGGTCGGGATGCACCCGATCCGGAGGCAGGTGCCGCCTAGCTCCGCCTCGCGCTCGATGCAGACGGTTTTGGCGCCGAGCTGGGCCGCCCGGATCGCTGCGGTATAGCCGCCTGGGCCGCCGCCGAGGACTGCGACGTCACATTCCATCCGGCTGATCCACGCAGTGAGCTAGGTCTTCGAGAGCGGCGCGCGCATCACGACCGCGCCGCGCATCGTCTTCTCGCACCTGCCGAAGCCGTAGCGCTCGTGCAGGTGCCGGGCCGGGTTGTCCTTGGCGACGCTGAGGCTGATCGCGCGGAAGCCGTCGCTTGCGCGCGCAATCGAGCAGCCCGGCCAGGAGCTCGTGGCCGTAGCCTCGGCCGCGGCGGCTCGGGACGACCGCGATCGCGAGCTCCGGCGTCTGCTCGTCGACGAAGCCGAAGCCCGCGTCCTCCTGCGTGAACAGCCTGCACCACGGCGGCGCCGACCGGCACGAACTCGTCGAAGACGATCAGCGAGCGGTTCGCCAGGCCGGCCCCAGCCGTTGACGTACGCGGGTCAGCGGCGGCTCGTCGTCCCCACCGGCGTCGCGCCAGTAGAAGGCGTGGCGGAGCATGTCGCGGAGGAAGGGGATCGCGCGCGCCGCCGGATCTGATCATCGCCGCGAGTTTACGGCGGCGGAAGCCTGAGCTCGCGCGCGGCCCATGGCAGCGCGACCTCGGCCTGGCGGCGCTGGAACTCGCGGACGCGCGGCGCGGTGAGCCGGTGGCGGCAGGCCGGCGCCGGACGCGAAGTAGCCTGCCAGCAGGGCTGCGAATCCTGGCTGTCGGGGACGATGGTCCCGACGGGTCGGGCCCGCCTTCGAGCTTCAGGCTCGGCAGCCAGCCGACCGATGTCGAGGAGCGGATTGCCGACGTGGGCGAAGTTCCAGTCCACGAGGACGACACGGCCCTCCTGCAGGCAGAGGTTGTCGCTGCGGACGTCGAGGTGCAGGAACGCTTCGCCGGCGAGCACGCACGTTCGTCCCGCCTCCAGCAGACTCGGAAGCGCTGCTTTGAGCCACGGCGGCGTGCAGAGCCGCGTCGAGAGGAGCGGCTCCGGTCTTCGGCGACGAGCTCCCAGCCGTTCAGCGACTCCCGCTCAGCCGCGATCGGTGGCAGATCGGGCGGCGGCGTGGTCGCGTGCAGCTCGTCCAGGGCGGCGCGAACGGCGTCGATCTGGCCGGGCCTCCAGGGCGGCGGCCAGTGCGCGTCGCTCAGGTCGGCGATCGCGAGCAGCGTCTGCTCGCCGTCGTGCCAGCCGACGAGCTCGGGGATGAACGGCGCCTCGACCGCGGAGTAGACACGGTGCTCCTGCCGCAGCCATTCCGCCGCAGCGTTCGTCGAGCGCGACCTTGACGAACGCGCGCCGTCCGTCGGCGAGGTCGACGCACCAGTGCGCCGAGTTCGTCCCGTAGCCGCTGCTGCGAACCCGTCGGCGCTCGACCGGCGCCGCTCCGCGGCCGCCTCGAGCTCAGCCTCGGGAAAGCTCTTCGGCAAGCTGGATCCGGTTGCCGTCCGGATCGTAGACGTCGAGCAATCGCATCTGGCCATGGAGCTCGAGCACCGTGCCGACCTCGATTCCCTCGGCCCGGAGACGCTCGGCCTCGGCCTTGATGTCGGCCACGTCAACCGTGGCGACGCCGGCCTCTTCCTGCGGCTCGCCCTCCGCGATCGCGATCTCCATCTCGCCGCGCATCAGTCTCGCCCAGCGGCGCCTCCTCGTCCAGATAGGTCTCCCACGAAGTCGAGCTTGCCGGTGTAGAAGGCGCGGCCGGCGTCGAGGTCGCGCACGTGGTACCAGACCTGGACCGGGCTCACAGCATCAGGCCGGGCTCCTCCAGGAAGGCCTTGACCGTCCTGAGGAAGTCCGCAGCCGTCGCGCCGTCCAGCGAGCGGTGGTCGCACGTCATCGTCAAGTGTCATCAGCGGACGGGCCTCGAAGCCCGTCTCCGGTGGGCACGGCTTTGGACTCGATTGCGCCGACCGCGAGGATCGCCGCCTGCGGCGGGTTGAGGACGGCGACGAACCGCTCGACGCCGAACATGCCGAGGTTCGAGATCGTGAAGGTGCCGCCGTCGAGATCTTCCTGGCGGAGCTGGCTCGCGCGCGCGCGTGTGACGATGTCTGCCCGGGCTGCGGCGAGCTCGGCGATCGCCAGGCGCTCGGCCTGGTGGATCACCGGGACGACGAGGCCGGCGTCGATCGCGACCGCGATGCCGATGTTGGCGCTCGGATGGAGCTCGATCGCGTCTTCGGCCCACAGCGCGTTGACCGCGCGATGACGCATCAGCGCGGAGGCGCAGGCCTTGGTCAGGATGTCCGTGACGGTGGGCCTGGGCTCGCCCTCCTTCGTCTGCTCCGCGAGGCGGTCGTGGAGGCCTTGCGCGCGGGTCATGTCCGCCGACATGGCGATCTGGAACGCCGGCGCCTGCCACGCCTCGGTCAGCCTGCGGGCGATCGTGCGGCGGAGCGACGTCAGCGGAGATGCGTTCGATCTCGCCGGTCGGTGCGGGCGCGAGTACGGTCGTGGTCGCCGGCGGCGCCGGGCTCGCGGCTGCGCGCTCGACGTCCTCGGCGACGACGCGCGGCCCTCGGGGCCGGTGCCCTCGAGCGAGCCGAGCTCGATCCCGCGCTCGCGGGCGATCCTGCGGGCCCAGCGGCGAGGCCTTGATCCGCGCGCCGGCGCCGTTGCCCTGCACCGGTCTGACGCACGTCGGCGATCTGCTCGGAAGCTGTTGACTTGGCGGCCACGTTCGCGCTCTGGCTGACGCGCGCAGTGCCGGGAGAACCTTCCTCCTGGGCTGGCTTCAGCGACCTGCGCTGTTGCCGCGGCCGACGATCGCGGACACGTCTTCGCCCTGTTCGCCGATGACGGCGATCGTCGTGCCAACGTCGGCTTCGCCCCTCGGTGACGGCGATCTTGAGCAGAACGCCGGAGGCCTCAGCCTCGACCTCTTGCGTCACCTTGTCGCGTGTCGAGCTCGTAGAGCGGCTCGCCCTTCTCGACCTGGTCGCCCTCGGCCTTCAGCCACTTGACGATCGTCCCGGACTCCATCCCCGTCCGAGGCGGGGAGCTTCACCTCGTCAGCCACGCGAGCTCCCAGCCGTTTCAGGGACAGTCCCCATCCGGGGACTGTCCCTACAGACGCTACGAATCACGCTGCACCGTCCGTTGAATCGCTTCCAAGACGTCCTTGGCATGCGGGACGACGTACTCCTCCATCACCGGCGCGAAGGGCAGCGGCGCGAACTTCGCGCCCACTCGCTCGACCGGAGCGTCGAGCCAGTCGAAGGCCTGGTGCTGCACGACGGCCGCGACCTCGGCGCCGAAGCCCATGCGCGTCACCGCCTCGTGGGCGACGACGCAGCGGTTCGTCTTCTTCACCGGAGGCGACGATCGCGTCCTCGTCGAGCGGCTGCAGCGTCCGCGGGTCGACGACCTCGACCGAGACCCCTGCTGCTCGGCCTCCTCCGCGGCGGCGAGCGCCTCGTGCACGAGCCCGCCGGTCGCGACGACGGTGACGTCCTCGCCCTCGCGGTGCACGCGCGCCTGGCCGATCGGGATCGGCTCGATCTCCTCCGTCAGCTCCTCCCTTGAGCCCGTAGAGCGTCCGGTGCTCGAAGAAGACGACCGGGTTGTCGTCGTAGATCGCCGACCAGAGCAGCCCGCGGACGTCGGAAGGAGTCGACGCGAAGACGACCTTCAGCCCGGGCACGCCGACGAACCAGGCCTCGACCTGCTGGGCGTGCTGGGCGCCCGGCGACCAGCCGGCGCCGCCCTGGGTGCGGATCGTCAGCGGCACCTTGAGCTGCCCGCCCGACATGTAGCGGTGCTTCGCCGCCTGGTTGACGATCTGCTCCATCGAGATCGTCAGGAAGTCCTCGTACATGACCTCGACGACCGGGCGCATCCCCTGCATCGCCGCCCCGATTCCGGAGCCGACGATCGCCATCTCGGAGATCGGCGTGTTGCGCACGCGCTCCGGGCCGAACTCGTCCAGCATCCCCTGCGTGACGCCCATCGAGCCGCCCATCTCCGCGATGTCCTCGCCCATGATGAAGACGTCCTCGTCGTTCGCGCATCGCCTGGGAGAGCGCGTCGCGAACGGCCTCGCGGTAGGAAAGCTCAGGCATAGACGTTCTTCAAGGCGTCCTCTGGCTTCGGGTCGGTTCCTGCCTTCGCGAAGTCGACCGAGGCCTCGACGAGCTCCTGCACCTCCCGGTCGAGCGTCTCAAACTCCGCGTCCGAGAGCCCGAGCTTCTCGCGCAGGAGCTCGATCGGATCGGCGGTCTCCTGCCAGCCGGTGGAGCTCGTCCTTGTCGCGGTAGACCTGCGGGTCGCCGATGTAGTGGCCGACGAGGCGCTGCGTCTCGCAGAGCAGGAACACCGGGCCTTTGCCGTCGCGAGCGTGCTTGAGCGCTCGGGCGGCGACCTTGTTCACCTCCTCGACGTCCTGGCCCGTCGACCTTCATCGACTTCATTCCGAACGCCTCGGCGCGTTTGCTGAGGTCGCGAATCGGCGAGTGCTGGCTCTCCGGCGTCGACTCCGCCCAGTGGTTGTCCTCGCAAACGAACACGGCCGGAACACCCCAGAGCTGGGCGAGGTTGAGCGACTCGTGGAAGGTGCCGATGTTCGTCGCCCCGTCGCCGAAGAACGCGACCGCGACCCTCGGCTCGCCGCGGAACTTGAAGGCGAGCGCGGCGCCGACGATGGCGGGCAGCCCGCCGCCGACGACGGCGTTCGCGCCGAGATTGCCGCGCTCGACGTCGTAGAGGTGCATCGACCCGCCGTACCCGTGCGAGCAGCCCTCGACCTTCCCGTAGAGCTCGGCCATCAGCTCATTCGGATGCGTGCCCTTTGCGAGCGTGTGCCGTGCGCGCGGTGCGTCGAGGCGATCACGTCGCCGTCGGCAAGCGCGCGGCAGACGCCGACAGCGACCGCCTCCTGCCCGATCGCGACGTGCAGGAACCCCGGCAGCTCGCCGGCGCGGAAGCGCTCCTCGACCTTCTCCTCGAAGCGCCGGATCAGGAGCATCTCCCTGAAGAACTCGCGCAGGGCCTCCTCGGAGACCCCGCGGCGCTGCTCGACTTTTGCCACGGGCGTGATAGTACGCTCCGCGCAATGTCCCTCGTCGAGCAGTTTCGCCGCCTCTCGACCAGCCTTCCCGACGGCTGGCAGTCCGCGCGGTTGCAGTCTAATCGTCGCCGACGAACGCGACTCTGCAAGGGCCGCCGCGCTGCTTGGCCCGACCAATCCGGGCCAGCGCGGCAAGGTGATCAACTTCGCGACCGCGCGCGGGGGCGCCGGAGTCGGCCCCGACGGGATCCGCGACCTGCTGCGGCGGCTCGACACCGAGCGGATCCAGGGTGAGCTCGAGCTCGTCGGAGTCGAAGAGGCTCCCGCGGTGGCGGACGCGAGAGCGCCCGAGCGTCGCCGCCGCCTGGGACGAGGCGGTGACGACGTTGCCGCCCGACTGGAGCGACCTCTACGCGGAGATCGAGCTGACCTCGAGCGACTACATCGAGCCCGGTGCGCTGCGCCTCAGCCCGCTGAACCCGACGAGACCCGATGCGCGACCGCTCTTCCGCTTTCGCGCGGCGCGCAGAGTTCGGCTACGGCGGCTCACCGGAGATGGTGCGCCGGTCTCTTGAACGCCTCGACGAAGCGGGCATCCGCGGCGAGCTGCGGATCCTGAACGTGATCTCCGATTCGTACCCCCAGAAGACGCAGGGCCCGGTCTGGTACGCGGGCGGCAAAGTCATCTAGCCGAACATCGCCGCGCCCAGCTCGGCGGCGACCGATCTCGCGTCCGCCGGGCCGTTCGTGATCACCAGGCAGGTGTCGTCGCCGGCGAGCGTGCCGATCACCTTCGCGTGCTCGACGCGGTCGAGGGCCCGCGCGATCGCCGGCGCGGAGCCGAGCTCCGAGTGCACGACGACGATGTTCTGAGCCTGGACGGCCCGGCCGTCCGAACTGCGCCAGAACCGCATTCAGCGAGTCGCGCGGGTCGCTCCGGCTCCCCGCTCCGGCAGGACGTAGCGCGGCCGGCCGAGCACGTCGCGGGTCTTTTCGAGCCCGAGCTCGCGGATGTCCCGCGAGATCGTCGCCTGCGTGACCTCGCAGCCGGCGCTCCTGAGCGCGCCCTGCAGCTCGTGCTGGCTCCCAACTCGACGACGAGCGACTACGCTGGCGATCAATCGCTGCCGCTCGGGCTTCGGGAGTTGCCGAAGCTCTTGCATACGGCGAGAATAACTATCCAGGTTTCAAGCAACCGAAGGCGAGGCAAACAACCGAACATGCTGCGCAAGCTGCTCTGGTCGATCCTCTACGCAGGTCTCGCCGCAGGCTCCGCCCTGGTGGCGCGGCGGGCCGCGTCCGGGATCTGGCGCCTCGCGACCGGCGAATCGCCGCCGACGCAAGCGATGAGCAAGGGCGACCTACTCGGTGGAACGCGGCGCCGCGCGGCTCGAAGACCTCTCGCGCAAGGCGGCTGCAGGAGGGCGGCTTCGCCGCGAAGCTCGCGGACGAGCTCGCCGAGGACGCGGTTTTCCTGCGCAAGCTGAAGCCGAGCCTGATCAAGGCGCGCGCGAAAGGCCGTGCGCCGATCGTTCGGGCCGAGGACCGAGAACCGGAGGCGCCGAGCGCGCCCCAGATCACCGCACCTCGGCGCAAGCCGAAGGCGAAGAAACGTCGCCGAAGCGGGGGACCGAACCCGTTCCTCGTCGCCGGCGTCGCCCTTGCCGCCGGCATCGCGATCGCAAAAGTGATCGACTGGAGGGACATGCCCACCCGCGAGACTGGACGAGCCAACGCCGGCGTCGGGCCGGCCGCGAAGCAGGTAGCCGAGCACGCGAGCAGCCTCGCCCGGCTCGAGCTCGAGCTCGCTGCGCTCGAGCTCAAGAAGAAGGCAGCAAACCTTCGCTACCGGAATCGGGCTCGGCGTCGGTGGGAGCTCTGTTCGCCGTGTTCACGCTCGGCTTCCGCGTTCGCGACGATCGCCGCCGGGCTCGCCACGACAGTGTCGACCTGGCTGGCCCTGCTGATCACGACAGGGATCCTGCTCGTGCTCACAGCGGTGCTTGCGGGCGTCGGAGTGCTGCTGATCCGCAAATCGACCCCGCCGCTTCCCGAGCAGGCGATCGAAGAAGCGAGGCGGACGACGGAGGCGCTGAAGCGAAATGGCAGCACGTAACGGCCGCACGGCGGCCAGGTCCGCCAGGACATCGAGGCCGAGCGCGACCAGCTCGCGGATGCGGTCGAGGACCTCCGCGGCGGGCTTGCCGGAGGCCACGGACATCAAGGGGAAGCTGCGTTCGAACCTTACCCGCGGTGGCGGCCGGCGCACTCGGGGCGGGCTTCTTCCTCGCCGGCGGCGTCGGCGCGACGATGAGGTTGCTTGCACGCCGTGGGCGGAAGGGACGACGAAGGCCAAAGTCGGCCCGTTCTCCCTTGTCGACCGCGACGACTGACACCCGGAAAGACTCCCGCACCGGCACGCCGCCGCGCAGCCCGTTAGGACTGAAGTGGGCCGAGTGGCTCGATCGTCTTCAAACGGACCGCGCAAGCGGTTTCTCGCCGACGACTGCATGGGGCTCTGCAGCAGGTCGCGTTCAGCGCCCTGCTCGCCTTCCTGCCGACCGGTGATCCTGCTGATCGGCCTGCTTGGCCTGTTCGGAGCGGGCGCCTTCAACTCGCTCGAGCACTTCGTCGGCTCGGTCGCGCCCCACGGCGTGATCAGCATGATCGACTTCGCGAAGAAGGATGCGGCCCAGAACAAGTCCGCCTCGGCGATCGCGTTCGCCTTCGGCGTGATCGTGGCGCTCTGGGCGGCGAGCGGGGCGATGGGGGCCATCGTCAGGGCTGTCAACCGCGCCTACGACCGGCTGGAGACGAGGCCGTTCTGGAAGGTGCGCCTGATCTCGCTCGTGCTCGTCGTCGCCACAGGCCTCGTCCTCGCCGGCACGTTCCTGCTGATCGTCTTCGGCGGCTCCCTCGGTGACGCGATCGCCCGCCGGACGCCGCTCGGCGGCGGCTTCAAGGTGTTCTGGAACATCGCCCGCTGGCCGGTCGCCTTCTGTCGCCGTGCTGCTCTTCTTCGCGCTCGTCTACTACCTGGCGCCGAACAAGGAGCAGCGGAGCTGGAAGTGGCTGACGCCCGGCTCGCTGGTCGGCTCGCTGCTGTGGCTGGTGCTGTCCGGCCTGTTCGCTCTCTACACGAGCTTCTCGGGCTCGTACGACAGGACGTACGGCGTCACTAGCCGGCGGGATCGTCCTGCTGCTCTGGCTCAACTACTCGGCGTGGGCGATCCTCTTCGGCGCCGAGCTGAACGCCGAGCTCGACCGGCAGGCGGACATCCATGCCGCCGGGGGCCGCAGGCAGGTCTGACCGAGCCCGCGAAGCGCGTGCGCTAAGAGGAGGCGGCGACCACGAGGAGCTGCCGCGCAGGCGCTTGTGGGCGTCGGATCGGTACGCGCCCTTGCCGGCCCTGAGCGTGGCCTTCCAGGTCGTGGTTCCGCGGAACTTGACGCCGAGTCTTCCTGTTGGCGCCGGGGGCGATCAGGTGGAAGTTGTCCGACCTCGTCAGGTCGCTGACGGTGATGCTGTAAGCGCCTGCGGTGAGCCGCTTCACCCGCGCGCCTGCGGGCGTCTTGAGGATGATCGCCGACTTAGGGCCGACCTGCGCCACGAGCTTCTTCACCGGCGGCGGGGTCGTGACCGTGCCAGAGGTGAACGACCCGCGCATCACGGTCGGGTGCGCATCGCACAGGAAGCGGTAGGTGCCGTCCGTGAAGGTGACGTTCCAGGTCGTCTGGGCGGTCGTCTCGACGTCCGTCGCCTGATCGACACCGGACCGGTCAGGTGGAAGTCGTGCAGGGTCGAGAAGTCGCGGACCAGTGATCGTGTACGGGCCCGGATCGACGTGCGTCACTTTCGCTCCGGTCGAGTCCGTCAGCGAGATCTGGAACGCGTCGGGTGAGGTCACCGAGCCGACGGTCGCGATCAGCGGCTGCGTAACAGCGCCGCGCGGCGCCGACCGAGCCGGGGACGACCAGGCCGACCACGGACAGCGAAACGACGAGGAAGACCCTCACGTCGAGTGCATACGAGTCGCGGCACCGATTGGTTTTAGACTCGCTGTGTGCGATTGGGCGGAAACCAGAAGATCGACCTTATCCGCAAGGTTCCGCTGTTCGCACGCTGCTCGCGGGCGGAGCTCAAGGAGATCGCGCTGCTCGCGGACGAGATCGACCTCCACGAGGGCAAGGAGATGACGCGCGAGGGAGCGCCGGGCGCGCGAGTTCTTCGTCCTGCTCGACGGGACGGCGGACGTCAAGAAGAACCGCCGGCGAGTGAACACGCTCGGACCGGGCGACTTCTTCGGCGAGATCGCGCTCGTCTCGCGCGAGCCGAGGACGGCGACCGTGATCGCGACGTCTCCGGTGCGCGCGCTCGTGATCACGGACCGCTCGTTCAGACGCCTGCTCGACGACGCGCCGCAGGTTCAGACCAAGGTGATGGAGGCGATGGCGCAGCGCCTCGCCCCCGAGACGCTGTAGCTACGCGCTGCGCAGGACCGCGCCGAAGCGCTCGGCGAGCGCCTCGGCGATCTTCTGGCGGAGCGCCGCCGCGTCCTCGTCCGAGAGCGTCCGCTCGGGAGACTGGAAGGCGACGCTGAACGCGATCGACTTCTTTCCTTCGCCGGCCTGCTCGCCGCGGTAGACGTCGAAGATCTCGACCTCGCGCAGCTCGGGGCCGGCCGCCTCGCGCGCGGCGTCGACGAGCTCGCCGGCCTCGATCTCCTCGGGGACGACGAACGCGAGGTCCTGCCGGACCGCCGGATAGGTGATCACGTCTTCGTAGGTGACAGGCTCGCGCGAGTCCGGCGAACAGGCTTTCGAGGTCGAGCTCGATCGCGCCCCATTCACCGGCGAGCACGCGAGGGTTTAGCTCGCCGAGGACTCCGGCCGCGGTCCGCGCCGTCTTGCCTGGATGGAAGAGCGGGTGCTCACCGCGCTCGAATCGCGGCTCGGCCTTGAGCGCCTCGTAGAGGGCCTCGACGACGCCCTTCGCGCGGGTGAAACCGCCTTCCGCGATGGCGGCGACGTGCAGACCGCTCGTTCGGAAGCTCGCCGTTCGGGAGGTAGACGCGCGCGATCTCGAAGAGCGCGATCCGGTCGGCGCCGCGCGTCGACGTTGCGCCGCGCCGCCTCGACCAGGCTCGGCAGCAGCGACGTGCGGAGCGCGGTCAGCTCGACGGCGATCGGCTCCGGGAGCTTCCACGTCGTTTCGTCGTCGGGGACGCGAGCGACGGCGTGTACGTCTCCGAGAAGCCGAGCCCGACGAGCGCGTCCTCGACCCGGCGGCGCAGCGCCTGCTGGCGCGTCAGCGCACCGAACATCGCGCGCCGGGCGGGCAGCGTGAAGGGCACGTCCTCGAGCCGGAAGCGGGCTATTTCCTCGACGACGTCGATCTCGCGCGTGACGTCGCGTGCGCGCCAGGTGGGCGCGACGACGCTGCCGTCGTCGCGGTCGAAGCCGAGGCGGCCGGAGCAGCGCGTACTGGTCTTCGCGGTGGCGTCTCGAGCCCGATCACCGCGTCGGCTCGCTCCGGCCGGAAGCGGATGACCGGACGCTCGGGCAGGCCCGCGTGAACGTCTGCGTGGGCGGTCCAGTCGGCGCCGGCAAGCGTCTCGCAGAAGCTGTGTGGCGAGCTCGGCCGCCGGCTCCGCGAGGTACGGGTCGACCCCTTTCTCCCAGCGGTTCGAGCCCTCCGTCCGCAGGCGCAGGCGCTCGGAGGCCTTGAAGATCGTGAACGGCTCGAAGTTCGCGGCCTCGAGCAGAACCTGGTCGTGCCCTCGCCGATCTCGGTCTCCTCGCCGCCCATGATCCCGGCGAGCGCGATCGCGCGGTCGGCGTCGGCGATCAGCAGGTCGCTCGGGCTCGAGCCGGCGGTCGACGCCGTCGAGCGTCCGCAGGGTTTCCCCTGCGCGCGCGCCGGACGACGATCTTGCCGCCGCCGAGCGTCTCGAAGTCGAACGCGTGCAACGGGTTGCCGAGCGCGAGCATCACGTAGTTCGTGATGTCGACCACGTTCGAGATCGGACGCATCCCGGCGGCGAGCAGGCGTGACTTGGAGCCAGAGCGGCGAGGGCTCGATGCGAACGTTCTCGAAGAGGCGCCCGATGTAGCGGGGGCAGCCCTCGAAGTCCTCGACCTCGACTTCGACCTGCCGCTCCGGGACGTGTCCCGAGGTCTGACCCCCAGGCATGGCCGCAAGCGGTACGTCCAAGAGCGCGGCCACCTCCCGCGCGACGCCGTAGACGGCCAGCAGGTCGGGCCGGTTCCCGGTCGGCTCGAGCACGAGGACGTCGTCCGACGAGCGGCAGCACCTCGGCGAGCAGCGTCCCAGGCTCCGGCCCTCGGCGAGCACCATGATCCCGGTGTGGTCGGGGCCGAGGCTCGACCTCGTCCTCGGCCAGGATCATTCCGTCCGAGACCTCGCCGCGGACCTCGCGGCGCTCGAGCTGAGCCCGCCCGGCAGGACGGCGCCGGGCAGTGCAACCGCGACCGTCGCGCCCGGGCCGAAGTTCCAGGCGCCGCAGACGATCTGGCGCGGCTCGCCTTCGCCGACGTCGACCGCGGCAGAGCTGGAGCCGGTCGGCATTCGGATGCTTCTCGGCCTCGAGCACGCGGCCGACCCGGAACCGCTCCAGGTTGCCGTCCGCGTCCGTGACGCCGATCCCGCTCGATTCCTTCGACCTCGGCCGTCGCGACGGAGAGCTTCTCGGTCGAGCTCGTCGAGCGGCACCTCGATCGGCACGTACTCGCGCAGCCAGCTCAGCGGCACCCGCATCAGAACTGCCTCAGCACGCGGAGGTCGCCGTCCCAGAGCAGCCGGATGTCCGGGATGTCGTGGCGCAGCTGCGCCGCCCGCTCGAGGCCGCAGCCGAACGCGAACCGGACCAGCGCTCGGTGTCGACGCCGACGTTCTCGAACACCTGCGGATCGACGACGCCGGCGCCGCCCATCTCGAGCCAGCCGGAGTACTTGCAGGTCCGGCAGCCCGCGCCGCCGCAGATCCCGCACGAGACGTCGGGCTCGATCGACGGCTCCGTGAACGGGAAGAAGTGCGTCCGGAAGCGGACGCGCCGTTCAGGCCCGTAGAGCGCGCGCATCACGTGCAGCAGCGTCCCCTTCAGGTCGGCCAGGGTGATGCCCCTCGTCGACGGCGAGGCCCTCGAACTGGTGGAAGATCGGATAGCGCGTCGCCGTGATCGCGTCGCGCCGGTAGACGCGGCCGATCGAGACCATGTAGATCGGCGGCTCCTTCTCCTCCAGGATGTGGATCTGCGACGGCGAGGTCTCCGTGCGCAGGAGATGCGTGTCGTCGAAGTAGAAGGTGTCGCGCGGCGAGCGCGAGGAATGCGTCGGCGCGAAGGCGAGCTTGTCGAAGTTGTATTCGACGGTCTCGACCTCCGCGGTCGTCCGCGGATCTCGTAGCCGAGGCCGAGGAACGAGTCCTCGACGATGCGGCGGACCTGGGTGATCGGGTGCAGATGGCCGACCGGCAGCTGCTCGCCGGGCAGCGTGACGTCGACGACCTCGTCGCGCAGGCGGCGGTCGAGCTCCTCGTCCTCGAGCAGCTGCTCGCGCTCGGCGACGGCGGCCTCGAGGCGCTCGCGGATGCCGTTCAGGAGCATGCCGGTCTCGCGGTCGCGGACGCCGCGGAGCGCCTGGGCGAGCTCGCTCTTGCGGCCCAGGTAGCGGACGCGCGCGTCATCGAGCTCACCGGGGCTACTCGCAGCGGCAACCGCGGCGCTCGCCTCGCGCTCGTACGCCTCCCAGTCCACGGCGGCGACTGTAACTTCGTTTGCGGTCAAGAGTCCTCCTCGTTCGTCGGTGCCGGTTGGTCAGGCCCCGGCTCGGAACGGGAGGTCAGGCGGCGAGAGCCAGGCTCCCGGTTCCGTTCCGGGGCCTGGTAAAGGAGGTTCTGCGCCGTCACCTTCACGCCTGGAAGCATAACGGCATGAGTTTGTACGACGCGATCGCGCGCCTCTACGACCCGTGGAGCCGAAGCGTGACGGAGGACGTGTCGTTCTACGTCGCCGAGGCACGGCGGGTTTCGCCGGGGCCGGTCGTCGAGCTCGGAGTCGGGACCGGGAGGATCGCGGTGCCGATCGCGGCTGAGGGCATCCGCGTGATCGGCGTCGATTCCTCGGCGGGGATGCTCGAGGTCTGCCGCGAGCGGGCCGAGAGCGCGGGGTCGCAGAGCTCGTCGAGCTTCACCTGGGCGACCTGCGGGCGCCGCCCGTCTCCGAGCGGGTGTCGCTTGTGCTTTGCCCGTTCCGCTCGTACCTGCATCTGCGGTCGGACGACGGAACGGCTCGGCGCGTTGCGGGCCGCGGGCGAACTACTCGTTCCGGGCGGCCGCCTGGTCTTCGACGTCTTCGCGCCGGGCGCCGACGACATCGCCGAGACGGACGGCCGCTGGCTCGAGCGGGAGCCTGGAGATCTTCGAGCGCGCCGGACTGGGACACCGACGCGCGGACGTTGACCCTCTCCGTGCGAGGCCCGAGTGGCGGGGCAACGCTGGCGCTCGCGTGGCTTCTCGGCCGACGAGTGGCGGGAGCTGCTCGACCGCGCCGGCTTCGAGGTCGAGGCCCTCTACGGCTGGTTCGACCGCCGCCCTTCCGGGGCGGCGAAGACATGGTCTGGATCGCGAGCCACGCTTGACGTCGCTACAGGGACAGGCTCCCGAAGGGCCTGTCCTTTCCGTTCAGACGTTTCCAGACTGCCCGAAGGGTCCGTTCACCGCTAGGCCGCTACCGCTGGACAGTCCCCGTTCGGGGACAGTCCCGCGTTCGGGACGGTCCTACTGAATCAGCGTCACTTCGTCGCCGACGGCGACCTCGCCGCTCTCGACGACTCGCGCCAGCATGCCTGCGCTTGCCCTCCAGCTCGGCGCGGAGGCCGTCGCGGAGCTCGTCCATCCGGTGGCAGGGGTCGCAGACCATCGTGATCTCGAACTCGGCCTTCGCCGGCGCGGACGCGCTGGCCGACCGGCCACTGCTCGACGTCCGTGCCCTCGACGGTGATGTTCTCGCGGATCGCGCCGGGCTCGACGTTCACCGAGTCGAGGTGTTCCTTCGAGACGAAGAGAACCTCGCGCTTCGGCGGGTTCGCGTGCGCGCAGCCCTCGAGGCCCTGGCCCACGATTGCCTGCCGCCGCTCGTGCGGCTCGGAGCGGCCGCTCTTCCGAGCGGGTGAGGTGAAGACGCCGACGATGCTCGCCATTACGGACGAGTCTAATCAGAGCGGCGGCGGCTCCATTCGTACAGCGCGATCGCTCCGGCCGCGGCGACGTTGAGCGATTCAGCGGGGCCTGAGGTTGGGATGGTCGCCGTCACGTCGCAGCTCGCCAGCACCTCTTCCGGCAGCCCTTCGCGCTCGGAGCCGACGACGAAGATCGTGGCCTCGCCGAACTCGACCTCGCGCAGCGGCTGACCGCCATGCGCGACGAGCCCGATCCGCTGCCCCGCCGCCTCGCCGAGCGGCACCCGAAAGACCGCGCCCGCGGAGGCCCGCAGCGCCTTCGGCCCGGTCGGATCCGCGGATCCAGAAGAGAGCTCGACCGACGCCCCAAACGCGTCCGCCGCTGCGAATCAGCGTGCCCACGTTGCCCGGGATCGCCGACGCGCCAGAGCAAGCGCCGCAGGCCGCTGCTCGAAGGCCGGGCAGATCACTCGCGCGCGGAAGACCCCGAGCGCGCGGGCGGGATGCGGCAGCGTCGAGACCTGCGCCAACAACTCAGCGGGCCACGGTTTCGCCGGCCACGAGCAGCTCGACCGGCTCGAGACCAGCCTCGAGCGCAGCGTCGACGAGATCCTCGCCCTCGGCAACGAAGAGCCCGAGCTTGTCGCGCCAACGCCGGGACTGGAGCTTGCGCACGAGCTTCAGTGTCTGGTTCTGCGGCGACGTGATCACGAGACCCACTCGAGCCAGGCGCCGTGATAATCGGAGTAGCCCACGAGCGACCGCTCGCCCCCGGCCAGAGCCTTATCCGGAGGCGCCATTCGTCCAGGGGTCCGCGCCCGACTCACCCGCCGAAATCCACCCGAGCGGCCCGGCCGCTCCGGCCTCTTCTAGCGCTGGCGTAGACATGCTCGCGATCCTCCTCCGGCAGGTAGCCGAGCACCGCGGTCTGCCAGACGACCGTCAGCGAACCGTCGCGACGGTCAGCCAGAACGCCCGGCAGCTCGCCCGCGATGTCGCCGCGCGACGAGCTCGGGAGGTTCTTCGCGAAGCGTTGCGATAGCCCGCTCGAGCAGATCGAGCCGCGCTCGCGCTGGTCGGCCCAGACAAAGGACTTCAGCAGCAACGCGCCCTCGTCGGTCGTGACGTCGACGGGAGAGACGTCGATGCCGACGCGGCGCCCAGATCCGGGGCCGCTCTCGCAGCAGTCCCGCCGGGACGGGCGCCGCTCCTCGCCGCCCAACTCGAGTGCGGCGTCCGCGCTGCCCCCACTCGCCCGCGCCGTAGACGTAGCGGTAGCGGTCCCACATCAGGTTCAAGCCTCGCGCTCGGGCCGAGCTCGACGAGATCGAGCGCCGCATACCCGCTCCGCCGAGCGAGCTCGAGGATGCACGGCAGCAGAACCCAGCAGCGGCCAACCTCGTTCGTCTGCACAGGCCGCTCCGCCACCGCCTGAGCGAGAAAACCCGCGTGCTCCTCGAGCGCAGCGTCGACGTCGTCCCAGGTGGCCCGGCCGCGTCAGGACGAGCCCATGGAGCGCGCCGAGCAAGCGAAGCGGCGCGTCCCAGGCAGGCTCGCGGACCGACGAGCGGGTCGACGAGCGGGTCATCGGCGAAGCGGCGGCAGAGCTCCGCATAGAGCGGAGAGCGCGCACCCGTCGCGGCGGCTTGGTCGAGGAAAACCGTACGACGCAGCCGCTCAGCTCGCGAGCGCGCGACTTCGCCTGCTCGGCGATCGCCGTGAAGGCTTCCGGGTCGGAAACGGCCAAGTCGGCCAAGACCTTCCGGTCGAGCTCGATCTCGGCCTTGCGGCAGCCCGCGATGAACTGGTTGTACGAGAGCCCGTTCTGCGCGTGCCGCGGCGTTGATCCGCAGGATCCAGAGCCGGCGGAACTCGCGCTTGCGGTTCTTGCGGTCGCGGTAGGCGTAGGCGAGCGAGTGCTCGACCTGCTCCTTCGCCTGGCGGTAGGTCGAATGCTTGAGGCCCCAGTAGCCCTTGGCCTGCTCGAGGACCTTGCGCCGCTTCTTGCGCGCGTGGACGGATCGCTTGACGCGCGGCACTTACTTCAGCCCCAGCAGCTTCTTGACCGACTTGACGTTCGATTCGTCGAGCGCGATGTCCTTGTCGAAGCCGCGCTTTTTCTTAGCCGACTTCTTCTCGAGGTAGTGGCTCCTCATTGCCGGCCGGCGCATCAGCTTGCCCGTTCCGGTCACCTTGAACCGCTTCTTCGCTGCGCTCTGTCTCTTGATCTTCGGCATCTGTTTTCGTCACTCCCGCGTTTTTCGTGGGCCCGAGCAGCATCGTCATGTTGCGTCCGTCGAGAAGCGGCTGCTGCTCGACCTGGCCGATCTCCTTGACGTCCTCCGCCAGCCGCGTCAGCAGGTCCCGCCCACGCTCCGGATGCGTCGTCTCGCGACCCGCGGAACATGATCGTCACCTTCACCTTCGCGCGCTGGTTGAGGAAGCGCTCGACGTGTCCCTTCTTGGTGTTGTAGTCGTGGATCCCGATCTTGGGCCTGAACTTGATCTCCTTGACGTTGACCTGAGACTGGTGCTTGCGGGCGAGCTTGGCCTTCTGCTCCTGCTCGTAGCGGTACTTGCCGTGATCCATGATCCGCGCGACGGGCGGATCAGCCTGCTGGGCGACGACGACGAGGTCGAGATCGTGGTCACGCGCGATATCGAGCGCCTCGTCCTTCGTCTTGATGCCCAGCTGAGAGCCGTCTTCGCCGATCAGCCGGACCCGCGCGGCGCGGATATTTTCGTTCAGCGCCTCATTCCGCGGTGGCCGCGGCGGGTCGGCTGTGAACCGTCGCCGGGGCCTCAAGAACTTCTCACCAAGCTGCCAGCTCCTCCTTCTAGAACGACAAAACCGCTGCGTGCAGCGGCCCGTTTCCTCGTCCTTTCGACTCGGTTGAACCCCCAATAGGCTCTCGGCCCTGAGGGTGAGGAACGGGTCCGCTCCTACTTTTCAGGCTTCAGAGCCTAGCAAGCTCGTTCGAGAGCTCGTCAAGGTTTTTCGTCGACTGCACTCCGTGGCGCTCGCGGATCGCCAGCGAGTCGTCCGACTCCCTATCGCCATAGACGATCGTGTACGGGGATCTTCTCCAGCTCGGCGTCGCGGATCCGCTTGCCGACCGTGTCGTCCCGGTCGTCGACCTCGACGCGATAGCCGGCCTCGCCCAGTTTCGCCCCTAGCTCGCGCGCCGCGCCGCGGTGATCAGCCCCGACCGGAAGGACGCGGACCTGGACGGGCGAGAGCCAGAACGGGAACTCGCCGCCGTAGTGCTCGATCAGGATCCCGATAAAGCGCTCGAGCGAGCCGAATAGCGCCCGGTGGATCATCGCCGGGGTCTTCTGCTCGTTTTCCGCGGTCTGGTAGGTCAGGTCGAAGCGCTGCGGCATCTGGAAGTCCAGCTGCACCGTGCCGAGCTGCCAGCCGCGGCCGAGCGAGTCCTGCATGTGAATGTCGATCTTCGGACCGTAGAAGGCGCCTTCCCCAGGCATCTCCTCGAACTCGATTCCCCGATGGACGAGCGCGTTCCGCAGCGCGCCTTCGGCCGCGTCCCAATCCGCGTCCGAGCCGAGTTTGTTGTCGGGGCGAAGCGAAAGCTCGACACGCATGTCGAGGCCGAGCAGGCCGTAGAGGTAGAAGGCGTGCTCGAGGCAGAGCCCGACCTCGTCCTCGATCTGGTCCGGGAGGCAGATACGTGTGCCCGTCGTCCTGCGTGACATGCCGCACGCGAAGGAGGCCGTGCAGCGTCCCGGAGGGCTCGTTCCGGTGCAGGGTGCCGGCCTCGGCAAGCCGGAGGGGCAGGTCGCGGTAGCTCCGCGCACGCGATGCGTAGATCAAGCAGTGGCCTGGGCAGTTCATCGGCTTGAGGCCCGAACAGCTGCTCGTCCCCGGGCTCCTGCTGAAGGAAGAACATGTTCTCGCGGAACTTCTCCCAGTGGCCCGAGGTCTCCCAGAGACGCTTCTCGAAAACCAAGGGCGTCTTCACCTCTGCGTAGCCACGCTTGGCGTTCTCGCGCCGACGCAGATCCTCGAGGACGTTCCAGATCACCATCCCCTTCGGGTGCCAGAAGGGCGACGCCGGGCGAGACCTCGTCGAAGCTGGAAGAGATCGAGCTCCGTGCCGAGCCGGCGGTGGTCGCGCTCCGCGCCTGCTCGAGGCGCTCGAGGTACGCCGTCGAGATCGGCTTGGTCAGTAGAAGGCCGTCCCGTAGATCCGCGTCAGCTGCTTGTGTCCTCGCGTCGCCGCGCCAGTAGGCGCCGGCGAGGCCGGTCAGCTTGACCGCCTTGATCGGCTTCGAGTTCTGCAGGTGCGGGCCGCGGCAGAGGTCGATGAAGTCGCCCTGGGTGTAGAAGCGAGATGTCGCCCGTCTGCGGTGTCGACGAGCTCGACCTTGTAAGGCTCGCCCTCGGCCTCGAACCGGCGCCTCGCCTCCTCGCGCGAAACCTCCTCGCGGTTCCACTCGCGCCCTTCGTCGAGCTCCTTCCGCATCTCCGCCTCGATCCGTTCCAGCGCTTCCTCGCCGATCGGCTCCGGGAAGTCGAAGTCGTAGTAGAAGCCGTTCTCGATCGGCGGCCCGATCGCGATCTTCACGCCCGGGTAGAGCCGGCGGACGGCCTCGGCGAGCAGGTGCGCGGTCGAGTGGCGAAGGACGTAGAGCGCGTCCGGATCGTCCTTGTCCCGCGTGGTCAGGATCTGGATCTTCTGGCCGTCCTCGAGCGGCGGCGCAGGTCCTGAACGTGGCCGTTCGAGCGAACCAGAACCGCCTGCTCGGCGAGCTTCGGCCCGATCGCGCGCTGCGGCGTCGAGGCCGGTCGCGCCGTCCGGAAGTTCGAGCTTCGAGTTGTCGGGAAGGACCACTTTCATGGCAGATCAGGATACTTCTGCACCCAGAGAAGACGACCGCAACGAGGAGCTCGACGAGTCGCCGGTTCCGGACCCCGAGGCGACCGAGGGCGACGCGGACGACGATCCCGGGAGCCGACTAATCTCAGGCGGCCTTTCGCTTTACACACTTTTAACGCTTTGGTGCAGCAAGACTTTGCTTCCAGGCGTCATATGTAGGGTCCATGGCGAATCCGGATCCCCGCATCGAGACTCTCGAGCGCGAAATCGCGACGCTCGTCGAGCAGCGTCAGACCCTTCGCGCAACCGGCGGCGAGGCCCGAGAGCTCGAGCGCAACCGGTGCGAGATCGTCGCCCGCCAGCACGAAGCTGTCCGAGACGCTGATCTCGATCTACGCGCCGCAGCCCGCGTTCGCGATCGCCTAGCAACGCCTCTGTTTGACGCACAGCACGCGCGGCAGGCCGAGTCCGTCGCTAACACCTAAAGTGAAGCTTTCGTCCCATGGCGCGCACAGTCGTCTGCATCTCCCACGCCGCCGGGGCGGGCGGCGAAGAAGTCGGCCGGCTCGTCGCCGAGCGGCTCGGCTTCCTCTACGTCAACGAGGAAATCGTCGCCAGAGCCGCTGCGAAGGGAGGGTCGACGCGGCGGACGTGGCGGACGAGGGCGACGCAGAGTCGCTCGCAGCGCGGGCGCTCAACGCGATCGCGCAAGGAGGCGGCGAGGCGTGGACCTTGGGCGCCGTCGGTCCGCTCAGCTCCCGCGAGGAGCTGGACAGCGACGACATCCGGTCACTGATCCGCGAGACGATCGAGCAGACTGGCGGCGCGCGGAAGGCGGTGATCGTCGCGCATGCCGCCTCCCATGCGATCGGCCACGGTGATGTGGGGTCCTGCGCGTCCTCGTCACGGCCTCGCCGGAGACACGCACAACCCGCGTCGCCGAAGCTGAAGGACTCGATCAGGCCGGGGCTGCTCGTGCCCTCAAGGAATCGGATGCCGGCCGGGCCGACTACCTGAAACGGTTCTACGACGTCCGCGAAGAGTCGCCGACCCACTACGACCTCGTTCTGAACACTGACGCGCTTCGATCGAGCAGGCGGCCGACCTGATCGCTCGCAGGCGCCGCCTGGCGGCGCCGCAGCCAGCGCAGCCGGAACTCCCGTCCCCCGGTCAGGCCCGAGGGGCGCAGGATCAGCACGAGCGCCATGATCGCCGCGAGAAAGACCAGCCTTGCGTGCCCTGCCAGAGCGTGAACGTGAAGATCACGTGGACGTCGGACTGTTCTGCCCGGCTGAGAAACGAGTCGAGCCCGCTGACGGCGAGCGCGCCGACCACGGCGCCCCAGAGGCTCGTCAGGCCGCCGATGACGAGCATCGCGAGCGTCAGGAACGTCAGCTCGAGGTAGACCTGCTCGGTCGTGATCGAGCCGAGCAGGTGGACGTAGAGCGCGCCGGCGAAACCCGCCAGCGCGCCGGAGACGGTGAATGCGCAGCAGCCGCTCGACGGTGGATGTTCACCCCACCGCTGCGCGCCGCCGCCGGATCCTCGCGCGAGGCGCGGAGCTAGCGCCCGACGCCGGCTCCGTTGGTAGAGGAACGCGACCACGATCGCGACGAGGGCGCCGAGCGTCGCCTGCAGGGCGCCGGTCGTCTCGGGCACGAGCGCGAGGGTGGTCGCGCCGGGCCCGATCTTCGTCCACTCCGCGAGCGACGTTGTGCGTGATCTCGAGCACGGCGAAGGTCGCGATCCCGGCCGCCAGGCCCGAGAGCCGCATCAGCGGCATCCCGACGACGAACGCGAACACGCCGCCGAGCGCCGCGGCAAGAAGCGAGGGCACGTTGCCGATCGAGTGGTCGCGCAGGATTGAAAGATGGTCGTGAGCACGCCTTCTTCGACTCGACGGGCACGGTCATCACGCCGGCAGCGAACGCGCCGACGGCGACGAAGCTGATCTGCCCGAAGGAGACGACGCCCGAGATTCCGACGAAGACGTAGATCGCGACCACGATCGCGACCGAGACGAGCGCGTTCAGGAAATAGACCTCGATTCGACGCCGAGGCGGTCGTCGCGAGCAGGCCGACGACGAGTCACGAGCAGCGCCGGGCCGAGCAGCTCGACCAGCGCCTCGAGCGAGAACCTCACACCCGCTCCATCGCGGCCCTGCGACCCAGGCGAAGAGGCCTGCCGGCCGCAGCAGCAGGACGACGATCACCAGCGCGAAGACGACCGACGGCAGAGAAACCGTCTGGTCGGTCGGGAGCGCGGCGTTGACGAGGACGACGAGACGAAGCCGATCGCGAAGCCGCCGAGCGTCGCCGTCCAGAGGTCGGTCAATCCCGCCGACGACAACGCCGACGAGGACGATGATCGTGTCCTCGAGGCGCGAAGTCCGGCTGGACGAAGGCGTTCTGACGGTGAGCAGGACGGCCACCGCGGCGGCGAGCAGACCGGAAACGACCACCGCGAACGCGATCACGCGGTTGGCGCGCACGCCGAGCAGCCGCGCCGTGCGGAAGTCGGCTTGCCGCCGCGCGGGTATGAAGGCCGATCGTCGTTCGCGTCAGCACCAGCGCGAGCGCGATGAGCGCGCCCACGGCGACGCCAACGGCCACGAACGTCGATCCTTGCGGACGTCAGACTCCCCAACGCCGACCGCCTGGTTCAGCGGCGCGATCGAGCTCGCGACCTCGCCGAGCTGGCCGTCGCGGAGGTCGATGATCAGCGCCACGCGCCTGCAGCAGGAACGCGATCGCAAACGTGGTCACGAGCATCACCGCCGGCGACGAGGTGCGGAGCGGACGGAAGACGACCCGGTCCATCGCGAGCGACAGAGCCGACGACGACGGCGAAGCAGGCGACGACGCTGGCCGCGACGGGCCAGCCTGACGTGTACGCGAGCGTGTAGGCGCCCGCCATGATCAGCTGTCCGTAGGCGAAGTTGACGAGGCGGAGGACCCCGAAGACGAGCCCGATGCCGACCGCCATCAACGCGTAGATCGCGCCCAGCCCGAACGCGTCGCCGAGCGTCTGGAGATCGATCGAGGCGAGAACGCTCATGAGGCCAGATAGGCGGCGATGATCTTCTCTGTGTCGTCCGCGTCGGCCGGCCCGAGGCGTCATCCGCAGCTCGCCGCCGACGAGGACGTGCGTGCGGTCGGCGAGCGCGACCGTCCGCTGGGCGCGCTGCTCGACGAGCAGGATCGTCGTGCCGACCTCACGGATCTCCGTGAACGCCTCTGAAGATCGCCGTCGACGGCGAGCGGCGCCAGGCCCAGCGAAGGCTCGTCCAGGAGCAGGATGTCGGGCGCGTGACACGAGCGCGCGCCCGATCGCGAGCTGCTGCTGCTGGCCGCCCGAGAGCGCTCCCGCCTGCCGGCCCCGAAACTCGGCTCAGGATCGGGAAGAGCTCGCAGGCGGGACCCAACGGATCCGCCGATGCACGTCCGCCGGCGCGCCGCGAGGCCGAGGCGAAGGTTCTCCTCCACCGTGAAGTCGCCGAAGATCCGCCGTCCTTCGGGGACGAGCGCGACGCCGGCGCGCGCGATGGACTCGACCGAGCGGCGCCGCAGCGACCTGCCCGTTCAGCTTGATCTCGCCGCGGTGAGCCGGCTGCAGGCCCATGATCGCATTGAGCGTCGTCGACTTCCCGGCCCGTTCGGTCCGATCAGGCCGACGATCTCCCCTTGCCGACGCGCAGCGTCAGGTCGCGGACTGCGGAGACGCTCCCGTAGCGAACCTCGACCCCGTCGAGCTCGAGCGCGGCCGGTTCAGGCATCGGTCTCCACCGCGGTCTCGCCGAGGTAGGCCGCGGCGACGTTCGAGGTCGCCGCGGATCTCCGCCGGCGTTCCGGCCGCGAGCGTCCGGCCCTGGTCGAGCACGTGGATCCGGTCGCAGACGCCCATCACGAGCGCCATGTTGTGGTCGATCAGCAGCACGCCGGCTCGATGGTCGTCGCGGACGGAGCGAACAACCTCCGCGAACTCGGGCACCTCCGCCTCCGGCAGGCCCGCGGCCGGCTCGTCCATCAGCACGAACGCGGGCTCGGTGACGAGCGCGCGCGCCACCCCGAGCCGCCGTTCGTCGCCCTGGGCCAGCGAGCCGGCCCGAGCATCGGCCAGATCCGCAGGCCGCAGGCGCCTGAGCAGCTCCGTCGGCCCGCCGCCGCGCCTCGCCGGGTGCTCGCACCGACCCCGAGCGCAGCGATCTCGACGTTTTCCCGGACCGAAAGGGCCCGCAGAGAACGGCTGTGCTGGAAGGTGCGGGTCAGCCCAGAGCGCGCCCGCGTCGATGAGCGCTCCAGCCGGTGATCGTCGCGATCGCGCGAGCTCGACCGTGCCCGAGCTCGGCAGGTCGAAGCCGGTGAGCACGTTCACGAGGGTCGACTTGCCGGCGCCGTTCGGCCCGATCAGACCGACGACCTCCCGCGGGTGGAGCCTCGAGCGTGACCTCCTGCAGCGCCTGGACGCCTGCGAACGAACGCGAAACGGCGGAGGCCCGAAGGGTTTCTTCGGGCCTCCTCTCGATCCCGCTTGCCGGCGCCGGATCTCCCAACTACAGCTTCCGGGATGACCTTTGCCCGCACCAGGCCCATGAAGCTGGCCTTGTTGTTCTGGATCTGGATCACGCGGTAGTCGCGCCCGTAGACGGTGTGCAGCTTCGTCGAGAAGCTGATCCTGCCGCCGAGCACCGGGACGCGCTTGAACTTGACGAGCTGCGCCGAAAGAGCGGAACCCTTCGTCGAGCCGTTGGCCCGCCTGATCGCCGTGACGACGCCGTCGATCGCATCCGCTCCACTGAGGAAGCCGCCGGTTCCCGGCGCGGCGCCGGCCCCCTTGAGCGACGCGATCATCGCCCGCACGGCGCTCGACGGGTCGTCGCCGAAGACCGATGCGAAGGTCACAAACCAGTAGTTCGTGACCTTCGGGTTGTTGGTCGCCCAGTAGGTCCCGTCGCCGGCCCACGAGTTCAGGATCGGCGTCTTGTTGCCAAGCGACCGAATGCCGGAGACGAAGGCGGGCAGCTCCCCGAACGCCGTCGACGTGACGTAGACGGCCGCCTTGTGGCTGTTCAGGCGGGTGACCGCGCTGTTGACGTTGTTCGCGCCCGTTGCGTACGACTCGCGCGTCGACGATCTTGCCGCCGAGCTGCGCTGAAGCGCTTCGTCGAACGCCTGGACAACGTTCTTGAAGTAGACGAGATACGTGTTGGTGGCCAGCGCCGCCGACTTCCAGCCGCGGCTCCATGCCAACTGGGCCATCGCCGAGCCCTCGTCTTGGGCAACGTTGCCGAAGCTGAACGCGAGCTTCCCTTCGCAGCGAAGCGCTTCGGCCCCATCTGATCCGTGCCGATGCACGGCGCCACGGCGAGCACGCCGCGGTTGATCGCCGCCTGCACCACGGGGTCGCGTAGTCGACGTCGCACGTCGTGAAGATGATGTTGGAGCCCTGGCCGAGCAGGCTGACGGCACACGCCTTGGCCGTTGTCGGGTTGTTGCCCTGCGTGTTACAGGTCTTGATCACAAGGTGCCGTCCGCCGACGACGCCGCCCTTCGCGTTGATCTGCTTGACGCGGATCTTCGCTGCGGCAAGCGCCGGATTGTCGAACGGGGCCATGTTGCCGCTCGAATCAAAGGCCCACCCGATCACGATCGGCTTCTTCGCATCGGTCGCGGCGTTGCCGCCCGTCGCTCCCGCGACGGCGGCGACCCCAATAGCCGCACCGAGGAGTACCGCCAGACCGCCCCACCTGGTCGTCCGCTTCACTGCGCCTCCTCTCGTATATCCCGCCCCTGCAGTTGTAGAACTTTACTACGGTTTCGCTTGGTTAAACGGTTCCGTGACTACGACCCGCCGGAGCTTCTCGACGCCTCGCGCCGCGACATCGATCGGGTCTTGCTGCCAGAGGGATCCCGGCAGCTCCGCGTCGGAGAAGATCTCCAGGTCGAAGAGGCCGTCCCAACGGAGCGCTTCGAAAATAGGCCCGAACTCGATCACGCCGTCTCCTGGGAGGACGCGATCGTTGGTGTTTCGCGTCGGTTCGCGCCGGTCGGCGACGTGGACGCCGTAGATGCGGTCGCGGTGGCGCTCGATCTGCTCGGAGTGGCTCGCTCCAGAGATGCCAGGTGTCGTACATCAGGCCGACGTCGGCTCCGGACTCGGCGATCAGCGCGGCGGCCTCGTCGAGTGAGCTGACGATCGTCCAGAGGTGCGCGAACTCGCGCTGAATCGGCTCGAGGGCGACGCGGACGCCCGAGCGCTGTCCTTCGTCGGCGATTGCACTGAGGCCGTCGAGGATCGCGGCACGGTTCTCGCCGTGACCGGTCAGGAAGAGCACGCAGGGCGGCTCGAACGGGGCCAAGCGGCGGATCCCGGCGCAGATTGCCTCGACTCGCTCCTCGGGGTTCTCAGGCCCCTCCATCAACGGCAAGCGGCAGGATCGAGGGCACGGCCGGCACCGCGGTCGCCGCCGCGAGGCCGCTTCGCCGGAACCGCTCGAGCGGAGTCCTCGGCGAGCTTGAACTCCCAGATCCCGATTCCGTGCGCTCCGGCGGCGCGGTAGGCGTCGAGATCCGCGTCGAAAGGCGCCGAGACCGTCGTGATCTGCGAGATCGAGAGGCGGGAGCTCATCCGCCGATGCGACTCCTGATCCGCTGGAGGAGCGGCGGCTCGAGCAGCCGCTTCGCCACGAGCGTGCCGGAGCCGGCGCCGAGCCCTGGCGCCGGGATGCGTGCTGGCGCCGATCTGCCACAGCCGCCGAACCGGAGTCGCGTGTCCCGGGCTGGCCGGCGAACGGCCGCCAGAGCAGGTTCTGGTCGAGGGCGAGCGAGCCGGAGTACGGTGTCGCCGTGGTGCAGGTTGACGTTCGCGGCCTGCAGGTCGGCCGGCGAGAGGACGACGCGCTTCCGGATCGCCGACTCGAGGTTCGGGACGTGCGCGGCGATCCGCGCCTGGATCCGGTCGGCGTAGCGCTCGCGCAGCTCGTCCGTCCAGGTGCCGTCCTCGGCGTCGAGCTCGCCGGCCGCGTCGCCCTTGACGTGCCACGGGAGCTCCTGGAGCTGGATCCAGAGCAGACCGGCGTCCGCTCGGGCGCCCGCGACGGGTCCATCGTCAGCGGCTGGCCGACGACGACCGTCGCCTCCGCCGGCAGGAGCCCGCGCTCGGCCTCGTTCACCGCGCGCGAGACGCCGTCGAGCCCCGGCGTCAGGTGGACGATCGCGGTGCGCGCCGAGCCGGTCGTCGCCCTCCCAGCTCGGCGGCTCCGAGAGCGCGAAGTGGATCTGCATCTCGGAGCGGCCGTAGCGGAAGCTGTCGGCCGCGCTCGGCGAGTGCCGGCGGCGCCTCGCCTTCGAGCAGGCGCCCGTAGAGCTGCGTCGGCGTCACGTTCGCGATCACGGCGCGGCGTGCCGTGACGGTCTCGCCGCCGGCGAGCCGAACGCCGATCGCCGCGCCCTCGCGGACGACGATGCGCTCGACCTCCGGCCCCGTCTCGCAGACGCCGCCGTTATCTCGGATCAGCCGGACGAGCGCATCGACCAGCCGAGCGCCGCCGCCGCGCGGGATCGGCATCCCGCCCTCCTGAATCGCGACGGCGATCACCTGCGCTCATGAACCCCGACGGCGGCCGCGTCCGGGCCGAGCCCGGTGTGCAGCACCCACGGCGCGAGCAGCCCGTGCGCGCGCTCGGAGGCGAACGTGACGTAAGCCAGTCGCGGCTCGAAACGCAGCACGTTCCCGTGAACTCGGCGAGCCCACGGCGACCGAGCCGGTTGTAGGCCTTCAACCCGAGCGCGAGCCCGTCCTTCGACCAGAGTTCCGGTGCCGAGCACTCCGAACGCCAGATCGGCGTTCGGATAGAAAGCGTCGAGCATGCCGCGCCAGGCGGCGCCGTCGCCCGCGGCGTAACGCGTCGAGCTCCTCGGCGTTCGCGTCCGCGCTTCGCAGCAGGAACGCCGCCTCGCCGTCGGGATAGAGCGTCGCCGTCGGGTAGTCGGTGTTCAGGTACTCGAGCCCGCGCGCCGCAAGCTCGTCCCCGAGCTCCGCGTGCGCCGCGCCGCCGACCCAGAGCGGATGCCAGGCGCTGAAGACGTCGTGCTGAAACCCGGGCTCGGTGAGTCTCCGCGGTCTGGATCGCGCCGCCGAGGTGCAGTCGCTGCGCTCGAGCACGCACACGTCCCAGCCGGCCCTGGCCAGCAGCGCCGCACAGGCGAGCGAGTTGATCCCGCTGCCGACGATGACCGCGTCGTGACCGCGAAGTCACCCGGGCAACCATGACTCGACGGCGTCGACGAAGCGCTGCGCGTCTCGGATCGTGAGCTCGGCGTCTTCACGGGAGGCGTCCGCCTCGCCGTAATCGACGTCGTTCCGCTGCTCGAACAGGGAGCGAAGGATCCGTCCGATCCCCTCGTCGAGGCCGCCCTCGCGGACGACGTGCCTGCCGAAGGCGGAGATCACGCCGGAGTGCTTTGACCGACTCTCACCCAGGGAGGCGAGGGCCTGCTCGGCGGCGTAGAACGCCGCGTAATACGCGCGGGAAATCGCCTGCGCACCGAAATCGCCCTCGGCGAGGAGTCGGGCAGCCTCGAGCTCCTGACGGCTCCGGGCCAGGGCCGTCAACCGACCGGCAGTCCCTCCGTCCGCGCCCGCAGGAGCACAGGCCTCTTGCCCGCCTCGACGTCGCTGCTCGCCACCGGGAGCGCCGTCACGACCGTGTCGTTGTCGAACGAGTGCCGCCAGAGAACCGGATCCATGCGACGGAGCTCGTCCCAAACGGAGTCGAGACGATCGAGGACTACGAGCAGGTCGATGTCCGACTCGGGATGGGCGTCTCCGCGGGCCCATGAGCCGAAGAGGATGACGCCACCTTCAGTCGATCGCCGTACAGCCGCTGCAGATCTTGTGCAACGTCGCGCGCGATCTGGTGCGGATCGAACTGGCCGGAGAGCTCGACGAGCTCTGGATCGGGGCGCTCGGCGATCGCCCGCTCGGCGGCCATCTGGTCGACGAGCTTTTCGTCGACGAGCCACGTAATCGCCCGCCGTTCGACACGCGTGTCGTGAAAACGGAACCACGCCTCGCGCAGCTCTGCGAAGTCGAGCAGCGTGTCCTTGAAACGGCGGAAGGCGCCGCGTCCCGCGATTGCCCGCTCGAGCAGATGGCGGGCTTGAGGATTCCGGACGCGCTGGATGAAGTCCTCCATGTCCTTGTAACCCTCGTGCGATGGGATGGGATCGATCGCGCGCAAACCGAGCGTGTCGGGATGGGGCTCGCCCTGCTCCTCGAAGTAGTCATTCCAGAGCACCACTTCGCCCGTCTCGGTGTCGAGCCACCAACTGTGCTCGTACGAGTGATCCTTCGAGCGCCTCGGCAAGATCGCCGAGCTCGAGCTGCGTCAAATCGAGCACGTCATCTCCTTTATCTCGCTCGATCCGCCCCACTGCAAAGCAGGCTGACGAAGCATAAGCCGGATGGGCGGCTCGTGACCGCCCGAGGGGATGTGGCTACTCCCGGTCGTCCTCGGCTGAGGCACCGCGTCGGGATGGTCGAGAAAGAAGACGGTGATCTCCTCGTAGGGCTGGTCGCCGACGTTGACACCGCGGTGAAGACGGTCAGTCGGCTCGTCCCAACCCGCTTTGCCCCGGACTGACCTCGAACCGTTCGCTCTCCCGCCGTCGCGGTATTCAATCCCGAGGGCACTGCCCCGCAGGACCACGGTTACCCGATGGAAACGGGTCGCGGTGCCAGTGCATGGCCTCGCCGGGGCGCGAGACTCGAGCGACGAACAAGGGGGTCGTTCCGCGTTGAAAGAGTCGTTCTTCCGCCACCGATGGAGGAAACGTATGCAGATCGCCTGGCGCCTCATCGTCGGCGGGCCGTGCGGGGGCGCCTTGAGCGCGTCGAGCCCGCCGCGCAGGAACGTGATTATCGGGTCGATCTGCCGCCGCGACGTCGTCTTCTGTCTTCGGTTTCCGCGCGGGCCTTCGCCTCGCTCGGTCAAGACGTTGAACGCCGCGGTGAGCGAGGCGGCGACGACCTGTGGACGAAGGTCGTCGTCGGCTGCATCGAGGTCCTTGGCGATCGCCGGGGCGATCAGCTCCTCGAGCTGGAGGCGAGCCGGGCGCGCAGGTGGCTGCGGAGCGTCTCGTCGCTCTCGATGCAGACCGCATCTGCTCGTCGAGGTCGTCTCTCTTCGTACTCGTGCAGCGAGAGGATGAACTTCGCGCACCGTCTCGAGCGCGTCCTCGCCCTCCGGCCGCTCGGCGAGCGCCTGCGCGAGCGCTTCCTTCATGAGCGGAAAGTCGCTGAAGAGGATGTCTTCCTTGCTCGGGAAGTAGGCGAAGATCGTCCGCGTCGAGACGTCGGCTGCCTCCGCGATCTCCGGCAGGGTCGTGTCGTGGTAGCCGCGCTCGGCGAAGAGCTCGCGCGGCGCGGGCGATCGTCTCGCGCGTCCGCTGCTTCTTGCGCTCGCGTAGGCCGGGTTGCGCGTTCATCGGCGCTCAGTATACGCGTAAATCCTGCACTTCGGCGAATATTTGCGCTGCGCGCAGCTCTTCGTCTATTCTCTGCATCGTCGTGCAAGTTTGCGAAACGTGAAGATTCCCGCCCGGATTGGAGCTCGCCGATGCTGAAGTTGACTCGCTGGACAATCGCACATCGCCGGATCGTCGTCGTTGGCTGGATCGTCCTCGCCGATCGGCATCCTCGGCGTCTCGCAGGCGGTCGGCAAGCGGAACGCGAACAACTTCTCGCTTCCGAACACCGACTCGCAGCGCGCGGTCGACCTGCTCCAAAGCCGTTTTCCGGCGCAGGCCGGCGACGCCGACCAGATCGTCTTCCGGACGCGCACCGGCAAGCTCACCGACGCGTCGACGCGCGCGGCGATCGACGCCGATGCTCGTGCGCGTCGCCCGGCTCCCCCACGTCGCAGGCGTCGTCAGCCCTCTATGACGCCGGCGCGGACGCCGTCTCGAAGGCGGGGACGATCGGCTTCGCGACCGTCGAGTTCGACCAGAGGGCAAACCAACTGCCGAAGGCGGCGATCGACCGCGTGATCAACACGGCCGAGGCCGTGCGCTCGCCCGCGCTGCAGGTCGAGCTCGGCGGCCAGGCGATCAAGCAGGCACAGCAGACGAGCCTCGGCTTCGCAACAGGGGTCGGCCTCGTTGCCGCCGTGGTCGTGCTGCTGCTGAGCTTCGGCTCCGCTGCTCGCGATGGGCCTGCCGATCGTGACAGCGCTGTTCGGCCTCGGCGCCGGGCTGGGCGTGATCGGGCTCGGGAGCCATCTCGTCGACATGGTCGACTTCTCCTCCGAGCTCGCGCTGATGATCGGCCTCGGCGTCGGCATCGACTACGCGCTCTTCATCGTCACGCGCTTCCGCGACGCCTACCGCGAGAACGGCGGCAACGTCCAGCGCTGCGCTCGAGCTGGCGATGAACACGGCCGGCCGGGCGATCCTCTTCGCCGGCGCCACCGTCGTGATCGCGCTGCTCGGCATGTTCGCGCTCGGCGTCAGCTTCTTGTACGGCGTCGCGATCGCCGCTTCGCTCGGCGTGCTGCTCGTGCTCGCCGCATCGCTGACGCTGCTCCCCGCGTTGCTGATGTTCACGGGCAAGCGCGTTGGTCGGCGCGCAGCCGCCGCGCACCGCCCGCGCGAGCCCGGCGCGGGCTTCTGGACGCCGCTGGGTCGGGCTCATCCAGCGCCGGCCCGTGTGGGCCGCGCTCGGATCCACGGCGCTGCTGCTCGCGCTGGCCGCGCCGGCACTCGGCCTGCGGCTCGGGGCGAGCGACTCTGGCAACGACCCCACCACGCAGACGACCCGGCATGCGTACGACCTGCTCGCCGCGCGGCTTCGGCCCCGGCTTCAACGGGCCGCTGCAGCTCGCCGTCAGTCTGCCCGTCTGCCGGTGACACCGGCGGCTTGGCGCGGTTCACGACGCACGCTTCGGCACACGCCCGGGATCGCCTCCGTCGCGGCGCCGCGGCTCAACCCCGCCCGCGACACGGCCGCGATCGCCGTCTATCCGACCGACGTCGCCGCAGAGCGCCCAGACGACGAGTCTCGTCAAGCGCCTGCGCAGCGATGTCCTGCCGCCGCTCGCAAAGGCGACCGGCGCGACGGTCTACGTCGGCGGCGCGACCGCGATCCAGGTCGACTTCGCGCACGTTCTCTCCGGCAAGCTGCCGCTCTTCATCGGCATCGTCGTCCTGCTCTCGGCGCTTCTGTTGCTCGTCGTCTTCCGGTCGCTGCTGATCCCGCTGCAGGCGGCGCTGATGAACCTGCTCTCGATCGCCGCGGCCCTCGGCGTCGTCCAGGCGATCTTCGAGCGCGGCTGGCTCGCCGGCCTGATCGGCGTCCAGCCCGGCCCGATCGACGCCTTCATCCCGGTGATGGTCTTCGCGATCGTGTTCGGGCTCTCGATGGACTACGAGGTCTTCCTCGTCTCCCGCATCCACGAGGAGTGGCAGCACCGCGGCGACGCGAGCGCGGCCGTGCGCGAAGGCCTGCGCCGCACCGGCCGGTGATCACCGCCGCGGCCGCGGTCATGGTCGCCGTCTTCGCCTCCTTCGCAGCCGGCGACGACCGCGTGCTCAAGCTCTTCGGAGTTGCGATGGCGACCGCCGTCTTCCTCGACGCGGTCGTCATCCGCAGCATCCTCATGCCTGCCGTGCTCGAACTGTTCGGCCGCTACACGTGGGCGTTCCCGCGGTGGGCGGACCGCCGACTGCCGCGGCTCGCGATCGAACCGGCGGCCCAGCCGGTGCCGCGCGCTGGACGAGGCGGCCTGATGAATCAGGGGTCGGCCGATGGCCGATGCTGCGAAGCGAGTCCCAGCGAAGCCTGACTTCGAACGGTTGTAGCTACTTAGGGAAGCTCGAGGACCATGCCCTCGCGCGCGAGCGCCGGCCGATCCTCGTTCCGGCCGACAAGGGACCGCGCGTGGGCTTCGAGGCGCTCCAACGAGACGTCGGTGTGGCGCGGCTCGTGGTGGAAGAGGACGAGGCGGCGGGCGCCGACGGCCTGCGCGAAAGCCACTGCGTCCGAAACGCTCGAGTGACCCCAGCCGATCCGCTCCTCGTATTCGTCCTCGAAGTACTGCGCGTCGTGCAGGAGGATGTCGACGTCGTCGGCGATGGCCCCTCCCGAGATCCAGTCGCGCGACCTGTCCGCAATCGTTCCTGCGAGCGCCGGCTCGTGATCCGGCAGGTACGCAAAGCTCGAAGTCACTGTTTCGATCCGGAAGCCGACCGTAGGCCCCGGATGGGCCACGAGGTCGGCTAGCAGCCGCGCGCCGTCGACCGTCCACGGCTGCCGCGGAACGTCGTGGAACGTCACTTGAGCCGGGACCTCGCGGAGGTCGATTGGGAAAAGCGGCGGAGAGAAGGAACGCGAAATGCGCTCCCGGAGACTCAAAAGCGGTGACGGTGGTCCCCAGATGTCCAAGGTCACCTGCTCGTCCCAAAGCGGCGTGAAGAAACGCAGTCCCTCGAGGTGGTCAAGGTGTAGATGGGTGAGGAGGAGGTGGATTCGCCGTGCACCGCGATCGAGGAGGTCGAAGCCGAGGCGCCTGATCCCGGTGCCGGCGTCGAGCACAAGGGTGGTCCCGTCGTCGAGCGAGACCTCGACGCAAGACGTATTTCCGCCGTAGCGAAAGGTGTCTGGTCCCGGTGTCGGCACCGATCCGCGACAACCCCAGATCGTCAGGCGCATGGAGACCTCAGGCTACTCGCGCCAGAAGATCGTCACGATCCCGACGAACTCGTCGGTATGGGCGAACAGCGGGAACGCGGTCACGGCGACCTCACGCTCGACCCCGTCCACGCTTGTGATCAGAAATCGCCCGTGCGCCGCGCGCCGCCGTAGAGAGCGATCCCAGTGGGCCTCCGCTCGAGGGGCAGCGGCTCGGAGTCGAGTGTTCTTGGCTCGAACCTCGCCGTCCATTCCTCCTGCGGCATCTCACCGACCTCCGCAAAAGCGCGGCCAAAGACGGCCTCCGGCCGCCTCGTTGTAGTAGATGAGCCAGCCCCGATCGTCGGCGATCAGGGTGGGCGTCGCGAGGTTCGACGCGAATTCACGAGCGAGAATGAGAACGAGGTGCTTCTGTCGCGGCGTTCCCACCGGCAGAGCGTACGCCTGCCAGGCGCATCAGGACCCGCTCAGCCTCGCCTAATCCGCATGGTTGTGCGGGTCAGGCGTGCCAAGGATGCCGGGAATGCACGTCTGGCGCCTACCCCGGTGCCTACCTCAGCCATGTTCTTTTGCACGCCATTCCCACCGGATCCGTCGGCGTTCGAAGGGCGCCGTCGCGGTGGCCGTCATCGGAGGCTTACTTCAGCGCCCATCCTCGGCCTCGTCCGCGGAAGTACTGCGAGGTCTGCGTTCCGCCGGGAAGCGGCGGCACCGCCTCACGCACGAGGCTTGGCTCCAGAACACCACGACGAGACTCGAGGCCAGGCGGCGGAAGGAACAGGCCAGAGCGGATGGCCGAGAGCCGGGCAGGAGTCGCGAGAACCGGGCGACGATCGCGGCGAATCGGCGCAGAGCCGAGGCCAAGCGGAAGGCAGCTTAGAAATGAAAATTGACCGCGATGGAGCATACGAGCTCGACCGGATCCCGAGCACGATCCGTGCGGGGTCGGAGCTCACTCCCGTTTCTCTCCCTCGGGAGGGCGCATCCACATTGCCCCTGTCCGAGGTGTGCGCCACGCTCCGCCCCCGAGCTGCCGGAATCACGACCCCGAAGCTCTGGTGGGCTGGCGGGGCCGCTTGATCTTGTCTCGGCGCAGTGCGCCACAAAATGTTCTAAAGCCGGGGCTGCGACTATCCTCTCCCGCCGCTTCTACGACAGGCGGGGGACAGCTCAGCGTCTGATGGCGACGCTCGATTGAGCGGGCGCGACACGATTATTTGCGCAAATTCCGTCGCTCCGCGGCCTAGGCGCCACCCGATTTCACCTCGATTGGGCGATGCGAAAGCGCAGGTCGCGCGAGATATTTGTCGAGGCAAGCCCGGCGGCAACTCAGGGCGATGCGGCCAATAGGCCCAGAGACAGGGAGGGCTGAATTGAGAAAGATCCTTGTAGTCACAATCGCTGCTGCTCTGGTTCTCGGCGGCGTCGGCACAGCCGCGCTTTGCTGACCGACTCCGCGACCGGTGGCGTCGCCTGGTCGACGACAGCGAAGACGACGACCGGAACAACGACCACGACGGGCGGGGCAACGACGACCGTGACCGTCACCTCTGCCGACCACGGTGTCTGTGACCACGACCGGCCCGAGCCAGACCGTGACCGTGCCCGGTCCTCGACGACGGTGACGACGCCCGGGCGGACGAAGGTCGTCAAGCGGACGAAGGTCGTCAAGCGGACGACGGGGGTCGCGGGCGTCGAGGTCAACGTCGTCTCACACCGGGGGCCGAAGACGACGGGGTGAGACGGGACTGGCTCTGCGCAAGGCCCGCGCGAACGGCGCAAGCCGGCTCTGGCGAGGCTCGAATCTCTGTCAGTCTCGTCGAGGCACTCGAGCTCACGCCCGCTAATCGCCGAGAAGGAGCCGAGCCGGCATGGCAGCTTGCGGTGCGCTGGCTAACGGGCTACTTGCAGGAGCGGGATCCAACCATCCACGAGATTGCGCTCGTCGTCGGCAGCCTTGTGGCGCTTCCGGTCGGGACGGACGGCGGCCTTATCAGCGCTCCGGGATTTGGCTGAAGGAAAGGGGCCGAGCGATTCCGTAGGCGCCCTTGTCTCGCCCAGAAAAGCAAAGAGGCGCCTCGCTGTCAGTCAAGGAACCTCTCGGCTCGAGGGACCTACTTACCCGCCGAGCAACTACAAATGCAATCGTGAGCCGGGGCTGGCCGCCGAGCCTGCGGCAAGCTTGCGGCCCGCCAGCCCAGGGAAGAGAGGCGTGCCCCGGCTGCAAGTGAGCCCCTTTCGGCACCAGCGGCCGCCTTCCTCGGAAGCACGTTCGACCTCCTGCCCCCTCTCAGATCTCAGCCAAGAAACCAGAGCCGAGCGGCGGCCGAGCTCACTCCGCGAGGCTCGTTGCGGCGCTAGTTGCCCAGCGAGGACGCTTCCTGAGCTGGCGCGTCTTCCAGGGCTTCGCGGAGATCGCTTCCGGCAATGGCGATCACGCGGGCCTGCACCGCAGCGGCCGTAGTCGGCGTTGCCTCACCGCCTGATGTTCGCCACCGCAGAATCTCGGTTTTGCACTTGTCCGGTGCTCCCTGGGCGCGGATCGGCGAGCACGTCGGCCGGCACAGCCTGCGGGTCCACCGCCGACCACCTACAGCCGCGTGCTCGGCGACGAGCGCGAGCTCGACTATGGATTCGCTGCTAATCGGCTCGTCCGGTGCGCGATGAGCAAGCCCGATCGAAACCGCGCCGGCGAGGGGTCGGAAGCCTGATCTCAACGCGTGCGATGGCGCCCTGCCGGAACGTAGACCAGGTTCTCCTGGGGCGATGGCGTAGTTGCCATCGCCTTCCGTCGCCGCGGCTTCGCAGAGTCACACGGGAACGCCGGGTCGCGGAGCGAGTGAGTGACCACGAGCGAGACCCGGACCGGGTCAGGACGGCCTGGTGAGGACCTCGACGTTCCGGCTTGTAGCGCTCCGGCGCCTCCTCGCCCGAGCGCAGTTCGACCTGACAGGCGCCAGATCTTGTGGGGGTCGGCCTGCATCGGAGGGAGTCGGAGCGTAACGATCAGGTCGGATGGTAGGCTCGTGCGGTGCCTACCCCCGTGCCACCTCTGTGGAGAAAAGATGCCGATTAGCAGGCAGGTTCGATTCCTGCCAGGGTTCGCGGATTGACCGCTTCGGGTGACACGAGGGGGACGCTGCGCGAGATGATCCGCGCGAAGGTACGGTGCGTACTGTGCGTCTTCCGAGCGGCCCGAGAGCGAATCCGAGCCGAAGGGGAAAAATGAGCAATGACAAGGAGCAGCCCGACGAGCCGAAGGGCGAGCCGGACCAGGGTAGGCCTTCGGCGAGCTTCGACATTACGTCCCTGCGGAAATCCTGAACGTCTCCTTCCCTGCAGCGGTCCGCGGTTACGACCGACGGGCTGTCGATGCGCACATCAAACGTGTCAATCGCCTGATCGCGGAGATCAAGGCGGGCGCCTCGCCCGCGCAGCGGTGAGGCACGCGCTCGAACAGACCGAACAACAGGTCAGCGGCCCGCTCGAGCGGGCGCGCGAAACGGCGGACGAAATCACGACGAGCGCGCACCGGGAAGCCGAGGCCGAGGCGGATGGCATCAGGGCAAAGGCCGCGGAGTTGCTCGTCAACGCGAATGCCGAGGCGGACGCCACCAAGACCGAGGCCGAAGCCTCGCTGACTCAAAAGCTGAGGCGGAGACGGCGCTCGCAAGGCAAAGGCAGAAGCCGAAGACATCCTCGTTCGCTCACGCCTCGAGGCAGAGAACACCGTCAAGCGTGCGCAAGGCGAGGCCGATGAGCGCCTTCAGCAGCTACAAACCGAGCTCGCCTCTCTGCGGGACCAGACGGAGGCGCGGATGCGCGGGTTCCAGGCCGACACCGACGCGGTTTGGAGCAGCGTCGTCAGCTACTCGATCAGATGCGGGGCATGGCGAGCAGGCTCGTCGATTTGGCCGATGCCGCAAGCTGACCGAGAGCCCGACGAGCCGGACCTGCTCGAAGCGTTGAGCCAAAGACGGCAAGCAGCTGAGCCGCAAGCTGCCAACGGCGGCGAGGCAGAGTCGACCGACGCCGACAGTCGAGGCCGACGAGCCCACTGACGGCGAGGCTGCCAAAGCGCCAAAGAAAGCTGCCGCCGGCGACCAGTCGAAACAGGCGGTCAAGACCAGGCGCCGGCCGAGCTAAAGGGGCCTGGAAAAGGCGCACCCTGTGGGATTCCGGGCGCGCTTGAGCCTCAGCGGTGGCTCCGCCGTTTCGACATAGGTCTGACGTCGCCCGAACGTTTGGGTGTGGCACGCCGCTCGACGATCGCTCATATCTCGTTGGGGCGGTCGGTACTGCGGTGCTGACTGCCCCGGCACGAAACGCTAAGGCCATCGCGTTGAGCTGCCGACAATCGAACCGGAGTCGGGGCAAACGGCCTCCCCCTCTTCGCCGGGGGGCGTCGGCTAGCCGCAGAGCCTGGATGCCCTGCCCCGGCGCTCGCCCCAAGGTGCTCGCATCAGCTCTTCGTCGCTTCGCTCACCCAGGCACGAGCGGCCGCGATTCGTTCCGGCGGTGTCGGGTGACTGAAGAGCAGTGACGTAGACGGCCCGAGGTGGCTCCAGGTCAGCGAGGTTCGTCCGTGCGAGGCGACGATGCGCCGACTCGAACGCCTGCGGGTCGCGGGTTAGCTCGAGCGAGGAGCGATCGGCCTCACGCTCCCAGCGCCGCGAGAGCGCCGCCCGAGCGGTAGCCCGATGAGTTCGAAGACGCCGACCACCAGGAACAGGAACGGGGCCACGCGCGGGTCGCCGGGGCCGGAGGCGCCGATCGCCTTGAGCAATGCCGGCCACGATAGAAGCCCCCAGAGGACGAGCACGACGGCCGCGGCACCCGCCATCGCCAGGAGCGTCCCGCGCTCGACGTGCCGCGCGCGTCGGTGGCCGAGCTTCGTGCGCGACGACGAGCCTGATCTGACGCGGCTCACTCGCCGTCGAGCAGGTTGTCGAAGAGCACGATCCGCCGTGTCCCACCGAGTCCCGAGACGTAGGCATTCTCCCGGCGTGTCCGACGGCTCGCGTCGGCGACGAGCACATCTCGGACCGGCACGCCCGCACGCTCGGCGAGCGCACGCAGCTCGCCGGCGAGCGCCGGGTCGCCCAGCGGCCTAAAGCGGTTGAAGAGCGGCTCGAGCACGATCGGCCCAGCGAAGCCAAGCGCGAGCACGAACAGCGCCGCCCCGGCGCCGCGACCGCCGGCCAGGCCCCGGCAGTGCCCGGGCGAGAGCGACGAAAGCGAGCACGGCGACCGCGCTCAGGACAGCCGCGACCGCGAAGCCCTTCGCGCCCGGTCGAGCAACCAGCCACCTGCGGTCTGCGTCGAGAAACCCCAGCGTCGCTCGCGGACGTGTCCGCGCCAGAACGAGAGCGGCAAACGAAGCAGCGTCAGGACTCGAGCACGAGGATCGGGAAAGAAGGGCCCGTCCCCACCAGGGAAGCTCGTCGACGACGTCGTACAGCCACGATCCGACGCGCGTGAAGACGAGCAGCGACAGGGCTAGCAGCCCAAGCGTGGTACTCGAACGAGAAGCACGATGTAGAGGGGGCGGTGGTAGCGCCGGGCGCGCTCGACCTCGCCGAGGCGCGAACGACGCAGCGTGATGATTCTCGATCGACACACGTTCTAGCGCCGGCTCGGTCGCTCAGAGGTCGGAGACGCCAGCGTCTCCATGCCGGCGGGCCGAGGCTGGGAAATCGTCGCCCGATGAAGCTGGTTGCGATTCGAACGATGCGGACGAGCTCGTCCGGTCAGAGATGCTGGCTCCGCCGCCCCTCGAGGCAGGCACGCAGTTCGCTCGAGTTCTGGCGCGAACGTCGGCACAGGTGCTGGCCTTCCACCGCCGCACGGAACTGGGGCGGAGGCGGACGAGACGATCCGCCGGTGGCGGGCACGCGTGGCCGCCGCCGATGCGTGCTCGCTTCCGGAACCGGGTCTGTTCGGCCAGAGTCGTGCGGCGGCTGTCGCCCGCGAACCGCCTCGTGGCCGTCTCGCACGCGAGCGCGCATTCTTCCGGGTTTCCCTCGGAGCATCGCGCCGCCGCCGCATCGCCCTGGTCGCGGTCGCTTCCCTCGGGGCCTTCTTCGTCGCCACCTGCTGGTATCGGACCCGGGCTGACCATCCACCACGTGGCCTGACCGGGCACGCCGGCCTGTACTTCGCCTCCGACCGCCGTCCTCTGGGTGACGCCCGCGGTGTTAGGGCCGCCCGGCGAAACCGTCTGCTCCATCAGATGCGCCGGTTATCTCCTCAGCGTCGAGCGGCAGCACGGCCAGTCGGGCGGTGGACGCGTGACGAAGCTGCCGCGACGAGCAGGAGATCTCGGCCTGCCCGATAGTTGGCGTCTCGCGGCGCGCCTGCGGGGCGACGCGACAAAGCGCCAGCCCGGCCTCGATCTCGAGCCTCCGCGCCTGCTCCCGGCGGCAGCGAGCGAACGCCGCAGACTCCGCCGCCGCAGACGAAGAAAGCCTTCTGCCAGTTCCGGCTCGATCGCCGGAACGATCAGGCAGAGCTCCAGTCCGCGCAGCTCGCTCCAGCCGGCGCAGGCGCTCGACGACCGCTCGAGCGCCTCGATGCGATCCTCGCCGGGCCGCTCCGTAGCGCGGCTCATCAGCCAGATGCGAAAGCCGCGGCGACGCGCGGCAGCGGCCCACCCTGAAAAGAGCCGTCGAGCTCCTCGGGCGTGCTCCCGGCAAGCGCGCGGGCGGCAAGCGAAGCCCTTCGGCGGCTCGTCATCGGGCCGAGCTGGGTCGCTGCCTTGGTGACGACGAAATCCTCGCCCCGACGCCTCAGGTAGAGGCCGTGCTCCTTCCGGCGGCCACGCAAGTTGGCCGGCGGCTCGAGCTCGCGGATCAGCCGTAGCTCTTCGAGTGCGGCTTCGAGCTCAGAGCCCAGCACGCGCCACTCGATCCGCTCGAGCGCGAGCAAGGCCGCCTCGACCGAGGGCCGCTGGCGCCCACTCTGGAAATAGGAGCGAAGACGGGAGCGCAGGTCGCGCGCCCGGCCGACGTAGAGCGCCTGCCCGTAGCGGTCGCGAAAGAAGTAGACGCCGGGCCGGGTGGGTGCGCTGCGGGCAAGAGCAATACGTAACTGGAACGAAGCGCAT